>Ga0302157_10004570_pt1 | contig 15019 bp, 10 predicted proteins | sample I_Bog_N3_3_FD_193502 | JGI IMG/M metagenome (GOLD analysis project Ga0302157, IMG submission 193502) | Peat permafrost microbial communities from Stordalen Mire near Abisko, Sweden - I_Bog_N3_3 | ecosystem: Environmental > Terrestrial > Soil > Wetlands > Peat | place: Sweden: Abisko, Stordalen...
GCCGACGATCGCGACCTTCTTGCCGGTTTTGCTGGCGGCGATTTCCGGCTTGAGCCAGCCGTTTTCCCAGGCGCGGTCGACGATCGCGCATTCGATGGTCTTGATGGTGACGGGGTTGTCGTCGATGTTCAGCGTGCACGAGGCCTCGCACGGCGCCGGGCAGATGCGCCCGGTGAACTCCGGAAAATTGTTGGTCGAGTGCAGGTTGCGCGAGGCTTCCTGCCAGTTGCCCTGGTAGACCAGATCGTTGAAATCCGGAATCTGGTTGTTGACCGGGCAGCCCGGCGTTCCCGGCTGGACCGAGCCGGTGCCGTGGCAATAGGGGATGCCGCAATTCATGCAGCGCGCGGCCTGATCGCGGGTATCCTTCTCGCTCAGCGGAACGACGAACTCGTGATAGTGCTGCACGCGCTCGGCGGCCGGCGCGTATTTGCGGTCGTGCCGCTCGATCTCCAGAAAACCCGTAATCTTGCCCATCTAAAAACCCTACGCCCCCGCAGCTTTTTTCCGGTCATTCCGGGGTGCGCCGCAAGGCGCAGACCCGGAATCTCGATGTCGTCTTGCGAGATTCCGGGTTCGCGCGCTGCGCGCCCCGGAATGACGCATGGTGGTGTTACGCTCCGATCGCGATTTTCGGCTCGGCGTCGGCGTTGGCCTTCATTTCCTTCAGCGCGCGGCGGTATTCCACCGGCATCACCTTGCGGAATTTCGGCAGCCATGTCGTCCAGTTGGCGAGAATATCGGCGGCGCGCTTCGATCCCGTCAGCTTGGCGTGGCGGGTGATCAGGATGTGCAGCCGCTCGATGTCGGATTCCAGCAGGTTGGCGAACACGTCGACCCGGCCATGGGCTTCGAGGTCGCCCTCGGCGTGATAGGCGTTCTCGTTGATCATCTCCTCCGACAATACCGGCTCGAGCTCGACCATCGCCATGTTGCAGAGCTTCGGGAAGTCGCCGTTCTCGTCGAGAACGTAGGCCACGCCGCCGGACATGCCGGCGGCGAAATTGCGCCCGGTCTTGCCCAGCACCACGACGATGCCGCCGGTCATGTATTCGCAGCAGTGATCGCCGGCGCCCTCGACCACGGCGATCGCGCCGGAGTTACGCACCGCGAAGCGCTCGCCGGCGATGCCGCGGAAATAGCATTCGCCCTCGATCGCGCCGTACATCACGGTGTTGCCGACGATGATCGATTCCTCCGGCACGATGGCGGAGTTGCGCGGCGGCTTGATGATGATGCGGCCGCCGGACAGGCCCTTGCCGACATAGTCGTTGCCTTCGCCCTCGAGCTCGAAGCTGATGCCGCGTGCCAGCCAGGCGCCGAAGGCCTGGCCCGAGGTGCCCTTAAAGGAGACCTGGATGGTGTCGTGCGGCAGGCCGGCATGGCCGTAGATCTTGGCCACGGTGCCGGACAGCATCGCGCCGGCGCTGCGGTCGGTGTTGTTGATCTCCATGTCGATCTTGACCGGCGCGCCGCGATCCAGCGCGGCCTGCGCCTGCTCGATCAGCCGGCGGTCGAGCACCGCTTCCAGATGATGGTTCTGCGCCTGGGCGTGATAGATCTTCTGGCCCGGCGCTTCCTTCTGGCGCACGAACAGCTTCGAGAAATCCAGTCCCTTGGCCTTCCAGTGCGCCACCAGCGTCGACTGGTCGAGCATCTGGGTCTGGCCCACCATCTCGTTGAAGGTGCGGTAGCCGAGGCTCGCCATGATCTCGCGGACTTCCTCGGCGACGAAGAAGAAGTAGTTGATGACGTGCTCGGGCTGGCCGGTAAAGCGCTTGCGCAGCACCGGATCCTGGGTCGCGACCCCGACCGGACAGGTGTTGAGATGGCACTTGCGCATCATGATGCAGCCGGCCGCGATCAGGGGCGCGGTGGCGAAGCCGAACTCGTCGGCGCCGAGCAGCGCGCCGATCACGACGTCGCGCCCGGTGCGGAAGCCGCCGTCGACCTGCACCACGATGCGGCTGCGCAGCCGCTCGCGCACCAGGGTCTGGTGGGTTTCGGCCAGGCCGATTTCCCACGGCGAGCCCGCGTGCTTGATCGAGGTGAGCGGGGAGGCGCCGGTGCCGCCCTCGAAGCCCGCGATGGTGACGTGGTCGGCGCGTGCCTTGGCGACGCCGGCGGCTACCGTGCCGACGCCGATTTCGGATACCAGCTTGACCGACACCTGGCCTTCGGGATTGACGTTCTTCAGATCGTAGATCAGCTGCGCCAGATCCTCGATCGAGTAGATGTCGTGATGCGGCGGCGGCGAGATCAGGCCGACGCCCGGCGTCGAATGCCGCACCCTGGCGATGGTGGCGTCGACCTTGTGGCCGGGCAACTGGCCGCCTTCGCCGGGCTTGGCGCCCTGCGCCATCTTGATCTGCATCATGTCGGCGTTGACGAGGTATTCCGTCGTCACGCCGAAACGGCCCGAGGCGACCTGCTTGATCGCCGAGCGCATGGAGTCGCCGTTCGGCAGCGGCTTGAAGCGATCGCTCTCCTCGCCGCCTTCGCCGGTGTTGGACTTGCCGCCGATCCGGTTCATCGCGATCGCGAGCGTGGTGTGCGCCTCGCGCGAGATCGATCCGAAGCTCATCGCGCCGGTGGCGAAACGCCTGACGATGTCCTTGGCCGGTTCGACCTGGTCGAGCGGCACGGGTTTGCGCTTCTCATCCTCGGCGGACTTGAGCTTGAACAGGCCGCGCAGGGTCAACAGCCGCTCGGACTGCTCGTTGAGGATCTTGGCGAACGCCTTGTAGCGCTCCAGCGAATTGCCGCGCACGGCATGCTGCAGGGTCGAGACCGATTCCGCGGTCCAGGCATGGTCCTCGCCGCGGGTGCGGTAGGCATATTCGCCGCCGACATCGAGCGCGTTCTTGTAGACCGGCGCATCGCCGAATGCGTCGGCGTGGCGGCGTGCGGTTTCCTCGGCGATTTCAGCCAGGCCCACGCCCTCGATGCGGGTGTGGGTGCCGACGAAATATTTCGAGACGAAATCCGCCTTCAACCCGACGGCGTCGAAGATCTGCGCGCCGCAATAGGACTGATAGGTCGAGATGCCCATCTTCGACATCACCTTCAGCAGGCCTTTGCCGATCGACTTGATGTAGCGCTTGACGATTTCATAATCGTCCAGCGCCGCCGGCAGCCGGTCCTTCATCGCGATGATGGTCTCGAAGGCGAGATAGGGATTGATCGCCTCGGCGCCGTAGCCGGCAAGGCAGGCGAAGTGATGCACTTCGCGCGGCTCGCCGGATTCGACCACGAGGCCGACCGAGGTGCGCAGGCCGGTGCGGATCAAATGGTGATGCACGGCGGCGCAGGCCAGCAGCGAGGGAATCGGAATCCGGTCCGAACCGGCCATGCGGTCGGACAGGATGACGATGTTGATGCCTTCGCGGACGGCGGCTTCGGCGCGCGCGCAGAGTTCATCGAGCACCTGCTCGAGCCCGGCCGCGCCGAGACCGGCGTGGAAGGTGGTGTCGAGCGTGCGCGACTTGAAATGGCTGTCGGCGATTTCCGAGATCGAGCGGATCTTCTCCAGATCCGCGTCCGTCAGGATCGGCTGGCGCACTTCGAGGCGCTTGGTGCCGGCGACGCCCTGCAGGTCGAAAAGGTTCGGCCGTGGCCCGATGATCGAGACCAGGCTCATCACCAGCTCCTCGCGGATCGGATCGATCGGCGGGTTGGTGACTTGGGCGAAGTTCTGCTTGAAGTAGGTGAACAGCGGCTTTGGCTTGTCCGACAGCGCCGAGATCGGCGTGTCGTTGCCCATCGAGCCGTTGGCCTCCTCGCCGGTGGAGGCCATCGGCGTCATCAGGATGCTGATGTCTTCCTGCGAGTAGCCGAACGCCTGCTGCCGGTCCAATAGCGGCAGGTTGGAGCGCATGCCCTTGGTCGGCGCGTCCGGCAGTTCCTCCAGCACGATCTGGGTGCGGTCGAGCCACTCGCGATAGGGATGGCTCTTGGCCAGCTGGGCCTTGATCTCGTCGTCGGGAATGAGGCGGCCCTGTTCGAGGTCGACCAGCAGCATCTTGCCGGGCTGCAGCCGCCACTTGGTGACGATCTGCTCCTCGGGGATCTTCAGCACGCCCATTTCGGAGGCCATCACGATGCGGTCGTCGGAGGTGACGAGATAGCGCGCCGGGCGCAGGCCGTTGCGGTCCAGCGTGGCGCCGATCTGGCGGCCGTCGGTGAAGGCGATCGCGGCGGGGCCGTCCCACGGCTCCATGATCGCGGCATGATATTCGTAGAAGGCGCGGCGCTGCTCGTCCATCAGCGGATTGCCGGCCCACGCTTCCGGAATCATCATCATCACCGCGTGCGGCAGCGAGTAGCCGCCCTGCACCAGGAATTCGAGGCCGTTGTCGAAGCAGGCGGTGTCGCTCTGTCCCTCATAGGAGATCGGCCACAGCCGGGAGATGTCCTTGCCGTAGAGTTCCGAATGCACCGAGGCCTGGCGGGCCGCCATCCAGTTGACGTTGCCGCGCAGCGTGTTGATCTCGCCATTATGCGCGATCATCCGGTAGGGATGCGCCAGCGACCAGGCCGGGAAGGTGTTGGTCGAGAAGCGCTGATGCACCAGCGCCAGCGCGCTCTCGAAATCGGGCTCGCTGAGGTCGGGATAGTACTTGCCGAGCTGGTCGGCGAGGAACATGCCCTTGTAGACCACGGTGCGGCACGACATCGAAACCGGGTAATAGCCGGCCAGGCCGCGGTCGCGGCGCTGGTAGATCGCCTGCGAGATCGACTTGCGCAGGATGTAGAGGCGGCGCTCGAAATCGTCCTCGTCCTTGATATGGGCGCCGCGGCCGATGAACACCTGTATGATGGCGGGCTCGGTCGGCTTGACGGTTTCGCCGAGCGAGGAATTGTCGGTCGGCACGTCACGCCAGCCCAGCAGCTTCAGCTCCTCGGCCTTGATCTGGTCGGCGACGATGCTGGTGATGACTTTGCGCCAGGCCTTTTCCTTCGGCAGGAACAGCGCGCCGACGGCGTAGTCGCCGGGCTTCGGCAGCTTGAAGCCGATCTCGGCCGCCTTGCGCTCGAAGAAGGCGTGCGGAATCTGCACCAGGATGCCGGCGCCGTCACCGGCGCGCGGATCGGCGCCGACCGCGCCGCGGTGCTCGAGATTGCACAGGATGTTGAGCGCGTCGGAAACGATCTGGTGCGACTTCTTGCCCTTGATGTTGGCGATGAAGCCGACGCCGCAGGAATCCTTTTCGAGCGAGGGATCGTAAAGCCCGACGGCCGGCGGCCGCCAGTTGTGTTCGCGCATGGGATTTTCGAGCGCTTCCGGTTTCGAATCCGGGGCCGCCGACAGCGCACCTGCGTTGACGTTTTCGCGCTCGAACTCCGACCCGCTCATCTCAAATCCTCTCAACAAGGCTTAAGGGCCTCACCGTCGTTGGCGCACCTTAAGCGTTCGCGGCACCCACCGGGCCACCGCTCGTCCTCCGCGAGCCGCAATTTCATAATTTCAGACCCGGGCGTTCAGCGTCCCCGACGAACGGCCTTGTCTGTACCTTCTCGGCGGCCGAAGCGCCGAACTTTCGTTGCAATCCCCATGCCGGGTTCGCACCGCAAAAGAGACAGCTCTGCTGTCCTAACTCCGACCATGCCAAATTTTTTTCTATCACACAAGCGCGCGAAAGTCGCCGGTTGCATGGCGCGCCCGCCCGGGCGGCATGACCGGCGGTGCCGCCTCCGATTTGAAGCAAACGCGCCGCGATCCGGCCCAAGCTCCGCCGAATTCGGCGCAGAGGTTCGGCCCCGGGACAAGGAGCGGAAAGCTCCGGGCCGTGGGGCATTGCAGGAGCGTTGGCGCGATGAAGCTGTTCACAGGATGGGTATTGTCGACCGGGCTGATTCTCACGACGGCGGCCGCACATGCGCAGGTTTTGGGGCCGTACGAGATCGGGAGGTCGCCTTACGCTGCAGCCTCCGACATCCAGGGGCCCTATGCGGCGATGCCGCCGGACGTCCCGGTACCACGCTACGGTTATGGTTATGGGCCGAGGTTGCTGCCGCCGCAGGAGGTCTACACAGTGCTGCGCGATGGCGGGTTCTCCCCGCTCGGAGCACCGCAGCAGCACGGCCTGGTCTACACCATCGCGGTGATCGACCGCGTCGGCGACGACGGGCGGCTGGTGATCGACGCCCGCACCGGGCGCATCCTCCGCTTCATGCCCGCCGACCGGATGGGCGGCAATTTCGACGAGGACCAGGCGGTGACCTATGGCCCGGCCGGGCCGCTGCCGATGTACCCCGTCCGAGGGGGCCCGCGACCTCCGGCCGCCATCCCGCATGTCGCCAGCCGGACGCCGCCGGTGCCGCTGCCGAAAGCCTCGCCGCGTAGCGGCGATGCCCTGGCCCCGGCCGCCGCGCCGCCGCAGCAATCGGCCGCGATTCAGGTCAAACCGGCGGAACCGCAAACCGCCCCGCCGCCGGCCGCACCCGCGGTCGTCGCCGCCAAACCCGCAGCACCCCAGATCCTGCCGACCCAGGAAATGCCGAAGATGCAGGGGCTGGATTAGAAAGTTCCATGCTGTCATTCCGGGATGGTCCGAGGGACCAGACTCAAATGCGCAATTGCGCATCGGGGAATCTCGAGATTCTCCGATGTGCAATTGCACATCGTAGTTCGATGCGGAGCCTGTCATCGGGCCGCGCTTTGCGCGGACCCGTTGGCATCGCCCTGGAATGACGATGGGATATTCTTGCACCGCCAATTACCGCCAATACAAAAAAACGCCCCGGTTTCCCGGGGCGTTTTCGTATTCGGAGATACAGCGAAACTCCGCTGTTACGCGGCGGCCTTCTCGGCCGAGGCGTCGACCACCTGCGGGCCTTGCACGCTGGTGGAAATCGGAATGCTGCGGGGCTTCTTGGCCTCGGGGATCTCGCGCACGAGATCGACATGGAGCAGGCCGTTCTCGAGCGAGGCGTTCTTCACCACGACGAAATCGGCAAGCTGGAAGGCGCGTTCGAAGGCGCGCGCGGCGATGCCGCGATACAGCACCTCGGCCTTGCTCTGGCTGGTTTCGGTGGCGGTCTTTTCGCCCTTGATCGTCAGCGTGTTTTCCTTGGCGACGATCGAGAGTTCGTTCTGCGCGAAGCCGGAAACCGCAACCGTGATGCGGTAGCTGTTATCGCCGGTGCGCTCGATGTTGTAGGGCGGATAGCCGGGGCTGCCGTCGGGGGTAGCACGGTCGAGCAGCGAAAACAGCCGGTCGAAGCCGACGCTGGAACGATAGAACGGGGTGAGATCGTAAGTACGCATGGTGTAGTCCTCCATTGAGCGACTGTTGAAGTAACCCGCCCGCCGATCGGGCCGGGCTTTCGTCGGTGTGCAGCCTGGCGTTCCGGTATGTCCGAAACGCTGGTAGCGGCCTGCACGAAGGTGATATGGGAGGGCGATAAGCGCGTTCAAGAAGCGGCAGCCGGCCGCTTTTTTCACGTTTGTGCTCCTGCCCGCCCTTGATTTCCAGCGCCCTTCACCTAGCCGGTTCCCCGCCCATGACGCTCGTCTCGATCCCCGCCAACCCGGTCCCGGAGGACGTCGTCACCGGCACCATCAAGACGCCTGACGGCGCCGAACTGCGCTTCGCGCGCTGGGCGCCGCCGGCGGGCCGCAAGGGCACAGTCTGCGTCTTCACCGGCCGCAGCGAGCAGATCGAGAAATATTTCGAGACCGTGCGCGACCTGCGCGACCGCGGTTTCGCGGTGGCGATGATCGACTGGCGCGGGCAGGGCCATTCGTCGCGCCGGCTGCGCGACCCGCGCAAGGGCTATGTCCGCGACTTCTCCGATTACGAGGTCGACGTCGAGACCTTCGTGCAGCAGGTGGTGCTGCCGGATTGCCCGCCGCCGCATTTCGCGCTGGCGCATTCGATGGGCGGCGCGGTGATGCTGCGGGTCGCCCATGCCGGCAAACGCTGGTTCGACCGCATGGTGCTGTCGGCGCCGATGATCGATCTGCCCGGGCACCGCACCGGGCTGCCAGCACGGCTGCTGTTGCGGGCGCTGCGGCTGGCCGGGCAGGGCGGCCGCTATATTCCCGGCGGCGGCGACGCGCTGAGCGGCACGGAATCCTTCGTCAACAATCCCCTGACCAGCGATCCCGTGCGCTATGCCCGCAACGCCGCCATCCTCGAGGAGGATCCGACGCTCGGCCTCGGCTCGCCGACGGTGGCCTGGGCCGATACCGCGTTCCGGGCGATGCACGGTTTCCGCGCCTCCGACTACCCCTCGCAGATCCGCCAGCCGATCCTGATGCTGGCGGCCAGCAACGACACCATCGTGTCGACCGCGGCGATCGAGGAATTCGCCTATCACTTGCGCGCCGGCTCGCATCTGGTGATCGCCGGCGCCAAGCACGAAATCCTGCAGGAGCAGGACCGCTACCGCGCCCAGTTCTGGGCGGCGTTCGACGCCTTCGTGCCGGGCACGCCGCTGTTCAAATGAGCGGGACCGAATGGCCTCCCAAGGTCAGGAATTTGCCGTCCGCTTCTCGACGACGGTCAGTTTCATCGGGGGAACGCCGGCTTTCAAAAGCCCTTCGCGATAGTGGGCGGTATCGGCCGGAGTCTTCCAGCGGAAATTCCTGAGATGTCGCTCGACCGTCAGGCCGGGAAAGCTGCTCAACAAGGCTGCGGTCGCCTTCGCCGCTTCGCTGCTTCGTCCCAGTTGCGCGAGCGCCGCCGCCCGTAGCGCCAGGACCTGAAGATGATTGGGATTCAGGTAAAGGGCTTCGCGTGCCCAGGACAGCGAGGCATCGTACTGTCCCAGCAGATAGTGACTGAACGCGCTCAATGCGGCCCATTGATATCGCGGGTCGCTGTTGCCGCGCTGCACCGCCATCGAGAACAGCTCGATCGCCTGTCGATGCTCGCCGACCACGAGGTGGCACATGCCCTGAACGCCGCGGGCGCCCATGTCGTAGGGGTTGAGTTCGACCGCCCTCTTGACCGCTTCCAGCGCGGCCTCGTAGTTGCCTTCCATCGCGTTCAAATAGGCCAGGATGGAGAACGCGAACGACGAGCGGGGATCGAGCCGGACGCCGGTTTCCGCGAGACTCATCGCCTCGCCCCACAATTCGCGCGTGCTCCTGATCCATCCATAATGCACGCCCTGAACCAGGATGGTGGCGAGATAGGCGTGCGCGATCGCCAGCGCGGGATCGAGCGCGACGGCCTCCCTGAACAGGCGGATGGAGGCCTCGAAATCCGCCTGGGTCTGCTGATAATAGTGCGACAGCCCCTTCAGGAAGCGGTCCCATGCGGTCAGGTCGGCCGACGGGGCGCGGGCCGGAGCGGACGCTTCGGCGCGAAAAATCTCCGGAGCGATCGCCGCCGACAGGCTGGCGGTGATCTCGTCCTGCATCGCGAACAGTTCGCCGATGTCCCGGTCATAGCGGCCGGTCCATAATTGTGCGCCGTTCTCCGGCGCGATCAGCTCGGCGGTGACGCGGATCTTGGTCCCGGCGCGCCTGACCGTCCCCTGGATCAGATAGGTCGCGTCGATTTCCCGGGCGATCAGCCGGGTGCCGAGATTCCCGCCCTTGAACGCGAAGGTCGAGCTTCGGCTCAGCACCCGGTAGAAGGACTGCAGCGACAGCGCGTGGATCAGGTCCTCGGTGAGCCCGTCGGAAAAATATTCGTCGGTGCTGTCGCTGAGATTGGCGAAGGGAAGCACGCCGACGATCGCGGTTCGATATTGCGCCGGCAGCGCCGACGGGTTTTTGGGGTCCCGCCCACTGCTGTCGGACCCGGCCGGCTGCCAGGTCCAGACATTCACCGGCTCGTCGATGTTCTTGAATTGCCGGCTCCCGGCATCGGCGAGGCTGACGCTGAGATGCTTGCCGGCCTCCTGATAGGCCTTGTCCGAAACCGCCATGCCGCCCGGCGGAGCAACCGCTTCGAGGCGGACGGCGATGTTGACGCCGTCGCCGAACACCTCGTCTTCATCGACGATCACATCCCCCATGTGGATGCCGACACGGAATTTCATCACCCGGTCGGCGGGAAGCTGGCTGTTGCGCTCGGCCATCAGGGTCTGCGCCGCGACGGCGCACTCGATGGCCCCGACGATGCTCGGAAACTCCAGCAGGAAACCGTCGCCGGTGTTCTTTACAACCCGGCCGCCGTGATTGAGGAAGATCGGATGGAGCGCAGTTCGATGGGCCTTGAACGCGGCGTGGGTGCCGGCCTCGTCGATACCCATCATTCGCGAGTAACCGGCGACGTCAGCGCAGACGATGGCAGCCAGCCGTCTTTCCATCTCCTGAAAGTCCCTGAATCGGAAACAAGTTCCACGCTGTCGACGGGCAGGTTTCAGCGAGTTTAGAACACATTGCCGCTGTCCGACGCCAGAGGCTTTCGTGCTTTCACAATGTAGTACAATCCTGGCAGGGTTGGCATCGACAGCCGCCGCCGGGAGCATCAAGCGTACCGCAGGTTGTCACGCGCGCCTCGATATACTCTTGCTATGCCGCCGCTTCCCGTCGGCGAGCGTTAACACAGGTCCGGAGTCCAGCGAATGACAGAGCCATCGACTTACACGCCGCCCAAGGTCTGGACATGGAACAAGGACAGCGGCGGCAAGTTCGCCAGTATCAACCGCCCGGTCGCCGGACCGACCCATGACAAGGAACTGCCGGTCGGCCGTCATCCGCTGCAGCTTTATTCGCTCGCCACGCCGAACGGAACCAAGGTCACCGTGATGCTGGAGGAGCTGCTGGCGCTCGGCCACAGCGGGGCGGAATACGACGCCTGGCTGATCAAGATCGACGGCGATCAGTTCGGCAGCGGTTTCGTCGCGGTCAATCCGAACTCCAAGATACCGGCGCTGATGGATCGCAGCGGACCCACGCCGATCCGGGTATTCGAATCCGGCGCCATCCTGGTCTATCTCGCCGAGAAGTTCGGGGCGCTGCTGCCGACGGATGCCGCGACCCGCGCGGAATGCCTGTCCTGGCTGTTCTGGCAGATGGGCAGCGCGCCCTATCTCGGCGGCGGGTTCGGCCATTTCTACGCCTACGCGCCGACCAAGATCGAATACGCCATCGACCGCTTCGCGATGGAGGTGAAGCGCCAGCTCGACGTGCTCGACCGCCGCCTGGCGGACCACGCCTACCTCGCGGGCGACGCCTATACGATCGCGGATATCGCGGTGTGGCCGTGGTATGGCGGCCTCGCCAAGGGCCTGCTCTACGGCGCCGGCGAATTCCTGTCGGTGCAGGACTACAGGAACGTGCAGCGCTGGACCGACGCCATCGCCGCCCGGCCGGCGGTGAAGCGCGGGCGCATGGTCAACCGGACCTGGGGCGAGCCGTCGAGCCAGTTGCACGAGCGCCACGACGCCGGCGATTTCGACACCAGGACGCAGGACAAATTGGCCCCGGCGGGCTGAAGGGCTTTTGGGAACCGCGATGCGGGAAGCCGCGCGGGAGCCTCGTTTGGGGCTCCCGGTGATTAACGTTTGGGCATCACCAGCAAGCCGCGAAGCTCGTCGATCTGGCGGGCGAGACTGAGCGCCTGGGCCTTCAGGACGCGCACGGCGAGGCTCTGGTGCCCCAGTCTCACCAATTCCGCGATGCGTTCGTTGAAAGCAGCCAATTCACCGAACAACCCGTCCAGCTGACGCTGCACCGGCGAGCGCCAGGCCTGCCGGCTGGGGTCCAGCGCCACCGTCATGGATTTTGCTTTCTTCGCGCTCATGACCAATTTAAAGCAAATCCCGTGCCGAATGTGGCGGACATGGGGCAAGGGCCAAATTCGGCCCCGCAAGTCTCCCCGGGCTGCGCCCGGCGGTCCGCTCACGCCGCGCGCAGATTATAAACCGCGCTGCCCGCCAGATAGATCCCGAGAAAAATCATCGCGATCAGGAACCAGCGGCGGAAGGCTTCGGGCTGCATCCGGGTACGCACCGACTGGCCGATGAACATGCCGGCAAAGGCGGCCGCCATCGCCACCGCGCCGGGCAAGGCGGTCGCGGCGTTGAGGAGGCCGGCGCTGGTGAGATTGAACGCCAGCGATACGGTGGCGACCGTGAAGAACACGCCGAGCGCCTGCACCAGCTCGTCCTTCTCCATTCCGATCGCCTGCATGAACGGCATCGAGGGGATCACCTGCACGCCGGTCGCGGCCGAAACCACGCCGGTGGCCAGGCCGACGATGCCGCCGATCCATTTTTCGTCGCGGGGGGCGACCTTGAAGCTGAACTTGCTCAGTCCCACCACGGCGTAGATCACCAGCAGCGCGCCGAGCACGACGGCGCCGTAGCGCGCGTAGGGGCCGGTCAGCATGCCCGCGTTGAGCCAGATGCCGATCACGGTTCCCACCATCAGCGGCCACAGCCGCCGCACGATGTCGCGCAGATAGGGGCCGACGAAGGTCTGCCAGATGTTGGTGACCACGGCGGGCACGATCACGATCGCCAGCGCGTGCGAGGGCGGCATGGTGACCGCGAGCAGGCCCATCGACACCGTCGGCAGGCCGAGCCCGATCACGCCCTTGACGAAACCGGCGAGCAGGAAGGCGGCGGCGATCAGAATCAACAAGGGATCGGGCATGCCTGCACATTGACCGATCGGCGCCGGCGGCACAATCTGCAGGTTACGGAGCCTGCCTTCGGATACAACGAAGGCTGTCATTCCGGGATGGTGCGCCAGCACCAGACCCGGAATCTCGAGATTCTCCGATGTGCAACTGCACATCGTAGTTCGATGCTTCGCATCGTCCCGGAATGACGGTAGGAACCCGCCATGCGTTTCGACCTGGTCGACCTGCAGCTGTTCGTCGCGATCGCCGATAGCAGCAGCATCACCGCCGGCGCGGATCGCGTCCATCTGGCGCTGGCCTCCGCCAGCGCCCGCATCAAGGGCCTGGAGCAGGCGCTCGGCGCCACGCTGTTGAAGCGCGGCCGGCGCGGCGTCGAGCTCACCGCGGCCGGCGAGAGCCTGCTCGATCATGCCCGCATCATCCTCCACAATGTCGAGATGATGCGCGGCGATCTCGCTGCCTATGGCAGCGGCGCCAGGGCGCGCGTGCACCTGCTCGCCAACACCTCGGGGCTGTCGGAGCACCTGCCGAAGGCGCTGGCCGCCTTCCTGCGCGAACATTCCGAACTCAGCGTCGACGTCGAGGAGCGCGAAAGCACCGATATCGCCGCCGCGATCGCCACCGGGGCGGCCGATCTCGGCTTCGCGGCCGAGCATGCCTTGCCGGACCATGTCGAGCGGTTTGCCTTCAGCGAGGACCGCCTGACCCTGGTGACGGCGCGGCGCGGCGATCTCGCCGGCCGCCGCCAGATCGATTTTGCGGAACTGGCGGATCGCGACTTCGTCGGGCTGACCAACGCGACCGCGCTGCAGGTCCATATCGCAAAGCATGCCGCGCGGCTCGGCCTGCGCCTGAATTTCCGGGCGCGGTTGCGGGATTTCGACGCGATCTGCCAGCTGGTGGCCGCCGATGTCGGTGTCGCCGTGGTGCCGGAAGCCGCCGCCCGCCGCTGCGCCGGATCGATGCCGATCGCGATGATCCGGATTCGCGACGCCTGGGCCAACCGCAAACTCGCGATCTGCGCCCGCAGTTTTAAAACCTTGCCGCGCCCGGCGAAGCTGTTGGTGGAGCATCTGCGCAAGGCGGCGGGATAGCGAGAAATCGTAGCCCGGATGGAGCGTAGCGCAATCCAGGGATCCGTGCACCGGCGCCCCGGATTGCGCTGCGCTCCATCCGGGCTACATTCGAGAGATTCACTTCGCCGTCTCGACTCCCGCGGCCTTGATCACGCCAGCCCATTTCGCGATTTCGGTTTCGATGAAGCCGCGAAAATGCTCCGGGGTGTCGCCGATCAATTCGGCGCCCTGGCTGGCGAGTTTTTCCCTCACGGCGGGATCGCGCATCGCCTCGGTCGCGATTTTGTTCAGCGCGGCGACGATTGCGGGCGGCGTGGCCGCGGGCGCGACCATGCCGTACCAGTTCTCGATCCGCAGCTCCGGCATGCCCTGTTCGGCGGTGGTCGGCACCTCCATCGCAGTCGGCGCGCGCTGCGGCGAGCCGATCGCGATGCCGCGCAAGGCCCCCGCCTTGACCTGCGGCAGCAGGATCGGCAGGTCGAGGAACGCCATCTGCACCTGCTGGCCCAGGAGATCGTTGACCGCGGGCGCAGCCCCCCGATAGGGCACGTGCACGATGTCGATCTTGGCGGTGAGTTTCAACAACTCGCCGGCCAGATGCGGCAGGCTGCCGGGGCCGGACGACGCAAAATTGAGTTTGCCTGGTTGCGCCCTGGCGAGCGCGATCAATTCCCTGATGTCGCGGGCGGGAACGTTGTTGGCCACCACCAGCATTTCCGGCACCGTGGCAACCAGGGTGATCGGTTGAAGATCCTTCAGCGTGTCGTAGGCGACTTTTTCCATGCCGGGGCTGATGGCGAGCGCGCCCGCGCTCGAAATCGCGATGGTGTAGCCGTCGGGCGCGGCCTTCGCCACCGCGTCGGTGCCGAGCACGCCGCCCTGGCCGGCGCGATTGTCGATCACGACCGGCTGTTTCGTCAGTTCCGACATGCGCTGGCCGATCACCCGGGCGATGATGTCGTTGGGGCCGCCGGCTGGAAACGGCACGATCAGGCGGATCGACCTGGTGGGAAATTCCTGCGCCGTGGCCAGGGCCGGCCAGAGCAGCAAGGCAACTCCGCTCAGCACGACGCTTGAAATTTTCATGAAAACTCCCGGCGCGGACGTCTGTGCGTCTGTCGCGATCGGGCTTGTATAGCAAATCCTGCTGAAGCGCGCGGCGCCTCAGAGCGTTTTCAAGCGAAGTGGAAACCGGTTCGCGTTAAGAAAACGCGTCAAAACAAGAATCTGGAGCCCCGCTTCGATTCCATCGAAGCGGAAAAGGCACTAGCCGTTCAGCAGCTTCATCGCCTCTTCATGCACGCGCGGATCGCCGGCGGCGATGATGCGGCCGCCGCCCTGGGCGGGGCCGCCTTCCCAGGTGGTGACGATGCCGCCGGCCCCGGTGATGAT
>Ga0302157_10004573_pt1 | contig 15011 bp, 11 predicted proteins | sample I_Bog_N3_3_FD_193502 | JGI IMG/M metagenome (GOLD analysis project Ga0302157, IMG submission 193502) | Peat permafrost microbial communities from Stordalen Mire near Abisko, Sweden - I_Bog_N3_3 | ecosystem: Environmental > Terrestrial > Soil > Wetlands > Peat | place: Sweden: Abisko, Stordalen...
AGACGCTGCTGCTGCCGCCGGGCGATATCGAGGCGGCGCGCGACGCGCTGGCGGCGAACCGGGACATCGCCGCGGTGATCCTGGAGCCCACCGGGTCCTCCTTCGGCCAGGTGCCGCTGGATGCCGCGTTCACCCAGGCCCTGCGCGAGATCACGGCACAGTATGGCGTGCTGCTGATCATGGACGAGGTGATCACCGGGTTCCGCGTTGCGCCCGGCGGCGCGCAGGCGGCATTCGGCGTGCGGCCGGACCTGTCGAGCTTCGCCAAGATCGTCGCCGGCGGGCTGCCGGGCGCCGCGGTCGGCGGCCGGGCGGACATCATGGGGCTGCTGGACTTCAAGGCCTCGGCGGCGGCGGACCGCGAGAAAGTGCAGCACCAGGGCACGTTCAACGCCAACCCGGTCTGCGCGGCGGCCGGCACCGCGGCACTGGACGTGATCGCCACGACCGACGCCTGCGAGCGCGCGAACCGCACAGCAGCCGCGCTGCGCGAGGCGGTGAATGCGGTGTTCGAGGCGGAGCGCGTGCCCTGGGCGTGCTACGGCACCTTCTCCGGGTTCCACCTCTTCCCGAACCCGCGCGGGATCGCTTTGACGCCGAGCCGGTTCGACGCCGCGACGGTGCCGATGGACGACATCAAGACTCAGCCGGCGCGGCTGATGACCCGGCTGCGGCTGGCACTGCTGGTGCATGGGGTGGACGTGAACAACCGCGGCGGGGGGATGCTGTCGTGCACGCACTCGGCCGACGATGTGGCGGAGGCGGCGGAGGCGTTCCGCCAGGCGGTGCGGATGCTGCGGGAGGATGAGGAGTTGGGGTGAGGGCGGACGGGCGGTGGTGCACACGTCGGCAGTGATGAAGCAGGTCATAACAGAGGGAAATTCGTGCACCGCCGCTTTGTACAAATCTATTAATCGTCGATATCGAGATAAGGGCCGTCATCAAGTCTCGACGTCTGCAGCGTAATTACCTCGAATTGAATTCCTTCGGTAGCGAGCTGCTCGCTTGCCGCGTGAAGCTCGGCCGCCGGTCCAGGTCCTTCTTCCATGACCCCAAGCAGCGCAACATCTGGTCGCAGACGACGGGCGAGCGCAACGAAAGCCGCCAAATGTGCGGTGCGAAACACCCGCCAGGACGACTTAACCTCGCAAAGAATCGCTCGGCCGTCCGCGACCACGAGTAGGTCTGCTTCTGCTGACGGACTAGTCGATTCTCGCTCAAAACCGAAGCATGTCGGTGCAACGAACATGAATGAGCGTCTGGCTCGATCGCACAGTTTCGAGAGCAGCCAAATCAGTGAAAGGACGCTATGGTCTCGTAGGCTGTCGATCAAAAATTCATTTGGTCGGAAAAGCCAGCGAATATCAACAGGTGCCTGTTCCTTCTGCTTGCAAACTTCGCAGGTTAGCTCGGTCCCTAGGGCTGCAAGGTCTACCCAGTTTCTATGATGGCACTTGCCGCATGTCCATTGGTGACCCTGGAACATAATCTGTCGACGGCGCATTTCGATTAGGCAAGCATCGAGCGAGTCTTCTTCGCGCCTGTCCCAACTCTCGTCTGAATCGGGCGTCTCCGGCGGCGGGTTTTTTGCCCAGTATCGTTGCCTATAAACCTTCCATTCTAACTTGAGATCTTGGTAGCTCACATAATGCATCGGGCTTTTGAGTTCTCTGGCTGCTTTAACGATCAGATCCGCCAGAGCCTGCCTTTCTTCCGGGTTTCTCAAGTCGAACGCGGCCTCCCGTCGTGCTCTTTTTTGCAGCCGTGCCGCAGTTGGCGTGATTTTGTCCGCCGGAATGTTCGGCGTCCCGCCCAGACGCGCCAAGGTTTCCTGCAAAAAGGGATGAAGGAGAACTTGGCGGGCGCGCCCAACGCCGCCAATCATGCCCAAAATACCCGCCAAATAACGGGATTCGTTCGATGGCTCAATCCAGAACACTTTGCTTTTAGGGTATACCACCCCATGCTCAGCTTCTGGATTAGCCCATATGCCATCGCCCGCCAGCGCATGTTGCGTTGCTTCATAAGGCGTGGGGATTTTTATAGTCTCGATCGGGTGATCTGAGCTAACAAACACGGCTAGGTTTCCACCTCTGCTTCGCCGTGCTGGAGGAACCAAAACGTGTCGCGGCTCGCTGATCATTTTGGTCCTAAAGGCACCAGCCATTCGCCAACGGCGCGGTAACTCCCATCGGTTTTCGGCGACGAACCGAGGCCCGAGGCCATCGTACTGGAAGATGAAGTCCGTGCACCAAAAGCCTTCGGTAAATATCTGGCGAGCGGGAGCGTCTGTAAGATGATCTGGAACAATCGCTGGTGGTCGGACGGTTGGAGCTGACCAAATGAAGCCGGTCCAGTCGGGACGGGGAATGAGTCCGCCTCCCAGGCCATTACTCTCTCTAGCCTCCTGAATCGCGTCGGATGAGGGCACAATATCATCGAGGGAAGCCACAGTTTCCACGCCAAACACGCTCCATGGCTTCGTCGTTAACAGGAGTGCGCGGGCTTCTTGTAGTTGCTCGGTGCTCAGAGATGCAGATCGAATAGTAAGCTGTGGCTGGCCGCCAGTCCCTCCGTTGACGTAATTGTGGCGTTTTATTAATTCACCAACGATGTTTAGAAACTCTGGCTCCTTTAGTTGCTCGACAGTTATCCTTGCGCAGCAGAGATCGGTATCAAGCCAAGCCGGGATAAGTAGTCGAGCATTCCAGAATATGATACGGTCTACGAACGTATCACCGACGACAAGATTAAAAGAACCACTCCAGCGACGCGTGCGGATATCAAGCTTTGGTGCAAACACTGTTGAAGCAAGTGATAAACTGGTAGCCCGCCGTTCGGCGAATTCCTTGAAGGCGGCATTCTCTGTAGGGACCGCATTGAGATTTTGCGGGACGCCATACCGACGGTCTGCCTGCCTTTCGGGAGAAACAATCGTGATCAAGCTCGCCATGGCTGCAGCGTCGACCGGATACATACCACCACCTCGGCTTACGTGGTAGGTACCGAAATTATCGGTCAGGAATCGCGACGGTTTCTCCGTATGCCAGCTATCGATGATCTTGACAGGTGCCCCGTCGCGAGCTGCGGCGCTGTAACGGGCGAGTCTGAAGATGACGGAAAGCGAGGACAGCGGTAGAAAGCCGTAGGACGGCTTAAACCCATATACGTCGAGTCTGGGTTCCCGTCCCATTTCATGGAACGTGTATTGGCTAGGCGAGAGTCGTTCGTGTACTTCGAGAATTGCTTCTCGGCTCAAGGGGACATACGAATAGACGATATCTGCATCAAAAGCTTCTAGCCAGGGCCAGTAGCTTTGTGCGATCTGTCCGTTGATACAAGGCGCAATTAGGCTGAATCGACCTCCCCAACGATTATAGCAGTCGGCAAAGACACCATCCAGTGCCAGTTGGGCATGTTCGCCGTCCTGGACCAGGAAGGCGACGCGGAGTGGTCGGGGTCGAGCCCATCCTTTGAGATCGCGTGGCATGCGCACGATCTACATCGTTTTAGGAGGCCTTCAAATGGACGGGCCTAGCACCGGTTCGATTGCGTTTCCGCAGGCTCTGCTTTTTGCACATAGCGATCGACGGTGATCTCCCCTTCCCGCTTGCGCGCCTGGGCGATGTCGAAGCTGTTCTGCATGCGCATGAGGGTTTCCATCGAGACGCCGAACGCCTTCTCCATGCGGATCGCCATCTCCGGCGACAGGTCCGTGCGCTCGTTCAGGAACATCGAAAGCGTGGCCCGCGTGACGCCAAGAGCCTGCGCGGCGTCCGTCACCGATAGCCCCAAAGGCTCGATGATTTCGGACTTCACGAACCCGCCCGGGTGGGCCGGGTTCTTCATGCGGATGCCGAGTGTCTGGGCCATGGGTCCACCCTCCTAGTGGTAGTCTTCGTAGTCGAGATCGATGATCTCGATTTCGGTCTGGTCGATCCGGAACGTGATGCGCCAGTTCCGCGTGACGAACAGGCTCCATGTGGCCTTACGGTCACCGGTCAGTTGATGGGCTTTCCAGGCCGGCACGGTTCGCAGTTCGCTCTCTTCCCCCATGTCTTGCAGAAAAGACACGATTCTTCCGACCTTTGGCGCGACGGCGGCTGGCAAGCCGGAACCGTCATCGTCCTCGATCAAGCGCCGCAAGCCCTTATGAATCACGTTCCTGATCTTCACACGGAACTATAGCAGGCCAAGCGTTCGGTGTCAAATGACGCTATACGCCCCCAGCCGCCAGCACCGGCGCCCCCGGCCTCAAACCTTCACGGTAGAAGCCCGATAGATCTCTTCGATCGACCGCGCCAGCGCCGCGTCAAACTCGGCATCAGTCATCGCGTGCTTCAGGTCCTCGGTCAGCGCCCGAGAAAAGCTCGCGATCACCCCGTGGTTGGCGGCCAGCCGCCGGCAGGCGTCGTCCCGCGTGTAGCCGCCGGACAGCGCGACCACCCTGGCCACGCGCTCGTGCCCCACCAGCGGCGCGTAGAAATCCGGAACGTCGGGGATCGTCAGCTTCAGCATCACCTGGCGGTCCCCCGGCAGAGCGTCCACGTGCCGGGTCAGCTCCGCCAACAAGATGGCCTCCGCGCCCGCCTTGTCCGGGCTCTTGATCGAGACCTCCGGCTCAATGATCGGCATCAGCCCGTGCCCGGCGATCTGCGCCGCCACCTCGAACTGCTGCGCCACCACGGCGGCGATGCCGTCCTGCGAGGCCAGGTTGATGACGGAGCGCATCTTGGTGCCAAACACCCCCAGCTTCACCGCCCGAGCCAATAGCGCGTCCAGCCCCGGGATCGGCTTCATCACGCTCACGCCGTCGCGCTCGGCCTCCAGCCCCTTGTCCACCTTCAGGAACGGGACGACGCCGCGCTTCTCCCACAAGAAGGTCGGAACCGGCTTGTCCTTCGCCTGCCCGTCCATCGTGGCCTCGAACAAGATGGCGCCGATGACCTTGTCCCCGGTGAAGGCCGGTGCGGTGATGATGCGCACCCGCATCTCGTGCATCAGCCGGAACATCTCGGTATCGCCGCTATAGGCGGTGTCCGGAATCCCGTACAGGCGGAGCGCGCCGGGCGTCGATCCGCCGCTCTGGTCCAGCGCGGCGATAAAGCCCGGCGTCGAGCGAATTTGCGCCAGCATCTTGTCATTGGCCATGATCGTGTTCCTCGCCTGAGACCGCGACGCTCAACGAAAGCGCGTTCGGCGTCGACCGATTGCCTATGAGGTGCTGAGACTGCACGCCGTTCGGGATTCACGCAATCGTCGCGCCCGGCTTCCTATCTGTTGTGAATAGTTCTTATCCCTGGTAGGCTTGGGCCGAACCTGAGAGGGGCTCAGCTCATGACCACGCTCACGATCTCCCTGCCGGAGTCGCTCAAGGCGTTCATCGACAGCCAACTCGCGACCAAGGGCTACGGCAATGTCAGCGAGTATGTCCGCAGCCTGCTTCGGGAAGCGCAGGCGAAGGAGGAAGAGGCGCGACTGGAGGCACTGTTGCTCGAAGGGCTGGCCTCCAAGCGCCTGCCGCTCGACGCGACCTTCCTGAAGGGGCTGGAAGCCAAGGCTGCGCAGGTGGTGGACAAATACAAAGCCCGCCAGCGCCCATGAACCTGTTCATCCAGGAAGCCGCAGGGCAGGACATATTGAACCAGGTTGGATGGTATGCTGAACGTGACTGTTCGACGTTGCTGAACGCTTCAGTGCGGCAGCAGTTGCAGCCATCGCTGCTCTGACGCGAATGCCGGAGGCGGGGGCTCCGAAGGTGGTCTCCAACCCGCAGCTTGCGGGACTTCGGACATGGCCGGTGAAGGGGTTTGACGAGTTCCGGGTCTACTACCTGGTGCGTCCCACGCTTCTGACGGTCGTGCGCATCCTTCACAGCAAGCGTAATACCGATGCCATCCTCGAACGTCAGGGCGTAGACGTGCCTGGCAGGGATAGCCAACTGCTCAGTCCTCCCCCTCCGCATCCATCTGACCTCGAAGGTCGGTGATCGCCGCGACCGACGCCTTCGGGTGCGCGAACCGCACGGAGCAGGAACCGCAGGGGCTTGGCTTCGGTCGTAAACAGGGACCATAGGACGGCCGTCAGTCGCACGGTCTGGCGAACGCAACTCGCAGCGGGTCCCCGCGCGGGACCGGCCGATCCGAGCGGCGTCCATCGACGGCTTCCACCCCTGGCCGGCACCGGTCGGCCGCGTTTCGTAAAAAGTTTTCATCCGGTCCCATTTCGTGGCAGTCTGGGTGGGTTCATGACCCCCTTGCCCGAGGCCTCCCTTCCATGGCGTTAGCCCCAAAACGAATCGCTCTTCTCACCAGCGGCGGCGATTGCGCTGGACTGAACGCCGTCATCCGGGCGGTGGTCCTGCGCGCGGCGGAGCTCGGCTGGGAGGTGATCGGCGTCCTTTATGGCACGCTCGGCCTGTTGAGCGATCCGCCGCAGGTCCGGCCGCTGCGGGCGGAGGATGTGGACACCGTGATGATGCGGCAGGCCGGCACCATTCTCGGTACGACGAACAAGGGTGATCCGTTCGACTATCCGATGCCCGACGGCACCAAGAAGGACCGGTCGGAGGAAATCATCGCGAGTTTCCACAATTTGCGTTTCGACGCCCTGATCGGCATCGGCGGCGACGGCAGTCTTGCCATCCTGCGCCGCCTCGCGCAGCAGGGTGGCATTCCGCTGATCTGCGTGCCGAAAACGATCGACAATGATGTCAGCCTGACCGAAACCTCGGTCGGCTTCGACACCGCCGTCGCGGTGGCGACCGAGGCGCTGGACCGGTTGCAGCCGACCGCCGCCAGCCACGACCGGATCATGGTCCTTGAGGTCATGGGCCGCGACGCCGGACATATCGCGCTGGCTGTCGGCATCGCCGGCGGCGCCGATGTGATCCTGCTGCCGGAGATTCCTTACGATATCGAGATGGTTGCCGAGCATCTCCGGGAAGTCCACCGGCGCGGCCGCAATTTCGGCCTCGTTGTCGTTTCGGAGGCGGTGCACACGAAAGACGGCACGGCGGTGATCAACCTCCTGCACGACGGCCAGGTGCGTTTGGGCGGCGTCGGCCACACCATCGGTGCCCAGATCGCGCATCTGTGCCAGGCCGAAACGCGGGTAACAGTGCTTGGCCATGTGCAGCGCGGCGGCCAGCCGAGCGCGTGGGATCGTGTGATCGCGGCGGCATTCGGCGTGCACGCGGTGGATCTTATCAACGAAGGAAAATCCGACCGCATGGTCGCCTGGTCTCAACGCGGCGTGATCGACGTGTCGATCGCCGACGCTCTCAGGCAACCGCATCCGGTCGAGACAAGCGGGTCATTGGTGCGCGTTGCGCGCGGACTGGGGATTTGCCTCGGTGACGGGGCCTGCTAGCTCGGCTGTCGGCGACGCACGGAGGCGTCCGGGGCCGAGCAGTTCCTGACCCTTTCGCCAACCGGCGCGATCCCCGTTGACTGAAGCAGTGCCAGATCCCGTGGCGTATCGATGAACCGGGTCACGGCGGGGCCGAGAACCGGAACCATTGGCATCACGGCATGCCCATGCCGGCTCTCGGTTGCCGTCGCGCGAAATCACGTTGACGTGAGGCAGGGTTTTCCTTCGACTTGGTTCGGCACGGATAAGGAGGACGCAATGTACAGACTCTTGGTCTGGTGCGTAGCTGTTGTCTTGGCATGTAATGCCATCGATCATCTACCGACACATGATAATGCGTCCAGTCTGCCTCAGCTATTGAATTCATCTGCTTTGAACACATTTGATCCACCAAGTCTCGCAGAGCTTAACGCAATGCATCGGACACACGAATGCACTGCTCCGCTGGACATGCCATTTATATGGTGCTTGAATACTTAAGAATTCGATTTGGTGCCTTCAGTCTTGGCTCCCATACGCGCCGCGATCACTCCGCCACAGCGACCGCCGGCCCGCGCGCAATGCGCAACACCAGCAATGAGGCGATCAGACACGCCGCGCCGCTTGCGATGAACGCCGCGAAGTAGCTTCCGGTCGCGCTGCGCACCGCGCCCGCGCCCAACGCCGCCAAAGCAGCCCCTGCCTGATGGCCGCAGAAGATCCACGACGCGATCACCGGCGCGTCCTTGCGTCCGAACACCTGATTGGTCAGCATGATTGTCGGCGGCACAGTGGCAACCCAATCAAGCCCGTAGAACACCGCGAACACCGACAGGCTGAGCACGTCGAAATTGGTGAACGGCAGCGCCAGCAAGGACAGACCGCGCAGTCCGTAGTACCAGAACAGCAGCACCCGCGAATTGAACCGGTCGGTCAGCCAGCCCGAACAGGTGGTGCCGACCAGGTCGAACACCGCGATCGCTGCCAGCATGCTCGCGGCGCTGACTGCGGCAATGCCGTGGTCCATGCAGTAGGAAATCAGGTGCGTGCCCACCAGCCCGTTGGTGGAAAACCCGCACACCGCGAAGCTCGCCACCAGCAGCCAGAAATCCGCCGAGCGGGCACCGCGCGCCAGACCTTCCAGCGCGACGCGGAACGGGTTGCCGGCGGAGGGCAGCACCGGCGGCTCGACGCTGGCGCCGAGGGGACCCAGGCCGACCTCGCCCGGGCTCTCCGCCAGCAGCAGCCACACCAGCGGGATCATCGCGGCGATCACCAGCGCCACGGCGACCGGCACGCTGGCCCACCCCGCCGATTGCGCCAGCGCCGCCAGCGCCGGCAGGAAGATCAATTGCCCGCTGGCGTTGCTCGCGGTGAGCAGCCCGACAGCCAGGCCGCGCCGCGCGACGAACCAGCGGTTCGCCACCACCGCCGCGATCCCGAACCCCACGCCGCCGCAGCCGACGCCGACCAGCACGCCCCAGGTGAGACAGAGCTGCCAGGGTTGGGTAACGAACGCGCTCAGCCCGGCGCCAGCCAGCAGCAGGGCCAGCGCGCCGAGCAGGGTGCGGCGCACGCCGATCGTCTGCATCAGCGCCGCGCCGAACGGACCGGTGAGTCCGAACAGCAGGATGTTCAGCGAGATCGCCCCGGACACCGTGGCCGCGTCCCAGCCGAACGCGGCCTGCAGCGGCTTGATCAGCACGCTGGGGGCCGAGCGCACGCCCACGCCCGCCAGGATTACGGTGAACATCACCGCCACCACCACCCAGGCGTAGTGGACGCGGCCGGCGAGCAGCCGGGCGAACCGGACCTGGGTCATGGCGGGCTCCTCACTCGAATGTCCCAAGCATGACGAAACCGCATCCAAGCCGCTCTATGCTCCAACGCGCGCGTTTTACGCTGCCACCGGCTTCACCCTGCAAGCGATGTTACCGGATTTCTATGCGCCCGGCGACGGCAAGCAAATTTGGCTGCGCGTGGCGCCGTCTAAACCCGTTCTCGCTGCCGGACGGCGATCTACGCCGGTCGGTCTATATGACGACGCGCGACAGGCGGCGGGTTGCGCGGGGCGACCAGGCGATACAAGATCGTATCCGAGCATGAGACGCGGCGCCGCCATCCGGGAGAGGAAACGCGCGATCCGTCGCGCCCTTGGTTGAAACCGGCATAAGCCAAACCTTCGGCGGAGCTGCGCTGCCCATGGAACGCCCGACCTCCGGTCCCATCGATCTCGACGCGCTGGCGGATTTTCTCGACTCCGACCACCTGGCGGATGCCATGTCGCTGTCCGAACTGGACGGATACCTCACCGGAATCGCGGTCGGACCCGAACTCATCGAGCCACAGCACTGGCTGTTCAAGATCTGGGGCGAGGACCCGGCGGCTTTCCAATCGACGGAACAGATGGTGGCGTTCCTCCGCGTTATCATGGGCCGATACAATCAGATCATCGAATGCCTCGACACCGACCCCGACACCTTGAAACCGATCTTCGCCGAGGACGCGGAAGGCATCGCCAGGTATGGCGAATGGGCGGTCGGTTTCACCGAGGCGATGCAGTTGCGCATGGATGCCTGGCAGCCGATGCTGGACGATGAAGACGCCACCATCCTGATGGTTCCGATCGCCGCAATCACCGCCGCATGGGGCGCCGAACTGAATGAAGACCCGGAGCTTACGCTTCCGGAAGAGGCACTGAACGAGTTGCTGGAGGAGGCCGACGTTGCGCTACCGCTCTGCGCCGCCTCGATCCGCGCTTTCTGGCAAAGCCGCATGGCGAAGCCGACGAAGCCGGCCATGAAAGCAAAGCCAACGACCAAGCAAAGGAAGAAACCCGAGAGAGACCGCCGGCAGCGCCGCCGCTAACAGCACCGTCGCCGATGCGGTTGGCACCCCTCGCTATGCGGAACATCGTCTTTTGATCAGCCACTTACGGGCCACTAAAACGTCGCTGGCGCTACGGCGAGCGGCTGGCTTGACAACGGCTACCTTGAAGACCGACAAGCAACACCGCCCATCGCTGGTCGCCGGCCTGCCCGCTACGGTTGCGTCCCCGACGGAACGAACCGCTGCACCCGCATCCCGCCACCCACCTCGGTGGTAAACACGTCGCCCTTGCTGTCCACCGCGACGTTGTGCACCCAACGGAACTGCCCCGCCGCACGCCCCTCGCTGCCGAACGCCCCGAGCACCATCCCATCCGCACGGCGCAAAACCCGGACCTGCTCATTCTGGCCGTCCGCGTTGAACAGCAGCGTCTGCCCCGCATCCGGCCACAGCGCGAGATCCCACACGCTGCCCAGCCCCCGAGTCTCCCTCGCCACAAACCACTCGGCGACGAAACTTCCATCCTTGTGGAACACCTGCACCCGGTCATTCTGCCGGTCGCAGACATAAACCAGCCCATCCTTCGACAGCTTCACGCAATGCACCGGATTGCCGAACTGCCGCGCCGGCGCCGCCTTGGGATCATACGCCAGCCGCCCATCCGCTGGCCGCCCCCCATAAGCCCCCCAATGCCGCCGATACGCGCCCGTGTCGGCATCGAACACGATCACCCGGTGATTGGCATACCCGTCCGCGACGTAAACCTCGTTCGCCGTCGGATCGACGGCAATATCCGCCGGCCGCCCAAGCCTTGTCACATCGTTGCTGGCAGCCCCCTTCGCAGGACGGCCGATCTGCAGCACAAACGTCCCGTCGCGCGTGAACTTCAGCACCTGCCCGTCAGCAGGCCCGTTGCCGCCCAGCCAAATAAAACCTTTCGAATCGACGTAAATCCCGTGCTCGTTACCAAACCAGTCATAGCCCCGGCCAGGGCCGCCCCAGGCCTGCACAACCTCCCCCTCGGGATCGAACTCGATCACCGGCGGCGCCGGCAGCCCGCTTGCCGTCCTGGGACGCTGGATGATCCAGACATGGTCGCGCGCATCGACCGCTACGCCGGATACCTCGCCCAGGACCCATCCGTGAGGGAGCTTCTTGGGCCAAGACGGGTCCACCTGCATCCTTGGCGGTTCGGCGGCTTGGGAGGCGGTCAGAACACATAAAACAACCAGGGCTCCGCCCCAGACCCCGGCAGGGGCTCTGCCCCTGCACCCCGGAAGGGGACAGTCGTCCCCTTCACCCGTCGGACTTTTCATTCGTGGGCCAGAACCCAATCGTTGATGAAACTCGCCAGGCCGTTGGCGTGGAAGTCGCGGCGTAGCGCCGCTTCGTCGTAGTCTTCGCGCACCCAGTCCAGGAACGGCTTGCGCCCCTCGCCTTCCCGCTCCCAGCGCAGGAAGAACGCGTCCAGAATGCCGGTCTTCGCCTGGCGGATGTGGCCGAAGCGCAGCGAAAGCTGGCGGAGCGCCTGACGCGCCGTGCCGCCCTCGAACAACACGAACAGCCCGGCAGCCAGCCCGGCCCGGTCGGCGCCGGACTTGCAATGCACCAGCCCAGGCGCGCGCATGTCGCGGTAGATCGCGTGCAGCCGCAGAATGCGGTCGCGATGCGGTGCGCCGCGGCTCTCCATCGCCATGTCCACGAAATCGAGCCCGAGCCGGTGCGCGGCCTCCCGCGACAACGCATCCGATCCATTCCCGGTCGGCCCACGCAGATTGATCAGCGTGCGAATGCCGTTGCGCCTGACCATCCGCGCCAGGGTGCCCGGCGTGGGGTGGTTGCAGCGATACAGCCGGCCGGGGATGACCGTGCCGAAATTGGTCCAGACCAGGCGGAAGACGGCGTGGTCGATGAACAACGCATCGATCCAGGCCACAGCACGGCCGCGGGCGGTGGCGATATCACCCTTGAAGATCGTATCCATGGATGGGGGCGGAAGAACCTCAACAGATTGCGCGGCATATGCGCACGAGGCCGATGCCCGCGCAACCAGGCGGGACCCGCCGGATGGGGGAACCTCGGGGCGTGCGACATCGTTCGACAACGGTCGAGAGTCAGGGGCACTGCGCGATCGTTACTGACAACAAGCAAGATCTTTCGGGGTTACAGATTATCAACCCCTACTCCCACTCGATCGTCCCAGGCGGTTTGCTGGTGATGTCGTAGGTGACCCGGTTGATCCCGCGCACTTCGTTGACGATCCGGTTCGCGACGCGCGTCAGAAACCCCATGTCGAACGGATACACATCGGCCGTCATGCCGTCGGTGCTGGTGACGGCGCGTAGCGCGCAGGCGTGGTCGTAGGTGCGGCCGTCGCCCATCACGCCGACCGTGCGCACCGGTAGCAGCACGGCGAACGCCTGCCAGATCGCGTCATAAAGACCGGCGGCGCGAATTTCCTCCAGGTAGATCGCATCGGCGCGTTGCAGCATCGCCAACTTCTCGCGCGTGATTGCGCCGGGGATGCGGATGGCGAGGCCGGGGCCGGGGAACGGGTGGCGGCCGACGATGCTGTCGGGCAGGCCCAGTTCCCTCCCCAGCACGCGCACCTCGTCCTTGAACAGTTCGCGCAGCGGCTCGACGAGCTGCATGCGCATCCGCTCCGGCAGGCCGCCCACGTTGTGGTGCGACTTGATCGTGACGGACGGACCGCCGGAGACGCTGACGCTCTCGATCACGTCCGGGTACAGCGTGCCCTGCGCCAGGAAGTCGGCGCCGCCGAGCGCGAGCGCCTCTTGCTCGAACACCTCGATGAACAGGCGGCCGATCGTCTTGCGTTTGATCTCGGGGTCGGTGACGCCGTCCAGCGCACCGATGAACAGGTCCGCGGCGTCGTGATGAACCAGGCGGATGTTGAAACGGTCGCGGAAGGTGGTGACGACCTCCTCGGCCTCGCCCTGCCGCAGCAGGCCGTGATCGACGAAGATGCAGGTGAGCTGGTCGCCGATCGCCTCGTGGATCAGCACCGCGGCCACCGAGGAATCGACGCCGCCGGACAGGCCGCAGATCACCCGCCCCTGCCCGACTTGGGCGCGGATGCGGGCGATCTCGGCGGCACGGAAGCCGGCCATGGTCCAGGTGCCGGACAAGCCGATCACGCCACGGGTGAAATTGCGCAGAAGCTGCGCGCCATGGGGCGTGTGGACGACCTCCGGGTGGAACTGCACGCCGTAATAGCGGCGGGCATCGTCGGCGATGGCGGCGAACGGGGCGCCTTCCGACACGGCGACGGCGCGGAAGCCTGGCGGCAGGCGGGTCACGCGGTCGCCGTGGCTCATCCAGACCTGCTCGCGCGCGCCCTTGGCCCAGACGCCGGCGAACAGGGCGCAGTCCTCGGTGACGTCCACGAAGGCGCGGCCGAACTCGCGGTGGTCGGAGGGCGCGACCGCGCCGCCGAGCTGCTGGCAGAGAAGCTGCTCGCCGTAGCAGATGCCGAGGATCGGGACGTTCAGGTCGAACACGATGGGGGGCGCGAGCGGGGCGGCGGCCTCGTGCACCGAGGCCGGGCCGCCGGACAGCACGATGCCGCGCGGCGCCCAGGCGGCGATGCGGGCGGGGTCGGCGTTGAACGGCCAGATCTCGCAGTAGACGCCGGACTCGCGCAGGCGGCGGGCGATGAGCTGCGTGACCTGGCTGCCGAAGTCCAGGATCAGGACGCGCTCGGCGGCGAGCGCCGGGTCGGCGGCGGGATCAGGCAAGGAAGCAGGCATTCTGGGTCACCGGGCCGTGCATGATCCCCGGGCTTGGACCACGGGCGGCGGGGGCTGGCAAGGGTTGGGGGTGGGGATGGGCATGGCGCCATGGTCTGCAACCGTTCATCGGCGACGGGCCGCGGCTGCCAGACGCCTGTTTCCTCGACAGAATTGGAGAAATAACTCGTATTTGCTCAAGTGCATTCGCCAAGTCACGAGGAATTACCGAGACATCTGCGTTGCGCCGATCGCGAAGGGCGTACAAGCATTCTACAATGAGGCTGAACAGCAGAGAACTGCGAGTCTCCCTGCCAAGGCGGGTATCGGTTGCGTGTTCGATCATTGCGCCGCCAATGATCTTAACAGGGTGCGGAAAAAGCCAGCCGATTTCCCTCGGAGGCGCGGCGCCGGGCGAAAAGGAATCGAGAGGCGCCGCTGTGCGAAACATTCGTGCGTTGACTGCAGTGCCCCCGTATCAATCTTTCGCCCACGCCGTGCCTCGGCGGGGCGGGCACCTTTTTCCGCAGCCTGCTTAAGCACTTCTCTGGAATGCCGCCTGCGTGCGATCGCGTGCCAAAGTGCCGGATCGCCTTCGCTATTACCAATTAACGGCGGTATCAGGTGTTTGTGGGTCCAATCCGGATCAGCCTGCAAAAAATAAGGCAATGCTTCAATCATTCGATAACGGGCAATCAATCCCGCTTGGCCGATACCCTCAATTGCCGCATCGCGCATCGCACGGGACATGGCGTCACCATCGAATGGGTAACTATCACTTTCGGACGCCCTCTGACAAGCCTCCAGAAATATCCCGACCAGCTTCCCAGCCGGCGTATTGCGCGTATCGAGGTCCCTCGATTCGCGACTGTTGGAAGATCGGACGACTGTGTCGAGGTCGATGTCGTCCCCTGTGGGTCGCCTCGCGTTTGTTGCCTCGACGGCTATCGGCCATAGCTTCAACCACACGTCTAGGCATTCGGGTAGAACAATGACTTGCTCCGCCCAGACTGCCAACCAGTGAGAAATCCCATCGATCGCTTGACGAGCGGTCACCTCCGGCAGCTTGACCAGTAGCGCTAA
>Ga0302157_10004577_pt1 | contig 15001 bp, 13 predicted proteins | sample I_Bog_N3_3_FD_193502 | JGI IMG/M metagenome (GOLD analysis project Ga0302157, IMG submission 193502) | Peat permafrost microbial communities from Stordalen Mire near Abisko, Sweden - I_Bog_N3_3 | ecosystem: Environmental > Terrestrial > Soil > Wetlands > Peat | place: Sweden: Abisko, Stordalen...
GCTCGGCTGCTCGCCGAACATCACCTGCACCAGTCCTCCGGCCATCACCTACGACCGGATCGACGGGAACCTCAGCGCAACCGGGGCCCTGGGCGTCGTCGTGCACTCCGCCTCCATCGGGGGCACGGTGTCGCTCGACGGAGGCGGAGGCGGCGTCAACTGCAACTCCAGTCCGGCCAAGGCTCCCAGTCTGCCCGCTCCGGCTCCGTGGTCCGAGGACGCCGGATTGAGCTACACACCCGTCTACAGTGACTTCGAGGACGTCGCCATCGGTGACAATCTCAGCGTGACCGGTCTGCACTCGTGTTGGCTGGGGGCGGTGCGGGACCAGATCGGCGGCACCGTGACGTTCGCCGACAACACGATGGCCGACCCCGATGCCAACGAGATCGTCAACAACGTGATCAGTGGCAGCCTGGTCTGCGACGGCAACACGGCGGGCGGGGTGGCCTCGGTGCAGTTCGGTGACACCGGTGCTGCCCCCAACGTCGTCGGGAAGGCCGCCGCCGGCCAGTGTGGATTCAACGTCTTCCAGCCCAACCCGGGGCCGGAGGCTGGTGCGGGCCCCGGCGTCCCCGAGCACATCTCCGTTCCTACCTCCAGCCTCACGGTGTACTTCGGGACCCGCAGTCAGAGTGGGCCGACCGTCAAGACGATCCACATCGGGGTGACGACCTCCGGGGACACGCTCCTCGCCCAACTCAACGATGTCGTATTCGCCGGCGCCGGCATCAGGGGGACCCTCACCGTCAACCCGTCGGCGCCACCTGGCTCATCGGGCGAGGCGGTGGCGATCACCCGGTATCCCAACGGATCGGAGTCGTTCACCGCCTACGAGACGTGCACGGTGTGCACCTTCGACCACCAGAGCGGCTCGGTGACCCTGCGGGCCTACGGCACGGTCTCCCCGGGTGGTGCGGAGACCGGGACGTTCCTGGTCACCTCGGGCGGCGCCGGGAACGGGGGACTGTCCACCCTGGCGGGCTTCGGGAGGTTCACCAACCAGTCCGAGCCGGCAGGGACGCTGAGCATCAACGAACACCTGGCCATCACCTCGGCACCCGAAGCCGCGGCCTGACCGCCGGCCCGGGCGAGCGCGGGTGGCGGGTCGGCCCCTCCCGCCGGCCTGACGCCCGGAATCGGGCCGATTCCGGAACGGGCGTCTCCGGTCGCTCAACCCGCGGCCGACCGCCATGCGGCCTTGCGCCTCATGGCCACGGAGGCCGGCATCGTCCCTACTCCCACGAAGACGATGCTCAGAGGCACGCCGATGCCGGTCAGGGCGAAGAGGGCGGCCAGGGGGAGGAAGACCACGCCCGCCGGCACCTGCAGGACCAGCAGGCCGACGATCAGCCACTTCTGCCCGCCGGTCAGCTTCCCCACCCCCGGTGGCGTCGTACCCGGTGCGGGCCTGTCGTCGGTCTCCACACCAGGGCATGTTATGCCGCCGGTGTCCGTCGGCGGCCGGCGAGGTCCCAGGCTGGGGAGACACCGGGTCCCCGTGTCGGGGCCGCGGGTGGGCCGGGATCCACCGGCGGTACCCGGCGCGCGTCGGACCGCTACGAGGGGATGACCGGCCGTGGAGCCATGATGTGGATCGACTCCCCGAATCGTGACAGGGTCACCATCGTCCTGCCGGCGACGGTCCGCCCGTCATCGGCCTCGACCGTGACCGCGGCGGTGCGGACGATCCGGCCACTGCGGTCGAGCCACACATCCTCGGTGAACGGTCGCACAACGATGTGGTGCGTCCTCCCTCCGGGCAGGGGCACGGTGTTCATCGACCCCGGTATCGGGAGCGCGTACTCAGTGACGGGTCGACCCTGCACCGTCGTCATCCCCAGCGTCCGTACCGGTCCCCGGTAGGTGGCCAGCCTCGCGGGCCCCACCACCCCCAGATAGTCGTAGGGCTGACGGGTGGTCCCCCGTGACCAGGCACCAGACGCCGGTGCCGACGGGTCGATGTACCTGATGTAGTACGTCCTCCCTATGGCGATCTGGGCGCTCACCGGGGCGTCCGCGGTCGAGGTCGACGTGACCCGGTTGACGAGCGAGACATCCGGCCCGGCGAATACGACGTCACCGACAGAATCGACGAATGATCCGTGCCTGGTGCCGGTGACCACCCACAGCCGGACATCGGAGACGAAGTGCGCGGTGCCGGCGGCGTCGGTGAGACCGGGCGCCATCCGGATCCGGACTAGTGCCGGGACCACCGTTGCACCGCCGGTCGCGGTGGTGACCAGCGCACCCATCACGGCGATGCACGCGCCCACCGTCACCAGGAGGTTCATGCGGACCAGGCCCATGGGCCCGAGCCTAGGAGACCGGGCCCTCCGTACGGCGCGGGACGGCCGGCCTCCGATGGACGCCACGGCTGCCCGTAGCTCTCCGACGGGCAGCTCCGCAGGATCCGGATGGGCGCGTCGTCCACCCGGCGACATGCCGTTGCCTAGTGTCAGTGCGTGGGACTGACCACGAAACCGCTCGATGCCGACACCTGGGTGGACTTCGAACGCCTGGTGCAGGCCCATGACGGGGTCTGGGGAGGGTGCTGGTGCCTGGGCTTCCACGAGGAGGGGGCGAACGGCGTGCACAGCCCGGACCAGCGACGCGCCCTCAAGAGGGCGCGGGTGCTGGAGGGCCGGGCCCATGCCGCCCTGGTCTACGACGGCGAGCAGTGTGTCGGGTGGTGTCAGTTCGGCCCGACCGATGAGCTCCCCCGGATCAAACATCAAAAGGCGTACCGGGCCGGTCTGCAGCACCCGCCGGACTGGCGCATCACCTGCTTCTTCGTCGGCCGCATCCACCGGCACATGGGAGTGGCCGACGTGGCCCTCGGCGGTGCGCTGGACGAGATCGCACGACTGGGTGGTGGCCTGGTCGAGAGCTACCCCGAGGACACCTCCGGGCGGAAGGTCTCGGGCTCGTTCCTCCACAACGCCACCGTGGCCATGTTCGAACGCCGGGGATTCGTACGTGACCGCCGGATCGGCACGCACCGTTGGGTGGTGACCCGCCGCGTGGGCTGACGCCTGACCGCGTGTCCGGACCACACCTACGGGGTCGACAGGGGACCGATTGTCGCGGTGATGGTGCCGTCGACCTGCCGTGGTCGACCAGTCCCGCAACCCCTGGTGACCCGATGACCAGCGTGGGTCGTGGCGACCGAAAGCGATTCGATTACGCCTGAACCTCTGCCGGAGGACCACAGAGGCTGATCGAGGGGTCGTTTCGGACGACCTCCTCGACGCCATGCCGGTGCGCCTGACGACTCGACAGGCAGGCATGGGGCCCCCTCGGCGCCCTCTGGAATACGATCTAGCCTCATCGGTCAACCACTTCGGCGTGAAATTGAAGAGACCCATGGATGAGAACCGGTGGATCGACGTCAGATCACAGGAGTTCGGCTCCACCCGGTTGCCGACCTTGCGAGAAGGAGTCCCCGTATGCCACTAGTCCGCGTCCACAACTTCGCGGTATCGCTCGATGGTTTCGGCACCGGAGCAGGGCAATCGCTCGAACAGCCTTTCGGACATGCGGGAACCAGACTCCTCGATGGCTTCATGGGGACTCGCACCTTCAAGGCGATGCATGGTGCGCCGGGAGGTAGCACCGGGGTCGACGAGGCCTTCGCCAGCACCTGGGGACCCGGCATCGGCGCCGAAATCATGGGTCGCAACAAGTTCGGACCCCAGCGCGGACCGTGGACCGACGAGGACTGGAAGGGGTGGTGGGGTGACGACCCCGTGTTTCACACTCCCGTGTTCGTGCTGACACACCACCCGAGGCCGACCATCGAGATGAAGGGCGGAACAACCTTCCATTTCATCGATGCCACGCCCGTCGAAGCACTGAGGCGTGCCCAGGAAGCCGCCGGCGAGCGTGACGTGCGGATCGGTGGAGGGCCGTCGACCGTTCGTCAGTTCCTCGACGCAGATCTGATCGACCACATGCACATCGTGATCGCGCCGATCGTCCTGGGGCGAGGAGTGCGACTCTGGGACGGACTCGAAGGACTGGAGGCCCGCTTCACCATCGAGGCAATCAGTACCCCGAGCGGCATCACGCATCTGACGTTCACGCGCCGATAGGTCAACGGTGGGGCCCACCCCGAGGACCAGTGGGATCGCTGTTGTTCCTGGGTGTCACGGGGTGTCTCTCTCGCCGGGTCGGTGGGCCTGACGGCCAGATGAGCGTGCGCTCTTGCGGGGTGCATGGAGTCGCACCCTCGTACGCCTAGCGGCAACTGTCCCACCGGCAGTCAAGGCCTACGCCCTCAACCCAACGGAAACCACAGGTTGGTCGGCGACAGGAAATGGCATCGGGAAATGTGACGATGCGCCTCAGACAGATTGCCCCACGGTGAGCCCGGACACACGTCACTCACCGTGGGCCGGTGAACTGAACTGTGCGCGGCGCCACTCACACACAGGGACGAGGCGGCGATCGCCCGCATCGACACGCAACCACCACCCCGGGCCACCTCGTCCTGAGACGTGGTCCGCTGAATGGGGTCACGCCCAGTTGGAGCGGACGACGGGATTCGAACCCGCGACCCCAACCTTGGCAAGGTTGTGCTCTACCAGCTGAGCCACGTCCGCGTAGGGCTGCCACTGTAGCAGTTGGACGGCGGTATCTCCCCCGGTGGGCCCGCTCGCCCGGTGGGCCCCGACGTCCCGGCAGCACCGGCCATCCGGGCGGAACCCCCTGGCTGATGGCCGGCTCACGCAGGCAATTCGGCGTGCCACCACGGCACCGGACGGTCGCGCCGCCCGGCCTGGGCCACCAGTCCCGCCAGCGACTCCTCCATGCCCCGGGCAATGGCCTCGAGGTCGGGGGCCAGGTCCCAGCACCCCTGGACGCCGACGTACAGGGCGTCCAGGTAGGAGAAGACCGTGATGTTGACTCCGACGCCCTCGATGATGGGACCCAGCGGGAACATGGCCGCCAGTCGCGCCCCGGCCAGATAGAGCGGAACGTCGGGTCCGGGCACGTTGGAGACGATGAGGTTGCAGACCGGGGCCACGTGGTCGAAGAGGCGCACGTTGGTCACCAGCCGGGTCAGCCGGGTGGCCACCGCCGGGATCGCCGACTGGGCCCATCCGGCGAAGACGCCGGGATCCGTCACCGCCATCTGCTCCTTGGCCGAGCGCATGCCGCTCCGCACCTGGGCCAGGCGCGCCGCGGCGTCCACCACCCCCGTGCTCAACGACACCAGCACGGCCGACACCCGGTTGCCCAGCGCACCGTGCTCGGCATCGGTGCGCACCGACACCGGCACCAGGGCCACCAGCGAATGCTCGGGAGTCTCGCCGCGCTGGGCGAAGAAGGCCTGCATGGCGCCACCGGCCACGGTCAGAACGACGTCGTTGGCCGTGCCACCGAGCACGGCGCGCACCCGGTCCACCTGGGCGAGCGGGAGCTCGGCCAGGGCCACCCGACGGTGGGCGGAGATGGCGGCGTTGATCGACGTCCGCGGGGCGGTGAACGGCGACGGTGGCGGCGATGCGTCACCGTCACGGTTCCGCCCGTTGATGTCACGCGCCGTCTGGACCGTGCGGGTCACCGTCCGCACCATCGAATCGGCGGCCGCGGGCAGTGAGGCCAGAACGGCACGCCACCGGGCCACGCCACCGGGCAGCGGATCGGGCGCCCAACTGGGATCCCGTGCGTCCGGGCCATCGCCCTCGGGTCGCCCGTGCCTCGTGTGGTCACGGCGGTCCCGCCCACCGAAGATCGGACGGGGGGAGGGATCGGGAGAGAGGTCGAAGAACGCCGCCATCACCTGGGCAGCGGAGACGCCGTCGATGATGGCGTGGTGGATCTTGGGTATGAGGGCCACCCCGCCTCCCTCCAGGCCCTCGACCACATGGAACTCCCAGAGGGGACGGGTGCGGTCGAGGGGCCGCGACGCCAGCGCCGCGGCCAGCGCCGCCAACTCGTCCCGGCCACCGGGTGAGGGCAGGCTGGCCCGACGGACGTGGTACTCGATGTCGAAGTCGGGGTCGTCGACCAGCGAGGGATGCTGGAGGCCGAAGGGCACCTCCACCAGCCGCTGCCGGAAGGGCGGCACCAGGGCCACGCGGGACGACACCAGGTCCCGAATCCGCTCGAAGTCCGGTGGCCCCTCCCCCGCCGCCAGGGGGTCGAACACCAGGATGCCGAGGATATGGAGATGGGTGGTCGGCGACTCGAGCGCCATGAAGGCACCGTCCAGGCCCGCCAGCTGGTCCATCGACCCTACCGACCCGTCGACCCGAAGCCGCCGAGCCCACGCTCGCTGTCGGTCAACGCCTCCACCTCGACGAAGGCGGCCGTCTCGACCCGCTGGATCACCAACTGGGCGATCCGGTCCCCGCGCCGCACCTCGTAGTCGGCACCGGGGTCGGTGTTCACCAGCAGCACCGCCAGCTCGTCCCGGTAGCCCGAGTCGATGAGCCCGGGTGTGTTCAGGCAGGTGACCCCGTGCCGGAGGGCGAGGCCGCTGCGGGGCTGGACGAAACCCGCGAATCCCTCGGGGATGGCCAGGGCCACCCCGGTCGGGACGGCGGCACGGCCGCCGGCCCGGGCCAGCGTGACGTCGATGCGGGCCACCAGGTCGACACCGGCGTCTCCGTGGCGGGCATAGGTCGGGAGGGGGAGCCCGGCATCGAGGCGCCGGATCGGGACGACCAGCGGCGCCTGCCGCTCCCCCGGTGCGCCCCCCGGGCCGCGGCTGTCCTCGGCGGCACCGACCACTTCGACTCCACCCTGGGGGACAGGTCCCACCGGACTCCTCGCTCGACTGCCCTGCACGCTAATGGGCGGCGGCCTCCCGAATTGAATTGGTGGACGGGCGCCGTGCCGGGCCGCCCACCGGGAAGCGGGGCGTCGGTGCACCAGCCGACCGGCGCTCCCCCTCCCCCGGTCGACGCCCATCTGACGGTCCGTCACATTTTGACATCCGATGGCCAACCGGTAGCGTCACGGGGTGCTCGTGTGGATGGACTTGGAGATGACCGGCCTCGACGTGGCCCGCGACGTCATCGTGGAGGTCGCCACCCTGATCACCGACGACGACCTGGCCATCGTGGCCGAGGGGCCCGACGTGGTGGTGGCCACGGAGCCCGAGCAGCTCGAGGCCATGGACGACTTCGTGCGGGAGATGCACACCAAGAGCGGCCTGCTGGAGGAGATCGCCCGCTCCACCACCACGCTGGAGCAGGCCGGTGCCGCCACGCTCGACTTCATCCGCAGCCACGTCCCCAAAGCCCGCACCGTGCCCCTGGCCGGCAATTCCATCGGCACGGACCGCCGGTTCCTGGCCGCACAGCTCCCGGCCATCGAGGAGTACCTCCACTACCGGTCGGTGGACGTCTCCACCGTCAAGGAGCTGGGACTGCGGTGGTACCCCGAGGTGATGCGGGCCGCCCCGGTCAAGGCGGGCGGCCACCGGGCCATGGACGACATCCGCGAGAGCGTGGCCGAGCTGGCCTACTACCGGTCGACGGTCTTCCGGCCACTGGCCGAGGGACCACCGGCCGAGGGACCTGCCGGAGCGGGCTAGGCCCGGACACCGAGGCCCGACCGAGCAGCACCCCGCCCGAGCCGTCCCCGCCACCGGAGCCGTCCCCGCCACCGGAGCCGTACCCGCCACCGGAGCGACCGCACCACCGAGAGGAACAGCAATGGACCAGCCCACCGATCCGGCGCCGACGGTCACCCCGGACCCGCCGGCCGTGCCCACCCTGGCCGAGGTGACCGCCACCCTGACGGCCCCGGGGGCTCCCTTCGAGATGGAGGAGATGGTCATCCGCGGGGTGCCCACCCGGACCTGGAAGACCGCCCCGGCGACCCTCCGCACCGTTCTCGAGCTCTCCGCGGCCCACGGCGACGCCACCTTCCTCGTCTACGAGGACGAGCGGGTCACCTTCGCCGAGCACTTCCGGGTGGCCGCCGGACTGGCCCGCGTCCTCATCGAGGAGTACGGGATCACCAAGGGCGACCGCGTGGCCATCGCCATGCGCAACCTGCCCGAGTGGGTCACGGCCTTCTGGGCCGCCATCGCCGCCGGGGCCGTGGTGGTCCCGGTCAACGCCTGGTGGACCGGCCCGGAGCTGGCCTACGGCCTCAACGACTCGGGGACCTCGGTCGTGTTCGTGGACGAGGAGCGCAAGGACCGGATCCTCCCCCACCTCGACGAGCTCCCCCTGCTCAGGACCATGGTGGTCTGCTGCGAGGAGCCCGACCCCGACGGCGGGCGCCGGCGGGCCGAGGGCGGCCGTGCCGTCCGCAGCGACGGCAGCGAGGTTCCCATCGTGGCCTTCTCCGACGCCGTCGACGGGCTGCCCGACCCGGGGCGCCTGCCCGACGTCGACATCGACCCGGACGACGACGCCACCATCTTCTACACCTCGGGGACCACAGGGCGGCCCAAGGGGGCGGTGGGAACCCACCGCAACAGCGCCTCCAACCTCATGAACCTGTTCTTCGTGTCCACGACGGGCAGTATGCGGCGCAGTGGGGACCTGGTGGACGTGAGCGGCTCCACCCAGAATGCCAACCTCTTGTCCGTGCCGCTCTTCCACGCCACCGGATGCCACGCCGTCCTGGTGACCAACACGGCCGCCGGCGGCAAGCTGGTCATGATGCACCACTTCGACCCCGAACGCGCCCTCGAGCTCATCGAACGGGAACGCATCACCATCTTCGGCGGCGTTCCCGCCATGGTCATGCAGGTCATCGACTCCCCCGACTTCGCAACCCGCGACACGTCCTCGGTGAAGTCCATCTCCTACGGCGGTGCGCCGTGCCCACCGGACCTGGTCCGCCGTATCAAGGAGCACTTTCCCGGCGGGGCCCCGGGCAACGGGTACGGCATGACGGAGACCTCGGCCATGACCACCATGAACACCGGCGACGACTACGTCCGCAAGCCCGACAGCGTCGGGCCGCCCGCGCCGGTCTGCGATGTGGCCGTGGTCCCCGAGGAGTACGTCGGCGACGAGCCGCCGGCCGACCAGGCCGCCGATCCCCTCCGGACCGGTGAGCTGTGGATCAAGGGGCCGAACGTCGTGCGCGGCTACTGGAACCGGCCCGAGGACACGGCCCATACCTTCACCAAGGGGTGGCTGCGGACCGGCGACGTGGCCCGCATCGACGAGGAGGGCTTCGTCCACATCGTCGACCGAGCCAAGGACATGATCATCCGCGGAGGGGAGAACGTCTACTGCGTGGAGGTGGAGGCGGCCCTCTACGAGCACCCCGCCGTGGCCGACTGCGCGGTCATCGGCGTGCCCCATCCGGTACTGGGCGAAGAGGTCGGTGCGGTGGTGGTCCTCCGACCGGGCCAGGATGTGGGTGCCGACGAGCTGTCCCGATTCGTGGCGGAGCGGCTGGCCGCGTTCAACGTGCCCAGCCGGTTCTGGTTCCGTGCCGACCCGCTCCCGCGCAATCCCGCCGGCAAGGTGTTGAAGCGGGAGCTCCGGGACGAGCTGCTCGGCGGTGCTCCGTCCGTCTAGTCACGCCGTCCCGCCCCGGCCGCCCGCAACGGCTGCCCGCTACGGCCGCCTAGCTCCGGTCGCCGAGGAGCCGCCGGGTGGCGTCCACATCGCGCCCCATCTGTTCGATGAGGGCGTCCACCGAGTCGAAGGCCAGCTCGTCACGGAGGTGGGCGACGAAGGACACCTTGGCCTCTTCCCCGTACAGAGCGCCGTCGAAGTCGAGCAGGTAGGCCTCGACCAGCAGGGCTCCGTCAGCCCCGTAGAAGGTCGGCCGTCGGCCCACCGAGATGGCCGTCATCCACTGCGTCCCGTCGGGGCGCTCGTACCACCCGGCGTAGATGCCCGGTGCCGGCAGGCAGATGCCGGCGGGCACGTCGACATTGGCGGTCGGGTACCCGAGCTCGGGACCACCCCGGTGGTCACCGTGGACCACGGGCCCACGGACCTGGTGGGGCCGGCCCAGCAGGGTCGACGCCTCCTCCACCTGCCCGGCCCCCACCAGGGCCCGGATCCGAGTGGAGGAGATGGGGGCGCCACCGGGGGCGCCGAAGGGGCCGGCGTCGGTCGACAGGGTCACGCCCTCCACGGCGAAGCCCGCCGTCGATCCCAGCTCGGCCAGGAGCGCCACGTTGCCCTTCCTCCCGTGGCCGAAGTGGAAGTCCTCCCCCACCACCACCAGCCGGGCGGCCAGGGCATCCACCAGGACGGTGGCCACGAAGTCCTCGGCCGTCTCGTTGGCCCGCTCCTCGGTGAAGGGGACCACCACGGTCCGGTCCACCCCGGCCGACGCCAACAGCTCGAGCTTCTGGTCGAGGTCGCAGAGCTGCAACGGGGCCGACTCCGGGCGGACCACCGTGGCCGGGTGGCGGTCGAACGTCACCACGACGACGGTGAGGCCGTCCTCGTCGCCTCGGGCCCGGAGCTCGGCCAGGAGCGCCCGGTGGCCGAGGTGGACCCCGTCGTAGGCCCCGATGGTGACCGCAGAACCCCGGCGCGGTGGGATGGCGGTGGACGGGTCGGTCACGATGTCCATCACGCTGGAAGGTTACCGCCGCCCGGGCGGAACCCGGTGCGCCTCACCCCGCCGAGGCCAGGACCACGGCCGGACGGATCCGGTCGGTCTCCGTCGCCTCGTACACGGCCAGCAGCCGGTGGCGGTCGTCGACCAGGCCCCACGGCCCGTCGCCGGTGACCCCGAGCGGCACCCGGTCCAGCGGGAGCCCCCGGGCCACGTGCTGGTGCACGTCCAGCGGCACCACCACCTGGTCCAGGTCCCGGAGGGCCTGGGCCGGGGTGAGGACCACGGCCGGGGTGAGTTCGTCCACCACCCGGGCGTCTTCCACGGAGAACGAGCCGATCGAGGTGCGCCGCAGGTTCCGGAGGTGGGCGCCGCCACCGAGCGCGGTGCCCAGGTCGGCGGCCAGCACCCGGATGTAGGTGCCCGAGGAGCACTCCACCTCGATCCGGAACACGCCGGGGGTCAGCCCCGGCGACACCTCGAACCGGTAGACCGTGACCGGACGGGCCTTGCGCTCCACCGAGATCCCCTCGCGCGCCAGGGCGTGCAGCCGCCGGCCGCCGACCTTCACCGCCGACACCATGGGCGGTACCTGCTCGATGGGACCGGTGAGGGCCAGAGCGGCCGCCCGCACCTCGGCCAGGCTCACCGCGCCCATGTCCCAGGTGCCGATGGGCTCACCCGAGGCGTCGAGGGTCGAGGTGGCCGTGCCCAGGACCACCTCGCCCTGGTATGTCTTGGGCAGCGCCGTCAGGAACCGCATGAGCCGGGTGGCCCGGCCCAGGCCCACCAGCAGGACGCCGGTGGCGTCGGGATCGAGGGTGCCGGCATGGCCCACCCTCCGCTGGCCGTAGATCCTCCGGCACCGGGCCACCACGTCATGGGAGGTCCAACCGGGCTCCTTGTCCACCACCACCAGTCCGGTGACCTGCTCGGCCGCCGAGCTCATCGGGGCGCCACCCCTGGATCCTCGGGTTCGTCCGGTCCGGTCGGGCCCTCGACACGGATCCGACGCAGCACGTCCTCCACGCGGCTGCCCGACACCACGGCGGGGTCCACCGAGAACTCCAGCGTCGGCGTGCGCTTCATGCGGACCTGGCGTCCCATGGCCCGCTGCAGCTGGACCCGGCGCTCGGCCAGGGCGGCCGACGCGTCGTCCGAGAGGGAGCTCAGGTAGACGGTGGCGTGACGGAGGTCGGGCGCCGTGTCCACCGAGGTCACCGTGACCAGGCGCAGGCGCTCGTCGGCGTCGGCCAGCCGTTCGAGCTCCTCGGCCAGGACCTGGCGCAGCACCTGGTTGACACGGAGGGAGCGCGGGTAGGGGGCGGCACCCCGATTGTCATGCCGACGACCTGACACTGCTCCTCCACTCCGACCCGCACGGGCGATGCCACCGCCCGGTCCGGGCGGGCGGCTGCCCTAGGTGCGAGGGATCTCCCGCTCGTCGTAGGTCTCGATGACGTCGCCCTCTTTGAGGTCCTGGTAGTCGGAGAGCCCGATCCCGCACTCGAAGCCGGACTGCACCTCGCGGGCGTCGTCCTTGAACCGGCGCAGGGAAGTGATGGCACCCTTCCAGATGACCACGCCCTCGCGGAGGAAGCGCACCTTGGAACCCCGGGTGATCACGCCCTCCCGGACGTAGCAGCCGGCGATGGCCCCGATCCGCGGCACCCGGAACACCTGGCGGACCTCCGCCTCGCCCGTGACGATCTCCTCGTAGACCGGCGAGAGCAGGCCCAGCATGGCGGCCTCGAGGTCCTCGAGCAGCTTGTAGATGATCTCGTAGAGGCGGATCTCGACGCCGGCCTTGGCCGCCATGTCACGGGCCCGCCGGTCGGGCCGGACGTTGAAGCCGATGATGGTGGCCGCCGAGGCCTGGGCCAGCTCCACGTCCGACTCGGTGATCCCGCCCACCCCCCGGTGGACGAAGCTGACCTTCACGTCCTCGCGCTCGAGCTTGCGGAGGCTCTCGGTGACCGCCTCGAGCGAACCCCGCACATCGGCCTTGAGGATCAGGTTGAGCGTGGCCGTCTCGCCCCGCTGGATCTGCTCGAACAGGTCCTCGAGCTTGGCCCCGCCCAGCGCCGAGGTGGCTGCCGGCACGTGGCCGGCCACCCGGTAGCGGTGGGCCCGGGCTTCGCCGATGGTGCGGGCCTGGGCCAGCTCGGGAGCGACCCGGAACTCGTCGCCGGCCTCGGGGGGCTCCGAGAAGCCCAGCACCTGCACGGGTGTGGAGGGGGGTGCCTCCTTGATCTGGTCGCCGTGGTCGTCGACCAGGGCCTTGACCTTGCCCCAGGCGGCGCCCGCCACGATGGGGTCACCCACCCGCAGGGTGCCGCGCTCGACGATGACCGAGGCCACCGGACCGCGCCCGATCTCCAGCTCGGCCTCCAGGACGACGCCCTGGGACCGGCCCTCGGGGGAGGCGACCAGCTCTTCGACCTCGGCCACCAGCACGATCTGCTCCAACAGGTCGTCGATACCCAGGTTCTGCAGGGCCGAGATCTCGACGGCGATGGTGTCGCCGCCCCAGGCCTCGGGCACCAGTCCGTGCTCGGACAGCTGCTGGAGGACCCGGTTGGGGTCGGCTTCGTCACGGTCGATCTTGTTGACGGCGACGATGATCGGCACGTCGGCGGCCTTGGCGTGGTCGATGGCCTCCACGGTCTGGGGCATCACGCCGTCGTCGGCCGCCACCACCAGGACCACGATGTCGGTGACGTCGGCACCACGGGCCCGCATGGCCGTGAAGGCCTCGTGTCCGGGGGTGTCGATGAAGGTGATCCGGTGGCCGTTCCAGTCGACCTGGTAGGCGCCGATGTGCTGGGTGATCCCTCCGGCCTCGCCGGCCACCACGTTGGCCGAGCGGATCCGGTCCAACAGGAGCGTCTTGCCGTGGTCGACATGACCCATGACCGTGACCACCGGTGGGCGCGGGCGCAGGTCGGCCTCGTCGACCTCCTCCTCGTCGTCGTCGAAGTACTTGGCCAGGAGCTCGGCCTCCCGCTCCTCGCCGGGATCGACCAGCCGGACGTCCGCACCCAACTCCGCGGCGAACAGCTCAATCATGTCGTCGCTCAGCGACTGCGTGGCGGTGACCATCTCCCCCTGGAGGAGCAGGAAGCGGATGACGTCCCCGGCCGAGCGGTTGAGCTTCGGTCCGAGGTCACGCGCCGTCGAGCCGCGCTCCACGATGACCTCGGTGTCGGGCACCGGGGCCGTGGACGGCATGTAGGCCGTCATCTGGGTCGGCTCGAGCTCCTCGAGATTCCGCCGGCGCCGACGCGGTCGACGCTGGTTGGGACGGCCACGTCCCACGCCAGGGCCACCACGGCCACCGGGTCCACCCGGGCCGCCGCCGGGGCCCCCACCGGGACGGCCACCGCCGTACCCTCCGGTCGACGTGCCTCCGGGACGGGAACCGAAGCCACCGCCCGTACCACCGGGTCCGCTGGTACGCGCACCACCGGGAGCGGGTCGACCGGCCCCTGCGCCTCCCGGCCGGCCCGAGAAGCCGCTCGAGCCTCCGGGGCGCGAGCTACCGGGCGCAGGACGGCGCCCGCCGGCGCCGGGCGGCGGCGGGATGGGCTTGCCCGTGACCGACCGCGGTGGGCCGCCGGGCGGTGGGGGGATGGGCCGACCCGACGCACTGGTCGGGGGCCGGGCCGGGGCCGACGGCGGCGTGGCCGGGGGGCTGGCCGACGGTGCAGTCGGAGCGGGAGCGGGAGCGGGAGCGGTCGGGGCCGGGGCCGCCGCCGCGGGTGCCGCCGGGGTGGCGGGAGCGGTCGGGGCCGGAGCGCTGGGCGCAGGTGCTGCGGCGGCCGGGGCCACCGGAGGCCGTGCTGCCGGTGCCGCCGGGGTGGCCGGTGTGGCCGGGCGGGGCGGGGCGGCCACGGGGGCCGCGGCTGGTGTCGGTGGGGTCGTCGGCGCAACGGAGGCGGCGGCGGGTGCCACCGGTGGGGCTGGTGCGGCGGGGCGGGGCGCGGCTGCAGGGGCGACCGGCGGTCGTGCCGCCGGTGCTGCCGGGCGGGGTGGGGCGGCCGGTGCGGCCGACGGCTGCTCGGACGCCGGGCGGCTGGTGATCAGACGGGCGCCGGTGCGCTTGACCGGAGCCGGGGCCGATGACCCCGCGCCGGCCGATCCGGCGTCGGGGGAGCGATCGAGATCGGGTGTGGACCGCTCGACGCCGGTCGGCGCCGCGGCGACCTGCTTGGCGGCGGCCTTCTTCGTGGCGGCGGCCTTCTTGGCCGGCGGTTCGGGCTCTTCGGGCTGGACCTCACGGCGGAGGCCTTCCCTGTCGGCCTTCCGGCGGGCGCGGTCGGCTTGGGCGTCCTCGATGGACGACGAGTGGCTCTTGACACCCATGCCCAACGACAGGCACAGGTCCAGGGCTTCCTTGTTGGTCAGGCCGAGCTCGTGAGCGAGCTCATAGACGCGGATCTTCTTCGGCAACGGCTGTTACTGCCCTTCATTCACGTCGTAGATGCCGATACGCATA
>Ga0302157_10004581_pt1 | contig 14992 bp, 13 predicted proteins | sample I_Bog_N3_3_FD_193502 | JGI IMG/M metagenome (GOLD analysis project Ga0302157, IMG submission 193502) | Peat permafrost microbial communities from Stordalen Mire near Abisko, Sweden - I_Bog_N3_3 | ecosystem: Environmental > Terrestrial > Soil > Wetlands > Peat | place: Sweden: Abisko, Stordalen...
GAGGCGGTGGCGGACACGGCGATGCGCCGGCTGTTTGCCGCGGATTTTCATGCAGCCAATCCTGAACTGGTCGCGGAGCGGCGGGCGAGTTTCCTTTCGATGAACATCGATGTGTTCCACCAGGCGTGTGCCGACCTGGCGGCGCTGGATCTTCGGCCGCAGTTGGCTGGGTTGGACCTGCCGGTGTTCGTGACGGTGGGGTCGCAGGACGAGGCGACGCCGCCGCCGATGTCGCATGAGCTGGCGGCGGGCGTGGCTGGGGCGCGGCTGATGGTGCTGGAGGGGTTGGCGCATGTGCCGCAGTTGCAGGCGCCGGAGTTGTTTGTGGCGGCGGTGCTGCCGTTTTTGACCGGCAGCACCGTGGCGGACACTGTTACGGTGTGAAGTGGCACGCCGTGGCGGTGGAGGCCGGGTAGGCTTCAGCCGCCGGGATTGTCTTGAGCACGTCGAACCAGGCGTGCGGCAGTTTCAGACTGGCGGACGGCTCGATCTTGACGATCTTGAGGTCGTGGATGACGGCATGGTCGGCGGCGCGGAACACGGCGTGGCGGGCGAACATGTCGGAGAAGCTATGGCCGTCGAGCTGCTTGACCACGGCGTCGGCGTCAGTGGTGCCGGCGCGTTTGACGGCCTGGAGCCACTGGGTGGTGGCGGAGTAGTCGGCTGCCTGGGCTTCGGTGGGGCGCACGCCGTTATGGGAGCGGGCGTAGCGGTTCGACCAGGTGCGGGCTTCGCGGTCCATGTTCCAGTACCACGGCACCGCGGCGATCAGGCCGGCATAGCCGTCCTTGGTGCGGTCGACGTCGGAGATGTAGAGCAAGGCGGTGGTGAGCTGCGCCTGCAGGCCGGCCTGGTTCATGGTGGCGATCTGGGTATCGTCGGCGGCGCCGGCGTTGAAGACGGCGATGACGTCGGGCTTGATCGTCTTGGTTTCGTCGATCACCGCGGAGAGGTCCTTGGTGTCGGGCGGCAGCACGAAGGATTTGGCGAGCTTGCCGCCGTGGGCTTCGATGATCGGCTGGAAGGTGGCGACGGCGCCCTTGCCGAAGCCGGCGTCGGCGACCACGGCGACCCAGGTCTTGTTGGTGGGCTGCGAGACCAGATAGGTGGCCGTGGCTGACTCGATGGCGACCGAGTCGAACGAGTAATGGTAGACGTATTTGCTGCAGGCGCCGCGGGTCAGCGTTGGGATGGCCGAGCCTGTGGTGATGGCGAGCTTGTGGCGCTCGGTTGCGACCTTGGCGACGGCGGCGGCGATCGGCGAGTTCTGCACGTCCATCAGCAGGTCAGCACCGGCATCGTAGGCCTGGGTGGCGAGGCCGGGGGCCAAAGCCGGCTTGTTGTGGTCGTTCAGGGCGTCCACGACGATGGGACGGCCGAGGACTTTGCCGCCGAAATCGGCCACCGCCATCCTGGTGGCATCGACGCCGCCGCGGCCGGCGCGGGCGTCATAGACGTCGTCGTCCTGGTCGGAGATCACGGTGATGTGGACCGGGGTGGGGTCGGCGGCGTGGGCGACACCGGTGAGGGCGCAGGTGGCGAGCAGGGCAAGGGCCAGTCTGGTCATAGCGTGTCCTATCATGAAGGCTGTGCTTGCGAAGTGAGGCTGCGGCGGACGTAGACAATAGCCACCCTGGCGCTTTTGCCGGCCGGCGACGAGGGGGTTGCTTCCGTGGCATGAAGCTCATACAACGCGCGCCCTGGATGGTGGTCCGGCTTTGGCCGGGCGCGTAGCTCAGCGGTAGAGCATCGCCTTCACACGGCGGGGGTCACAGGTTCAATCCCTGTCGCGCCCACCATCCCCGGCCCCCACGACGGATACTGATCGAACCGCTTCACCATGCGGTCGCATTCGCTTAGCGTGCAATTGCAAGGCGTCCGAATCGTTGGGAGGCGACCACACATGTCCGAGACGATCGAGCAGGCCCAGGAAGGCATTGAGAAGGCGCATGAGGCCGCTGAACACGGCGGTGCCGAGGGTGGCGGGTCGCGCAAGACGGCGGTGCTCATCGCCATTCTCGCAGCCAGCCTGGCGTTGGCGGAGATGGGCGAGAAAGGCTCGCAGAACCTCTATCTGACGCATCATATCTCGGTCAGCGACACCTATGCGTTCATGCAGAGCAAGACCAACCGGCGCACCGCCTATGAGACGGCGGCCGAGGTGATCGAGAGCATGCCTGGACTGGATGCGGCGGGACGCGACCGCGTGACGAAACTGCGGGCCGAAGCGGCGCGGATGGACAACGATCCGATCAAGGGCGAGGGCGCCAAGCAGCTGGCGGCCAAGGCGGCCGAGGAAACCGAGCTGCGCGAGCACGAGTTTCACACCTATCACAAGTTCGAGCGGGCCACCGGGGCGTTGCAGATCGCCATCGTGCTGGCCTCGGTCTCCATCGTCACGCGGGTGCGGGTGCTGACCGCCGCCGCGGCGGTGCTGGGCGGGGGGGCGGCGATGTATGCCCTGCTGGTGTGGACCGGGACGCTATAATCACGCCTGGCTCATCAAGCCTGGACGGCGACGTCGTCGCCCCGCCCGACCAGGCGGGCGAGGGTTTGCAGTGGAATGAGCCCGGGGGCGAACAGATAGATCGCACAGCCGAGGCCGGGCAGGATCGCCTGCATCCAGATCAGCGGCATCAGGTACATGTTGCGCGCGGCGATGTTGTTCAACGCCAGGCCGAGTGCCAGCAGGCCGACCACGACGAGCACGGCGATGGCCGGTCGCAGCAGGCCGCCATGCCGGCGGAAGGCGCCGGTCAGAACCGACACCAGGGCAATGAGGGCGAAGGAGATCGCGGTGAATGGCGCCGAGAGCCGGCGATGCGCCTCGACGCGGAATTTGCCGACGTTGCCGCCGAGCACCGATTTGCCGAGGTCTGGACTCAGCAGCTCGCGCAGCGACATTTCGCCGGCGTCGCGGAAGCGCTGTTCGCCGGTTTTTGAGTCCTGGGTGAGATCGATGGTGTTCTCGGTGAAGGTCAGCACGTTGAGACGGCCGGTCTGGCGGTCGATCTCCTGGCGGCTGCCGTTGTTCAGCAGCACACGCGGGGCATCGGTGCCGGGCAGCAGACGGCCGGACTCGGCGAGGATGGTGGCGTGGCTGTTGGGCTGGCGGGCATCGTCGATGAGGATGCCGCGCAAGGTGCCGTCGGGATCACGCGCGCGGACGTAGACGGTGAGGTCGTCGGAGACCTGGTTGAACACGCCCTCCTGCAGCAGGAAGGCGGCGAGCCGGTTGCGGATTTCAAACTGGTATTGGCGGAACTCGGCGAAGCTGGCCGGCACCACCCAGATGTTCAGCACGAAGCAGGCGGCCATCACCATCAGCGAAAGCGCCAGGGCCGGGCGGGCGAGCGAGACCTGCGACAGGCCGGCGGCGCGCATGACCGTCAGCTCGCGGTCACCGGCGAGGCGCTGGTAGATGAACTGCACCACGACGAAGGTGGTGATCGGCAGGATGACGGCGACGAAGTTCGGGATCAGCAGGCCGGTCAGGCGCAGGAACACGCCGATCGACAGGCCGCGATTGACAACGGTTTCGACGAAACGCAGCGATTGGGTGAGCCAGATCAGCGCCACCAGGCCGCCGGTGACGGCGACCAGCGCCAGCGACAGCTGGTGCAGCAGGTAGCGATCGATGCGGGTGATCATCCAGTGTTTCATGGCCGGCAACCTAACCGCAGACAGGCCGTTTGCCCAGCGCGGGCATGTCGTCTCGGGGATAGCCAAACACTGTGAATGACCAGGGATTGGGAGAGACCGAGCCGTCGGACAGAATGGTAGCGGTGGCCGGATTTGAACCAGCGACCAAGGGATTATGATTCCCCTGCTCTACCGCTGAGCTACACCGCCATTCCAGTCATCACTCGCCGAAGCCGTGCTCAATGCCTTGGCGAGGCGGGGGAGATAGCCGTGCGCGGGGGCGGCGTCAATTGGCGTTGTGGGCGGGAGCCTGCGATGCGCGGATGAAGCCGCCGCCGAGGACGCGGCTGCCGTCGTAGAAAACGCAGGCCTGGCCGGGGGCGGCACGGCCGGGGATGGCGAGGTCGACGTAGGTTTCGCCGTTTTCCATGACGATTTCCGCGTCCCTGGCCACCTCGCCGGAGCGCAGCTTGACGGTGCAGCTTCGTGCGCCGGGCGCGACCAGCCAGTTCACGTCACGCAGCGAGATGCGGTTGGTGGCGGGTGGCGCGGTGTCGACGATGACGCGGCGGGTGGTGGCGTCCAAGCCGATGACCACGCGGCGAGCCGGGCCGGCATTCCCTGCGGGGCCGAGGCGCTTGGCCTGGCCGATGGTGTAGCGGCCTATGCCGTCGTGGATGCCGACCCGTTCGCCGTCCGCGGTGACGATCTCGCCCTGGGCCATGGCGTCCGGGCGGAGCCGGGCCACGACATCGGCATAGCTGCCCTGCGGGACGAAACAGATGTCCTGGCTGTCGGGCTTGGCTGCGACCTCGAGGCCGAGTCGGGCGGCTTCGGCGCGGACTTCGGCTTTGCTGGGGTGATCGCCCAAGGGGAACATGCAGCGGTCGAGCTGGGCCTGGGTGGTGGCGAACAGGAACCAGCTTTGGTCGCGGGCAACGTCGACGGCACGGTGCAGTTCGGCCCCGGCTCCGCCATCTATTCTTCGAACATAGTGGCCGGTGGCGAGGCGGTCGGCACCGAGGTCGGTGGCCATCTGCACCAGGTCGGTGAACTTCACCGACTGGTTGCAGGAGATGCAGGGTACCGGGGTTTCGCCGGCGGCGTAGCTGTCGGCGAAGGGCTGGATCACCGCGTCACGGAAGCGCTGCTCGGCGTCGATGACGTAGTGGGGGAAGCCGAGGCGGTCGGCGACACGGCGGGCATCGTGGATATCCTGGCCGGCGCAGCAGGCGCCTTTGCGGCCGACGGCCTGGCCGTGGTCGTAGAGTTGGAGAGTGACGCCGATGACTTCGTGGCCCTGCTCGTGCAGCAGGCCCGCCACCACGCTGCTGTCGACGCCGCCGGACATAGCGACCACGATTCGCATGGCGGCGCTTCCGTCAGCCGTCGAGCGCGTTGCGGCTGGAGGCCGGCAGCTTGACCACCAGGCCGTCGAGCTCAGGCGTGATCACCAGCTGGCAGCCGAGGCGCGAGGTTTTTTCCAGGCCGAAGGCGAGGTCGAGCATGTCTTCCTCGTCCTCGCTGGGCTTCTTCAGTTTGTCGGCCCAGGCGGGATCGACGATGACATGGCAGGTGGAGCAGGCCAGCGAGCCCTCGCAGGCGCCTTCGATGTCGACGCCGTGCTTGTGCGCGACTTCGAGGACGGAAAGGCCGATGGGGGCGTCGACGACGCGGTGGGTGCCGTCACGTTCAACGAAGGTCATCTTGGGCATGGGTCAGGCCTGCTGGAGGGCGTGGGACGCGGCGAAGGCGCGCGCGGCGAAGTCGATATCGGCCGCGCTGGTAAAGCGTCCGATGCCGATGCGCAAGCTGCGTGACGCTTCGCTGTCGCCGAGGCCCATTGCACGCAGGACGTAGGAGGGTTCGATGGCGGCCGAGGAGCAGGCCGAGCCGGTGGAGACGCAGAGGTCGGGGTGCTCCGACATGAACTCGGCGGCGGTGCGGGCTGGGAAGGTGAGGTTGAGGTTGCCGGCGATGCGGGCGGTCCGGTGGCCGTTGAGGGTGAGGCCGGGGATGGCGGTGATGAGGCTGGCGAGCAGGCGGTCGCGGTGGACTGCGATGCGGGCGGTGTCTTCGGCCATTTCGGCTTGGGCGAGGCTGCAGGCGAGGCCGAAGCCGACGATCAAGGGCGTGGCGAGGGTGCCCGAGCGCAGGCCGCGTTCCTGGTTGCCCCCGGAGAACAGGGCGGCAACACGGGCGCGCGGGCGGCGGCGGACGTAGAGGGCGCCGACGCCCTTGGGGCCGTAGAGCTTGTGGGCGCTGATCGACAGCAGGTCGATGCCGATGCGGACGTCGAGCGGGATCTTGCCGCAGGCCTGGGCGGCATCGGTATGGAACAGCGCGCCGGCGGCTTTGACCTGGGCGGCGATGGCCGGGAGGTCCTGGATGACGCCGGTTTCGTTGTTGACCGCCATGACGCTGACCAGGAGCGTGGGGACAGCGAGCGCGTCGGCGAGGGTGTCCGGGTCGAGGGTGCCGTCGCGGCGGACGGGGAGGACGATGGGGTCGAAGCCGTCCTCGGCGAGGTCGGCGACCGATTCGAGGACGCATTTGTGTTCGGTGGCGAGGGTGATGACGCGGCGGCGGGAGTCATTGACCCGCTTTGCGTGGCGGGCGGCGCCTTTGATGGCGATGTTGTTGCTTTCGGTGGCGCCGGAGGTGAGCACGATCTCGCGTGGTTCGGCGTTGATCAGGCTGGCGATTTCGGCGCGGGCGTGTTCGACGGCGGCCTCGGCAATGCGGCCCATGTCATGCTCGGCGGAATGCGGATTGCCGAACTGCTCGGTGAACCAGGGCAGCATCGCCTGGACGACGCGGGGGTCGCATTGGGTGGTGGCCTGGTTGTCGAGGTAGATCGGTCGGTTTGCGCGCATCGAACTGATATTGGGTCAGGCAGCGCTGCGTGAAAGGCGCTGGGCCATCGTCTGATATGCGTGGGCGAAGGCTTGGACACAGGCCTCGGTGGCATTCCAGGGGAGCGAGACGCGGATGGCTTCGCCGGCGAGCGGGCCGAGACCCATTGCGTCCAGCACATGCGAGCGGCTGACCTTGCCGGAGCTGCAGGCAGCGCCGGCGGAGACGGCGATGCCCGCGAGGTCGAGCGACATCACCTGCATCTGGGCGGTGACCCCTGGCAGTGCCAGGCAGGAGGTGTTGCCGAGGCGTGCCGCGTGCTGGCTGATGACGGTGGCGCCGGCCTGGATGGCGTGGTGTTCGAGGATGTCGCGCAGCTGGGTCTGGTCGGTGGGGGGCAGCCTGGCGGCGGCGCCGAGGCCGGCGATGGCGGGCAAGGCGGGGGTGCCGCCGCGCCAGCCGCGTTCCTGGCCACCGCCGCGGATGAGCGGGTGTTGGGCGATTTGGGGGGTGAGCAACAGGGCGCCGACGCCTTGCGGGCCGCCGAGCTTGTGGGCGGAGATTGCGAGGCTGTCGGCGCCAAGGCCGGGCATGTTCACGTGCATGCGGCCGGCGGCCTGGGCGGCGTCGACGTGGAGCAGCGCGCCCGCGGCGTGGCAGAGCCGGGCTGCTGCGGCGATCGGCTGGATGGTGCCGGTTTCGTTGTTGGCGAGCATCAGGCAGACCAGGGCCGGGGGGCCGTCGAGCAGGGTTTGCAGGGCGGCGAGGTCGGCGACGCCGTTGCTGTCGACGGGGAGGATCTCGGCGTGGGGGGCGGCGGCGCGCACGGCGTCGTGCTCGGTGTCGCCGATGATGAGCCGCCTGCCCTGCCCGACAGCGTGGATCGCCAGCGCATCGGCTTCGGTGCCGCCGGAGGTGAACACGACGCTGGCGGGGGGGGTGCCGAAGCGGGCGGCGACGGCTTCGCGGGCGTCTTCCAGGAGGCGACGGGCAATTCGTCCGTCGGCGTGGATGGAGGACGGATTTCCGGCGTGATCAAGGGCCTGCAGCATGGCGGCGCGGGCCTGCGGGTGCAGCGGTTCGGAGGCGTTGGCGTCGAGGTAGACGCGGGCCATGCTTATTCGGCCGCGGTCTGACGCGCCATGCGGCCGACGCGGGCTTCGAGTTGGCTGAGCTCGGCGCGCATGGCTTCGAGGTCGTGCAGCAAGGGGTCGAGGTCACAGTCGGTGGGGGTGCCGTAGGCGTCGAACAGCGGCTTGCGGCCGGGCAGCTTGTCGCTGCGGCGTTCGACCGGGCGGGCCGGGATGCCGACGACGGTGGTGTTGGCGGCGACGGCTTCGACAACGACGGCGTTGGCGCCGACGCGGGCGTTTTCGCCGACGGTGATGCCGCCGAGGATCTTGGCGCCGGCGCCGACGATGACGTTGTTGCCGATGGTGGGGTGGCGCTTGCCGCGGGCCGAGGAGGTGCCGCCGAGGGTGACCTGGTGGTAGAGGTAGACGTCGTCACCAAGCTCGGCGGTCTCGCCGATCACCACGCCCATGCCGTGATCGATGACCAGGCGGCGGCCGATTTTGGCGGCGGGGTGGATTTCGATGCCGGTGAGGAAGCGGCCGAGATGCGAGAGCATTCGGGCAGGCAAGGTCATGCCGCGGCGCCAGAAGCCGTGCGCCATGCGGTGCCACATCACGGCGTGCAGCCCGGGGTAGCACAGCAGTACCTCCAGGGAGGACCGGGCCGCCGGATCACGCTCGCGATAGGTGCGGATCATTTCACGCAGAAACATGAACGCCATACGACATTTCCGTTACCAAATACCGCGGTTGCGGCTTATATTCCGATCGCCCCGAGAATATGGCTCCCATTGAATGGGGGCTGGGCGGGGCGCGTGAACCAGGCTAGCCCGACTGTCAAAGCTTCTGCACCAACACCCACGCGGAGGGGCCCACCAAGCGGACATTTTCTCTCTCGTCACGCAGGCCGCCGCACGCAGTCTGATCGCCAACAGATCGGTTCACTGATGCGAACTTTCCAGGTTCGCGCGGGCAAAATCGTTCTGTTCGGCAAGCTAGGCAGCGTCGCAAGCAGGGGTCAAGACGTCCGCAAGGGCGAGCTGGCCATATCTGCAAACAGGCTATGCAAACGGCGCAGGGCAGACAGTTTTCACTTGCACCAACCTTCGTGTTAGCGGCACCACATGCGGCCTGATGGATCGGTATGATCCACCTGGGCGGGCCGTATCGGACGCCGCTGGTGCGGTTCGATGATGCGGCGTTCGCCTGCTTCCCGAGGGTCTCAAGCCCGGCCGGTTCCCGGTCGGTGCGAACAGGAAACGGATTTCGGAACACAATGCCAGAGGTCATGTTCGCCGGTCCTGACGGCCGGCTGGAGGGTCGCTATCACCACTCCAAGGAGACCGGCGCCCCGCTTGCGCTGATCCTGCATCCCCACCCGCTGCATGGCGGCACGATGAACAATCGCATCGCCTATACGATGTTCGAGTCGTTCAAGAAGCTTGGTTTTTCCGTGATGCGTTTCAATTTCCGCGGCGTTGGCCGCAGCCAGGGCCGCTATGACGGCGGCATTGGTGAGATTGGCGACGCCGCCGCGGCGTTGGATTGGATGCAGGCGGTCAATCCGAATTCCGGGGGTCTGTGGATCGCCGGGTATTCGTTCGGCGCCTTTATAGGCATGCAGCTGTTGATGCGCCGGCCGGAGATTTCCGGCTGGGTCAGCGTGGCGCCGCCGTCCAATCACTATGATTTCGGCTTTCTGGCGCCGTGTCCGTGTGGTGGGTTGCTGGTCCATGGCGACAGCGATGAGCTGGTGCCGGAGCCTGCGGTGAAGAAGCTGGTGGACAAGCTGAATACCCAAAAGAACGTTCAGGTTGATTACCGGATCCTCGCCGGGGCTGATCACGTGATGGCCAACCATGCTGAGACGGTTGGGCTTTATGTGGAAGACCACGTGACGAAGATGATGGCGCGCCGGACGATGGCGCTCGCCGCCGATTAACGGCCTTTTGATCGCTTCGCGATAAACCGGCACCGGCGCTCGCCCCGAACCGGCCACCCACGACAGTATGCTTGATGGGTGGCCGGGTGGGGCGAGGGCCGGTGCCGGCTTATCGCAACGACTGACAGGCACAGCGCGGGCGGCATTTTCTTGCCGCCCGCGCTGTGCTTTTCTCCGCGTCCCTTCTTCAGGACCCGGACCGATGCCCAAAAGCGAATTCCTGCACGAAGCCACCGAACGGGGCTTTGTGTTCCAGTGCACCGACACGGAGGCGCTCGATGCCGCCTTCAAGGCGGGGCCGGTCGCTGGGTATATCGGCTTCGACTGCACGGCGGACAGCCTGCATGTCGGCTCGCTCGTGCAGATCATGTTGCTGCGGCTGATGCAGCGGTTTGGCCATAAGCCGGTGACGCTGATGGGCGGCGGCACCACGCGGATCGGCGATCCCAGCTTTCGTGATGAGGCCCGGCAGCTGCTGAGCGACGAGCAGATTGCCACCAACATGGCGGGGATCAAGCGGTGCTTTGCGCCGTTCATTCAGTTCGGCGACGGGCCGTCCGACGCGATCATGCCGAACAATGCGGATTGGCTGGACAAGCTCAGCTACATCCAGCTGCTGCGCGAAGTCGGCATTCATTTCAGCGTGAACCGGATGCTGAGCTTTGACAGCGTGCGGACGCGGCTAGAGCGCGAGCAGGGGCTGACGTTCCTGGAGTTCAACTACTCGATCCTGCAGAGCTACGATTTCCGCGAGCTGAACCGGCTGCATGGGGTGACGCTGCAGATGGGCGGGTCGGACCAGTGGGGCAATATTGTCTCGGGGGTGGACCTGGTGCGGCGAACCGAGTCTCGGCAGGTGTTCGGGCTGACGACGCCGCTGCTGGCGACGGCGTCGGGGGCGAAGATGGGCAAGACCGCCAAGGGCGCGGTGTGGCTGACCGCCGACAAGCTGGGCGCCTATGATTATTGGCAATACTGGCGGAACACTGAGGACGCCGATGTTGGGCGGTTTTTGAAGCTGTTCACCGATATGCCGCTGGATGAGGTGGCCCGGCTTGAGGCGCTCGGTGGGGCTGAGATCAACGAGGCCAAGAAGATTTTGGCGACGGCGGCGACGGCGCTGGCGCATGGGATGACGGCGGCGGAGGCGGCGGCTGGGACGGCGCGGCTGGCGTTTGAGCAGGGTGTGGCGGCGGATGACCTGCCGAGCATCTCGGTGGCGGAGGCGGATCTGACAGCGGGGATTGCCGTGATCAAGCTGTTTGTCGAGGCGGGGCTGGCGGCCAGCAATGGCGAGGCGCGGCGATTGATCCGCGGCGGTGGGGCGCGGTTGAACGACGTGGCGATCACCGATGAGGCGTTGGTGGTGACGATGGCGGACCTGGTGGATGGGGCCGCGAAGCTGTCCGCGGGCAAGAAGCAGCATCGGCTGGTGCGGGTGCTGTGACGGATCGCCCGCAGGCGGTGCTGTTCGACCTGCTGACGGCGTTGCTCGACAGCTGGACGCTGTGGAACGACGTGGCCGGCAATGAGGCGGACGGGCGGCGGTGGCGGGCGGCGTATCTGCGCAGCACGTATCAGACAGGGACGTATCGGTCTTATACCGAGATGGTGGCGGAAGCGGCGGAGGCGGCCGGGTTGGATCGCGGGTTGGCGGATGAGCTGGACGAGCGGTATGGCGAGTTGAAGCCGTGGCCGGGGGTGACAGACACGCTGGGCCAGCTTTCGGCGGCGGGGTTGAAGCTGGGGGTTGTGACGAATTGTTCGCGCCGGCTCGGGGAGTTGGCGGCGGCGCAGGTCGGCGTGCCGTTCGCGTGTGTGATCACCGCGGAGGAGGCTGGGTTCTATAAGCCGGACCCTCGGCCGTACCGGATGGCGTTGCAGCGGTTGGGGGCGAAGGCGTCGAAGAGCCTGTTTGTGGCGGGCTCGGCGTATGACCTGTTCGGCACCAGCGAGGTTGGGTTGCCGACGTTCTGGCACGACCGGATCGGGTTGACGCCGCCGGAAGGGGCCCCTGCCCCACTGGTTCGAGCGCGCGACCTGGCGTTGCTGCCGGCGTATTGCGGGCTTTAGCCGATCGCTGCGAAGGCGGGGCTGTAGGACAGCAGCAGGTTCTGGCGGGACAGCAGGTCGAGGCCGAGGATGAGGTCGTAGGCGGGCTCGGGGGCGTCCAGAGTGAGCAGTGCGGGCGCCTGGATGGTGTGGCGGCCGATCTGCAGCGTGCTGAAGCGGTGGCGGTGGGCGGCGAAGCGGCCGCCGAGGGCCAAAGATGACACAACCGGGTCGGCGGCCTGCAAGGCGGGGGTGAGACCCATGCGGGACAGGCCGCGGGCGTTCAGCATCGAGGCGCTGGAGCCGGTGTCGACCAAAGCGGTCAGCAGATGGCCGTCGAGGTGGACCGGGATCGTCAGCAGGGTCAGGCGCAGGACCTGGGCTGCGATGATGTCGGCGGTGCCGGAGACGCAGCTGTCGGCGGCGCGCAGGCCGAGCTTGCGGGTGGCGAAGTTGAAGTCGAGCGCGAAGTGGCGCAGCGCGTCGCCGCCGATCAGGCCGGTGACGCCGTCCATGTCGAGGCCGACGACCGGCAGGCTGAGCGGGCCGGAGACTTCGTGCGGCTCCAGGGCGACGCCGCCGAGGGTGAGGCGGTGGACGATGGCGTTGCGGTGTTCGTCGATGCGGCCGCCGGCGCCGCGCATGGCGGTGCCGACGTATTCGTCGAGCGGGAGCGCGAATCGGGCGACGCCGGCGCGGGTGAGCACCGTGCGCTCGGAGCCGGTGTCGACGATCATGCGGGCGGGTTGGTCATCGAGCAGCACCGCGGTGGTGCAGGGGCCGATGCTGGTGTCGATGCCGATCTGGGCATAGGGCGCGGCGCAGGCGGCGGCGGCCGGGCGCGCGAAGCCCGCGAGGGCTCCGAGCAGCGCTGCCCTGCGGCCGAGGTGCATCAGCCGTGGGCCGGGGCGAGGGCGCGCCAGGCGATATCGCGGCGGCAGAAGCCGTCGGGCCAGTCGATGGTGTCGACGGCGGTGTAGGCGGTGGTGCGGGCGGAGGCGATCGTTCGGCCGGTGGCGCAGACGGTGAGCACGCGGCCGCCGTTGGAGACGAGCTGGCCGTTGAGCAGCTCGGTGCCGGCGTGGAAGACGTGGACGCCGAGGATCTGTTCGGCGAGGGCGAGGCTGCCGATCAGGGTGTGGCGGCGGGGGTTGGCGGGGTAGCCACCGGCGGCCATGACGACGGCGACGGCGGCGCGGTCGTGCCATTGCAGGGAATAGTGAGCGAGTTCGCCTTCGACGCCGGCGGCGAAGGCGGCGAGCAGGTCGGATTTCAGGCGCAGCAGCAGGCATTGGCATTCGGGGTCGCCGAAGCGCACGTTGTATTCGATGAGCTTGGGGCCGGCTTCGGTGAGCATGAGGCCGGCGAACAGGATGCCGCGGAAGGGTGTGCCGCGTTTGGTCATCTCGGCCAGCGTGGGGCGAATGAAGCGTTCCATCACGTCGGCTTCGAGGACGGGGGTGAAGGCGGGCGGCGGCGAGTAGGCGCCCATGCCGCCGGTGTTGGGACCCACGTCGCCATCGCCGACGCGCTTGTGGTCCTGGGCTGAGCCGAGCGGCAGGGCGGTGGTGCCGTCGCACAGGGCGAAGAAGCTGACTTCCTCGCCTTCGAGGAATTCCTCGACGACCACGCTGGCGCCGGATTCGCCGAGTGTGCCGGTCTCCATGAAGTCGGTGATGGCAGCCAGCGCCTCGGCCTCGGTCATGGCGACGACGACGCCCTTGCCGGCGGCGAGGCCGTCGGCCTTGACGACCAGGGGGGCTCCCCTGCGGGTGATGAACTCGCGGGCGGCTTCGGCGTCCTCGAAGCGTTCCCATTTGGCGGTGGGGATGCCGGCGGCGTCGGCGACTTCCTTGGTGAAGGTTTTGCTGCCTTCCAACGCGGCGGCGGCGGCGGTGGGGCCGAAGCAGGCGATGCCGGCGCGGGCCATGGCGTCGGTGATCCCGGCCACCAACGGCGCCTCGGGGCCGGGGATGACGAGGTCGACGGCGTTATCGAGGGCGAAGAGGACGAGGGCTGGGATGTCGAGCCCGCCGATCGGCACACATTCGGCGACCTCTGATATGCCGGGGTTGCCGGGGGCGCACCAGAGCTTGGTGCACAGCGGCGAGCCTGCGATTGCCCAGCATAGCGCGTGTTCCCGTCCGCCACTGCCAACCACCAGAACCCGCATGTCTCAGTCTCCCTCGGCACACGACGATGGTGCCATCTTCTAGTTGGGCGTCTGCTGGCTTAGGGTAAGCCCATGAGCGATACCCCAAGCAACATCCCCGAATACACCGTCAGCGAAATATCAGGTGCGGTGAAACGCACGCTGGAAGGCGCCTTTGGCAGGGTCCGCGTGCGCGGGGAACTGACGGAGGTCAAGCGGTATCCGTCGGGGCACATCTATTTTTCGCTGAAGGACGAGGGCGGCAAGCTGTCGGGGGTGGTGTGGAAGTTCACCGTGCCGAAGCTGGGGATGCAGCCGGAGAACGGGGTGGAGGTGATCGCACAGGGCAAGGTGTCCTCGTATGGCGATCGGTCCAGTTATCAGTTGATCGTCGATCGGATGGATTATGCCGGGGCCGGGGCGCTGCTGGCGCGGATCGAGGCGTTGCGGTTGCGGCTGGGCGAGGAGGGGTTGTTCGATGCTGCCCGGAAGCGGGCGCTGCCGGTGCTGCCGCGGGTGATCGGGGTGGTGACGAGCCCGCAGGGGGCGGTGATCCAGGATATTCGCACGACGATATTGCGGCGGTTTCCAAGGTCGATCCTGTTGTGGCCGGTGCCGGTGCAGGGCGAGGGTTCGGCTGAGAAAATTGCGGCGGCGATCAATGGGTTTTCGGCGATCCAGCCGGGTGGGGCGGTGCCGCGGCCGGATGTGATCATCGTGGCGCGCGGTGGCGGGTCGCTTGAGGATCTGATGGCGTTCAATGAGGAAGTGGTGGTTCGGGCGGCGGCGGCCTGCACGATCCCGCTGATATCGGCGGTTGGGCATGAGACGGATACCACGCTGATCGACTTTGCCTCGGACCGGCGGGCGCCGACGCCGACGGCGGCGGCGGAGATGGCGATCCCGGCGCGGGCGGAGTTGATGGCGGACCTGCTGCAGAAGGCGGCGCGGCTGACGGGGAGCCTGGGGCGGATCGCGCAGGAGAAGCGGCTGCGGCTGCAGCGGGCCGAGCGCGGGTTGCCGGATCTGCCGTCGCTGGCGGGGGCGGCGCGGCAGCGGCTGGAGGATCGGTCGGCGCGGCTGGATATGGCTTTGCCGAATCTGCTGGCGGGGCGACGGGCGGCGTTGGTGCGGGCGGAGCGGGGGTTGCCGGATCTGGCGGGGCTGCTGGCCGGGGCGCGGGCGGCGTTGGCGGATCGCGGGTTGCGGCTGCGGCTGGCGCTGCCGAACGTGGTGACGGCGCGGCGGGGCTCGTTGGATTTGGCCAGGGTTCGG
>Ga0302157_10004582_pt1 | contig 14991 bp, 11 predicted proteins | sample I_Bog_N3_3_FD_193502 | JGI IMG/M metagenome (GOLD analysis project Ga0302157, IMG submission 193502) | Peat permafrost microbial communities from Stordalen Mire near Abisko, Sweden - I_Bog_N3_3 | ecosystem: Environmental > Terrestrial > Soil > Wetlands > Peat | place: Sweden: Abisko, Stordalen...
AGCCGCCCTCGTGGGCCAATCGCGTATAGGCGACCAAGCTGATGTCCGCGAGGGTGCAGCCCACGCCGACCAAATAGTCGGACGTTGCAAGGGCCTGATCGAGGCGCTTGAGCGCCCCATGGCCCCGCTCGACGAGCTTGGCGTCCAAACTGTTCGCAGGCTTGCCCAGATACTTCACTTGGAAGCGCGCCACGGCGACATAGGGCTCGTGGCTGTACTGCTCCCAAAACAGCCATTCCAACATCTTGGCGCGCGGGTAAAGGCTCGTCAGGGATCAGGGCCGAGCCCTCGGCCAGATGCAGGATGATGGCGTTGGACTGGGCCAGGGCCCGTCCGTCGGCCAGAACAACGGTTGGAACCTGGCCCGCCGGATTCAAGGCGAGGAAGGCAGGCGTCCGCGTATCTCCATTCAAGACCCCGGTCTCGATCCAGCGGTAGTCCAGGCCGAGGTAATCGGCTGTCCATTTCACCTTCAGGCAGTTGCCCGACATGGAGTCGCCATAGATGTGCAGCATTGTCAGGCCTCCCTCCAGCCGCTCCCGATTGCTCCGGGACCTGCTGATTTGTCCTTTCCAAGAAGATTCTCGCAACAGGTGCAATTGGGGTCTTCCCATCCCATCGGTCCTCGCCTATATCCCCCGGTTCACGAAGAGATTCGGTGGAGCGCTTCGGCGTGTCCGCAACCCAGCCCCGAGGCGCGGTCGATCGCCCTCTGACCCGCGCGAAGGGGCGCCCCTGTTCCGTGAGGAAGAGGGTGACATTCCGGCGTCCGGCAGGCGGTCCGATTGGATCCCTGTTCCGAGGGTGGACGCTAGGACCTGACGGGCGGATTCCGCCCGCTGTTTTTTTGATCCGCGCCCAAGGCGCGCGAGGGAGCAACGATGCCTCAGTCGTTCACCGGCAAGAAGCGTATCCGTAAGTCATTCGGCCGCATTCCTGAAGCGGTACAGATGCCCAACCTCATCGAGGTGCAGCGTTCGTCCTATGAGCAGTTCCTGCAGCGCGAAGTGCGCCCGCATGACCGCAACGGCGAAGGCATCGAGGCGGTCTTCAAGTCGGTGTTCCCGATCAAGGACTTCAACGAACGGGCCGTGCTGGAATACGTCTCCTACGAGTTCGAGGAGCCTAAGTACGACGTCGAGGAATGCATCCAGCGCGACATGACCTACGCCGCGCCGCTGAAGGTGAAGCTGCGTCTGATCGTGTTTGAATCGGATGAGGAGACCGGCGCCCGCTCGGTCAAGGACATCAAGGAGCAGGACGTCTACATGGGCGATATCCCGCTCATGACCGACAAGGGCACTTTCATCGTCAACGGCACCGAGCGCGTCATCGTCTCCCAGATGCACCGCTCGCCCGGCGTGTTCTTCGACCACGACAAGGGCAAGACCCACGCCTCGGGCAAGCTGCTGTTCGCCGCGCGGATCATTCCGTACCGCGGTTCTTGGCTGGACTTCGAGTTCGACGCCAAGGACATCGTCTATGTCCGCATCGACCGTCGTCGCAAACTGCCGGCCACCACCTTCCTCTACGCGCTCGGCATGGACGCGGAGGAAATCCTCACCACCTTCTACGACATCATTCCGTTCGAGCGCCGTGAAGTTAAGGGCGCCGCCGCCGGCTGGGCCACCCCGTACAAGGCCGAACGCTGGCGTGGCGTGAAGCCGGAATTCCCGCTGATCGACGCCGACACCGGCGAAGAAATCGCGCCCGCCGGTCAGAAGATCTCGGCCCGCGCGGCCAAGAAGCTGGCCGATGGCGGCGTCAAGACCCTTCTGCTGGCGCCCGACGCCCTCGCTGGCCGTTTCCTGGCCCGTGACGAGGTCAATATGCAGACCGGCGAGATCTATGCTGAGGCCGGCGAAGAGTTGGACGCGGCCAAGATCGCCGAACTGGAAGCCCTGGGTCTGGCCACCATCGACGTGCTGGACATCGACCACGTGACGGTCGGCGCCTACATCCGCAACACCCTGCGGGTGGATAAGAACTCGGTGCGCGAGGACGCCCTGTTCGACATCTACCGTGTCATGCGTCCCGGCGAGCCGCCCACGGTGGAAGCGGCCGAGACCATGTTCCAGGGCCTGTTCTTCGACTCCGAACGCTACGACCTGTCCTCGGTCGGCCGGGTGAAGATGAACATGCGTCTGGAGCAAGACTGCCCCGACGACATGCGCGTCCTGCGCAAGGACGACGTGCTGGCGGTGCTCAAGGTGCTGGTCGGCCTGCGCGACGGCCGCGGCGAAATCGACGACATCGACAACCTCGGCAACCGCCGGGTCCGTTCGGTGGGCGAGCTGCTGGAAAACCAGTACCGCGTCGGTCTGCTGCGCATGGAGCGGGCCATCAAGGAACGCATGTCCTCGGTCGATATCGACACGGTCATGCCGCACGACCTCATCAACGCCAAGCCCGCGGCCGCGGCGGTGCGCGAGTTCTTCGGCTCGTCACAGCTGTCTCAGTTCATGGACCAGACCAACCCGCTGTCGGAAATCACCCACAAGCGCCGCCTGTCGGCGCTGGGCCCGGGCGGTTTGACGCGCGAGCGCGCCGGCTTCGAGGTGCGCGACGTGCACCCGACGCACTACGGCCGCATCTGCCCCATCGAAACGCCGGAAGGCCCCAACATCGGCCTGATCAACTCCCTGGCGGCCCACGCCCGGGTCAATAAGTACGGCTTCATCGAGAGCCCCTATCGCCGGGTGACCAACAACCAGACCACCGAGGAGGTGGTCTATATGTCGGCGATGGAGGAGGCCAAGCACACCATCGCCCAGGCCAACCTCGCGCTGTCGCCCACAGGCGCCCTGCTCGACGATCTGGTGACCGTGCGCATCAACGGCGAAGTGACCCTGGCTTCCAAGGACCAGGTCGACTTCATGGACGTCTCGCCCAAGCAGGTGGTGTCGGTGGCCGCGGCCCTGATCCCCTTCCTGGAAAACGATGACGCCAACCGCGCCCTGATGGGTTCGAACATGCAGCGTCAGGCCGTTCCCCTGATCCAGTCGGACGCGCCGCTGGTCGGCACCGGCATGGAAGACGTGGTCGCCCGCGATTCCGGAGCCACCGTTGTGGCCCGCCGCACCGGCGTCGTCGAGCAGATCGACGGCACCCGGATCGTGATCCGGGCTACCGAGGAGACGGATCCCACCAAGCCCGGCGTGGATATCTACCGCCTGTCCAAGTTCCAGCGCTCCAACCAGAACACCTGCATCAACCAGCGTCCGCTGGTGCGGGTGGGCGACCGGATTCAGCCCGGCGACATCATCGCCGATGGCCCGTCCACGGAGCTGGGCGAACTGGCCCTGGGCCGCAACTCGCTCGTCGCCTTCATGCCCTGGAACGGCTACAACTTCGAGGACTCCATCCTCATCTCGGAGCGGATCGTGCGCGACGACGTGTTCACCTCGATTCACATCGAGGAGTTCGAGGTCATGGCCCGCGACACCAAGCTCGGCCCGGAAGAAATCACCCGCGATATCCCCAACGTCGGCGAGGAAGCCCTGCGCAATCTCGACGAAGCGGGCATCGTGGCCATCGGCGCCGAGGTCATGCCGGGCGATATTCTGGTGGGCAAGGTCACGCCCAAGGGCGAAAGCCCGATGACGCCGGAAGAAAAGCTGCTGCGCGCCATCTTCGGCGAAAAGGCCTCGGACGTGCGCGACACCTCCCTGCGCCTGCCGCCGGGCGTGGCCGGCACCATCGTCGAGGTTCGCGTGTTCAACCGGCACGGCGTGGACAAGGACGAACGCGCCCTGGCCATCGAACGCGCGGAAATCGACCGTCTGGGCAAGGACCGCGACGACGAGTTCGCCATCCTGAACCGCAACATCAACGGCCGCCTGCGCGAGATCCTCGTGGGCAAGACCGCCGTCTCCGGTCCCAAGGGCCTGGGACGCGGGGTGATCACCCTCGAAAAGCTGGAGGAAATCTCCTCCGGCCTGTGGTGGCAGATCGCGCTGGATGACGAGAAGACCATGGGCGAGCTGGAGGCCATGCGCCGCCAGTTCGACGAGGCGCGCAAGCGCCTGGATCGCCGCTTCGAGGACAAGGTCGACAAGCTGCAGCGCGGCGACGAACTGCCTCCGGGCGTGATGAAGATGGTCAAGGTGTTCGTCGCGGTGAAGCGCAAGCTGCAGCCGGGCGACAAGATGGCCGGCCGTCACGGCAACAAGGGCGTCATCTCCAAGATCCTGCCGATCGAGGACATGCCCTACCTGGCGGACGGCACCGCGGTGGACGTGGTGCTCAACCCGCTGGGCGTGCCTTCGCGCATGAACGTGGGCCAGATCTTCGAGACCCACCTCGGTTGGGCCAGCGCGGGTTTGGGCAAGCAGATCACGGCCTTGCTGGAAGACTGGCAATACGGCGGCGGCCAGCGCAAGGCGCTCATCGAGCGTCTGGTGGACATCTATGGTCCCGATCAGGAGCTGCCCGATTCCGACGAGGAGTTGCTCGAACTGTGCCGCAACCTGGGCAAGGGCATTCCCTTCGCCACCCCCGTGTTCGACGGCGCCCGTATCGAGGACATCGAAGAGCACCTGGAAATGGCGGGCCTGGATCGCTCCGGTCAGTCCATCCTGTTCGACGGCCAGACCGGCGAGCAGTTCAAGCGCCCGGTCACCGTCGGCTACATCTACATCCTGAAGCTGCACCACCTGGTGGACGACAAGATCCACGCCCGCTCGATCGGCCCCTACAGCCTGGTCACCCAGCAGCCGCTGGGCGGCAAGGCCCAGTTCGGCGGTCAGCGCTTCGGGGAAATGGAGGTGTGGGCTCTGGAAGCCTACGGCGCCGCCTACACCCTGCAGGAAATGCTGACGGTGAAGTCGGACGACGTGGCGGGACGGACCAAGGTCTACGAGTCGATCGTCCGCGGCGACGACACCTTCGAGGCCGGCATTCCGGAAAGCTTCAACGTGCTGGTCAAGGAAATGCGTTCCCTGGGCCTGAACGTGGAGCTGGAAAACTCCTGAGCCGCCAAGCTCGCTTCTGATCGATGATAGGCCGGGGAGGGGTTGTCAGCCTCTCCCCATAAGCCTCGGAAATTTCTGACGAACTGGAAGTTCCATGAACCAGGAAGTCCTCAATATCTTCAATCCGGTCCAGGTCGCCCCGACCTTCGACCAGATCCGTATTTCCCTCGCCAGCCCGGAAAAGATCCGCAGCTGGTCCTTCGGCGAGATCAAGAAGCCGGAGACCATCAACTACCGGACCTTCAAGCCCGAGCGCGACGGCCTGTTCTGCGCCCGCATCTTCGGTCCGACCAAGGACTACGAGTGCCTGTGCGGCAAGTACAAGCGCATGAAGTACAAGGGCATCATCTGCGAAAAGTGCGGCGTGGAAGTGACGCTCGCGCGGGTGCGGCGCGACCGCATGGGCCATATCGAGCTGGCCTCGCCGGTGGCGCACATCTGGTTCCTCAAGAGCCTGCCCAGCCGCATCGCCATGATGCTCGACATGCCGCTCAAGGACATCGAGCGGGTGCTCTATTTTGAGCACTACATCGTCACCGAGCCGGGCCTGACGCCGCTCAAGCAGTACCAGCTGCTGAGCGAGGACGACTATCTGCGCTACCAGGAAGAGTTCGGCGACGACAGCTTCACCGCCGAGATCGGCGCCGAAGCGGTGCGTGGCATGCTCAACGCCATCGACCTGCACAAGGAGGCCGAACGCCTGCGCGAGGAGCTCGGCGGCACGCCCTCGGAAATGAAGCAGAAGAAGGCGTCCAAGCGCCTGAAGATCATCGAGGCCTTCATCGAGTCCGGCAACCGTCCGGAATGGATGATCCTCACGGTCATCCCTGTGATCCCGCCCGAGTTGCGCCCGCTGGTGCCGCTGGACGGCGGCCGCTTCGCCACCTCGGACCTGAACGACCTGTATCGCCGGGTCATCAACCGGAACAACCGCCTCAAGCGCCTGATCGAGCTGCGCGCGCCGGACATCATCATCCGCAACGAAAAGCGGATGCTGCAGGAAGCGGTGGACGCCCTGTTCGACAACGGCCGCCGCGGCCGGGTCATCACGGGCGCCAACAAGCGTCCGCTGAAGTCCCTCGCCGACATGCTCAAGGGCAAGCAGGGGCGTTTCCGCCAGAACCTGCTGGGCAAGCGCGTGGACTACTCGGGCCGTTCGGTCATCGTGGTCGGTCCCGAGTTGAAGCTGCACGAGTGCGGCCTGCCCAAGAAGATGGCGCTGGAGCTGTTCAAGCCGTTCATCTACGCGCGGCTGGACGCCAAGGGCCTGTCGGGCACCGTCAAGCAGTCCAAGCGCATGGTCGAGCGCGAGCAGCCCCAGGTGTGGGACATCCTCGAAGAGGTGATCCGCGAACACCCGGTTCTGCTCAACCGCGCGCCGACCCTGCACCGCCTGGGCATCCAGGCGTTCGAGCCCAAGCTGATCGAGGGAAAGGCCATCCAGCTTCACCCGCTGGTGTGCGCCGCCTTCAACGCCGACTTCGACGGCGACCAGATGGCCGTGCACGTCCCGCTGAGCCTCGAGGCCCAGCTGGAAGCGCGGGTGCTGATGATGTCCACCAACAACATCCTGTCGCCCGCCAACGGCCGCCCGATCATCGTGCCCTCGCAGGATATCGTGCTGGGTCTGTACTACCTGTCCCTGGCCAAGGATAACGAGCCGGGCGAAGGCAAGCTGTTCTCCGGCAACGCCGATATCGAGGCGGCGCTGGAAGCGGGCGTGGTCACCCTGCACACCAAGATCAAGGCGCGCTTCACCGAAAGCGACGAGTCCGGCGTGGCCTTGACCAAGGTGATCGACACCACCCCCGGGCGGATGAAGATCGCGGCCCTGCTGCCGCATCACCCGGCCATCGGCCACCGCCTGGTGGAAAAGCCGCTGACCAAGAAGGAAATCGGCAATCTGATCGACGCCGTCTATCGCCACTGCGGCCAGAAGGCGACGGTGATCTTCGCCGACCAGATCATGGGTCTGGGCTTCAAGGAAGCGGCCAAGGCCGGCATCTCCTTCGGCAAGGACGACATCGTCATCCCCGAGCGCAAGAAGGCCCTGGTGGCCGAGACGCGCAAGCTGGTCGAGGAATACGAGCAGCAATACGCGGACGGCCTGATCACCCGCGGCGAGAAGTACAACAAGGTTGTCGACGCCTGGGCCAAGTCCACCGATCGCGTGGCCGACGAAATGATGGCCGAGATCTCCACCAAGAAGTTCGGGCCTGATGGGCGCGAGTTGGAGATCAACTCCATCTACATGATGGCCCACTCCGGCGCCCGGGGCTCCCAGGCCCAGATGAAGCAACTCGGCGGGATGCGCGGCCTGATGGCCAAGCCCTCGGGCGAAATCATCGAAACGCCGATCATCTCCAACTTCAAGGAAGGCCTGACCGTGCTGGAGTACTTCAACTCCACCCACGGCGCCCGTAAGGGTCTGGCCGACACGGCCTTGAAGACGGCGAACAGTGGGTATCTGACCCGCCGTCTGGTCGACGTTGCGCAGGACTGCATCATCATCGAGGAGGACTGCGGCACCACGCGCGGCATCACCCTGCGCGCGGTGGTGGAGGGCGGCGATGTGCTGGTCTCGCTGGGCCAACGCATCCTCGGCCGGGTCACCGCGGAGGACGTCAAGGACCCCAACGGCGACATCGTGTTCCCGGCCGACACCTATCTGGACGAGGCCCTGATCGAGCAGGTCGAAAAGGCCGGCGTTCAGTCGGTCAAGGTTCGCTCGGTGCTGGTGTGCGACGCCAACCCCGGCGTGTGCGCCACCTGCTATGGGCGCGATCTGGCCCGCGGCACCACGGTGAACATCGGCGAAGCGGTGGGCGTCATCGCGGCCCAGTCGATCGGCGAGCCGGGCACCCAGCTGACGATGCGCACGTTCCACATCGGCGGCGCGGCCCAGGTGGCCGAGCAGTCGTTCTTCGAGGCCACCAACGACGGCACGTTCCGCATCACCGGCGGCGCTAGCGTGACCGCGGCCGACGGCGACCTGATCGTCATGAGCCGCAACATGCTGGTGACCATCCAGGTCGATGGCAAGGATCGCGAGGCCTACAAGCCCCCCTACGGCGCGCGCCTGCGCTTCAAGGACGGAGATAAGGTCAAGCGCGGCCAGCGCATGGTCGAATGGGACCCGTACACCACCCCGATCATCACCGAGGTGGGCGGCAAGGTGAAACTCGAGGACCTGGTGGACGGCCTGTCCGTGCGCGAGGAAGCCGACGAAGCCACCGGCATCTCCAATCGGGTGGTCGCCGACTGGCGCGCCAGCCCGCGCGGCTCGGACCTGCGTCCGGCCATGGCGGTGCTGGGCGACGATGGCGGCTACAAGCGCCTGGCCAACGGCGGCGACGCCCGTTACCTGCTGCCCGTGGGCGCGATCCTCTCGGTCAGCGATGGCGACGTGGTGAAGCCGGGCGAGGTCATGGCCCGCCTGCCCACCGAAAGCGCCAAGACGCGCGACATCACCGGCGGTCTGCCGCGGGTGGCCGAACTGTTCGAGGCCCGCCGGCCGAAGGACTGCGCGGTCATCGCGGAAATGGACGGCCGGGTCGAGTTCGGCCGCGACTACAAGAACAAGCGCCGTATCAAGATCACCCCGGAAGCCGTTGACGGCGAACAGGGCGAGGCGGTCGAGTTCCTCATCCCCAAGGGCAAGCACATCTCCGTCCACGACGGCGATACGATCCGCAAGGGCGAGTACATCATCGACGGCAACCCCGATCCGCACGACATCTTGCGCATCCAGGGCATCGAGGCGCTGGCCGACTTCCTGGTCAATGAGATCCAGGAGGTCTACCGACTGCAGGGCGTGCCGATCAACGACAAGCACATCGAGGTGATCGTTCGCCAGATGCTGCAGAAGGTGGAAATCCTCGAGCCGGGCGACACCGGCCTGATCAAGGGCGACCACCTGGACAAGACGGAGCTGGACGAGGAGAACGTCAAGGCGGAAGCCCGCGGCGGTCGTCCGGCCATCGTTCAGCCGGTGCTGCTCGGTATTACCAAGGCGTCGCTGCAGACCCGCAGCTTCATCTCGGCGGCGTCCTTCCAGGAAACCACCCGCGTGCTCACCGACGCGTCGGTGCACGGCAAGGTCGACACCCTGGAGGGCCTCAAGGAGAACGTCATCGTCGGCCGGCTCATCCCGGCGGGCACGGGCTCGTACCTGCGCGGTCTTCAGCGCGTCGCCGCCAAGCGCGACGAGCAGCTGGCCGCCCTGCGCGAGCAGGCCATCGCGGTGGAGGCGCTCCCCGAGGAGATCGCCGTCCAGGCCGAGGAAGAAGCCAACGCCGAAGCCTAAACGGCCTTTGGCTGTCGGAACACGCAACGGCCCGGGAGCGATCCCGGGCCGTTTTCGCGTGACCTCAAAATTCAGGCCGTTCTAATCTGGCGCCGATTGAGGATCCCGATGGCGAAATTTCAGCTCGTGCATTGCCTGGACGCCAAGCACATGCACGGTCTTCATGGCTACAAAGACGTGATCGACACGGTCCAGTGGGGCCTGCAACAGCTGGGTCACGAGGTCCGCTATTCGATCAATGCGCCGTCGCCGGACGCCGTCAACATCGTCTTCGGCGCACAGATCCTGCCCTTGGAAACGCTGAGCGCCTTCGGCGACGGGACGATCATCTACAACTTCGAGCAAATTCGCGGCTTGCCCCTGGCGCAGATACGGCCATCGCTTCGCTATTGCGCGTCGCGGTTCAGGATATGGGACTACAGCGCCGCCAATCTGGAAGCCTGGACGGGCCTGGGTGATGTCGATGTCCGCGTCGCGCCGGTCGGCTACGCGCCCGTGCTCAGCCGCCTGCGCAAGGCCCAGCCCCAGGACATCGACGTGCTGATGTACGGGATCACGGGCCGCAAACGGCTGGCCGCCTTTGACGCCCTGTCGGCCTGCGGCCTCACCGCGGTGTTCGTCAGCGGTCTATACGGCGCCGCGCGGGACGGCCTGATCGAACGCGCCAAGGTCATTCTGAATATCAACCTGTACGACCAGTCGAAGATTTTCGAGATCGTCAGGTGTTCCTATCTGCTGGCCAACCGAAAGGCCGTGGTTTCCGAGATCGAACCGGGCGCCTTTGTCGAGGACGACATCAAAAGCGGCGTCCTTTTCGCCGATCGACGCCACGTCGTGGCCCAGTGCATGGCGCTGGCGGAGGACGACACGAGACGCGCGGCGCTCGAGGAGGAGGGGTTCAACGTCATATCGCGGCGCGATATCCGCGATATCCTGACCTCGGCCTTGGAAACCTAGAAGGGCGTTCGACGGTGACGCGATGACGTCTCAGCCCATGGCCCTCGGCGACAGGCGCGCCTTGACGGCGGGTGAACGGTCGAGCCTCACGCCCGGCCTGGCGCTGGCCCTGCGGGCGGCGGGGGCCGAACCGCTGATCATTGCGCGTCCGGCCTGGGCGGCGCGCGCGGCGGCTGTTTGGCGCGGCGGGACGCCGATCATGGTGATCGGCGGGCGAATCCATTGGCCGGGCGCGCTGCAGGACATGTCCAGCCCCTTGAGTCCCAGGGCCATGGCGGTTCTGCAACACGAGCTGCAGCATGTGCTGGAGTACGCCGTCGGCGAACTGACCGTGGCGCGCTATGTGCTGGGGCCGCGCAACTGGACCTACGACTACCATTTGGACGCGGGCTCTCGCTGGACCGACTTCGGCGCCGAACAGCGCGCTTCCATTGTCGAGCACCTGTGGCTGATCGAGCGGGGGTTGCGCGTGGACGCCGAGTCTGGACGGCTGCACCGCCAGGTGATCCCCTGGGCCTATTCGCCGACGTAAGGCTCGGCTCAGCACAATGGAGAGGCCCGCGATGCGCGCGCTGGTTCCCGGTCTGATTGCAGCGTTGATCTTCCCGCTGGCCGCACACGCAGCCCCGCTCTGCGACGCCATTAAAAAGGCGGCCGCGGATGCGCCTTCAGGCTTTACCGCGATCCGGGGGCCGATCATCGCCGCGGCGCACACCAGCTCGTTCGATGTCTATGCCACGGGACTGGTGCTCCCCGGCGCCAAGGACTGCAGCATCACCGTTCCGGAAGAGTCAGGCCTAGGGCCGCCGAGCTATGCCTGCGAGTTCTCAGGCTCGGCCGGTCCCAAGGCGATGATCACCCGCCTCGCCGCCAAGCTGGCCCGCTGCGTCGGCGCCGATATCGCTCAATCGCCGCCGATCCTGAGCGGCGCGGAGGGCCCCATGTTTGGTTTCAGCGCCCGCGACGTTCGCTATGATCTCTCGGCGGCGCGTTCGGACGACAAGCGCCGACCCTGGGTCATTACTTTGAGCATCGGGCCGCTGTCGCCGAACCCACGCTAACGATCGCGCCGGGCGGGCGGAATGGTCAGGGTCAGCCTGTAGCGCCCGAAGGCGCCATCAGCCATCAGATTGGGGCTGAACGTCAGCACATAGGCCCCGTCTTGGGGCAGGGGAATGGCGTTGGGAATTCCCGGTCCGTCCACCTGTCCGTCCGGATAGGTGATGACCGCGCGAAAGGCGGGGCCGTTGAATCGCCAGTTCAGGACCTGGCCGGCGCGGGCCTTGAACCGATAGGCGCAGCATTCGACGTTCTGCCTCAGCGCGCCCGTCAGCCGGACGGTGTCCGAGCCGCGCTGGAAATGCACGGAGATGGGATCCTGGCCCGAACCCGTGGCCGCGATCGCCGACGAGGCGAGCATCAACGCGGCGGGGATCAATGCAAGGCGTCCGCGCATCAGGCGCTCCTCTTGGCAAAGCTTAGTCTTGCCCTATCGGCGCCAGCCCCGCCAGGGCCAGTCGCACGGGGGCCCACGTCGTTCGGTGCTCGGGGCAGGGGCCCAGTCGGCGCAGGGCCTCGACATGGACCTCCGCGTGGTAGCCCTTGTGCGAAGCAAAGCCGTACTCGGGATAAACGGCGTCCATTTCCACCATCACCCGGTCCCGGGCCGTCTTGGCGAGAATGGAGGCCGCCGCGATGGAACAGGACAGACCGTCGCCGCCGATCACCGTTTGAACCGGGCAGGGCAGGGGGAAGGCGTAGTTGCCGTCCACCAGCGCGAAGGCCGGCGGCGTCGCCAGCGCCTCGATCGCCCGGCGCATGGCCAAGCCCGAGGCGTGCAGGATGTTCAGGTCGGCGATCTCCGCCACCGAGGCGAAGGCCACGGCCCACGCCACGGCGCTGTCCCTGATTTCATGTTCCAACGCCTCCCGCTGTTTGGCCGACAGTTTCTTGGAATCGTTCAGCCCTTTGGGAACCTTGCGCGGGTTGAGGATCACAGCGGCCGCCGACACCGGACCCGCCCACGGCCCCCGCCCCGCCTCGTCCACGCCGCAAACGGGGCGATGTCCGCAGGCCTTCTCCAGGCGCATGTCCGGACCCTTGCTCATGCGCCCTGACCCAATTTTCGCACCGCGTCGTGGCGGAAACAGCCCGTGACATGATCGTTGACCATGCCGGTCGCTTGCATGAAGGCGTAGACGATCACCGGGCCGCAGAACTTGAAGCCCTTGGCCTTCAGCGCCTTGGCCATGTCCACGGATGCCGGCGTCTGGGCCGGGATCTGCTTTAGGTGTTCGAAGCCGTTCTGAATCGGCCGACCGTCCACGAAGCCCCACAGAAAGCGCGACAGGTCTTCGCCGCGCTCGCGCATGTCCAAGTAGATGCGGGCCCCGGAGATCGCGGCGTCGATCTTGCCGTTGGATCGGATGATGCCGGCGTCGGCCATCAGCCGGGCCCGGTCGGCGTCGCCGAAGCGGGCGACGATATCCGGATCGAATTGGGCGAAGGCCGCGCGAAAGGCGTCGCGCTTCTTCAGAATGGTGAGCCAGGACAGGCCGGCCTGGAATCCGTCCAGCACCAGCTTTTCCCACAGGGCGCGGCTGTCGCGCTCGGGCACGCCCCACTCGTCGTCGTGATAGGCCTCATAGAGGGCATTGCCCGCCATCCCGCCCCATCCGCATCGAATCAACGGCTCGCTCATGGTCTCAGTCTGATCCGGTCTCTCCGGCGCGTGGAAGAGCCTCGGCGGGCCACCACGGCGGAATATCGAGTTTCACCGGCCGGCCCGCCACGCTCAGATCGGCGCCCACGGCGCGATCGAGCCTGAGCAGGGCCATGGCGCGTCCCGGGCCGCCTGACAGCACTTCACCCGCGCGCGCGTCGCCGGCCTCCACGGGCGCTCCAGGCGGCGGCGGCGGGCCGTTGAAGGTGATCGGGACCATTCGCGTCTTCACGGCGCTGCGCCGCTTCATGCGCGAGGTGGTCTCCTGGCCCACGTAGCAGCCCTTGTGGAAGTCGATGGCGTTCAAAAGGTCGAAGTCGGCTTCCAATGGGAAGGTCTTGTCGGGCGCGCAGTCCAAAGCCGGGTCCGGAACGCCCAGGGACAGGGCATGTTCGCGATAGGCGGCTTCGTCCTGAACGGACGCGCCCGCAGTCGGCGTCACGCCATAACCGCGCCAGCCGAGCGCCGCAAGGCGTGGGTCGGCCATCCAGCCCCCATCGGGTTGTTCCCCGATGGCGGCCCAGACCGGACTGTCCACGCCCTCGATCTCGATCTTGGCGCGCAGGCGATAGAGTTTCAGGCGCTGGATCAGCGCGTCCCGCCGATCGGCCAGGACGTCCAGCAGAGCGCCGTCCTCTTCGGCTCTGACGATCAGGTCGAACAGCAGCTTGCCTTGGGGCGTCAGCAGCAGCGCCGCGCGGGCCTGACCGACCGCCAAGGATTCGACATCGTTGCTGAGCAAGTTCTGCAGAAAGGGGCGCCAGTCGGCGCCGCGCACGCGAACCAGCGCGCGGCTGGTTAAATGGTGCAGGACGGTTAGGGTCATGACGGTTGCGCCCGGCAAGGCTTGGGCGTTGACGGTGGACGCCCTATAGAGGGACGGATGACGGCCAAGAGCTTCCCGATCCTGTACATCAGCTCAAACCGAATTGGCGACGCCGTGCTGGCGTCCGGCCTGCTCAAGCGTCTGCACGACGAAATTCCGGACGCTCGTTTCACCATTGTCGCTGGACCTCCGTCCGCGCCGCTCTATCGCGATGTCCCCAATCTGGACCAGATCATCGTTATGGAGAAATCCAGGGCCAGGGGCCACTGGTTCAAATTATGGACCCAGGTGCGGGGCCGTCGCTGGGGCCTCATCCTTGACCGCCGGGGCTCGTCCATCGCCACCTTCCTGTCGTCCAGGAAGAGGGCCATCCACCGGGCGAACGACCGTGAGCCGGTTCATAAGGTGATCGAGGCCGCCCGCCTGCTCCGGCTCGCCGATGCGCCGCCCCCGCCTTTCCTGTTCACCAGCCCGCAGACGGAGGCCAAGGCCGAAGCGTTGTTGGGCGAAGGCGGCCCGATCCTGGCCATTGGCCCGGCGGCCAACTGGATCGGCAAGACCTGGCCGGTGGAGCGCTTCGCCCTGGCCGCGGTGCAGCTGATGGAGAAGGGCGCGCCGTTCCAGGATGGGCGCCTGCTGATTCTGGGCGGTCCGGACGACTGGCGCGCGGCCGAGCCCATGCGCCGGTCCCTTCCGCGCGAGCGTTGGATCGATCTGACGGGCCAGGTCGATCTACTGACCGCCTACGCCGCGCTCAAGCGCGCGCGGCTATTTATCGGCAATGACTCCGGCCTGATGCATCTGGCGGCTGCGGCCGGGGCGCCGACCCTGGGACTGTTCGGGCCCTCTGACGAGCGCCTGTACGGCCCCTGGGGCGACGCCACCCAGGTGGTGCGCGGGCCGCGCAGCTTCGCCCAGATACAGGCGATCGATCCGGGCCTCAGCCAGCCGGTCTGCCATATGCTTGACCTGCCGGTCGGTACGGTGGTCGAGGCGGCCAAGGCCCTGTTCAGAGCCACAGCCGCGCCCAAGCCCGGCGATTCGCCGAGGTCGGTCGCCGGTTAGGACTGTCGGTACGGGGCCCAAGACTCAAAGAAAAGGCCCGCCGGCGCCTGAGCGCCGACGGGCCGATATCTAGACGCCGAAGCGGCCTATTTTAGCGTACAGGCCCGCGTGGTGCCCGCGGTTTCCTTACAGTCGAACACCT
>Ga0302157_10004585_pt1 | contig 14986 bp, 9 predicted proteins | sample I_Bog_N3_3_FD_193502 | JGI IMG/M metagenome (GOLD analysis project Ga0302157, IMG submission 193502) | Peat permafrost microbial communities from Stordalen Mire near Abisko, Sweden - I_Bog_N3_3 | ecosystem: Environmental > Terrestrial > Soil > Wetlands > Peat | place: Sweden: Abisko, Stordalen...
GCGCTCGCGCGGAGCTCGAGGCCCAGCCGACGCCCCGCATATTCGACATCGACGTGTGCAGCGCTGGCCTCGAACGTCGCGATGGAGTGTTGCGGCTGGCCGAGGTCGAGCTCCGTCGCGTCGCCGTGCACTCGAACGCCCACGACACGGATGAAGCGCTGCGTCGGCGCTGCCCCGCGTGCGAGAGCGGCCTCCGGCAGGACGATAGTGGCTCGGGCGTCGGTCGCGACGAGCGTGTCGAGCTGGAGTGAGCCTACGGACGCGTCGATCGTCGCCTCACCGTGCACCTCCAGCGGCCCCGCGGCCAGCTCGAGGCGCTCGCCATGAACCGCGACGTTTCCCGCGACACGCGCTCCCTTGCGCCAACCTTCTGCATGGGCGGAGCCGCGAAGTGACCCACGTTTGACCCGAACCGGTGAAGCCGCAGGCATGATCGCAGCGAGGCGCGAGGCGTCTCGGAGGAGCGCCTCGGGCACGTCGACGACGGCGTGGAGGTCGCCGAATGGCTTGTCCAGCTCGAGCTCGCCGCTGTCGAGCGAGATCGTGGCGAGCGGCACCGCCACCGACAGGCTCGTGTCGATGTCGCGGGCGACGATCCGGGCCGCGAGCTGGTCTCGCTCTACCTCGGCGCGGAAGTCCAGGGCGCCCGACACCTCGCGAGTCCCGCTGCGGACAGCGACGCTCGGCGCTTCCGCGGTGGCTTCCGTCCCGTCGCGAAGAACGCCGTTGGTGATCCGGAGTGCCAGCCGAGGAACCGTCACCTTGCCGGACACGTGCTGATCGTCCCCCCCGAGGATCCCGAGGTCTTGGAGGTCCGGAACCTCCAGTGACGCGTCCGTCGACAAGGACACGTGGCGGAGCACGGAGCCCGCGCCACGTGGATCGAAGCTCGCGAGCGTCAGGTCGGCGCTCGCGACGAGGTGGTCCGCGACGACTCTGGAGTCGAGCGCGACGCGGCCGGCGCGTACCAGGACGGTCGCCGGTCCCACCTCCGCGCGCCGGATCGGCTTCAGGTAGAAGCCGCCCACGATGTGCGCGTCGCCAGTGAACCGAGCGTGTTCGATCCACACCTCGCGAACGTGCTCGGCGTCCGCCCCACGGATGTTGACCGTCCAGAGATGCCAGAGCTTGTCGTCCCATTCGCCGGCGTACGGCGGCTCGCTCGGGACGAAGCCGAGCGAGCCGAGCGAATCGATCGACGGGAGCTCGCGGTCGAGCTCCGGTGTGGCAGCGGGGGAGGGCTCCTTGAAGCGCGCGCGGAACGTGATCCCGCTTCCGCGGGCCATCGTGATGCGAAACTCCTTGTGGAGGAGCGCGAGGAGCGAGCAATCGAACTCGACCTCGTCGAGCCGCAAGATCCACTCGAGGTGGCTGTCGGCCCCACGAATGCTCAGTTTCTGCGCGTGCACCCGCGTCGGGAAGACCGACCAGCCGCGTCCAAAGTGGATGTCGACCGCCTCGGGGGTCCCGTCGATCGCCTTCTCGAACAGAGAGGTCGACAGGAAGACGTTGATCACGACCAGGTAAAGCGCTTCGAGAGCGATCGCGGCGACCCCCGCGAAACGTAGAATGCGGGCGGCGCGACGGAGCATGTACGACGTCCGCGAATCTCTCGATCGCTCAGCTTCGCGCGCGGCGACGCGCACCGAGCGCGATCATGGCGAGCATCGCGCCGAAAGCGGCGAACGGCGCGCGGGGCGCCGGCGCGCTCGACGCGGAGCATCCTGTCGTCTTCGTCGACTCGCTGACGGTGCAGGTGTCTCCCGAGCACGACGCCGCGACCGCGACGGAGATCGTGATCTTCGACGTGACGACGAGGTTCACGGCGGTGACGCAGTCGGTCAGGCTGTCGCCGACGTCGACATAGTTCCCGTCGCAGAAGAGGGCCCCGCCCGTCTGGCCGCACTGCGTGGTGCACGTGTCGACGAAGTCGTTCTTGCACTGCTCGTAGCTAGACTCCTGGCACTTCGCCTGACAGGTCGTGTTGGCTTCGGCCGTGCACGTCGCCGCGCAGCTCGCGTCGCACTTCGTCGAGCACGAGTCGGAGGCCGGGATCGTCACGCAGGTCGTGTCGCAGTGGTCGCTGCAACAGGCACTGCAGGAGGCCTCGCAGTCGGTCTGCGTCGACGAGCTCGAGCAGCTCCCGCTGCAGCTCGCCTGGCACGTGTCCGTGCAGGTGGTGCCGCAGGTCGTCGATCCTGGGTTCGCGGTGCAGGTCGTGACGCAGTCGCTGCCGCAGCTCGTCGTACAGCTCGCCTCCGCCGTCGCGTTGCACGTGGAGTTGCAGGTCTTTTCGAGCTTGGCGGCGCAGCAAGTCTCGAAGCTCGTGGCGGTGCACTGCGTGGTGCAAGCCGTCGAGTCGACGACCTCGCACTGCGTGGTCGGCAGCACGTCGATGTTGCCGCACGCGGAGATCCCGGCGTGCGCAAGCGTGGGTGCGAGCGACAGGCAGGCGAAGGAGAGAACGATCATCGAGGCGGGGCGGACGAGCGAGCGAAGTTGGGGCATGCGTCGCTGCTACGCAATGATCGAGCCGCCGTCTTTTCGCGGGCACAATCGCAGTCGCCAGCGCAAGCGACCTCATCGCCGCCTCACGGCGGCATTCTCGTCGCGCAGGCACGACGAGCGGTTCGACGTGAAGGGCTCCCCCGAGATGGTGGTAGCCTCGTTGCCGCATGTCCACCGTCTCCGCTGTCCCTCCGCCGCCGCCGTCGAGAGCCTCCCTGGCTCCGCCGTCCCGGGTGCGTGTCCTCTACGCAGACGACGAGGACGACGTGCGCGAGGTCTTCGAGGCCGTGTTCGCGACCGACTTCGACGTCACGACGGCTGCCAGCGGCCCGGAAGCGCTCGGCCAGCTCGCGCGATCGCCGTTCGACGTCCTCGTGAGCGACATGAGGATGGAGCCGATGCGTGGCTCCGAGCTCCTCGCGCGCGCATGCGCCGACCACCCCGACACCCAGCGGATCCTGCTCACTGGCTTCGGCGACCTCGAGGACATCGCGGCTGCGGTCAACCTCGGCCACGTGTTCGCGTACATGCAGAAGCCGTGGGACACCGACCAGCTACGGCTCGTCATCCAGCGCGCGGCAGACCAGCGGCGGCTCGCGCTCGAGAATCGACGCCTTCTCGAGGAGCTCTCACGCGCGAACGTGCGGCTGAAGGACGACGTCGAGGTCGTGACTCGCGCAGCGCCACGCTCGAAGCTGCAGATCACGTCGAGGGCGATGGCCGAGGTCCTCGAGCAGGTCGACGCCGTTGCCGGCACGGAGGCGAGCGTTCTCCTGCACGGCGAGACCGGGGTAGGGAAGGAGCTGGTCGCCTCCGCCATCCACGAGCGCAGCGCACGCCGCCGGGGGCGCTTCGTGGCGCAGAACCTCGCCGCGCTGCCGCCCGAGCTCATGACGAGCGAGCTGTTCGGCCACGTGAAGGGGGCGTTCACGGGCGCGCAGCAGGCGCGGCGCGGGCTCTTCGAGCTGGCGGACGGGGGGACGCTCTTCCTCGACGAGATCGGCGAGGCGCCGCTCGGCCTCCAGGCGATGCTCCTCCGGGCGCTCGAATCACGCGAGATCTGGCCTGTCGGGTCGAGTGAGCCGCGCCGAATCGATCTGCGCGTGATCGCCGCCACCAACAGGGACCTCCTCGCGGAGGCGAAGGCCGGCGCGTTCCGCCTCGATCTCTACTACCGGCTCGCCGTCGCTCCGATCGCGATCCCGCCGCTCCGTGCTCGCCCCGACGACGTGCGCGGGCTCGGTCAGCCGCTCCTGGAGGCCGCCGCGAAGCGGATGAACCGCGCGCTGCCGCACGTCTCGGACGCGGCGTGGCGAACGCTGGAAGGCCACCCGTGGCCGGGGAACGTGCGCGAGCTTGGCAACGTGATGGAGCGCCTCGTCATCTATCATGCGGGGCAAGACGTGGCCCCGGCGGGCCTCGGCCTGCCAAAGGTCGCGCCCGACCCATCGACGAGCAACCCCTCCGTCAGCCCTGGCGGCCAGTCGAGCGCGAACGGCAGCGGTCGCTTCGAAGCGCTCGATGCCCAGAATCTGCCGCCGCTCCCTGCCGCCCACTCATCCATTTCCGCCGCTGACGGTGCCTCCATCATGCTCAAGGTCCCCGAATCAGGCACGACGTTCGATGATCTCGAGCGAGAGATCCTCGTGCAGGTCCTCTCACGCGCGCAGGGGAACCAGTCGCGCGCGGCGCGCTCCCTCGGGCTGAGCGAGAGCACGTTCCGCAGCCGGCTGAAGCGCCTCGGCCTCAAGGAATAGCTGGCGACGAACCGAGCTCGACGGAGCTCTGCGAAGTCCAGGTAGGTCTACGAAGCTCCAACCGCTAGGTTTGCAAGAAGTGAACATGAGCTCCATCGCCGTCCTCCGGGAGCCGTCGGCCGAGCAGGCCTCTCGCTGGTACAAGCCACGAAAGCAGCCTGCTCTGGCGCGCATCCAGCTCCTCGCCGACCTTCTGCAGCAGGACGAAGGAATCCGTCTCTTCAAGCGAACCGACGTCGGCGCGGACGTCGTGATCGAGATGGCGGGGGGGGCGACCCTGCGGGTGACGATGAGGCCCGAGCAGATCGACGTGCGGCCGGGGCCTGTCCTCGTCGGGGCGACGACGACGCTCGAAGAGCAAGCGATTTACCGGAGCGAGCTCGCGAACCTGCTCCAGTTGCTCCAGATCGGGAGCGGGTTCTACGTCTTCTCGGACGATCTCGTCGGATTCGAGCCCGTCGGGGACTGTCCTGCGTGCCACATCGAGGTCTTCGAGTGGCAGGAGGACTGCGAGGCCTGCTCCGAGAAGCTCTACCCGCTGCGGCCCGGGGAGGACGAGCACGACGCTCACGCGAAGCGCGTCGTCGACGCACTGCTGCGTCGGAAGATGATCGAGCTCGTGACCGCCCGCGGCCGACGAAACGTCGAGCGCGCCATCTCGGCCTTCTACGCGCACGGCAACGCAGCGGTAGAGGTGTTGCTCGGCATCTTGATCGACATGCCCGACGTCGCCGAGGTCTACTGCGACGAGATGCAGCTCCTCCACGTGCTCGCCCGCGTCCGGTGAGGTGACCGCGGACAGTGACCTCGGTGGTTTCCGGGGATAGACTCGTCGCCGGATGACGGCAGCCAGCAGTCAGCCGGTGCGCGGCTCACGCTTCCCCACTCTGGAGAAGTACGACGTGATCGAGGAGCTCGGTCACGGCGGGATGGCGACGGTCTATCGCGCCCGAGACCTGAGGCTGGGGCGCGACGTCGCCGTGAAGGTGATTCACCCCCACCTGCGCGACTCGGTCGAGGCCGTGCGGCGGTTCTCCATCGAGGCGCGTGCCGTCGCGAAGCTTCGGCACCCCAACATCGTCGAGGTGTACGACGTCTCCGCGGCGACGGACCCGGAGCAGTACCTCGTCGTCGAGCTCCTCCGTGGGGTCACGCTGCGGCGGTTGCTCGAGCAGCATGGCGCGCTGCCGGCGGAGATCGCGGCGTCGATCGCGGTCGAGCTCCTCGCGGCGCTCGCGCACGCGCACGATGTAGGTGTCATTCACCGCGACGTGAAGCCCGAGAACGTCATCCTCGAGCATCGGGCGCGTCCGGCCGCCCCCGGCGAGCCCAGCTCGCCAGACGCCGCGACGTCGGGAAGCGTCGCGCCCGCCGCGAAGTCCTCGCACGGCTCGGAGACCCAGGGCGATCGAATCACGATCAAGCTGACCGACTTCGGCATCGCGAAGCTGCTCGACGCGCAGGGCGTCACGTCCACCGGGCAGGTCCTCGGGAGCCCTGCGCACATGGCGCCCGAGCAGATCGAGGGACGCGAGGTCGACGCCCGCGCCGACGTGTTCGGCATCGGTGTCCTGATGTACGAGTGCATGGTCGGGCACTTGCCGTTCCAGGGCACGAACCCGGCGCAGGTGCTCCGTCGCGTGCTCGAGAGCGAGTACGCGAGCGCCGAGCAAGAGCTGCCGACGATCGGCCGGACGTGGAGTCGTATCCTCGACCAGGCGCTCGCCTCGGCGATGGAGGATCGATTCGCCGGCGCACCGCAGATGCGAGATGTGGTGATGCGAGAACTCGGACGCCTCGGCGTCACCTCACCGCGCGGCGAGATCGAAGCCTGGCTCGACGATCCCGAAGGCTTCGCGGCCGCGCACGGGCCCACGATGACCGCACGCCTCTGCGCACGCGCCGAGGAAGCCTCCCGTCGCGGCGACGTGCTCACGGCTGCGGCCGACTACAACCGCGCGCTGGCGTACTCCCCGAACGACGGGGCGCTCCTGAAGCTCGTCTCGAGGATGAACCGGAGGAGCGCGCGTCGCGACGCGCTGAAGCGTGCGATGCCTGCGGTCCTCGTGAGCCTGGTGCTGGTCGCCGGAGGCGTCGCGCTGGCAAAGGCGTGGACGCACCGTGCGCCGCAGCGGCCTCTCGAGCCTTTCGACCCGCCGATGACCTTCGCGCGAGATCCTGTCGCACCACCCGTCGTCGCCCCCATGTCGTTCCCGCCGGAGATCTCGTCCGCGGTACGCACGCTCGCGCGCCCTGCTGTGAGCGTTCGTCCGCCGCCTCCGAAACCGACGTCCCACGAGGTGCGCTTCACGAGCGTGGAGCCTGCGCAGGGCGTACGCGTCGCCATCGACGGTGCCTCTGCGATCTCGCTCGACCCCAGCAAGCCGATCGTCCTGGACGACAAGGCTCATTCCCTCACTTTCTCCTGTCAGTTCGACCTCTGTGACCCGCCCCTCACTCGGACCATCGAGCCAGGAGATCGTCCGGTCGCGCTCGCCGTCCGCCTCACGATCAAGCCGGCCAGGCTCCTCATCCACGGGAACCCGGCGAACCACTACACGCTCTCGAACGACCCGGGGCGCCGGCTCGACGTCGGTGACGTCGCGACCGAAATTCCGATGACCCACGAGGCGTCGCGGGTGGTGAAGGTCGTGGAGCAGGAGACCGGACAGTTCCGGATGGTCGACCTCTACGCCGGCAAGGTGTCGAAACCTGTGGACTTCGTTTCGCCTCCGTAGCGCGGTAACGTGCGGCCGGCCCGCGATGCGACCCCGCCTCCTCTTCGCGCTGCTGCTCGTCGCGCCAGGCTCGGTCGCGCTCACCTCGCGCGTCTGCCGGGCCGCTCCGGCTCCAGCGGCGCCCGCGCCGGCGCCGGTCGTCGACGAGGAGTCGGAGTTCGAGAAGGGGCGCAACGCGTACCGTGCCCAGAAGTACGACGAGGCGGACGCACGCTTCCTGCAGATGCTCGATCCGGAGCACGGCACGCTCCACGACAAGGTGCTCGTCAAGCAGGCCCGCATGTACTGGGCCGCCACGCGGCTCGCCCTCCGACAGAAGGAGGACGCGACGCGTCTCTTCGAGATCATCCTGACGGAGGATCACGACTACGAGCCTGACCCGCTCGCGTTCCCGACCGAGGTCGTGAACGCGTTCATCGATACGAAGGCACATCTCCACGAGAAGCTCGAAGCGATCGCGCGCGAGGGGTACCGCCTCGCCGCCGAGCGCCGCGCCAGGGAGGAGGAGGCACGCACCCGCGAGGCGGCGCGCATCAAGATGCTCGAGAAGCTCGCGGGCGAGGCGCTCGTCACGGAGAAGCATTCGCGCTGGATCGCGCTCTTGCCGTTCGGCATCGGGCAGTTCCAGAACGGCCAGCGGACCGCCGGCTGGTTCTTCCTCGCGGCGGAGTCGACGCTCGCCGCCGCCGGGGTCGTGACGGTGCCGATCTACTATGTCGACCTCGCCGACGCTCACAGCACGTACACCGGGAACGGAGCCGTCGCGCAGGAGTACCTCGACCGCGCGAACCTCGCTCGAGACGTGAACCTCGCGTGCTACGGCGCCCTCGCCCTCACCGTCATCGTCGGAGCGATCCAGGCCGAGGTCGCCTTCGTCCCGTCCCCCACCGCGATCGAGCCGCGCGCCGTCCCCGAGCTGACCAGCCCGCCACCGCCTGCGCCGTCCCACGGCCTCTCGTCGCTCCCGTTCTCGTTCGGGGCCGCGCCCCTTGCCGGTCGTGACGGCGAGGGCATGCGCGGGGGCATGCTGAGCATCGGCGGCACCTTCTAAGGCTCGACGCGATGGCGCGCGGACGCTAGGTATGCGCCGTGGAACGACTCGACCGCTGCAACCTCTGCGATGGCAAGAGCTTCGCCCTGTTCACCGAGAAGGAAGGGCACAAGACGAAGCAGCTCTTCCAGATCGTGGAGTGCGAAGGGTGCGGGCTCAAGTTCGTCTCGCCGCGGCTGTCTGCGGAGGAGAATCACGCCCTCTACGACGAGGCGTATTTCAACGGCGACGGCTTCGACGACTCGGTGAACTACGTCCTCCTCGACGCGGAGGCGCACACGCGCGTCGGCGAGAATGCCGGCATCCTGAGCAAGATCGCGGCGCTCAAGACCAAGCGCGACATCCGCATCCTCGACGTCGGCTGCGGCACGGGGTGCTTGCTGAAGGCCCTCACCCAGGCCGGCTACAAGGACGTCTGGGGAGTCGAGCTCTCCGAGTACGCGGCGCGGCTCGCGGCTCGTGTGGAGGGGACGAAGGTCATGACCGGCGACCTCCTCGACCTCGATCTCCCGCTGGGCTCGTTCGACGTCATCAACGCCACCGAGGTCATCGAGCACCTGCGCGACCCTCTCGCGTCGTTCCGGCGCATCAAGGAGCTCCTCGCTCCCGATGGCGTCTTCATCTACTCGACGGGGAACGCGCGCGGGCTCTATGCGCGCATCCTCGGCAAGTGGTGGCCCTATCTCCACCCGGAGGGGCACCTCTTTTATTACAGCCCCGACACGCTCAGCCGCTACTTCCGCAAGGTCGGCCTCGAGCCGCTCTCCTTCACCGAGCTCGCGGAGCCTGCGCGGCGCGCGTTCCTCTCGGCGGAGGACCAGATGGCGCACTCGATGCTCCTCTACATCGGCGGCAGCGACCGTGGGCTGAAGGGCCGCATCTTCCGCACGGTCGGGGCGCTCGAGAACCCGATCATCCAGCGAGCCGTGACGACCGTCGTCGGGAAGCACTACCTCCCCATCGCGATCAATCGAGCCTGACGGCGGGCTTCTCCGCGCGCGGGAACAGAAGCAGCGCGAGCATCGTGGGAATCCAGAGGAAGTACGCGTTCAGCATTCCCGCGAACTGCACGCCCGCGGCGAGCATGCCGCCCGAAGCTTTCGTGGCCTTCACGATGCCGACGGGACCCATCAGCTCGTGCTCTCCGCGGCCCGTGAGGACTTGCAGCCAGCCGCGCGCGGCGAGCAGGTTCACTCGCGCCGGCTCGGTGAGCACCATCGAGAAGCCCTCGCCGAGACCGACCGGCTCGATGTGCGTGTAGGGGCCGACGTAGATCTTTCCTCTCGCCGCGCCGCTCGCCCCGGGGACGGGTGTGAGGACGAGCTCCCTGCCGTCGCGTGCGACGGTCACGTCGACCTTCTCGCCAGGGTGCCGGGTCATCGACGCCTTGAGGTGCGCCCAGTCCGCGATGGGCTCGGCGTCGACGGACACGATCCGATCGCCGTCGACGAAACCAGCGCTCGCCGCGGGGCCGTCGGTCGCGACGGACACGCGCATGCTGGTGTCGTCGACGACGCGCTTTCCGCCTGCCATCGCGCCGCCGGCGAGGAGCCACCCGGCGGTGATGTAACAACCGAAAGGGCCGGCGGCGGCGAAGACGGCCCGGCGGAAGAGCGACACTCGAGACCAGCGGAGTCGCACTCCGAACGCGGCCTCGAGGTCCTTCGCGCCGCAGAACTGGCCCGCGAAGTGGCGAACCGCGAAGAACACGACGCCGTTCAAGAGCGCGGCAATCGCAAGAATGAGCAGCCCCATCGCGGCCCACGGTAGCAGCGCGCGCGGCGAACGGCGCCTCCACGTCACGGGTCCGGTGGTACGCTCGGCCGGGAGGTGACCATGAACGGTTCGAGACTTCCCGGGGCGCTCGTCACCTTTTCGGTCGCGGCAGTCGTGATCGCGTGCGGCAACAGCAAGACCGGCGCGACCGGCGCGGACGGCGGGGGCGGGACGGCGACGTCGACGAGGTCTGGACAGGCGAGCTCCGGCTCGAAGGGCGGGCCTGGCTCGAGCACGAACAGCTCGGGGGCCACCGCCAGCGGGAGCACCGCGTCGACGTCGAGCACGGACAGCGGCTCCTCGGGTAGCTCGGCGACGAGCAGCTCCGGCGCGACCACGTCCGACGCCGGCGGCACGGGCGCCGAGTCCGTGCTCCAGCGGAACAAGCACCTGAACCGTGACGGCTTGTTCATCGAGCCGACGCTCACGAAGGCCGCTGCGGCGACGATGGTGCTCGACAGCACGTTCAACGTGACGAGCATTGCCGGCAACGTGTACGCGGCGCCGCTCTACATGACGAACGGGCCCGGCGGGAACGGCGCGTTCTTCGTCGCGACCCAGAGCAACACCGTGTACGCCATCTCCGAGGCCGACGGCTCGAACCTCTGGTCACGGACAATCGGCACCCCCGCGACCAAGACGGGCGCGGGATGCGGCAACATCGGCCCGCTCGGGATCACGGGGACGCCCGCGATCGATCCCGTCTCGCGCACGATGTACCTCGACGCCGTCATCGGGAACGCCACCACGATCTTGCGGCACGAGATCCACGCCCTCTCGATCGACGACGGGACCGAGCGAGCGGGGTGGCCGGTGAACGCCTCGACCCTCAAGGCGAGCGGCCTGACGTTCAACCCCGTGACCCAGAACCAGCGCGGCGCGCTCCTCCTTCTCGGCGACACCGTGTACGTCCCTTACGGCGGCCACTACGGAGACTGCGGCACCTACTACGGCTGGGTCATCGGAGTGCCCACCGCCAACCCTTCGGGGGCGACGGCGTACGTCACCGCCGCGCAGGGGAGCGGCATCTGGGCTCCAGGCGGCCCCTCGAGCGACGGCACGTCGATTTACCTGAGCACGGGCAACGCGTTCAACTCCACCGTCCCCATGCAGGGCGAATCGATCGTTCGCCTCGGCGCCGGGGCGGTGTTCTCGGGGAGCACCGTCGACTTCTTCGCTCCTTCGAACTGGGAGTACCTCGACAGCAAGGACCTCGATCTCAGCGGCACCGGCGCCATGATCGTCGACGTGCCCGGTGCGACGCCGTCTGCGCTCGTCGTCGGCCTCGGCAAGAACGGCGTCGCGTACCTCCTCGATCGAAGCAACTTCGGCGGCGTCGGCACGGGCAACGGGACGACGGGCGAAGGGCTCGTGAGCGCGTCGGTGTCGGCGGGCCAGATCTCGAACGCACCCACGATGTACACGACGGCGATGGGCGTCTACGTCGTGTTCGTGTCGAACGGCGGAGGCAAGGGGGTCGGTTGCCCCGCGGGTCAGATCGGCAACCTCGTCGCGCTCAGGATCGGCGCCGCCAGCCCGCCGACGATCAACGTCGCCTGGTGCGCGGACAATCTTGGCGGAGGCTCGCCCATCACGACGACCACCGACGGCGAGTCGAACGCGGTCGTGTGGACGGCCGGCGCCGAGGGGTCCGGAGTCACCGCGAGCAAGCAGCTCCACGGCTTCGACGGCGACACCGGGGCGCTCGTGTATGCGGGCGGCGGGACGGCCAGCACGATGCCCAACCAGGTCCGGCACTTCAACAGCCCGATCGTGGCCAACGGACGCGTCATCGTCGCCGCCGACAACGGCCTCTACGCGTTCAAGGTCCCCTGAGCCTTCGTCGACCGCTCGCCGTCGCGCTCGCCGCCTCGCTGCTCGGCGGGTGTGGTCCTGTTGCACCCGCCCCCGTCTCTCAGGCTCCGTCGGCTCCGTCGACCGGGTCGAACGAAGCGCCTCCGGCTCCCGTGGCGCCGAGACGCCTCGCCATCGTCCACGTCACGGTCGTCGACCCCGGCAGCGGCGCGGAGGAGCCGGACCGCGCCATCGTGATCGACGGCGACCGGATCAGCATGGTGGTGGCCGCCGACGCTGTGCCTGACTCGCCCGCCGTGCGCTCGATCGACGCACACGGGAAGTACGTCATCCCGGGGCTTTGGGACATGCACGTCCACTTCATCGACCCCGCGTCGGGCAAGCTGTTCGTCGCGAACGGTGTGACCGGGGTCCGCGTGATGTGGGGGAACCCCCAGTTCGCTCCCGGCGTCGGCCGCGTTCACGACGAGATGCGCAGGGGCTTCGACGCGAAGAGCCAGGTCGGCCCACGAATGGTCATCGCCAGCAACCTGTTCGACGGCCCTCACCCCGTGTGGCCGCATTCGCTCTCGCTCTCGACGCCCGAGGAAGGCCGCAGCGCGGTGGACGAGGCGAAGGCGAGCGGTGACGACTTCATCAAGGTGTACTCCGGTCTTCCGAGGTCGGTGTTCCTCGCCATCGCCGACGAGAGCAAGAAGCAGGGGCTCGCGTTCGCCGGGCATGTCCCCGATGCCGTCACGGTCAGAGAGGCCAGCGACGCCGGGCAAAAGACCATCGAGCACCTCACCGGGATGCTGTTCGCCTGCTCCTCACGCGAGGCCGATCTTCGGAAGCGAAGCGCCGAGATCGACGCGATGCCGCACCTACGGGCGGAGCGCGCCGAGCTTCATCGCGCGCTGCGCATCGAGGCCTTGACGACGTTCGACGTCGATCATGCAGCGGCGCTCTTCGCCCGGCTCGTCCAGAACGGGACCTGGCAGACGCCGACGCTCACGGTGTTGCAGGCGATGGCGACGCTCGACGACCCGTCTCACGCGAGCGACGCGCGCCTCGCTTACGTCAGCCCTTACCTCCGCGCGAGCTGGGACCCGACGAAGGACTTCCGGATGAAGCGGAAGACGCCCGCCGACTACGCGCAGATGCGGGCTGCCTTCGAGGTGCAGAAGAAGATCGTCGGAGCCATGAGCAAGGCAGGGGTGCCGATCCTCGCCGGGACCGACGAGGGGAACCCGTTCTGTTATGCCGGCTTCAGCCTGCACGACGAGCTGGGCCTCCTCGTCTCCGCCGGGCTATCGCCGCTCGAGGCGCTCCGCGCAGCCACCTCGGGCCCTGCGAAGCTTCTCGGGCTGGAGTCTTCGATGGGGAGCATCGCCGGCGGGAAGGTCGCGGATCTGGTCGTGCTCGACGCGGACCCGCTCGTCGACATCGCGAACACGAAGAAGATCCGCGCGGTCGTGTCTCGCGGGACCTTCTACGATCGCGCCGCGCTCGATCGACTCCTCGAAGACGTGAAGCGCAGGTGAGAGTCGCCTAGCGGCACCGCCTCGCGGCACCGACGGCGTCAGTTGCCGGTTGCGTCCGCGTCGAAGCTCGCGTCTGCGTCGCTGCTGCCGTCGGCGTCCATGCTCGCGTCTGCGCCGCTGCAGCTCGAGGGGCAGTTCGCCGTGACGCACATGAAGCTCCCTCCGCACGAGACGCATTTCCCGTTCACGTTGGGGCAGACGCCGCCGTTGCAGCAGTCGGCTCCCGCTCCGCCGCACATGCCGATCGCGGCGCCGTCCGGCTGGGCGCACGTCTGGAGCTGCATCGATCCGGGGCACGAGAGGATGGCCCCTCCTGCGTCCGGCGCGGGTGTGGGCGCGACCGTGCTGCAGGCTCCGGCGTCGTCGGTCCCGCACGTGAAGCTCGCCGCGAACGGCGGAGTCCACGAACCGTTGGCGTCGGTGAGGTAGAGGTACCCCGGGCCGACGCCCGTCGGGTTCATCGTGGTCGCGCCGAGGCATGCCCAGGTCGGTATCGAGACCATCGTCGTGGCGCCGCCCGTCGCGGGGGTGACGTCGGGTACCGGATAGCTCTGTGACTGGCAGAGGGTCGGGATGCCCGTCGTCGGCGTGCAGACCGCCCCCTTGCTCGCGTCGGTGTTCGGCACCCAGTGCGCCGTCAGAGGGAGCACGGGGTTGCCCGTGTACGTGATGCTCGCGTTCACGAACATCCCGTCGAGCGGAGCGGGCGGAAGGGTCGCCGCCGTGATGTCGAACTGCGCGCAGCCGCTCAGCGTGACGACGTCGTTGGTGTTGTCCCAGTTCGCGTCGGGGTGGAGCGTGCTCACGGGGATGGTCCCCGCCTTCCCGAGCGACCGTGCGAGGGAGATCCCCGTGCCGCCGCCGCTGCCGAAGTTGAGGTGCGCGTAATAGACCGAGTTGTAGACCGCGCCCGTGCTCTGGAGGGGCACCCAGTCGACCCCGGACACGCCGCCCGACACGACCTGGTCCACGGGGCACGAGCTCTTGATGCTCGCGTCCGTCACGTCCGGCAGGCAGTAGTTGCACGTGCCGAGGCCCGCTTTGCTGAGGACCCCCTTCACCGTGGAGCTGCGGCAGCACTCGGCGAGCGCGACCCTGCAGAAGTCGTGGTCGGAGATGAACGTGTCGGTCCACGTCGGGTCCGTCGCCTGCGTGCCGCCGAGATCGGCGAGGACCTCGGTGAACGAAGCCTCCGCCGGATCCTGCGCGGCGTGGGTCTGAGCCGTCACGCTCGGGTCGTAGGCTTCGTCGCTCTTCCAGAGCCCCATGCCCGCGAAGTCTCCGCCGAAGTTGCGGCCGACGTCGCCGAGCCCCGCGAGGACGTGGACGCCGGTGCTCGCAGAGTCGGTCACGCCGTCGACGCAGCTGAAGATGATGCCCTGCCCGAGCCGGTTGCCGAGCGCCTGCCCGTGAAAACAGCTCCGCATCACGTGCATCGTGAGCGGGAAGCGCGTGTCGTAGCGAGGCTCCGGGTCCCACGCGTGGCCGGCGGCCGTCCGGTCGGTCAGGTAGTGCAGCGAGTAGCCCTCGATCCCGAGCGCCGTCCGGGCGCACTGGTTGATGAGCGGGTTCGGAGTCGTGACGCCGGGCGGAGCGCTCGCGCTCGAGTAGTACGTGGTGAGCTGCGCCCCGAGCTGCGCCGCCTTGCGCGCGATCGCGTGGAACGCGCTCCAGTGGGTCTTGGTGTTGTCGCCGAAGTGGTTGGCGTTGGTGAGGAGGAGGTACTGGAGGTTGTGGACGAAGGTGTTGATCGTCTTGCTCGGCGTGCCGAACTCGATGCTGCAGTTCGCGCGCGCGGCGGAGTTGGTGCCGTTCACC
>Ga0302157_10004586_pt1 | contig 14980 bp, 6 predicted proteins | sample I_Bog_N3_3_FD_193502 | JGI IMG/M metagenome (GOLD analysis project Ga0302157, IMG submission 193502) | Peat permafrost microbial communities from Stordalen Mire near Abisko, Sweden - I_Bog_N3_3 | ecosystem: Environmental > Terrestrial > Soil > Wetlands > Peat | place: Sweden: Abisko, Stordalen...
GCCCGCGCCGCGCTCCACCAGCGCACGGCCGAGTTCATTCGTGCCAACCAGTCCGGCCAGTAACCCTCTGCGTGTCAACACAAGGCCGGACAACTCTGTCCGGCCTTGTTGCGTGTGCTCAACGATTGATGACTAAAGAGATGTATCAAGCTTGGTTCCCCAACCGACACGCGCTCTAGATCGTGCGATGATGCCATAACACATCGCACCTCAGCGCTGTTTCGCCGCGCGTACCCTGAAGCGGATTGATGTTCCGCTACCGCCAGCCGATAACTCTCCAGCGATAAGTCCACTACCGTGCCTCCGCGGCTTTGCCTCCGCGCGCGCTTAGGGACGAGGCTGCCTGCGTGCTGGAGTAGTCATGAACCATAAAGCTAAGGTGTTTCGGGGCACTGCGCTTGCACTGTCTCTGGTTTCTTTTTCTCTCGCAGGCTGTTCCGGCATGGACCAGGCGGCCTTTCCGGTCGTCTCCGAACCGGGTTCGGTGAGCTCCTTCCAGGGCAGCGTCTTCGGCGGCCACGCGCCCGTCGTCGACGCGCACGTCTTTCTGGTAGAGGCCACCTGGACCGGCTACAGCGTAGGCGTCAAATCGCTGCTTTCGGCCAACGTCAATCAAACCGGCACGTATGGTACCGTCAGCACCTATCCTGTAACCGAAGACCTCACCGCCGGCAGTCCCACCAAAGGCTTTTACTACGTTACGACCGATCTGAACGGCCTTTTCAACGTCACCGGCGATTACAGCTGCGATAAGGGTTTCCCGGTCTACGCTTACGCCACGGGAGGTGCTCCCAGCGCCACCACCACCATCAACATCACCGGAGTCTCGTATACGGTGACCGGGTCCACCTACACCTACACATTCACCGCCAGCAACCTGCTATATGCCGGCCAGAACGTTCAGTTCTCCAGCTCCAGCCTGGGAGGCCAGTATGCCTCGCTGAACCTGACCACCCAGACGGTCCTCGCCACCCCAACCAGCACCAGCTTCCAGATCTCCACCAGCATCGCCCCTGCCACAGGCGGCGACACCCAGACCGGCTACGCGACCTCTGTCGGCCCCATCAATCCCGTCATCTCCAACATGGCGATGCTGGGCATCTGCCCCGGCAACGGCAACTTCACCACGCCGGTCCACTTCATCTACATGAACGAAGTCTCCACCGTAGCGATGGCCTACGCCATGGCCGGCTTCTCCACCGACAGCCTGCACATGGGTTCGAGCGCAGCCAACGAAACCGGCCTCCAGAATGCCGCCTACAACGCAGCCAATCTGTACAACATTCAGCTTTTCGCTCAGACTGCGAACACGACGACCGTCAACGGCAGTGGCACCGTTCCCCAGGCGGAACTCCACACGCTCGCGAACATCCTCGCGAACTGCGTGGACTCGGCCAACACCGCCACGACCGCCTCCCCCTCCTGCACCTCACTCTTCGCCGCCGCTCCCAACTCCTCTGGAGCTCAGCCTACAGACACGGCCACGGCGGCCATCAATATCGCGCATAACCCCGGCGCCCACATCACCGATCTCTTCAAGCTAGCCTCCGGCGCGGTGCCGTTCACTCCGCAGCTTTCGGCAGCGCCCAAGGACTTCACCGTCGCCATTACGTACACCGGCATCGCCTCGCCCGGAGGCGTCGCCATCGACGCCAACGGTTCGGCCTTCATCCCCACCAACTCTACCTCCGGCTACGTGACGAAGATCCCCGCCACCGGCGCTCTGTCCGCCAGCGCCACCGCCGGAAGCGGCTTTGATTCCATCGCCATCGACTCAGGCGGCAACGTCTTTGTCGCCGCCCAAACTTCTCACGCCATGTATGCCTACACCAACACGCTGGGTGCAGTTACGGGATCTCCCTTTGCCTCTACTTCCGGCATTGGCCCAACGTCCGTTGTCGTCGATAGCAGCGCCAACGGCAACTACGTCTACCTCACCGGCTCTAACAACAGCAACCAGATCATTCAGCGCTTTCCCAACACGGCGACCGCGACGCCGACCATCGGAACTCCAACCACCCTGACCAATAATTGCCTGCCTCACGTCAACTACCTCGCGCTCGATGCCAACGACGACTTGTGGGCCAGCGTCGGATCCGCCAACTCCGTCTGCAGGATTACCAATGCGGGGGGATCGGTCTTCAACGACGGAGGCTACAGCGGGCCCACCAACGTCGCCATTGACAGCGGCGGCAACGGCTGGTTTGGTGCCGGCCAGCAGACCAACCTCTTCCGTGTTTCGCCGACGGGCACGTCTAGCCCGTTCGGCGTAATCAACAACGTGGCGCAGGGTGGCCTCGCCTCGCCCAGTTGGGTCGCCATCGATGGCACCAACAACGTCTGGGTCACCAACAACGGCAACTCCTACGCCCTCTCCGAGTTCGCTTCCTCCGGTGTCGCCATCACCTCCTCCACGGGCTACCAGAGCGGCAACCTCAGCGCGCCCAGCTTCCTCGCCATCGACGGTTCAGGCAATGTCTGGATCCCCAACAGCGGCTCCAATTCCGTTACCGAAATCATCGGCGTCGCCTCGCCCACCGTAACGCCCCTCTCCGTTCTCAAACCCGGAACCCTCCCGTAACGTCATCGATTCCCGATGCACCCAACAGCCAATCCGCAGCCTCCGCGGGGTACAGTAACTGCATACGTCCATCCGTGCAGGATGTGCCCCCGGAGGATAACGATGTTCAAGCAAGTCTCCCCGTCAGCAGCCCTGCTCACCGCTGCTGTCTGTCTCGTGTTCGTCACCGCGTCGCCTCGCACCTTCGCTCAGGACCACGCAGATCCCTCCGCCGACGCCGGCACCCCTGCTCCCACCACGCCCGCCGACAAGTACCTCTGGCTAGAAGATCAGGAAAGCCCCCGCGCCCTCGACTGGGTCAAGGCCGAAAACGCTCGCTCCCTCAAGGTCCTCGAGGCCGACCCGCACTACGCCGCCTACTCCGCCGACGCGCTCAAGATTGCCGTCTCCCCCGATCGCCTTCCCGAGCCCGATCAGCGCGGCTCTGAAATCTACAACTTCTGGCGCGACGCGGACCACGTCAACGGCATCTACCGCAAGACCTCGCTCGACAACTACCTCACCGCCAACCCCACCTGGAAGACCGTCCTCGACTACGACGCACTCGGCAAGCAGGACAACCAGAAGTGGGTCTCCAAGGGCATCAACTGCCTCTATCCCGGCGACCACCTCTGCCTTGTCGCCCTCTCCGCCGGTGGCGAAGACGCCGACACCCAGCGCGAGTTCGATCTCAAGACCGGCCAGTTTGTCACCGACGGCTTCACCCTGGACCACAGCAAGCAGAACGTCGCGTGGCTCGACAAAGACACGCTCCTCGTAGCGCGCGACTGGGGTCCCGGCACCATGACCGCCTCCGGCTATCCCTTCGTCGTCAAGCTCTGGAAGCGCGGAACTCCGCTCGACACCGCAAAAGAAATCTTCCGCGGGAAGCCCACCGACCTCGGCGCCGGAGGCTACACCCTCCACGACAACAAGCAGCACACCCTCACCCTCCTCACCCGCAGCGTGACCATCTTCGAAAGCGAAACCTGGGTGCTCACCCCCGACGGCCCCCAGCGCCTCGTCATCCCCTCAAAAGCCAATGTAGCCGGCCTCATCGACGGCCGCGTCCTCCTCACCATCGATCAGGACTGGACGCCCGAAGGCCAGCTCCAGACCTTCAAGCAAGGCTCGCTCCTCGACGTCAAACTCTCCGACGTCCTAAAGGATCCAGCGCACCTCAAGCCCTCCATCGTCTTCGCTCCCACGGCCGACGAGTTCCTCGAAAGCAGCACAACCACCAAGTCCCGTCTGCTCCTCACCACGCTCAAACACGTGCAGGGCCGCGCCTACGTCTACACCCTCGGCCTCACCGGCTGGACGCACAAAGATCTCCCCGTCCCCGAAAACGTCAGCGTCAGCGTCGTCTCCACCAGCGACGCCAGCGACAACTTCTTCCTCAACATCACCGGCTTCCTCACCCCGCCCTCGCTGTTCATGGGCGACGCCTCCACCGGCACCCTCACCCTCGAAAAGACCGGGCCCGCCCTCTTCGACGCCTCCAAGGATGTAGTCGAACAATACGAGGCCACCTCCAAAGACGGCACGCACATTCCCTACTTCATCGTCCACCCCAAGGACATGAAGCTTGACGGCACAAACGCCACCCTGCTCAACGCCTACGGCGGCTTTCAGGTCTCCGAAACCCCCTATTACTCCGCCAACATCGGCAAGCTCTGGCTCGAGCACGGCGGCGTCTACGTCCTCGCCAACATCCGCGGGGGAGGGGAATTCGGCCCCGCCTGGCACGAGGCCGGCCTCAAGACCCACCGCCAGCGTATCTACGACGACTTCGCCGCGGTCGGTCAGGACCTCATCGCCCGCCGCATCACGTCCTCGCAGCACCTCGGCATCATGGGAGGCTCCAACGGAGGCCTGCTCATGGGCGTCGAGATGACGCAGCATCCCGACCTCTGGAACGCTATCGTCATCCAAGTGCCGCTGCTCGACATGCTCCGCTACGAGAAGATCGACGCCGGAGCCAGCTGGACCGGCGAATACGGCACCGTCGCCAAGCCAGCCGAGCGCGCATTCCTCGCCAGCATCTCGCCCTACAACCAGCTGAAGCCCGGCATCAAGTATCCCGAGCCTTTCATCTTCACCACCACCAAGGACGACCGCGTAGGCCCGCAACACGCCCGCAAATTCGCCGCCAAAATGGAGGAGTTCCACGAGCCCTTCCTCTACGACGAAATCATCGAAGGCGGCCACGCAGCCGGAGCCAACCTGGCCGAAGAAGCCCACACCTGGGCCCTGACCTACACCTACCTAACCAGCAAACTGATGCAGAACTAGCGCTTACCCACAAACCGGGTGCCCCATGTCTCGCTTTTGAGACATGGGTTCCAGAGACTACCGGGGTGCGGATGGGTGGGGAAGTAGCCCCTACCCGAGCCCCAACTGCGACAGCGCGAAGCTCGTAATCGCGGCAGCATCTTCCTGCGGCGTGCGATGGGTCAAGCTATCCATGCGCCGCTCATTCGCGCCGCGCACCATATCCAGAATCGCCCACGCAATCGTCTCTAGGTCGACCGTAGCGGCAATCTCCCCAGCCTCCACGCCCTCCCTCAAAATCCCAACGAAATAAGCATGCCCCGCGCGCAGCAGTTCATGCGTCTGCCGCCGATGTTGAGGCTCGCGTCCCACGGTCAGCAGCAGCCGATAAAGATTGATCTGCTCGTGCCAGAACTCCATCCGCACAGAAATCGCCACCGCCAGCCGTTCCCGCACCCCCGTCGCTGGCTTCACCCGTTCCGTGGAATACGCCTGCAACCGCTCAATCGCCAGCCCCACAGCCGTCGCATATATCTCCTCCTTCGACTCGAAGTAGAGATACACGGTCCCCTTGGCAATCTTCGCCGCATCGGCCACGTCGCCGACCCCTGTAGCCGCAAACCCTTTCTTTCCAAATACCTTGATCGCCGCCGTCAAAATCTCCTCACGGCGCAGGTCGGTCAGCACCTGCTTTCGAGTTTGCGTTCGTACAGGCGCGCTTGGGCTCACGAAGCCAAACTAGCACGTTTTATGCGGCTTGTCTGAATCCCAGATCACATCTCTATCCTCTAATGACCAAGGAGTCATAATAATGACTGGCGGGTCAGTCCTAGAGCCGGAGGAATTAGAGGCAGCGTCCGAAGGTCTCGAACAGACCCTCGACCGCGCCGAAGCCTCCCTCGCCCCCAGCGCCGGAGAGTTCGAACCCGGCGAGCCGCTTTCGAGTGTTGCCACCACGAACGCCCCCGCGCCCCGCAGCTTCAACCCCTGGATCATCACCCTCGTCGTCACCATGGGAACGTTCATGGAGGTCCTCGACACCTCCATCGCCAACGTAGCTCTCCCGCACATCGCCGGCAGCCTTTCCGCCTCGCAGGACGAAAGCACCTGGGTCCTCACCAGCTACCTCGTCGCCAACGCGATCGTTCTCCCCATCAGCGGGTGGATTTCCTCGGTCATCGGCCGCAAGAACTTCTACCTCATCTCGGTAGCGATGTTCACGGTCTTCTCCGCCCTCTGCGGAATCGCCCCCACGCTAGGCCTGCTAGTCGTCTTCCGCGTGTTGCAGGGCCTGGCCGGAGGAGGACTCCAACCCTCCGTCCAGGCCATCCTCGCCGACCTCTTTCCTGGCAACAAGCGAGGCATGGCGATGGCTGTTTACACGGTCGCCATCATGTGCGCGCCCGTACTCGGCCCCACGCTCGGCGGTTGGATCACCGACAACTACTCCTGGCGCTGGATCTTTTACATCAATATCCCCGTCGGCATCGGCTGCGCGCTCCTCACCCGCATGGTTCTCACCGACCCCGAGCATCTCACGCGCCGCCGCCTGGCCGAGAAAGCCGAGCGCCTCCGCACCGGCCTCAAGCTCCACATCGACGGAACCGGCCTCTCGCTCATCGCCATCGGCCTCGCCTCGCTCGAAATCGTCCTCGATAAGGGTCAAGAGCTCGACTGGCTAGGCTCCACCTTCATCTCCTGGATGGCCGCCATCGCACTCATCGCCCTCGCCGGAGCCATCGCCTGGGAGCTCCACGTCAAGAACCCCATCGTCAACCTTCGCCTCCTCAAGGAGCGCAACTTCGCCTTTTGCTGCGTGATCGTGCTCGGTGTGTACACCGCGCTCTACGCGTCCACCTTCCTCCTCCCCCAGTTCATGCAACTGCTCATGGGCTACTCGGCAACGGCAGCAGGCCTCGCCATCTCGCCCGCCGGCCTCGTCACCATGGTCGAAATCCCGCTCGTCGGCTGGGCCTTAAGCCGCGGTTTCGACGCTCGCCGGATGATCGCCGCGGGCATCGCCACGGTAGCTCTCGGCACCTGGTGGCTCTCCCTCGGCAACCTGCAGATGGGTGAGCCCAGCCTCATTTGGCCGCGAGTCGTCCAGGTCATGGGCATCGGCATGACCACCGTCCCACTCAGCACCATCATGTTCCGCTTCCTCCCCGCCGACCAGAGCAGCAACGCCGCCGGAATCTACGCGCTCGTCCGAAACGAAGGAGGAAGCATCGGCATCGCCATCTCCAGCACCTTCCTTGAGCGAGCCACCCAGACCCACCAGGCCTACATCGGCGCCCACATGACCGCCTCCAACCCCTTAGCCATGAGAGCCGCCCAAGGCCTCGCGGCCGCTCACGGGACCATCGCCTCCAGCGGCTCAGCCTCCGACAACGCCTACGCCGGCCTCGCGCTGCTCTACGGCCAAGTCCAGCGCCAGGCCTCGCTGCTCGCGTATATGGACCAGTACCGCATGTTCGCGTACATGCTCGTCGCCCTGCTCCCGCTGGTCTTCCTGCTCAAGCGCCCCAAGATCACCGGAAAGATCGAATTGGAAGCGCACTAACGCTGCCAACAACGGAACCCCGGGCAAGCGACCATAGTCTGACAGGTCTCCTCCAAGGGCGTTTACTTTTAGGTTCGCGATCCGCCTCCTACCTCCCGGCTTCGAACGAATAGCGTAAACTGGCGTTCATCTCCATCCTTCAGTCGAGGCCCTTTTGCGTACTCCCCCCGGGAAGCTTGTCCACCCTCACCGCCGTGTCGTTCGCAAGGCTGTGTCTCTTTCCACCGTTCTTCTCCTCGCAATCGCAATCCCAGCTCTAACCGGCTGCGGCGGAGGCACCAGCAGCCCCACAGCCGTCACCATCACCGGCCCCGCCAGCAACACGATCGACCCCGGCGACTCGGCCAGCTTCACCGCCGCCGTCACCGCCGGCCCGCTCAACGCCGGAGTCCTTTGGACCCTCACCGGTTGCAGCGCCACCTCCTGCGGCACGCTCTCCAACGCCACCACCACCGGCGTCACCTACACCGCCCCGACCACCGTCGCGACGGCCTTCACCGTAACGCTCACCGCCGCGGCAGTCGCCAACTCTAAAATCACGGGAACGGTTACGCTCAACGTTCCCATCAACCCCGCGATTACGACGCCAGCAGTAGCGCTCCCCGGAGCCACCTTCGGCGCAGCTTACTCTGCGCCTCTCGCAGCAACCGGCGGCATCACGCCCTATACCTGGTCAATCTCTCAGGGAGCACTCCCCTCCGGCCTCTCGATCTCGAGCTCCACCGGAGCCATCACCGGCAGCCCAACCTACGGCGGCACCGCGACCTTCACGGTCAAGCTCACTGACTCCGGCTCGCCTGCGCTCACCGCGACCTCTGCGTTTACGCTCACCACCGTCTATCCGCCCCTCAGCATCACCACCGCGTCGCTCCCCGGAGGCACTTTTGGCACGGCCTACGCGGCAACGCTCGCCGCCACCGGCGGATCGAGCAGCGGATACACCTTCGCCGTCACAGCTGGAACCGGTCTCAGCGCGGTTGGCCTCACCCTCTCTCCCACCGGCGCCATTACCGGAACGCCTACGGCAGGGGAGACCTCCGGCAACGTAACGGTCACGGTCACGGACTCTGCCGGCAACAAAGCCTCCGCCACGCTGGCCCTCACGATCGTCTATCCCACGCTCACCATCACCACCCAGAGCCTTTCCAGCGGAGTTGCCACAGATGCCTACACCGCAACGCTGGCGGCCACTGGCGGCAGCGGCGCGGGCTACACCTGGACCGTCACCTCTGGTGCCAACAGCCTCTCGGCCGTGGGCCTCAGCCTGTCCAGCAGCGGCATTCTGTCAACAGCCGCGCCCATCGCCGGAACCGCCAGTTTCACCGTCAAGGTCACGGACTCGGCCGGCAACACCGCCACCGCCTCTTTGACCGTGGTCATCAACCATAGCCTCGCGATCACTACTACTGCCCTCCCCGCAGGAACGGAAGGCACCTCCTACAGCACCACGCTCGCAGCCACAGGCGGCACCGGCTCGGGCTACACCTGGAGCGTGGTTTCGGGCACCGGCCTTAGCGCAGAAAGCCTAACCCTCTCGTCCAGCGGAGTCATCACCGGCATCCCCACCACCGGCGAAACCAGCATCCCCGTAACACTGCAAGTCACGGACTCTGCGGGAGACACGGCCACCAGCACCCTCAACCTCAGCGTCACCGCAGTCATCTTTCAGGGCCAGGTCCTTAGCGGCACTACGCCGGTAAACAACGCCACCATCCAACTCTACGCAGCCGGAACCACGGGCAACGCCTCCGCAGCCACGCCCATGCTCACCCAATCCGTCGTTACGGACGGCCTCGGCATGTTCCAGCTAACCGGCAGCTACACCTGCGGCCAGAGCAGCACTGGCCAGACCCTCCCAGCCACGGCGCAACTATATCTAGTAGCCACCGGAGGAACCACCAGCACCACGTCCACCACCAGCAACCCCGCCCTCACCATGGTCACAGCCATAGGCCCGTGCACGAACCTCACCTCCGCCACCTTCACCACGATCAACGAGTTCACCACGGCAGCCGCCGCCTGGGCACTCGCCCCCTTCGCCAGTTCCATCACAAACCTCGGCGCCACCGCGACCAACACCCTCGGCCTCACGAACGCCTTCCTCGATACAGCCCTGCTAGCGAACCCCGCCACCGGCAGCGCGGCCACGCTCCCCACCAACCTCACCGTCGAAACCGCCAAGCTTTCCGCCCTGGCCGACGCCCTCAACACCTGCACCAGCGGCACCGGAACCGCCTGTCCAACCCTCTTCGCCGCCGCCCCCACCAACTCCCCCACCGACACCTTCGCCGCCGCACTCAGCATTGTCCAAAATCCCGGCCAGAACGTAGCCGCCGTCTTCGCGACCGTCCCCGCCACCCCACCGTTCGCCACCACCCTCACCGCCAGCCCCAACGACTGGACCCTGTCCATGACCGTAACCGGCGGAGGCCTCGCTTATCCCACCGCCCTCGGCATCGACAGCCAGAACAACATCTGGGTGGCCAATGAAGCGGGTCCACTCTCCGCCTTCAACGCCCAGGGAACGCCGCTCTCCCCCACCGGCTACGGCTTCCTCAACGGCGTCCCCATTATTAGCGACGTCTACGGTCTTGCCATCGACAGCTCCAACAACATCTGGGTCACCAACGAGCAAGGGTATGGGGGCGGCAGCTGGGGCAGCGTCACAGAGTTTTACGGCGTCAATAACCCCGCTACCCTCGGCACTTCGCCCGCTCCCTACGGCTACAACAACGATGTCGACTTCCCTGTATCCATCGCCGCCGACACTCCCATTCCCCCTGCTACCTCCGGCCTGATCTATGTTGCCAGCACCGACGTCTCCTTCGTCACCACCTACGACGGCACCGGCAACGTAGTCTCCCCCTGGATGGGCTATACCAGCTACCTCGCCGCCGGCCAGAACGCCATCGCCATCGACGCAAACCACGGCTTCTGGCTCGCCACCAACAACCAGAATGTCGCTCACTTCTCCTCCACCGGCACGCTGCTGGTCGACGCTTCCTGCTGCACCGAATCCGTCGCCATCGCCACCGATTCTGTTGGCGACCTCTGGATCGCCGACTACGGTGAGGCCACCGGCTACCGCGGCGGCGTCGCCGAAGCGGTTACGGACTCCTCCAATAACACCTCCGTCCCCATCACCTCGCTCGTGACCGGAGGCCTCGAGCATCCAGTCGCCGTCGCCGTCGACTCCTCTCAGAACGTCTGGTTCGCCAACCGCATCGCCAACTCCATCACCGAACTCGCGGGCGTGAAAAATACTCTCCCCGTTGCCACCGCCATCTCTCCCAGCACCGGAGTCTACGGCAACGGCGGCTATGGCCTCGACGCCAAAGTCGATGGTCCCTACAGCCTCCTCCCCGATCGCTCCGGAAACCTATGGGTTTCGAATACGAGCGCCTACACCCTCACCATGTTCTTCGGGCTCGCAGCTCCCACCGTCACCCCACTCCAACCCGTGCCAACTGCGCCGTAACCCCGCGCCGCGGCTCCTCCTACCCGACCTACGATTAAAAATCGTTACCAACTAGATACCCAACCACTAGTAGACTGGTTAATATCTTAGTTATTACTCACAAATAGCCTTGGCATTGCGCTGCGGCCGAATTTAACTGTGGGCCTCAGAAAAAATCTGAGATCATAGTTTTCTAACCAAATACCGCAACTGGCAGCCGCCTCTGGTAATCGCTCATCGGCCGCCGAAGCACGTGACTTGTCACGTACATCGGAGACCTTTAATGAAGCCCTCGGCCCTTTCCAGCCTTTCTGTTCTCACTCTCTTCATCGGAACCCTGAATTTGGTCGGCTGTGGTGGAGCATTCAGCATGCCGGACGGCGCTGTAGCCGATTCCACAACCACCGTCGCCGGCCCGGCCATCCAGGGCAGCGTTTATGGTGGTCACGCCCCCATTCAAGGAGCGCACCTTTATCTCCTCCAGCCCGGCATCACCGGTTATGGCTCGGTGGCCACGTCCCTCCTCGGCACAGGCACCAGTACCTCGCCCGGCGGTTATACCCTTTCGACCGACGTCAACGATCCCAACGTCACCGTCGGTGCAAAGTACGTCACCACGGATTCGAACGGCGGCTTCAACCTGACAGGCGCTTACGCCTGCGTAGTCGGTCAGCCCGTCTACATCTACTCCTACGGCGGCAACATCGGCATGACCACGTCGAATATCAAGATCACCAATGCCTCGGTCGTCTTCAATCCCCAACCACCCAACCCCAATTACTATGACTACACCTTCACGTACACCCAAACTACGGGCAACCCTCCCGTAGTCGGCCAGACGGTCAATCTGAGCCTGACCAATACGCCTCCAGGAGGCACTGGCTGGAATAGCCTTACCTCCGTAACGGTGGCTACGGTGAGCGCCACCCAGTTCACGGCCACTGGCAGCCAGCTCACGATCTACAACGGCACCGGCACGGGAAGCTACACGAGTACTGTCAACAACAACTCGATCGTCGAGCTCGCGACCCTCGGCAACTGCCCGTCCTCAGGCAACTTCTTCACGTCCGGCAACGGGGGACTGTCGTACATCTATCTCAACGAAGTCTCCACGGTCGCCACAGCTTACACCTTCCAGCCCTTCACGACGACCGCCAACAACGATGCCTTCCACATTGGCTCCAGCGGCACCACGCAGGCCCTGCTGGGCATCGCGAACGCCGCCAGCACGGCCGCCCAGCTCTACAACATCCAGGGTGGAACGCAGCTTTCCTCCTCCGGTGACGGGGAGGGCCATCTCGCCAACTATCTGACGGCGGGGGGCAACGGCATCGTTCCCCAGGCCACCATCGACTCCCTCGCCAACATCCTCGCCAACTGCGTAGACGCTGTCCCCACAGCCGCGGGCGCTGTCCCCACGCAATGCAGTTCGCTTTTCAAAGTTGCCACCCAAGACGGCACGACCACCGGCACCAAGCCCGTCGACACGGCAACCGCCGCCATGTATATCGCCCGCTACCCGGCAGGCAACAGCAGCTCCGGCGCTGCCGACGCCACCTTCGCCTCGGATCTCTACAGCCTGCAGACCGGCGTCGTTCCCTACGTGCCTGATCTAGTGAACCCACCCCACGACTGGACCCTCGCGATCAACTACCCTGTATCGAGCACTGTCCTGGCCTATCGTGGAGTAACAAATCCCGACTTTGGCTTGGCCGAAAGCGTTGCCGTCGATGCGAATGGTGATATCTGGGTTACGGGCCAGACCCAGACCTCCGTTGTTCGGCTTTCACCGCTCGGCGTGATCGATCCTTCGACCGCACAAAATTTCCTGGGCTACATCCCCGGATACGTCTCCGTGGACGGATCGAATAATGCCTGGACCGGCAATGCCAACAGCTCGACAGCCATCTTTGAAGCCGGCTCGAACGGCACCTTTACCACCAACTACGGTACGTCTGCCGAATTCACCGGTGCCTACGTGAACATCGCGGACGGCGCAGGAGACGATTTCTTCTTCGCCAACGCCGCCTCAGGGTATGGCATGTATGACTACCCGGCCAAATCGGCAACCACCGCCACCCCGAACTATGCCTCCCTCTCCACCAGTGGGTTCTCTGCAAACAACCACGTTGCGCATGGAGCCATCGATCATGACGGCAATTTCTGGCTGACCAGTGAGGCCAATACCGGCGGAGCTACCGGCAACTATCAGATCGCCAAAGTCAACAGCGCGGGAACACTGCAATGGATCTTCAATACCGGAGCCCAGCAGCCTGAATATGTAGCCATCGATAACAGCGGCAACGGCTGGATCCCCAGCTACGAAGCCAACGTCGTCTACAAGATTTCCTCCGACGGCGTCACCCGAACCTCGCTGACCAGCGGCTCCACCAGCGCCGCCCTGGTCTACCCCTTCGGCTCTGCAGTCGATGGCAACGGCAACGTCTGGATTACCAATCGTTGTGGTCCCGGGAACAACTGCGGAACCTACACGAACTCCAGAACCCTGGTCGAGATCAACGGCACGGGCACTAACGGAACAGCCAGCAAAGCCATCTCGCCCGCCACCAACTTCCTCCCGCAGGCACAGTATCCGTCAAACGCTACGTCCTTCACCGCGATCATGCCGGATCCACTGAACCTCGCCATCGATCCCTCTGGAAACATCTGGATCACAAACTACAACAACGGGGGCACCAGTTCGGTTACGGAAATTATCGGCACAGCCGCTCCCGTAGTCACTCCTCTGTCAGCAGCTGCCGCCGCCACCCCCAGCAAGCTTGGCGCCAAGCCCTAACCTAACCCGCAGCACCCAAAGCCCGCGGCGCACAACCATGCGTCGCGGGCTTCGTACGTCTCCGTCCCTCTAGCCGTACAATACTTTTGTCTCCCCCACAGCCGAGGGTCCCCCGTTGAGTAACCTGCACCGCGAGCCTAGCTCCGCGCGCCCCACCCTGATCCGCCGCAGCGCCCACGCCGCGATTTTCCTCCTAACCCTTCTGCTCCTCCCGATCGCAGCCACCCTGACCGGCTGCGGAGGAGCCAGCACCACCAACCCCACCGCCGTCGCTGTCTCGGGCCCGTCGAGCCTCACGCTAGACCCCGGCAACTCGGCCAGCTTCATCGCCACCGTCACCGGCGGCCCCTTAGACGCGGGAGTCCTCTGGAGCCTCACCGGCTGCAGCGCCACCCCCTGCGGAACCCTCTCGAACAGCACCACCGCGAGCGTCACCTACACCGCCCCCACGACCGTCGCAACCGCTTTCACCGTAACGCTAACGGCCTCAGCGTTCGCCGACTCCGCCGTCACCGCCACAGTCAGGCTCAACGTTTCCGCCGGCCTCGCCATCAACCCGGCCGCAGGAGCGCTCCCCGCAGCCACGTTCGAAGCACCTTACACGGAAGCCCTCAAGGCCACCGGCGGCCTCCCCCCCTACACCTGGTCGATCAGCCAGGGCGCGCTCCCCGCCGGACTCTACCTCTCGACCACCACCGGAGCCATCACCGGCACCCCCACCTCCCGCGCCACCGCGACCTTCACCGTCAAGCTCACCGATAGCGGCTCACCAACCCAGACCGCGACCTCCGCCTTCACCCTCACCCCCACCATCCCCGTGGGAACCTTCGAGGGCCAGGTCCTCAGCGGCACCACGCCTGTACGTAACGCGACCCTCCAGCTCTACGCGTCGGGCGCAACCGGCAACGCCTCCGCCGCAACGCCCATGCTCACGCAAGCCGTCCTCACAAACAGTCAAGGCATGTTCCAACTCGGCGGAAGCTTTATGTGCGGCCAAAGCAGCACCGGCCAGGCCATCTCCTCCACCGCGCAGCTCTATCTGGTAGCCACCGGAGGAACCACCAGCACCACCTCCAACACCAGCAACCCCGCCCTCACCATGGTCACGGCCATCGGCCCATGTACAAACTTTGGCACCAGCTCCTTCGACACGATCAACGAGTTCACCACAGCAGCGGCCGCTTGGGCGCTAGCCCCCTTCACCGTCTCCATCACCAACATCGGCACCACCGCAACCAACACCCTCGGCCTCACTAACGCCTTCCTCGACGCCGCGCTCCTGGCCGACCCCATCACCGGCAACGCGGCCACCCTCCCCACCAACCTGAC
>Ga0302157_10004588_pt1 | contig 14978 bp, 15 predicted proteins | sample I_Bog_N3_3_FD_193502 | JGI IMG/M metagenome (GOLD analysis project Ga0302157, IMG submission 193502) | Peat permafrost microbial communities from Stordalen Mire near Abisko, Sweden - I_Bog_N3_3 | ecosystem: Environmental > Terrestrial > Soil > Wetlands > Peat | place: Sweden: Abisko, Stordalen...
ACCAGGCGGGACTGTCGCAGGACAGCCTGACCCGGCTGGACCGCAACCCGATGCGCATCCTGGACAGCAAGGACGAGGCGGACCGGCGCATCGTCGCGGACGCCCCGACGATCGGCGTCTACCTGACCGAAGCCGCCGCCGCCTTCTACGCCAAGGTGCAGGACCACCTGACCCGCTTCGGCGTGCCGTTCCGGCAGAACCCCCGCATCGTCCGCGGCCTCGACTACTACGGCCACACCGCCTTCGAGTTCGTCACCGCCAAGCTCGGCGCCCAGGGCACGGTGATGGCGGGCGGCCGCTATGACGGGTTGGTCGCCGACCTCGGCGGGCCGCAAATTCCCGCCGTCGGCTGGGCCGCGGGGATCGAGCGGCTGGCGATGCTGATGGATGCCCCCCCTGCCCCACCCGTTCCGGTGGTCGTGGTGCCGGTCGGCGATGCAGCGGAAGGACCAGCGCTGGACGTGCTGCAGTCGCTCCGGCGCGCCGGCATTCGTTCGGAGATTTCCTACCGCGGCAACCTGCGCCGCCGCATGGAACGCGCCAACCGCATCGGCGCCCGCGCCGCCGTCATCCTGGGCGAGGACGACATCGCCCGCGGCGTCGCCCAGGTGAAGGACCTGGCCACCGGCACCCAGCAAGCCGTGCCGCTCGCCGGGGTCGCGGCGCACCTGGCATGAGTTTCGCCCTGACCCTCGACAAGATCGCCGCCCGCGCCGACGAGCTGCGGTCGATGCTGACCGAGGGCATCACCGGCGAGGCCTACGTGAAGGCCTCGCGCGAGCTCTCGGACATCGAGCCGATCGTCGCCCGCATCGGCGACCTGCGCGCCGCCGAACGCGCCAGGGCGGAGGCCGAGTCGCTGCTCGACGACCCGGAAATGAAAGACCTCGCGGAAGAGGAGCTGCGGGCGCTGAAGGAGCAGGTGCCGTCGCTGGAGCATGAGCTCCGCATCGCCCTGCTGCCGAAGGACGCAGCGGATTCGCGGTCGGCGATCCTGGAAATCCGCCCCGCCGCGGGGGGTGACGAGGCCGGGCTGTTCGCCTCCGAGCTCTTCCAGATGTACCAGAAATATGCCGGCCTGCATGGCTGGCGCTTCGAGATCCTGGAATACGGTGACACCGAACTCGGCGGCTTGAAGGAAGGCATTGCCGAAATCACCGGCAACGGCGTCTTCGCGCGGCTGAAATACGAATCCGGCGTGCACCGAGTGCAGCGGGTGCCGGCGACGGAGAGCCAGGGGCGCATCCACACCTCCACCGTCACCGTCGCGGTGCTGCCGGAAGCCGAGGAAGTCGATGTCCAGATCGACGAGGGCGATCTGCGCATCGATGTCTATCGCGCCTCGGGGGCCGGCGGGCAGCATGTGAACAAGACGGAAAGTGCGGTGCGGATTACCCACATTCCGACCGGGATCGTGGTGGCGATGCAGGAGGAAAAAAGCCAGCACAAGAACCGCGCCAAGGCGATGAAGATCCTGCGGGCCCGGATGTATGAGCAGCAGCGCGCGTCCCTGCACGCGACACGGGCCGCCGACCGCAAGTCGCAGGTCGGCACCGGCGACCGCAGCGAGCGCATTCGCACCTACAATTTCCCGCAGGGCCGGGTGTCGGACCACCGGATCAACCTGACGCTCTACAAGATCGATCGGGTGATGCAGGGGGAACTGGACGAGTTCATCGATGCGCTAATCGCCGAGGACCAGGCCGCGCTGCTGGCGGCGAGCGCGTGAATGGGCGCCATCTCGGGGCTGACCCGGACCGTGGCCGAGGCCCTGCGCGACGCCGCCGCCCGTCTGCGCCCGCCCGTGACGGACAATCCGCGGCTGGAGGCTCGTCTGTTGCTGGCGCACGCCATGGGCTGCTCTGTTGCCGATCTGCTGCGCGATCCCCGGGCGTCCGTGCCGGCGTCCGCCTACGAAAGTCTGGTCGCTCGCCGAGCTGCGCATGAGCCGCTGGCCTATCTCCTGGGCCGGCGGGAGTTCTGGAGCCTGGATTTCGCGGTCTCGCCCGCGACCCTGATCCCGCGCCCGGACTCGGAGACCCTGGTTGAGGCTGCTCTGGACGCCTGTCCGCACGGTCCCGAACGGGTGCTGGACCTGGGCACCGGCACCGGTTGCCTGGTGCTGGCGGTGCTGCATGAATGCCCCGGCGCGTTTGGAATCGGCGTCGATCTGTCGCCCGCGGCCGCCACCCTGGCCGCGGCCAACGCCGCAGCCCTCGGCCTGAGCCTACGTTCGGCCTTCCTGTGCGGCGATTGGAGCGCGGCGCTGGCCGGACGCTTCGACCTGATCCTGAGCAACCCGCCCTACATCGCGACCGGTGAGATCGCCGGCCTGATGTCCGACGTCTCCGATTACGAGCCGGCACTGTGCCTGGATGGCGGCGCGGACGGGTACGATGCCTACCGCCGCCTTGTGCCGGAGCTTCCGGGATTGTTGCAGCCGCACGGCGCCGCGGTGCTGGAGTTGGGGGCGGGCCAGGCCGTGACCGTCACGGCCCTGGCGGCGGCCGCCGGGTTGCGGGCGGATATCCGGACGGATCTCGGCGGCATCGCGCGGGCGATCGTGCTCCGCCACGCCGATCGGTGAAAAAACCGTTTGGCACGGCGACAATGTCCGTTTACACGGTGGTTGATAACCTGATCGGCCGCTCGTCGGCTGATCCGGGGCGTTGGGGTTTGCAATGCGAGCCTGGCACCAGTCACTGGCAACGCCGATGGACCGAAGCCAGCCGGGGGGTCATCTTCGGGTCGCACGCGCAAGAGCGTCCCGCAAACTCCCAGACCCTTCCCCTTATTGGAAAGTGCGACCTTAGAACCATGAACATGAAGCGAATGCGAGGCCGCAACCACCGTTCGGGCGGAGGCAGCGGTGGTGGTGGAGGCGGAGGCGGCGGTGGGATGCGCCACCACACGGGCGGCAACGTGCCGCTCAACCGCAATCATGTGTTCGACAGCAACGGGCCGGACATGCGCGTCCGTGGCACGGCGCAGCAGTTGTTCGAGAAATATCTCCAGCTTGGACGCGACGCCACCGGCAGTGGCGACCGGGTGATGGCGGAGGGATATTTCCAGCACGCGGAGCACTATTTCCGCATCCTGAACGCGATGAACCAAGCCGCCCAGCAGAGCCAGCCACAGGGCCAGGGCGGTCAGGGTGGCGGGCAGCGGCGGCAGTACCAGAACAACGACGATGGCGGCCAGGGCGCCGGGAATGACCCGGACGATCAGGACGCGCGCGCACCCGGCATGGGCGACCAACCCGACGCGCGGGATATTCCGATCGCGGCAGCCCCGCCGGAAGGGTGAACCTCTACTCCCCCTCCCCTCGTGGGAGGGGGTTGGGGGAGGGGGCCCCGCCAGTCGAAGCGCCGACGCCACAGGCAGACTCCCGCGGACGCCTCCCTCCAACCCCCTACCACAAGGGGGGGCCGGAGTCAGGGGCGTCTTCTCCGGTCACCGTGAACCCGCCCTAATCCGACTGGCCGAGGGCTCGGTAGATCTCGGCCAGATGCGGGCTCATCGGCACGTTGAGCGTCTCGCCGTTGGGCAGACGGTCAATCAGCCAGCGGGCGTACAGCCGGTTCAAGGTCCCCTCGCTTGCCATCCGGGCGAAACTGTCGCGCACCAGATCGGCGAAAGCCGGGTCGTCCCGGCGGAGCGCGATCGCGTAGGGTTCGTAGGACAAATAGTCGCCCACGATGCCAAAGTGCCTGCCGTCCGGACGGGTCGCGATAAAGCCCGACAGCAGGATGTCGTCGGAGGCAAAGGCGGCCACCTTGCCCGCCGCGAGCATCGCGTAGGCGGCGTCCAGGCCCGGCACCTCCGTCACCATGAGCTCGGGAGAAACACTGCCCGCCAGCCGGTGCATGACCGCGGCGTTGGTGGTCCCGGCGCCCACCACGACAACGCGGCCGGCCAAAGCGCGATAGGACGACACGGTTGGCCGTCCCGCTGCCAGCGGGACCAGCAGCTTCGTTCCTGCCAGGAAAAACACCGGGGAGAAGGCGACACTGCGCACGCGTTCGGCGTTGGCAGTCGTCGAGCCGCATTCCAGATCGATCGCGCCGGCGATGAGCTTCGGCAGCCTCTGGTCCGCGGCGACCGGCACATAGACGATCCGCACGCCGGTCTGCCACGTGGGAGAACCCGGTTCCAGCAGGTCCCGACTCAGGGTGCGGGCCACATCCTCGGCGATGCCGTGGCACAGGTCCAGCGAGAACCCGATCGGCTGCCCCGCGGGGTTGAGGAAGGAAAACGGCGGCGCACTGTCGCGGTAGCCGATCAGGATCGTCCCCCGGTCGTTGATCGTTTTCAGAGTCCCAGACAGGACGACACCATCCTCCGCTCGGGCGTCGCTGCCGATCCAGCCCGCGACCAGGACCAGCAGAACCAGCAGGTGTTTCATGCCGGCTCCACCTCCATTTCCTCGATCATCTCCCGCGTGTCTTCGTCGGCGACCAGTTGGCCTTCCCACTTGGCGACCACGGCTGTCGCCAGCGAGTTGCCAATGACGTTGGTGGCAGACCGGCCCATGTCCAGGAAAGTGTCGATGCCAAGGATCAGCAGAAGCCCTTCCTCCGGCAGGCTGAACTGGCTGAGCGTGGCTGCGATGACCACCAGCGACGCGCGCGGCACGCCGGCCACGCCCTTGCTGGTCAGCATCAGGGTCAGCAGCATGGCGATCTGGGTGCCCAGGGTCAGTGGAATGTCGTAGGCCTGGGCGATGAACACGCTGGCAAACGTGCAGTACATCATGGTGCCATCAAGATTGAACGAATAGCCGAGCGGCAGGACGAAGCTGGAGATGTTGCGGGCGATGGGGAATTTCGCCAGTTGCTCCAGCATCTTCGGATAGGCGGCTTCGGAACTTGCTGTGGAGAAGGCAAGCAGGAACGGCTCCCGCACCAGCAGGATCAGGCGCTTGACGCTGGGGCCGAGGAAGATGAAGCCGACGAGGATCAGCAGCATCCAAAGGCACACCAGGCCGAAGTAGAACTCGCCCATGAACTTGGCATAGTTGAGCAGGATGCCCAGTCCATTCGTCGCGATCGTCGCCGCCATGGCGCAGAACACTGCGAGCGGTGCGAGTTTCATGACATAGCCGGTGACGCGCAGGATGATGTGCGACAGGCCCTCGATGCCTTCCAGGACCAGCCTGGCGCGTTCGCCCATGGCGGCGCAGGCGACGCCGAAAAACATCGAGAACACGACGATCTGCAGGATTTCGTTGTCCACCATCGGGCGGATCGCCGAATCGGGGAAGACGTGCTTGATGAAGCCGTCCAGGGTCATGGCATGGGCGTCGATGCCCGAACTCACGCCGCTGACGACTTTGTGGACGCCCGACCCTGGCTCGAACAGGTTGACCAGGATCAGGCCGAGGGTCAGGGACACGAGCGAGGCGCTGATGAACCACAGCATGGCCTTGCCGCCGACCCGGCCGACCGCGCCGGCGTCGGACATATGGCCGATGCCCACCACCAGGGTCGAGAACACCAGCGGCGCGATGATCATTTTGATCAGCCGCAGGAAGATCATGCTGCCGAGGGAGACGTAGCCGGCGAACAGTTTTTGCGTCGCCGGATCGGCGAACTGCGCGTGGATTCCGCCCCCCACGGCAATGCCCAACACCATCGCGACGACGATATAGGTCGTCATGCGGCTCGACTTCATCGCAGCGACACTCCCCGATTTGATTGGCCTGGAAGTGTGCCGCGATTGTCAGTGCTGTGGCAATGAGATGTTTCGGGCGGCTCTGGTCGCGCTGCGGGTCATGGAGGCGAGGCAGGGGTTGGATCGACGTGGCCGGCACCACCGACACGGCGATGGCGGGGCGCCCAGCGGTGTGATCCTGTCAGGTGGTGCATTTCTGCCGATCGCTCAGCAGGTCATGAGCGTCGAGATCGATTTCCCGCTTGAATTCGTTGTTACAGGAACGCCGGTGTCACTGCAAACCAAACGTGCGGATACGCGTTTGGCGTGGCGGGCGAAGGTGAAAGCAGTGAGTTCCGCCAGCCTGCCAGAAGGCAATTTTTCCGCGACCAGCCTGATTGCGGTGACCCTGTTCTATTTCCCGGAGACCGAAATGCAGGGCGACATCGATAACATCGTCAAGCCGGTACTCGACGCGCTGAGCCGGCACGTTTACGCCGATGACCGGCAGGTCGAGCGGGTCTGGGTCCAAAAGTTCGAGCCTGGACGCATTTTCGCTTTTACCAACCCGTCGGCCGTGCTGGAAGAAGCCCTCCGCGGCAGCAAGCCACGCCTGTTTGTTCGTATTCACGACGATCCCAGGGAAGGACTCGCCTGATGTCCGCGACCGGTACACGAACCGAGGCGGCGGTGCTGCAGGCCGTTCTGCCGCAGCTTGAGGCCCAGGGGTTCCGGGTCTCTCCGCACCCATCGCGAACGATTCTGCCGGCGTTTCTGCAGGGCTATCATCCGGATGCCATTGCTCTGAAGGGCGACAAGAAGATCGCCATCCAGGTGGTGCCTTCCGCCGGCCCCTTGGAGCCCAGGTTGGAACGGCTGCGGCAGGCCCTGTTGGAACATGGGGATTGGGAGTTTCGCATTGTCTATGCGCCGCCGCTGGGGTCTGAGGCCGATATTGCCGTCCAGTCGCGGACCGCGATCGAGGATCAGTTGGCGCGGATAACGAAGACGTTCGACGAAGCCGGGCCGGCAATGAGCCTGCTGGCGGGTTGGGCCGCGCTTGAGGCGGCGGCTCGGTTGCTGATGCCAGATGCCCTGGGCGGCCCGCAGACACCGGCTCGTTTGCTGGAGGCGCTGGCGTTTGATGGATACGTGACGCCGGAGGAAGCTGATTTACTGCGGAGACTGGGGCGGCTGCGGAATGCGGCAGCGCACGGAGGATTGGATGTGGCGGTGACGAGCGGGGAGATTGACGGGCTGGTCGGGATCACGCGGACGTTGCTGGGGTTGGGTGATCAGTCTCTTATCGAACCAACCTCTGGTAGCCATCACCAGAGGCTTCATCGGCCGGGTGATCCATACCGAACCGGCCAAACGGTCTGACACTTGCGACATTGAAACGGCCCACGCGACCGTCGCCTCCTGAACCATGCCCGACCAGCCGGACCATGTCGATCAGCACTGGCGGGTCGTCGGCAATGACCGATCCAGTTCGGCGCGCAGTCCCGCCGCCTCCGCCCCGACAATCACCCCCTGCCGGATGAACAAATCGATCAGCACCAGGTTCACGTTGAACTTGAACGCATCCGTCGTCCGTACCGCCTCCGCCACCCGCGCCAGCGGCCAGAGTTCAAACCCCTCGACCTCTCCATCCGCCGGCCGCGGCACGAAATCCGCCGGCAGATCGAGGTCGTAGCAGTGCACGTGATCGCGCCGCAGTCCCTCCGGCCGCTCCATCGCGTAGCTCAGCACACCCACCTCCCGAGCCCGAGCGGCCAGGTCCGGGGGAATGGCGGCTTCTTCGGCGGCCTCCTTGACCAGCGTCTCCGCCGACGTCAGCCCCGCTGGCACGCCGCCGGCCACGATATGGTCGAGCTTGCCGGGGTCCAGCGCCTTGTTGCGCGCGCGCCGCGCCACCCAGACATGCAGCCCGTCGGCCTGCCGCACCAGGCCATTGAGGTGCACGCCGGTCGCCTGGATGCCAAATGCCGGGATCGCCCCACGGTCGATCCGCCCCAGCACGGGTCCGCCGGCGGTCGCGCGCACGTCGAAATCCTCGCGCCGCCAGCGGTAAAAGCCGCGGTCTGACATCCGCCGCGCGATCCCCGGCAGCGCCGCGGCATCGGCCAACACGACACAAGCGGAATTCGCCTCAACCTGCGACTCCCCGGCCAGGGCCTGCGCAAAACCGGGCGTCATCCAGCCGACCTGCTCTGCGCCGATCCGGAACGGCAGCCGCTCCCCCGGCAGGTCTGCGTTGTTGCAGGCGCGCACATGGCGCAGGAATCCGCTGTCGATGATCGCCTCGGGCACGGTGCTCGCCTTTCAAATCGGTCATCAGCATGCCACATCCATGCCATGAGACGAAACCATGCCGAGCCCCAAGCGGACCTGCCGCCATCGCTGCGGGTCCAACGGTCGAATTTGCAGACGATCGCCTCCCTGGCGCCATACCTCTGGCCCGCCGGCAATCCGGGGGCCCGGGTCCGGGTGGTGGTCGCGGTGCTGTTCATGCTGCTGGCCAAGCTGGCGACGGTCTATGTGCCGATCCTGTATGGCCGGATCGTCGATGCCCTGGCGCCGGCCGGCGGTCATGTCAGCCTGCTGGCGGTGCCGGTCGCCTTGATCATGGCGTATGGCATCGCCCGGATCGGGGGCGCCGGGTTTGGCGAAATCCGCGACGCGCTGTTTGCGTCCGTGTCGCAGCGGGCGGTGCGGCTGCTGGCGCTACGGACCTTCAAGCATCTGCACGCGGTCAGCCTGCGGTTTCACATGGACCGGCAGACCGGCGGCCTGTCGCGGGTGATCGACCGCGGCGTGACCGGCATGCAATCGGTGCTGCGGCTGGCGGTGTTCAACGTGGTGCCGACCGCGCTGGAGCTGGTGCTGGTCACCGGCATCATCTGGCGGATGTTCGACTGGCGCTACGCCGCGGTGACTTTCATCGCCGTGCTGACCTATGTCGGCTTCACCGCCACCCTGGCCGGCCGGCGCGGGCGGTATCGCCGGACGATGAACGACACCGACAATGACGCCTCCACCAAGGCGCTGGACAGTCTGCTGAACTATGAAACGGTGAAGTATTTCGGCAACGAGGCCCACGAGGCCGAACGCTACGATCATGCCCTGGCGCGGTATGAGCGGGCGGCGGTACGCGTGCAGGTGTCGCTGAACATGCTGAACCTGGGGCAGGCGGCGATCATCGCGATCGGGCTGACCCTGATCATGCTGATGGCGGCGGACGGCATGCGCGACGGCAGCATGACCGTCGGCAAGTTCGTGCTGATCAACACCTATCTGATGCAGCTTTACCAGCCGCTGAACTTCCTGGGCATGGTCTATATGACCATCAAGCAGGGGTTGGTGGACATGGAGCAGATGTTCACCCTGCTGCGGGTTGACCAGGAGGTCGCGGACAAGCCCGGCGCGCCCGCCCTGGCGGCGCATCTGTCGGATGGACCGGCCGGGGACGTGCGGTTTGACGACGTGTGGTTCGGCTATCGGCCTGACCACATGATTCTGAAGGGCCTCGATTTCACCGTGCCCGCCGGGCGCAAGCTGGCCATTGTCGGGGCGACCGGCGCGGGCAAATCGACCATCAGCCGGCTGCTGTTCCGCTTCTACGACGTGACCGGCGGGCGGGTGCTGATCGACGGGCAGGACGTGCGCGACGTGACTCAGGACAGCCTGCGCGCGGCGATCGGCGTGGTGCCGCAGGACACGGTGCTGTTCAACGACACGATTCGCTACAACATCGGCTATGGCCGGCCCGGCGCCTCGCAGGCCGAGATCGAGGCGGCGGCGAAGGCCGCGCAGGTGCACGACTTCGTGCTGCGGCTGCCGGAGGGCTACAATACACGGGTGGGCGAGCGTGGGCTGAAGCTGTCCGGCGGCGAGAAGCAGCGTGTCGCGATCGCGCGGACCATTCTGAAAGACCCACGCATCCTGATCCTGGACGAGGCGACCAGCGCGCTGGACTCCCGCACCGAACAGGAGATTCAGGCGGCGTTGCGGGCAGTGTCGCAGCGGCGGACTACACTCGTGATCGCGCACCGGCTGTCCACCGTGGTGGATGCGGACGAGATCATCGTATTGCAGGACGGGCGGGTAGCGGAACGCGGGACGCATGCCGGGTTGCTGGCCGCGGACGGGCTGTACGCGCGGATGTGGTCGGTGCAGGCGGTCGAGGGACCGGAGATCGAACTGGAGCCGGCAGTGGCCGGGTGATGGAGGGACAGAACAATGCAGGCAGGAACCGGCGAACTACCACTTGGGGCGCTGAGCCACGCGGGCGCAGTGGTGGACAAGGCAATCGAATACATGCTGCAACAGAATATCGGCGCAGTGGAGATTGCCTCGGCGCTGCTGGGCGGGTCTCTGGCGCTGCTGTCGCGCGGCGTGGCGGATGAGGGGATCGTGCAGATCCTGAACAATGCGATCGCCAGTGTCCGGGCGGGAGAGTTGCGGGGCATGGGGGCGGCGCGAACTGGCGGCGATGTGCCCTAAATAAGAGGCTCTTATCGAGTTTATTGGTAACAAGGGCAAAACCCCGGGCAGCGGGCTATTTCAGGCCGGCTGACCGCGGCAGCGGACGAGGCTCTGGCCGGCTCAGCGCAGACAGGTCGGGCGGGGTGCTCACACACAGGTTGAATCCGAGATTGGCGCCGGCGCAAATCCGGAAAATGGTGTTGGCGGTCGATCATCCGCACAGTGTGACATTTCCGGCTCACCACAAGGAGCCGCTCAACCTGTGCCAAACCACTTTGGATTGAACTAACCGCCCGAGTGGTGGCCGGTCTGCCGATCCAGAACCGATGTCGGATGTGGCAGCCGCGCCCGGGGTTTTGCCCCTGTTACTCTCGTTCTCCGCCTTCCAGCGGGCCCGGCCACACGCGGCAAGGACGGCGACGTTGTCGCGGTTGACAGGGAGATCGGTGATGAAGCCGTTGCGATAGGTCACATTCCGGTCGGCATCGAGTGTCTCGATCATCAGCCAGTTGACGATGATCGCCTTGGCATCGCCGCGCAGCGGCACATCGCACAGCCACTGGTACCGGTAGGTCGTCCATTTCTTGCCGCGCCGGACCTTCCGGATCAGTTCGTCCAGCTTGATGCCGGTTCGGAATTCGTCGATCGCCGGCACCGAATTGAAATGCGGAAAGTCCTTCGGCAGCATCCGCCATTGGCAACCGGACTGGGCGATGTAGAAGATGGCGTCGACGACGTCACGCAAGCGGACCGCGCGCTTGCGCCCGCAGACGGCTGGCGGTACCATGTGCGGCTCGATCACCGCCTATTCTGGGTCCGTGGTATCGCTTGCATAGCGCAGTCCATCGCGCGGATACTTCAGGCGCGTGATCTCAGTCCAGGCCAAGGCGTGTCTCCCGCGTGTGTTGCAACCGCGAGAGAATCGCAGCCGCTGGAATCACGCAACTGGTCTTTTGGCCGGGTCTGAGCTTGGCGTGCCGGGCAGGATTGGCGTTTCGATTCAAGCCATTGATATGACTCGGCTTACCGTTCTGAGGACGTTCCGGGTCAGCCTCTCAGCGGGGGGGAATCATAACCATGCGGGTCGATCTGATCATTGAAGGCGCCGTCGCCAAAGTCGTGCTCAACCGCCCCGAACGGCTGAATGCGCTGACATGGGAGATGCGGCAACAACTCAGGGAACATTTCACAGAGCTGCGCTTCAACGAAACGAGCAGAGCGATCATTGTGACGGGCGAACGCCGCTCCTTCTGCACCGGTGCGGATGTCGGCGGCATGCAGCGCCAGGACCTGAAGGGCGAGCGCGGCAAGTTGCAGCGAGGCAGCCACAGCTACATGCGGGTGCTGACCGCGATCGAAAAGCCCGTCATCGCAGCGGTGCGCGGCTCCACGGTCGGCATCGGCTGGTCCATCGCCATGGGCTGCGACCTGATTGTTGCCTCCGCAACCGCTCGGTTTTCGCAAGTCTTTCGCAAAATCGGGTTGGCGCCAAATGGGGGCGCGATCTGGTTCCTCACCCGCCGCATCGGCTTAGCGCGGGCGAAGGAACTGGTCTTCGCCGCATGCTTCGTCGATGCGCGGGAAGCGCTGTCGTTGGACCAGGCGAACTACGTCGTGCCTGACAACGAACTGATGGCCAAAGCCGAGGAACCGGCTGCCGACCTCGCCAGCGGACCGACCTTCGCGTTCGGCATGGCGAAGAAGATGTTCGCCATGGCCAACGCCAGCTACGAGGACTTCCTCGACGTCGAAAGCCTGGTCCAGCCGCAGCTTGGGCAGACCGCGGACCATCGCGAAGGTGTCGCGGCCTTCAAGGAAAAACGGCCGCCGCACTTGCAGGGACGCTAATTCGCGAAGGCCGCGAACACGTCTCGCAACGCGGTGATCTGGCTGCCATCGGCGGACAGCGGCACCAGCACCGGGCTGCTGATGCCGGCCGCACGCCATGCCTCCAGCCCGTCGCGCACCTGCGTCGCGGTGCCGCTCAGTGTGGTATCGTTCAGGAAACGGTCGGTCAGGAAGCGCGGCACGTCATCCGGCCGCCCCTCGGCCAGGGCAGTTGCGACCGCGCGCATTTCCTCGGCGTAACCCGATTCTTCCCAGTAATGGCGATAGTTCGGCATCAGCGCGTAATGCACCATCGCCTGGCGCAGCACCCCGCGCGCCACCGCCGGATCGGGATCGAGACAGACCCGCACCCGGTTGCCGATGAAAAATCCTGGATCGTTCCGCTTCGCAGCCGGCACCATGCTGAGCGAATCCGCCATATGCGACAGGCAGCCACTGGAAAACAGCATGCCGTCGCCGATCTCGGCAGCCAGCGCGATCATCCGCTTGCGCAACGTCGCCAGCACCACCGGCGGCAGCGGACCGAACCCGGTACAGGACCGGAATTTCTTCACGAAGGCCCGAATATCGCCCAGCGGCTTGCCCGGAGTCACACCCATCCGCACCAGCGCCGGCGCGTGCGCGATGCCGATGCCGAACTGGAATCGCCCGCCGGAAACCTCGTGCAGATAGGCAGCACTTTGCGCGAATTCCTCCACCGTCTGGGCATAGATCGGGGCGATCGCACTGGCGAAGGTGATGGTCCGGGTGGCGAAGGCCAGGCCCATGCACTGGCCGATGGTGCCGAACCCGCTGGAAATGGACAGGCTGGTGAAACCGCGCCGCTCGATCTCGCGCGCGAGATCCAATGTCGCCAGCCGCTGTCCCGGTGCGGCCGTTAAATTCAAGCCGGGTAACATCATCGAACTCCCCTCAATACATTACGTCCCCGCCATTCGGCGACAGCGTTGCACCAACATAGAACCCGCCGTCGGGTCCGGCCAGCAGCAGCGCGGTCGCGGCGATTTCCTCCGGCCGGCCGAAGCGCCCGATCGGCAACGCATCGACGAAAGCCTGGCGATCCGCCGGCTCCATCGTCGCGGTCAGATCGGTATCGATCGGTCCCGGCGCGATGGCATTCACCCGCACGCCCTTCGGAGTCGCCTCCCACGCCAGCGCGCGGGTAAACCCCATGATCGCCGCTTTAGCCGCGGAATAAACCGCCGAATTGACCGCGCCCTTCAACCCCCGTTGCGAGGCCACATTGATGATGCAGCCGCGCCCGCGCGCCACCATGGCGGGGTAAACCGCCTGCGCCATGAAGAACATGCCCTTCAGATGGACGGACACGATGCGGTCGAAATCGGCCTCGGTATAGGCTTCGAAGGGCTTGCGGATATTTATGCCGGCATTGTTGAACAGGATATCGACCGGCCCGAACGCCGCCGCCACCTCCGCCGCAAAGGCCCGACCGGCGGCGATGTCGGCGACATCCAGCGACCGGTGCATCGCGCGCCGGCCCAGCGTGGTGATTTCGGCAGCGGTTTCATCGGCCTTGTCGCCGTCGTCCAGGTGGCAGAAGGCGATATCCGCGCCCGCCTTGGCAAACGCCAGTGCCGTCGCGCGCCCGATCCCGCGCGATCCGCCGGTCACCAGCGCGATCTGACCTTGCAATGTCATGGCTACCCCCTGTTGCTGCGATGCTGCCCTCCGGCCGGCGCATGTTGCCCGCGACGGGCGGTTGCACCAAGCTCCAGAGGATGCAAGTCGTCCGAACCCTGCCTGCGTTGCGCTCCGTTTGCCGCGAACTGCGCGCCACACGCGGCGCTCTGGCGCTGGTGCCGACCATGGGTGCGCTGCACGACGGGCACCGCGCCCTGGTGCGGGCCGCGGTGGGGTCGGGGGCGGCGACGGTCACCTCGATCTTCGTCAACCCGCTGCAATTCGCGCCCACCGAGGACCTGTCGCGCTACCCCCGCGATGAGGCCGGCGACCTGGCGACCCTGGCGGAAAGTGGCTGCGACCTGGCCTGGCTTCCGGATGTGGCGACGATGTATCCGCCGGATGAGGCCACCACGATCAGCCTGACCGGCCCGGCGGAGCGGTGGGAGGGCGATGCCCGCCCCGGCCATTTCCGCGGCGTGGCGACGGTCTGCGCCAAGCTGTTCGGCCAGGTGCGGCCGGACAGAGCCTATTTCGGGGAGAAAGACTGGCAGCAGTTGCAGGTGGTGATTCGGATGGTCGCGGACCTGCTGCTGCCGCTGGAGATCGTCGGCATCCCGACCGTGCGGGAGGCGGACGGGCTGGCTTTGTCGTCGCGCAACCGGTTTCTGGCTCCGGCCGAACGCGACACCGCGCCGGTGCTGTTCGCCGCTTTGACCGCGGCGTCGTGGGCCTTGTCAGGCGGCACGCCGGCCGAGGTGGCGTTGGCCGAGGCGCAAGCGACCTTGCGGGCCGCCGGGTTCGACGTGGACTATTTTGCGCTCGTGGACGGGCCGAGCCTGGCGCCGCTGGCGGCTGGGCGACCGGGGGCGCGGCTGGTGGCAGCGGCGCGTCTCGGGACGGTGCGGCTGTTGGACAATATCGCCGCGCTGTGATCCCGGTTCACCGGTTCGGGGGCGCATGGCCCCTGTGGGTAGTCAGGCGCTCGGCGGCGGCCCAGGCGATCAGGCCCCAACCTCCCGCCAGGGCCGCGAGGCCTTGGTTCATTGTCGTCTTGCCAATTGAGTTTGGCGAAAGGGCAACGACGGGCGCAGGGGGTCGGGCGCCGGCGTGACGATCGGAATCAGAAACGACGATTCGCCCAGCGCCTTGTGAATTTCCTTGAGCCAGTCCACGCCGTGCGGAATGGCGGTCACGTCCTGCCAGATCCGCACCGGCTGACGCCGCCCGACCAGCAAACGGAGTTGATCCGCCAGCAAGGGCCGCAACTGGCCCAGCCGCCCACGGGATGCGGAGTCGTCGGAGCTGGTGTAGCTCCTGAACCCGATGGGCGGAAGCGGTTCGGCCGC
>Ga0302157_10004590_pt1 | contig 14973 bp, 8 predicted proteins | sample I_Bog_N3_3_FD_193502 | JGI IMG/M metagenome (GOLD analysis project Ga0302157, IMG submission 193502) | Peat permafrost microbial communities from Stordalen Mire near Abisko, Sweden - I_Bog_N3_3 | ecosystem: Environmental > Terrestrial > Soil > Wetlands > Peat | place: Sweden: Abisko, Stordalen...
GGTCTGGTCTCGTCACCACGCCGTGGTGGCACGGTATGGGCCCTGAATTTGTGCGCGCTGCATTCGCGGAAACGGCCGCGGCAGATCCTGCTTGCAGCCTGATGATCAACGATGACGATCTGGAATACGATCTGCCCGACCGGGAACGAAAGCGGGTGACCTATTTGCGGCTGATCGAGGGGTGGCTGCGACAGGGCATGAAGTTGAATGCGCTGGGACTGGAAGCCCATTTGAAACCATGGCTGCCGATCGCGGAACAGCCGTACCGGCGTTTTCTGCGCGACTTGGCCGACATGGGCCTGAAGCTGAGGGTTACCGAATTCGACGTCAACGATCGCACGCTGCCGCCCGATACGGCGGTTCGAGACCGCATTGTTGCGGGCGCCACGAAGCGGTTCCTGGATTTGGTACTGGACGAACCGGCTGTCGATACGCTGATTGTTTGGGGGCTCAGCGACCGCGCGACGTGGATGCAGCACGATCCCGCCGGGCGTAGGCTGGACGGCTTGCCGCCGCGGCCATCGCCCTATGACGTGCATCTAGCCGCCAAACCGATGCGCGCCGCCATCGCCGCCGCGCTCGAGGGCACACGCTGCCGGCCGACATGATGCTGTTTCACTCGACAAATGCCCAACTGGGGACCCCGGCCAAAACCGCGCCTAGAACGCAGCCGCCCAACGCGGCTATGCGCCCCACCGCGCTTCTGATCGCGGCGAGGTCGGTGGCGCCCGCTTCGACCACCAAAATGGTTCCCGTGCAGAGCGGCGCGGTTACACAGGCGCCACCACAGGCCAGCGGCGAGTTTTGATCCAGTACAATAACATTGAACATGCCACCGGCGACAATCGCCCCACCGGGCTGCGGTGCTAGCAGGCCGAATAGCCGATCGCCGGAAATCGATTGGTGATAGAGGCGAGGAATATAGGCATCCGGAAGCTGGCCCGGCGTTGCAGCCTCACGTGCATTGATCAACAGCGTGCGCCCGATTGCGGCGGCAGCGGCGCGCGCGAAAGCGTGGGCGACCCCGGCGCTTGTTCCGTCAACCGCGCACGGCGAGAATTGGACGACCGCGGGCGTGGCGACGCTTATTTTCGTGCGGATACGCCAGAGCAGACTAACTGCGGCAGCGTCAGTGTCGCGAAACGCCGGTGTTTGGTGCGATAACGCGTATTCTGGCGGCGCTTTGGCAGTTGCGTCGGGTCGGCTTGCATCGATCGCCGCGCGTAGCGCTGCCATTCCGTGCGGTGTGTTATTCAATACGCGTTCTCCGCGCGCAGAACGCTTAGTGGCGTGCATGCCAGGATCTCCAAATCCAGCCAGACCGACCAATGGTCGATATAGTAAAGGTCAAATTGTACGCGCCGGCGCATGTGCTCAGGCGACCGTACTGCACCGCGCAGGCCATGAATCTGCGCCCATCCCGTGATGCCCGGCTTGACGCGTTGCCGTTGCGCATATTCCGACACGATTTGGCAAGCGGCTTGAAAGTCCTCATCCATCGCCTCGGCATGCGGCCTCGGCCCCACCAGGCTCATGTCACCAAGCAGCACATTCAGCAGTTGCGGCAACTCGTCGAGACTGGTGTGGCGCAGAAAATTGCCAACCCGCGTGCAACGCGCGTCGCGGCGCGTGGTTTGCCTGAATGCAGGATTCTGCTCCAGCAAGCGCATGGTCCGGAACTTGTAAATCGTGAACGCACGGCCACCCCAGCCGCCGCGCAACTGACTGAATATAACCGGGCCAGGCGTTTCCAGAATAATTGCCAGCGCGACGGCAAGCATGAGCGGTGCCAGAACGCACAGCAACAGCAACGCGCCAACCCTGTCGAGCAACGCCTTGATAACGAGGTCCCAGCGCTGCAAGGGTCGGTCCGCTACAACGGCCAGCGGCACGCCACCAAGCATACGCGAGCACAATAAATGCGCGGGCATCGCGATTGGGTCGCTGCAAATCGTTATTTGCACTGGAACCGACTTGAGTTGCTCCAGAATTGCCGCCGCGGCCTTGAGGTCGCCTGGCGCTACGGCCAGCACCACCGTGTCGATCAGTCCCGCATTGGCCAGATCCTGCACCTCCTCGAGCGCAAGGTCGGCGTTGGCCTCGTCGGCTTCGTCCAGTTCGCTCAGAACGGCGACCACTTCAACCTCCTGCGCAAGCCTGGCCGCGAGGGGTTCGGCAACGTCCGCGGAACCCAGTACGGCCACCGCCTCCCGCAATTCGCCGCGTTCCGCGAGTTTGCCGCCCTGCGACAGCAGTAGATATCGGCTCAGCGCTACCCACACCGCATAGGAACTCGCCCAGCCCAGCACCCAGAGCCGGGCCATGTCCTCCAGCGTGCGTGTGGCTAACCCAACCGAGAGTAGTATTGCCAATGCTGTGGCGCCTCGCTGGCACAGGTCGGAGACCAGGCCGTCCTGGTCCAGGAGCTGCGCCCCCTGTGCCAGGCGTGGCTCGCGCATCACCAGTGCCGCGATCGCACTTCCAAGCACGATCTCGCGCCAAAGCGGGCCATCCACGATACCGATGGGTGCGCCGGCATGAAAGCTCATGAAATAGAGTATTTGTCCGGCGTAGCCAGCGATAATTCCTACCACAATATCCGCGGCAAAGATCAAATCGTTGCGGAAGGATAGAAAATCCTGGTGTTTGCGTTTTGTCTGGTACTGCCGGTCGGCGTGGTGTTTGGCGTACGTATCCATGGCTTGCGCCCCACGGTATTGTCTTGTTTATAGCGTATCGAAACCTACCGGCGCAACGACGGGTCCGCAACTTAGAGTTGTGTCACGATTTCGTGAGCGAGTTTGGGCCGGTGTCCCGGGTCGCCTGTAGCGGGGGCCATGTCGTTTCTGGAGCGTGTTAAAATAATGCGGTCGGGGGCCGTACCGCCGCAGCTTGCGTGCGAGCGACGCGCCATCTGCCGAGCGTAGGGAGGTGGCAGGGCCCCAGGCCTCAGGCCTCGATCCGTGACGCCCCGACCCTTGCCGCCAGAGATGCCGCCATGAATGCATCGAGATCGCCATCCAGCACGGCAGCCGGATTGCCGGTCTCCACGCCGGTGCGCAAATCCTTCACCAACTGATACGGCGCCAGGACGTAGCTGCGGATCTGATGGCCCCAGCCGATATCGCTCTTGCCGGCCTCAACCAGCGCTGACGCCGCCTCACGCTTCTGCAGTTCGGCTTCGTACATCTTGGCCTTCAGCATGCCCATGGCCGTCGCCCGGTTGCGGTGCTGGCTGCGGTCGGTCTGGCAGGCCACGATAATGCCGGTTGGGATATGCGTAATCCGGATCGCGGACTCCGTCTTGTTTACGTGCTGGCCACCGGCGCCGGACGCGCGGAACGTATCGATCTTGAGGTCGGATTCGACGATCTGGATATCGATGTCGTCGTCGATCACCGGATAAACCCAGATACTGGCGAAGCTGGTTTGCCGCCTTGCATTGGCATCGAACGGGCTGATGCGCACCAGCCGGTGCACGCCGCTCTCGGTTTTCAGCCAGCCATAAGCATTGGGCCCGATCACGTGCAGCGTGGCGGATTTAATGCCCGCCTGCTCGCCTTCGCTGGTCTCCATGAGCTCGACTTTGTAGCCGCGTTTTTCCGCCCAGCGCGAATACATGCGCATCAGCATTTCGGCCCAGTCCTGCGCCTCAGTACCCCCCGCGCCGGCATTTAGTTCCAGGTAGGCATCGTTGGCGTCGGCCTCGCCGGACAGCAGGCTTTCGATTTCGCGCCGCTTGGCGTCGTCGGCCAGCGCGCGCAGCGCGCCCATGCCCTCGCTCACCATGTCCGCATCGGCCTCGGCCTCGGCCATACCGATCAATTCCAGCGTATCGGCAACATCGCCTTCAAGTTTCAGCAAACCCTCGGTCTGGTTTGCCAGCCGGTTGCGCTCGCGCATGATTTTCTGCGCGCCCTCGGCATCTTCCCACAGCGTTGGGTCCTCGACGCGTGCGTTTAGTTCGTCCAGACGTGTGGTGGCGCGATCCCAGTCAAAGATGCCTCCTCAGCAGTGCCACAGACTGCTTGATTTGCTCGTTCAGGGTATCGGATTCAGCGGACATCGGTGGCACCCGGCGGGAAGGGCGGGGTCAATACAACCCGCCTACACCGGAGTCGACCCCGGTGCCGCTGCCGCGTGGCGGTGTGGGCGTCTGGCCGGCGGCTGCACTGGCCGGCACCGCATCGATCATCGTCACGCCGCCATCGTCAGACGAGGCAGCGTCGGTTCCGCCCACGCCACCGGCGCCAGGCTCCTGGTCCGCCTTGAACGCGTCGATGCACATATGCGGGCCGCAGCCCCAACTATCGATCGTCACGCCGTCGGGTGCGCGGAAATCGTGCGGCGGAACATTGGCCAGGGCGGTCTGCATGAAATCGTGCCAGATTGGTCCGGCGACCACGGCACCGGTCTGCTTGTCGCCAAGCGTGCGCGGATTATCGTATCCCACCCAGACAATGGTTACGATGTCTGGCGTGAAGCCGGCGAACCAGGCGTCATTATAATCCTGGCTCGTGCCCGTTTTGCCGGCGATTGGCCGGTCCATGCCCTCCACCACCGGCTTGCCAGTACCGTTCAGCACCACGCCTTCCATCATTTTCAGCACCTGGAACGCGCTATCCGGGTCGGCAACGGCCTGCCGCGGATCGTACAGGTTTGGCGGCTGCGACGGATCGCCGGCGCCAACCGTCAGGCCGGGCGGCCGCCATATAATCTGGCCGTCGCGGTCCTGCACGCTGTCGATCAGGCTCGGTATCACCACGCGGCCGCCTTGCTCGATCGAGGCATAGGCGCCGGCCTCGCGCAGAACCGTCGTCTCCACCGCGCCGAGTGCCGCGGGCAGCACGCGCGGCATGGCGTCAACTAAATGATAGGCAATGGCGGTCTTTGCCACCGCATCCATGCCGATATGCTGCGCCAGACGCACGGTCACCAGGTTAAGCGACTGTTCCAGTGCGATATGCAGCGGCGTCGGACCGCCGAAATCCATTTCGTAGTTGTTCGGCCGCCAATCGCCCAGCACGAACGGCGCATCGAGAAACCGCGCGCTGGGTGAGATGCCCTGTTGCATGGCCGCCAGATAGACAAACGGCTTGAACGAGCTGCCCGGCTGGCGTTGCGCCTGCGTTGAGCGATTGAACTGGCTGGCAGCGGCGCTCCAGCCGCCGCTCATGGCCAGCACCCGCCCGGTCAGCGGGTCCAGCGACACCAGGGCACCGGAAACCGCCGGGATCTGCCGCAGCACAAGATGCTCGCCAGCACGCGCGCCGGCCCCTGGCTCCACCATCAGCACATCGCCGGGGGCGGCCACGTCGGCCATGCGCCGCGGCGAACCGCCCAGCCCACCATCCTTTAGCGCCGGCCTCGCCCAATAGAGGTCGGACAGCCGCAGCACGCTGATCACCGGCACAGGCGATTCTCCGCCCTCGTCGCGCAGCCAGCCCACGCGGGCCTGCGCAGCAGTTTCATCGAGCACGACGGCCAGTCGCCACTCCGGCAACATGCCGCCTGGCGCCTTGTAGTCGGCCAGCCGCGCCGCCCAATCGCTGTTCATCAGGCCGCCACGCCCGGCCACCTGTTCAAGCTTACCTACCGGACCGCGCCAGCCGCCATGCGAATGATCGTAGGCCATGAGGCCCTTTCGCAACGCTTCGTCGGCGGCATGCTGCAGCGCCGGATCCAGGCTCGTGTGCACAATAAGCCCGCCCTGCGACGACTCATCCTGGCCGAAGCGATCGATCAGCTGCCGCTGCACCTCGTTGGCGAACCACTCAGAGCCCGGCACGGTCGCCGGCCGCTGGTACTCATCCGGCCCCAACTCCTCGGCCTGCGCAGCTTTGCCTTCGGCCGCTGTGATGGCGCCAGTCTCCACCATGCGGTCGATCACCCAGTTGCGCCGTTGCAGCGCAGCATCCGGGTCGTGGAAAGGGTTGTAATTGGTCGGCGATTTCGGCAGCGCCGCCAGCGTCGCGGCCTGCGCCACGTCAAGCTGGTCCAGCGGCTTGTTGAAATAGGCTTGCGCCGCGGCCGCCACGCCGTAGCTGCGCTGGCCGAGATAGATCGTGTTCAAATACAGCTCGAGGATCCGCTCCTTGCTTAGCGTCCGCTCGATGTGCAGCGCCAGCAGCGCCTCCTTCACCTTGCGGCGGAACGACACATCGTTGGTGCCCAGCAGCATGTTGCGCGCCACCTGCTGGGTGATCGTCGATGCACCCACCGGCCGCCTTGCCGCGCCCAGGCGCTGCAAATCGGTCATCGCGGCGCGCGCGATCGCCATCGGATCGACGCCTTTGTGTTGATAGAAACTCTTATCCTCGGCTGCGATAAAAGCCTTCTTCACGATCTCCGGAATGGCCGAAAACGGCACGAAAATGCGCCGCTCCGAGGCCAACTCGGCGATCAGCCGGTCGTCGCCGGCATAGATGCGGCTCATGACCGGCGGCTGGTAGGTACGCAGCCCGTCGGCCGAAGGCAGGTCGGCCGCGTAGTTCTTATACACGGTCCAGCCCACGAGTGCGGCGCCGCCGCCGCCGATCAAGATCAGCACGGTGATCAACGCGGTCAAACCACGGACAAACGCCAATATGCGGCTGCCCCGGCGGCGCGGACGGACGGGTGCAGGCGCGGCGGCTTGAGGAGCCAGGCGATCGTCAGGCGAAGGCATACGGAATTACCTCAGTGCCGGCGGCCGATAGGGGCCCTTGGTCTAGTCAGCCGGCAATACGGGTCAAATGGTTCGCGGACGCGAAGTAGCTATCGATGGCATGGTGCAGGGCGGCGGCGACCGTCGCACGATGGGCCGCCTGGCGCAACGCGGCTTCGTCGCGCGGGTTCGACATGAAGCCCATTTCCACCAGAACGCTTGGAATATCGGACGCCTTCAGCACGGCGAAAGCGGCATGACGGGCTGGATTGTCGAGTAACGGCACGCCCTGGCCCAGGCTTGTGACCGCCGTGCGTTGCAGCCTGGCCGATCCCATCCGGGTTTCGTGCCGAACCAGGCTGGCGAGGATTTCCGCCACTTGCGGCGAGACCCCGCCCGCCACGCCTCCGTAGCGGTCGGCAGCATTCTCGCGTGCCGCCAGTGCCGCGCTCTGCGGGTCCGATGCGTTTTGCGAAAGGGTATAGACGCTCGCGCCATGGACGCCGTGGTCGGCCACGGCATCGGCATGGATGGACATGAACAGATCAGCGCCATGCGCCTGGGCGATTGCCACGCGGTCGTCGAGTGGGATGAAGTCGTCGGTCTGGCGCGTCAGCGAAACACGGTAGCGCCCGCTGGCTTGCAGCGTGCGGGCCAACTCCTGAGCAGCGGCGAAGGCCACATGTTTTTCGTAAGTGCCGGATACGCCGATCGCGCCGGGGTCCTTACCACCATGTCCGGGGTCCAGCACCACCAGCGGTGCCGCGGCCGGCGCCTTCTGGCGCAGCGACGCGGCACGAGGTGAATGTGGTTGCGTGGCGGCCTGAGCCGCAGCCGGGAGCAGCAAGGCTGCGCCAAACCCGTGGCCGAGTAGCAGGCGTCGCGTAAAGGCTGGGTCGGCAGGCATGGGAGCAGATTAACACACAACATCCACAGCATGGCATTAGTCATTGATGAATCGTATTTCATGTGCCGCCCGGGCCACATATCAACGCCCTAGCCTCGCAGGTTTCTTGCACTTGCGGAGAATGCGACTTTGCTTCATGTGATGGTAGTGGGCGCGCCCTGGCATGGGCGCCCCGCATTGTGCCTTTAGGCACCAGATTAAACGGCCGCGCGCAGCTCAGCAGCGGGCCAAGCACTGAAGGTCATGACAGAGCAGACACTGGCAATATCCCGATCCAGCCGGACCGCTTCGCGGCCGGTTATCGTGTGCCGTGTCCCTGCCTGGCCGCCCACCCAACCCTTATCTGCCCGCCAGGCCGCGCCCCCCAGGGGTTGCCGCGCGGCTTCCGGGCCCCGGAGCTCCAGGCTTTATGACCAAGCGTATGCTCATCGATGCCACCCACGCGGAAGAAACCCGCGTCGTGGTGCTGGAAGGTAATCGACTCGAGGATTTCGATGTCGAGACCCAGTCCAGAAAGCAGCTCAAAGGCAACATTTACCTAGCCAAGGTCGTCCGTGTGGAGCCCAGCCTCCAGGCGGCCTTCGTGGAATATGGCGGCAACCGCCATGGGTTTCTGGCCTTCGGCGAAATCCACCCCGACTATTACCAGATACCGGTCGCCGACCGGCAGCGCCTGATCCAGATGCAGGAGGAGGAGGCGCGGGCCGAGGAGGAGGACGATGACGATCCGATACCGGAAAGTGCACAGGACCGGATCGATGCCGAAAGCGGGGAGACCGCGCAGCCGCTGGTCATTGAACATGCAGCGCTCCATGGCGAGGTTTCGTCACACAGCGAGGCGGGCGCCGCGGGAGCAGAGGAGCCAAGCGACAAGCTTGCCGCCGATGGCTGGCCGATCGACGCCGAAGCCGACGCCGATCTAGGCGCTGACACCGCGCCGGAAAGCGCCGAACCGGCCATTGCCGATGTCAGGGTCCAGGACAACGACGCCCAGCGAACCGAATCCGTGGCCGATGCCGAACCACAGGTCGGGACGGCGGCCGAATCGCCGTACGAGCCTGCTGCCGAAGCGCCAAGTGGCGAAGACAGTCTTGGATCGCGCGTGCAGGAGGTGCCGCAATCCGATCAGCCGCTGCCCGAAACGATCGGCGGCGAGCACGATACCGGCGACGACGTACGCGAGCGCCGTTCACCATCGCGCTTCACGCGCAACTATAAAATCCAGGAAGTCATCCGCCGCCGCCAGATCCTGCTGATCCAGGTTGTCAAGGAAGAGCGCGGCACCAAGGGCGCGGCGCTGACCACCTATATTTCGCTGGCGGGCCGTTACTGCGTGCTGATGCCGAATTCGCCGCGCGGCGGCGGCATTTCGCGCAAAATTACGTCGGCCACCGACCGCCGCCGCCTCAAGGAGGTTACCTCCGAGCTGGAAATTCCGCGCGGCATGGGCCTGATCGTGCGCACCGCCGGCGCCAACCGCCCAAAGCCCGAAATCAAGCGCGATTGCGAATATCTGTTGCGCCTGTGGGACGACATTCGCGAGCACACGCTTCGTTCGGTTGCTCCCGCGCTGATTTATGAGGAAGCCAGCCTGATCAAGCGCGCGATACGCGACGTCTATTCGCGCGATGTCGACGAAGTGCTGGTCGACGGCGAGGATGGCTGGAAAGCGGCGCGCGATTTCATGCGCATGCTGATGCCGACGCACGTCAAAAAAGTGCAGCTCTGGCGCGATGGCGGCGTGCCGCTTTTCGTGCGCCAGCAGGTCGAAGCCCAGCTCGATGCCATGTTGCTGCCGAATGTGCAGCTCCGGTCCGGCGGTTATCTCGTCATCAACCAGGCCGAGGCGCTGGTCGCCATCGACGTGAACTCGGGCCGCTCGACACGTGAGCGGGGCATCGAGGAAACGGCGCTGCGCACAAACCTTGAAGCCGCCGAGGAAGTCGCGCGCCAGCTACGCCTGCGCGATCTGGCCGGCCTGATCGTCATCGATTTTATCGACATGGAGGCAAAAAAGCATAACGCCGCCGTCGAACGAAGGCTGAAGGACGCACTGAAGAACGACCGTGCGCGCATCCAGGTCGGCCACATCAGCCATTTCGGCCTGATGGAAATGAGCCGCCAGCGGCTGCGGCCATCGATTGCCGAAACCAGCCTGAATGTCTGCGCCGCCTGCGGCGGCACCGGCCATGTCCGCAGCAACGAGAGCGCCGCGCTGCACGTGCTGCGCGCGCTCGAAGAAGAGGGAAGCAAGCGCCGCGCCGCGGAAATCCTCGTCCATGTTGCATCGGCCACCGCGCTGTACATTCTCAATCACAAGCGCCAGCGCCTGACGGATATCGAAACCCGCCACTTCATGAAGGTCGGCTTTGCGGCCGACGAATCGCTGCTGCCGGCGCAAACCCGGATCGAGCGTTTGCGCGCGCAAACCGCGTCCGAACTGCCGCCGCCGGTCACCGCCACGCAGTCGCGCATCGAGGCGCCGGACATCGAGCCCGACGAGGCGGATAGCGATCTCGATACCGACGACCAGGTCGAGGCGAGCGGTGCCGACGCTGAAGATGTGCCGGTGCCCGGTGAAACGGCCGAGGAAGGCGAAACCCGCCGCCGCCGCCGCCGCCGCCGCCGCCGGGGTGGCCGCCGCGACGATACGCCGTTCACCGCCGCCGATGCAGCGCCGATGCCGAATGGCACGGAGCAGCCTGTCGTCGAAATCGACGCCTTCCCGGGGGCGCGCCCCGTCGAATGGATCGCGCCGCCGGCCGTGACCGCTTCTGAAACGCCGGACGACATCGGCGAACCGGCGCCGGAGGTTGATGCCGCCGCGAGCCAGGAGGCCGCGCGGACGCCACGGCGCCGCAGCCGCAGCCGTCGCAAGCGGCCCGAGGACGCGGCCGCGCCGGATTCGACGCCGCAACCACCCTATGCCGGCCCAACGCCCGCCGATCCGTTCGGCGGCGGCACGCTGGATATTTTCGATGTGCTCGAACAAGCCGAGGCACAGCACGCGGCGGCCTCCGCGCCGCAGCCCGCCCCGATTGGTGCGGATTACGAGGAGCCCGAGCCGCTCGCCGAGGAAACGCCGGCGGTCATCGCTGCCGAGGCCGTGGCACCTGTGGCGCTCGAGCCGGATCCCGTGCCCACGCCCGAGCCAGAGCCCGTCAAGGAAGAACCCGTGGTGGGTCCGCTGATCAAGCCGGTTGTCATCGGCGCCGGAGAGCCGGCGGCCGAAAAGAAGCGTGGTTGGTGGAAGAAATAAGTCCGTGGCCGCCGCGCGCAGTGCACCGCGCGCGGCGTGCCCGGACTCGCTTCGTGTAATAAACTAATAAACGTCACCGCACGGCGGCGGGCGTAGCCTCAGGAGATCCTCATGCGTCAGAAAAACCTGCTTCTCGGGGCCGCGCTGTGCGTGTTCGCCGGGGCCGCGATCGCCAAACCGGCCAACTGGGGTTTCGATCTCAGCGGCATGGACCGGAGCGTGACGCCCGGCGATAATTTCTTCGATTACGCGAACGGCACGAACGTCAAGAATCTGAAAATTCCCGCCGACCAGTCACGCACCGGAGCGTTTATCGATTTGCGCGACCTGTCCGAGGCGCGCACGCATAAAATTCTCGAGGACGAACAGGCCAAGCTGCCCGCGGCTCCCACCTCCGGCATCGAAAAAGCCGCTGCGCTCTACAAGGCTTTCATGGACGAGGCGGCGGTCAACAAGCTCGGCGCCACGCCGCTGAAGCCCGATCTCGACCTGGTCAAAGCCGTGCAGACACCGCAGGATTTCGCCCAGCTGACCGGCCGCGCGCCAACCACGTTCCTCGGATCGCTGTTCGATCTCAATATCCAGCCGGACGCCAAGGATCCGACGCGCTCGGCGATCTATGTCAGCCAGAGCGGCCTCGGCATGCCGGACCGCGACTACTACCTGTCGCCCGATTTCGCCGATAAGCGCGCGCAATATCCGGCCTTCGTCGAAAAGCTCCTGACGCTCGAAGGTTGGCCGAACGCGAAGGCCGATGCCGCTGCCGTGGTGGCGTTCGAAACGCAAATCGCCCAGGTCAGCTGGGCTAAATCCGACCAGCGCGATGACGACAAAACTTACAACCCGGTCAATCCCGCCGATCTGGCGCATAGCGCCCCGGGTTTCGATTTCGCCACGTTCCTGAAGACCGCCGGCCTCGGCAGCGCCGATCGGCTGATCCTGAACGAAAACACGGCCATCGCGAAAATCGCCGATCTGGCTGGCAAAACTCCGGTCGCCACGCTGCGCGCCTGGGCCGCCTTCCATCTCGCCTTGAATGCGTCACCGTATCTGTCGCAGGATTTCGCCGAGACGCATTTCGAATTCATCAACAAGACCTTGCAAGGCCAGCCGCAGGAGCGGCCGCGCTGGAAGCGCGCCGTACACGCCGCCGAGGGCGCGTTGGGCGAGGCGATCGGCGAGGCCTACGTCAAAGCTTATTTTCCGCCCGCGGCGCGCACCCAAATGGCGGCGCTGACGCGCGATTTGCGCGACGCGTTCCGTGTCCGCCTGGAGCATAACGACTGGATGTCGCCGCAGACCCGCGCCAAGGCGCTGGAGAAGCTCGGCACGTTCGATTTCCAGATCGGCTATCCGAAGAAATGGCGCGACTATTCCGCGCTGCAAATCAGCGCCACCGATCTCTATGGCGACATGGAACGCGCCACCGCTTTCGACTGGGCGTTCCAGCTCAGCCATCTCGGCAAGCCGGTCGATCGCGATTTGTGGGACATGTTCCCGCAAACGGTGAACGCCTATAATAATCCGCTGCTCAACGAAGTGGTGTTCCCGGCCGCCATCCTGCAGCCGCCGTTCTTCGATCCGAAGGCCGATCCGGCGATCAATTATGGCGCCATCGGCGGCGTGATCGGTCACGAAATGACCCATAGTTTCGACGACCAGGGCCGCAAGCACGATTCGCTCGGCCGGCTCAACAACTGGTGGACGCCGGACGACGAAAAACGTTTCAACGAGCGTGCGAAACGTTTTGGCGCCGAATATGCCGCCATGAACGTCGGGTCCGGCGCGCATATCAATCCGGATCTGACGATGGGCGAAAACATCGCCGATCTTGGTGGCCTGACGCTGGCGCTGGAAGCCTATCACGCCTCGCTGCACGGCAAGAAAGCGCCGGTGATCGACGGCCTGACCGGTGATCAGCGCGTGTTTCTCGGCTGGGCGCAGGTTTGGCGCGCCAAGATCCGCGATGCCGCGGCGCGCCAGTTGCTGACGATCGATCCGCATTCGCCGCCAATGGCGCGCGTCAACGGGCCGATGCAGAATATCGATGCATGGTATGCGGCGTTTGGCGTCAAGCCGGGCCAGACGCTCTACCTGGCGCCCAAGGACCGCGTGAAGATCTGGTAGCGCAACGCATGGCGGAACCAATGAACCAGCACCACGACGACGGCGAGGACGACGAAGCGGGCGGCAATCGCGGCCCGCTGATGGCCCTCGGTGTCGTCGCGGTGCTGATCCTGGCCGGCCTCTGGCTTACCCATATCCTGGGCGGCGCTGCATCGGTCCAGGATTGCCTGGCCGCCGGCCGGACCAATTGCGCACCCGTTCATAGCGGCGGTTGACCAGAACACCGCGCCGCGCCCTGGCGTTGACCCGCGTTTGCAAAAAATCGCGTTGCAAAACATCATCCTGTAGACAACCAATCGGCACGTTCACTCGTTAAGCTGGCACTGTCGGGGGCAACGCCCCGCATCGACTCGGGGACCGAACTTAATGCTCGTGCTTGCGACCAGTCGCAGCGGCGCGCTTGCGTCTGTATTCACGCATCCCGCCCTCAGTTGTCTGCTGGCAAATGCCACGGTGGAGCAGGGCGCGCTGCCCGGCGCGCTCGGCGTTCATGTCCCCGCGCCCGGCCGGGTTCAGCTGGACCATTCCGTTGCCGAACGTGCGGGCGCGCTGCCGCTGATCCGCTACGGGTTGGAGGCCGCCTGGATGCGCGGCGTTCCTGGCCTGCCGGAAGCCGCCGGCAAATTGCTGGCCGCGCGCGCCGCCGGCTGTTGCCTGGATCTGCTGCCGGCGCGGGAGCGCGCCGCCGCCGTGGAAGACCCGGCAAGCGCCGTTTTTGCCCGGCTGTCCGGCCCGGTCCCGCCACTGGCGCAACTGACCGCCTGTTGGCGCGTGCTGTCCGAGGGCGCCCCAGACGATGCCGCCGAGGCGCCCGACCTGACGGCGCTGCAACTCGTTGCTCGGCTCTGGCAGCTTGCTACGCCAACCGAGGCCCTGCTGGTGCAAGGCGGTGATGACCGCCTCTCGCTCGATCCGGCGACCGCGCAAAATCGTTACCTCTGCATGCCCTGGCCGCAGCCCGACGTGATCAGTTTCAGTTCTTGCACCGCGTCCAGCATCACGCCAGCCGCCCTGGCGGCCGCCGAGCAGGCCCGGCAGGATTTGTTCACCGCCGCCGTGACGGCGCTGGAAGACGCGGTGCTGGCCAGCGCATCGGACCAGATCACCGCCGAATTGCTGGTTTATTTCGACGCGGAGGACATAGCCGAAGCCGTGCTGGCCGCCTCCGGCACCGACGCCACGCTGCTGCTGACCGGCATGCTGGCCGCCGAACGCCCACGCCAGACTATCACCACCGTGCTGATGAGCCCATCGGAAACCGGTAGCGGCGTGCCGGAGGCGGTGCAGGGCCGCCACTTCGCGCCCTGCACGGCATCCGGACAAACCGTCGAAAAAGGTGGCGCAGTCGACGGCTTCCCGCCGGGCCTGGCCATGGTCAGCGTCGCGCTCCGGACCGCCGACGGCCTGCCGCGCCGGTCGCAGGACATCGCCGCCGATTGCGAAGCTTCCATCGAGGCGGCTGCCGCCAGCGGCCACGTCGTGCTGCACGCCATCGACGGCAGCAAAACCGGCCTGGCCGCGCCGAGCCTGCTGGCGCTCGATCTGCTGGCCGACCGGTTCGGCGCCAAGCTGGATATCGTTATCGATGCCTGCCAGTTGCGCATCGAGCCCGAGGTCATCCGGCAATATCTGCATCGCGGCTGGCCCGTGCTGGTCACCGGCTCGAAGTTCTTCGGCGCGCCCGGCTTCTGTGGCGCCATCCTGTTTCCGAAAGCGCGGTTCCGCCGCATTGCCGGCGCCGGCCGGCTGCCCGATGGGCTCGGCGCTTACGCCAGCGTCTCGAACGGCAGCGTATCGCGAAGGTGTCCCGGCCTGTTGCTGCGCTGGGCCGCGGCGCTGATGCAAATGCAGGATTTCGCGCGCATGCCAGTGGCGGATATCCGCCATGCCATCGATTCGGCGGGCGCCCGCGCCCGCGCCGAAATCATGCGCCATGCCGGTCTGCATCTAGTGCAATCGCCGCGGCCCGGCACCGGTGCGTGGTCGCACCGCCCCAGCGTGCTGACCTTCGCGCTACACAGCGCCGGGCGCCTG
>Ga0302157_10004591_pt1 | contig 14972 bp, 12 predicted proteins | sample I_Bog_N3_3_FD_193502 | JGI IMG/M metagenome (GOLD analysis project Ga0302157, IMG submission 193502) | Peat permafrost microbial communities from Stordalen Mire near Abisko, Sweden - I_Bog_N3_3 | ecosystem: Environmental > Terrestrial > Soil > Wetlands > Peat | place: Sweden: Abisko, Stordalen...
CCGAGGGTCACACCCTGGTAGAGCTTGACCTCGTCGCCGATGATCGTGGTCTCGCCGATGACGATGCCGGTGCCGTGGTCGATGCAGAAGGCCCGGCCGATGGTGGCCCCGGGATGGATGTCGATGCCGGTGCGCGCGTGGGCCACCTCCGCCAGCAGGCGGGGCAGCGTGGGCACGCGGAGCCGGTGCAGCTCGTGAGCGATGCGATGCACCGCGATGGCGAAGAATCCCGGGTAGGCGGCCACCACCTCGTCGAGCGACTCCGCGGCGGGATCGCCGGCGACGATGGCCACGGCGTCACCGCGCAGCCGTTCAGAGATGGCCGGCAGTGCGTGGATCAGCTCGTCAGTGACCTCAGCGGAGCGCTGCCGGGGCAGCACCGCGTGCAGCATGCTGCCGAGCTCGGCGCGGAGAAGAGAGATCCTGGCGAGGAGCTGCTCCTCCGTGGCGGCCCCGTCGGAGTAGTGCTGCGGGAAGAGCAGACCCACCGCGGAGTCGACGAACGTCTCGACCCGCCGCCGTGAGGGCAGGCGCGCCCCCTTCGTCCGGCGATGCTCGAGCAGATCGCGGACCAGCGTGCGATCGCGGTCGGCCGAGTCGGTCACGTCCGGCCGCTCGCTGACCGCGATCCCCAGGTCACGGCGCGCACGCCGCGGCCCGCCGGCAGGATCGTGAGCTGCCGAGCTCACACTGCCGCCGTCGGTGATCGTCAACGAGTCCATCTCTGCTCCTGCGGAACGGTGGGATGCACGCCGTCATCGGCATGGCATCGAAACCAGGGTTCGCCAAGCCTGGAATGGCCGCACGGGGGCCGATCCAGGCTCAGATACAGGAGCAGGTGTTACGCGCACCGAAATCGAGGTACAGCCGCCGCGTGGGCAGATATCGGCGTCCGGGCTGTGCGCTCATCGTGCATTGATGATACACGGGCCCGGTGACGGCCCCGGCAGACACGCCGGCGAGAGGAAGGCGGGCAGCCGCCGGTCGTCGGGCTCGGGCACCACCCCACCGTCGGCGAGGGTCCGATACGTCCACCGCGGCCCCCGGGTCGTGATCTCGAGCAGCGCGTCAGCGAGCCGGTCGATGTCCTCCTCCCGGCTGCCCAGGCCGAGGCTGGCGCGGATGGCTCCGGGAACATCCGTGCCGCAGCCGGGCCGCCATCCCTCCACCCCGCCGGCGAGATGGGAGAGCAGGGGGTGAGCGCAGAACGAGCCATTGCGCACCCCGATCCCGTACTCGGCGCTCAGGATGGTCGCGACCTCGGCGTGATCGCGGCCATTGACACTGAACGCGGCGATTCCCACCCGCTCGGGATGCCCTGGCCAGGTCTGGTAGGTCACCACCCCGGGGATGCCGGCCAGCCGTTCGCGGAGCAGGTCGCCCAGGCGGGCCTCCTCCGCACTGACGGCGCCCATGCCGATCCGCGCCAGCGCCCGGCAGGCGGCCGCCAGGGCAAAGGCTCCGACCACGTTGGGAGAGCCGCCCTCGTGGCGGTCCGGGAGATCGGTCCATGCGGCTCCCTGGGCGCTCACCCAGGCGACCGAGCCACCCCCGGCGAGATAGGGGTCGCTGGTGGCCAGCCAGTCGGTCCGGCCGACCAGGGCGCCGCTGCCGAAGGGGGCGTACATCTTGTGCCCGGAGAGGGCAACCCAGTCCAGGTCCAGCCCGGCGATATCCACGGCGCGGTGGGGCGCCAGCTGGGCGCAGTCGACCAGGATGCGCGCGCCGTAGTGGTGGGCGAGCTCGGCCAGCTCGGCGATCGGCCAGACCTCCCCGGTCACGTTGGAGGCACCGGTCACCGCCAGCAGCACGGGCTGCTCCTCCGGGGCCCGGGCCAGCGTCTCGTCGACGTCGGCGAGGAGCTCGGCCGGGCTCGCCGGGACGGGCAATTCGACTGCTGAGTGATATCGCCGCCAGGGGAGGAGGTTGGCGTGGTGCTCGGTCAGGGTGGTGATCACGGTCGTCCTGCGGGGCAGGCATCGGGCCAGCAGGTTGATGGCGTCGGTCGTGTTGCGGGTAAAGATCACGGTGTCATCGGGCCGGCCCCCGAGAAAGGAGCGCACCGTATCGCGCGCGCCCTCGTACGCGGCCGTCGAGACCTGCGAGCGGAAGCCCGCGCCCCGGTGGACGCTGCTGTACCAGGGGATCAGAGCCTGGATCTCATCCCAGACCTCGACCAGCGCCGGCGCGCTCGCCGCGTAATCGAGATTGATGTAGCGAGCGCTGCGACCGCCGACCAGCGGCACCTCGACCCCGGCCCCCACGACCCGGGAACATTCCGACTCGATCACCATCGCGGTCGCCTCCGGACACTTAGTTGCCTCTCGCGAGGCCACATCCCCAAAACGGAGTGGCACCTTGGATGTCCATCCAGGTTGCCGGGTCCGGCCGGGCGCCGGACCGCTCCTGATGCGGGACGGAGTCTAGCGCACATCAGCCGTCGATTGCCACAAGGGGATCGAGCAGCATCGCACCCATCTCATCGTGCGATGGAATGGCTCCGCCCACCTCAGCCGGAGCGGCCCGTTACCATGGGCTCGATCGGTCAGGCCGGGTTCTCCGGCCGTCGCCCGGACAGCGCCGGCATCCGGATGGAGCTCGGGAAAGCGCGAAGGAATCAGGAGAAATCAGATGAGTGACGACACCATCCGCTGGGGGGTCCTCTCCACGGCGTCCATCAGTGACTCCCTGATCCCGGGGCTGCTCGCCGCCGACGGGTGCGAGCTGGCCGGGATCGCCTCCCGGTCGCGCGACCGCGCCGAGGCCGCCGGCGCCCGGTGGGGCTGCCCCGCGTACGCCTCCTACGAGGCAGTGCTCGACGACCCCGCCATCGACGCCGTCTACATCCCCCTCCCCAACCACCTCCACGTGGAGTGGACGATCAAGGCCCTCGAGGCGGGCAAGCACGTGCTCTGTGAGAAGCCGCTGGCCCTCACGGTGGGCGATGTCGACAAGATCGCCGCGGCGGCAGAGCGCACCGGCCGCCACGTCCTCGAAGCCTTCATGTACCGCTTTGCGCCCCGCTGGCGGCACGCCGTCGAGCTGGTCGCGAGCGGCGCGATCGGGCAGCCGCGCGTGGTCCGGATCGGCTTCGCCTTCGCGCAACCCCTCGACCTCGCCAACATTCGCTTCATCCCCGAGGTGGGTGGCGGGATCATCTGGGACATGGGCTGCTACGCGACCAACATGGCCCGCGGCATGCTCGGCCAGGAGCCCACCGAGGTCTTCGGGTTCCCCGAGGTCCGCGACGGACAGCCGACGGAAACGACGGTCACCGGGGTGATGCGCTTCCCCCACCAGACCGCGGCACCGTTCTGGGTCAGCTTCGACTTCCCCAACCCGTTTGCCCAGGTGGAGGTGACGGGGAGCGATGGCTGGCTGCTGCTGCCCGGAACCGGCTTCCGGCGGGAACCGTTCACCAAGCTCATCCTCCACCAGGGCGGCGACGAGATCTACACAAATGGCGTCGAGCCCACCATCGAAACCTTCCCCTTCGTCGACCCCTACCGGCTCGAGGTGGAGCACCTTTCCGACGTCATCCGGGGCCGCGTTCCGCTCGCGTACAGCCTGGCCGACGCCCGGGCCAACACGGCCGTCCTCGAGGCCATGCACGCCTCGATCGCCTGCGGCGCGCCCGCTCCAGTGACTGGCGACTGAGCCCACCCGGGGACGCCCATCTCAGCCATCCGACGACCGCGCCCGGTCCGCCCGCATTCAGGTCGGGAGGGCCGCGCCAGCCACCCTATCGTACGTTAGCGTACAAACCCATTCCCGGGACTGTGCTTAACTGCAGTCAACTGGCTACGTTGTCCGCTGGCACCGGGGGCGTGCAGTCGGTCGATAGGTTGCTGGTGCTTCCCTTGGGGGGACCCTCATGCCCAATGGGCGAATGTCCGATAGGGCAGCCGGGCGCTTCGCGGATCTGATCTTCTCGCCGGCGGATGCCCTGGCCGTCACCGATGACACCGGAGCCTTCACCTCCATCTCGCCGACGTCCATGCCGCTCCTCGGGTACGCGCCCGAGGAGCTCATCGGCAGGCTCATGACCGGGCTGCTCCACCGCGACGACCGGACGATCGCAGGCACGGCCCGCCGGCGGATGGCGCGCACGGGCGAGATCGAGAACGTGAGCCTCCGATTCCGGCGCAAGGATGGCACCTACGCATGGCTCGAATGCCGGAGCCGGCCGATCATCAATGCCACGACAGGGGCGATGGATCAGACCCAGCTGGCACTCCATGACATCGGCGACCGCATCGAGGCCCAGCAGGAGATGGAGCGCAACGCCCTCACCGACACCGTCACCGGCCTCGCCAACCGCACCCTTCTCAGCGATCGCCTCAACCAGGCCTTGAAGCGGCTCAAGCGCAACGCGGGCCTGGTCGGGGTGCTCATGCTGGACCTCGACCATTTCAAGGTCATCAACGACACCCTGGGGCACCACGGCGGTGACGCGGTGCTGATCAGCACGGCGCAGCGGCTCCTGTCCGTCGCCCGGCCTGAGGACACCGTCGCCAGATTCGGCGGCGACGAGTTCGTCGTGGTGCAGTCCCTGGCCAGCTTCTCCGATCTCAGCGCGTGCGCCGACCGCATCGTGGCCGCGCTCCGCGAGCCCCACCGGGTGGGCGACCAGGAGGTCGTCGCCACGGTGAGCATCGGAGTCGCCGCCACCTCGCGACCGGACCACCTGCCCGACGACCTGCTGCGCGAGGCCGATCTGGCCATGTACCGAGCCAAGGACCGGGGGCGCGATCGCCACGAGGTCTACGGGGAGGCGCTCCAGGCGCGGGCCACCCAGCGCCTCGAGACCGAGCGGATCCTGCGGCATGCGATGTCCGCCGGCCGGTTGAGCGTCCGCTACCAGCCCATCGTCGATCTCTCCACGGGCACCGCCGTCCAAGCCGAGGCCCTGCTGCGCTGCAGTGCCATCGACCGGGGCAAGTCGATGCCGGAGCGGTACATCTCCGTCGCCGACGAGACCGGGCTCCTCCCCGTCATCGACGACTGGGTGCGCGCGACCGCCTTTGCCCAGCTGGCCACCCTCCGCCCGGCCCTCCGCGAGGGTGATCTCAAGCGCGTCGCGGTCAACGTGACCGCCCGCGAGCTGGTCAGCGTCGACTTCGCGTCGCGCTTCGCGTCGAGCCTGGCCACGGCGGGCCTCGAGGGGAAGGATCTCGCCATCGAGGTGACCGAGCAGGTGCTGCTGCAGACCTCGAACTCCGCTATCAGGGCGCTCGTCCAGCTCCGCGACACCGGTGTGCACATCGGGCTGGACGACTTCGGCACCGGTTTCTCCTCCCTGACCCACCTGCAGGCCCTGCCCCTCGACTTCATCAAGATCGATCGCAGCTTTGTGAAGCGCATCGCCGTCGACGGGCGCAGCCGCGCGATCGTCGCGGCGATCATCGACCTCGCCCATGCGCTCGACCTCACGGTTGTGGGCGAGGGCATCGAGACGCAGGCTCAGCTCCTCCTGCTTCGGGGCTTCGGGTGCGATCTGGGGCAGGGACACCTCTTTGCCCGCTCCCTCACCGCGTCCGGCCTCGTCGGCTTCCTCGATGACGGGGCCGCCTCTCATCTCGTGTTTGGCGGGGAGCGCCGGTGGATCTCGCGCTCAGACCTCGCTCATGGAGCGGGACGGACGGCCGACGCTGACACGTGCGGCGCCCGCTTGGTGGGATCTCACCGGAACTACAGCACCACGCGAAGTCGCAGATTAGGGATCTGACCGGCCCGGCCCACCTGGTCGACGGCCGCGTCCAGACCTCCGAAGAGAGCCCGCGTGGCGGCGACACCTCACCTTGGTCACGCCCCTGAAGGGACTTCCGGCCTAGTTTTGGTGACCACAATGGGACGTTGACGTCATTTGGAGCGCCCTGGTATTGTCACCCGCCAAATTCGGACATAGCCGCCGAGCAATGCCGGAGACGGCCACGGGGATTGGGGAGCTGACATGAGCGAACTCGCAGGTGGATCAGGCGCACCCGCCGTCGGACTGAGACGCGGAGCGATCGGACTCCGGGAGGTTCTCTTCCAGAGCATCACCGACATGGCCCCGGGAGCCGCGATCGCGGCCTCCATCCCGGCGGGTGTGTATTTCGCGGGCGGTTCTCTCCCACTGTCGGTCCTCCTCGCCCTGGTCGCCTGCCTGCTCTGTGCCTCGTGCGTCGGCGAGCTGGCCCGGGAGCTCCCCTCCGCGGGAGGCCTGGGCACATATACCGCTCGGGGCCTGCACCCCTCGCTGGGCTTCCTCGTCAACTGGGCGTACGTGGCCGCGGCCGGACTGATCCCGGCCCTGGTGCTCCTGCAGCTCGGCTCGACGACCGCCGCGACGGTCCATGAGTACGCCACCTGGTTCTCGCTCAACCTCTGGTGGATCTTCAGCGTCATCGGTGCGCTGATCGTCCTGGCCGCCGGCTACTACGGCATCCGCACCTCGGCCCGGATGGGCACCATCCTGGGGACGTTCGAGATCGTCGTCTTCGTGGTGCTGGCCATCCTCTTCGTGATCAAGGCGGGCGACGCCAACACCCTGAGCGTCTTCACCGCCAAGTACACGCCGAGCGGTTTCCACGGCATCAGCGGGATCTTCGCGGGGTCGGTGTTCACCATCCTCGCCTTCGGAGGCTTCGAGGGCGCCGCCCCGCTCGGCGAGGAGGCCAAGGATCCCCGCAAGACCGTCCGCCGCGCCGTCCTGGGCGCGACCCTCGGTGTCGGCCTCATCTACGTCTTCACCACCTACGCGGCCGACGTGGTCTTTGGGCCGGCCCGGTTCGCCTTGTTCACCAGCTCCGGTCCCAGCTCCTGGGAGGGGATCGCCACCGCCTCCTACGGGATCTTCTGGCTCCTCGTCTTCCTCGCCATCGTGAACTCCACCATCGCCAACTCGAACGCGGGCACCACCGCCTCCAGCCGGACGGCCTACGCCATGGGACGCGTCGGTGCCTTCCCCCACTTCCTCGCAACCGTGCATCCGCGCCACCGCACCCCGCAGTGGGCCCTGCTCGCCGCCTTCGTCGTGACCATCGGGGTGACGCTCGGGCTGGGGCTGCACTTCAACCCCTTCACGGCCTTCAACATGGTCGGGACCGGGATCGTCGTACTTCTGGTGGCGATCTACCTGGTCGTCGACGCCGCCTGCATCGGCTACTTCTGGAAGAAGAACGGGCGGCAGATCAACTGGTTCCTCCACGTCATCGTGCCCGTGCTCGGCATCATCGTCTTCCTCCCCGCGTGGTTCAGCGGAGCCGGCATCCCGATCTTCTCCTTCATCACGCCACTGCCCGCGCCACTCTCCTACATGGGACCGGTGATGGCTGTCTGGATGCTCCTGGGGGTCGGCTACATGGTCTACCTCTACCAGCGGTACCCCGGACGCGTCAAGGAGGTGGGCACCATCCACCTGGACCTTGATGCTCAGATCGACGAAGAGCAGGAGGCCGTCGCATGAGCGCTCTGGAAGTCCTCTCGTTCACCCCCACGCCGGATCAATACGCCTGGACCTTCGGAGGGGCGGCCCCGCTCGCACGCATCCGCCCCGGGACCGTGCTGCGCGTCTTCACCGAGGACTGCTATGCGGGCCACGTGCGCAGCGAGAAAGACCTGGTGTCCGATGTCTGCAACTTCCCCTTCCTCAACCCCCAGACCGGCCCCTTCTACATCGAGGGCGCCGAGGTCGGGGACACGGTCGCCGTGCACTTCATCGACATCGAGCCGGCCCGCGACTGGGCGGCGTCCACGACCCTACCGCTCTTCGGCGCGCTGACCGCCACCCACCTCACAGCGCTGCTCGACGAACCGCTCCCCGAGATCGTCTGGATCTGGGAGCTGGACCGCAAGGCGAGGACCTGCATCTTCCGCGCCCACTCCGGAGACTTCACGACGGCGCTCCCGCTGGAGCCGTTCCACGGAACCGTGGGGGTCGCCCCGGCCAACCTGGAGGTGCGCTCCGCGCTGGTCCCGGATGCCTTCGGCGGCAACATGGACACGCCCGAGATGAGGGCCGGGACCACCTGCTACCTCGGGGTCAACGTCGAGGGCGCTCTGCTCTCGCTGGGCGACGGCCACGCCCGTCAGGGCGAGGGCGAGACCTGCGGGGTGGCGGTCGAGTGCGCCATGAACACGGTGATCGCCGTCGACCTGATCAAGGGGCGCCCCTGTCCCTGGCCCCGGATCGAGTCCGAGACCCACATCATCTCCACCGGGTCGGCGCGCCCCCTGGAGGACGCCTTCCGCATCGCCCAGGTGGACCTCGTCCACTGGCTCGCCGAGGACTACGGCCTGGAGACGATGGACGCGTACCAGCTGGTGACCCAGGGCGTGCTCTCGCCGCTGGCCAACGTCTGCGACACCAACTACACATCGGTCGCCAAGTTCCCCAAGAAGTACCTCCCCAAGGTGGAGGCCATGCGCGGCGCCGACGCCAAGCTCCGCAGCATCGCCGCCGAATACCGGCGGATGCATCCCTGACCCCCGGCGGCACAGACTCGCAGCAGCACCCAGCAGGGTGAGCCCAGGAGGGACGCCGTGAACGAGCAGAGCGCTGACGCGCCGGCCGAGGTGCCCAGGCGCCCCCTCGCCGTGGTCACCGGGGCCAGTGCCGGGATCGGCGAGGCGATCGCGACGCGCCTCGCCGAGGAGGGCTTTGACCTGATCCTGGGGGCCCGCCGCCAGGACCGGCTCCGGGAGGTGGCGGACCGGCTCGGTGCCGAGGCGCGGCCGCTGGACGTCAGCGACGAGAGCAGCGTGGCCGCCTTCTGCGCCGGAATCGACCGGCTGGAGGTGCTGGTCAACAACGCCGGCGGCGCCCGGGGCCTGGACCCGCTGGCCGCGGCCCGCAGCGACACCTGGCGCTGGATGTGGGAGGTCAACGTGCTCGGCCTCATGCAGATGACCCGTGCCCTGCTGCCCGCGCTGGAGGCTTCCGGGCACGGCCACATCGTGAACGTCTCCTCCACCGCCGGTCTCGAGGTGTACGAGGGCGGGAGCGGCTACACCAGCGCCAAGCACGGTGTCCACGCCATCAGCAAGACGCTCCGGCTGGAGCTGGCGGGGCGCCCGGTCCGGGTCACCGAGGTCTCCCCCGGGATGGTGGAGACCGACTTCTCCCTCAACCGCTTCGAGGGCGACGCGGCACGGGCGGCCGGCGTGTACCAGGGCGTGACCGCGCTCACGGCCGCGGACGTGGCGGACGTCGTTGCCTTCGCGGTCACCCGGCCGGCCCACGTCAACCTCGACGAGATCGTGATCCGCCCGCTCCAGCAGGCGGCAGCCCACAAGGTGGTCCGGCGCAGCTGAGGACCGAGGGCTCCTCCCGGGGTCCCGGTTCCGGCTGAGGCCGGCAGGCTCGTCAGCTCTTCTCCCCTCCCAGGAAGCCGACGATGACACCAAAGATGGTCGTCGAGAGCGCAAAGAGGGTGGTGTACGAATTGGTCAGCTTCAGGGCGTCCGTGGTGATCCCGGCGGCCAGGAGCAGGAGGAAGATGCCGAGCGCGACCAGGAACCGGCCGGTGTTGAACTTGGCTCCGCCGAGGAGCTGGTTGGTGAGGTCGGCGGCGCTGCCGCTCGCCTGAGCGTCGGCGGCAGCCGGCGACGGGGGCGTGGCCGCCAGGGCCTTGCTCACGGCGTTGACCACCGGCTGAAGCTGGCCCGCCATCTGCACGGACATGGACCTTCCCTGCTCGGCGTCGGCCGGGGGCTCCGCGGTCAGGGCGGTCCGCAGCATTTGGGTGATTGCCGGATCAGCCTGTCGCTCAAAGAAGACGCCCATGACGCAATGCCCTCCACTCCTGCGGGATCAGTCCGCCACGGGGGCTCTCACCCGTGCCGGGACACTCCTGGCACGGGGGCTCTCACCCGCGCCGGGACACTCCTGTGTTTCTATCACGCGGGTCCGGGGGGCGCCAGGGGTCAGGGGGCAGCCGGCCGCAAAGCGAGTGACACCCTGATGAGGTTGCCGGCGAGCAGGCAGATCCACAGCTGGCAGACGCCCACGAGACCGCGCTCCGCGAGGCCCTGCCAGACACCCGTGAACAGAGCGATGGCAAGCAGGCCGTAGAGGGCCGGCGTCACCACGCCCGCGACCAGCAGGATCGGCTTCAGACTCCTCCAGCCCGCCAGCAAGGTCACGCGCCGCGCAAGTGGGAAAGGTGTCACCGCCAGCACCCAGAGGGCGACCCCACTGAGAAGTGCGTCGGTCAAACCGCCGGCGCTCAGCAGCTGACTGGTCGCGCTGCATGCATGTGCCGAGAGCTGACAGGGGATCAGAGGGAAGGAGTTGCCCAGGGCGAGGCCGGAGAGACCGATCTTCCACGCTGCAGGCGAGCTCACACCTGATAGCGCAGGACGCAACCCGAAGATGGCGAAGCCGAAGGTGCCGAGACCTCCCAGCGCGAAGCACAGGATCGGGAACCAGACGTGCGGAGCGGTCGCCGCCTGCAGGTCGCTGATCGTGTCCGTCACGGGGCGGTACCTCGGCCCTTGCCAGGTCTCAGCGATCACCCACCCAGCAGCGAAGACCACCTGTGCCAGCAGACCGACGATCCCCCAGGTGAGAGCCTGGCGCCGGCGACCCTGCGCGTAGCCGGCGCCGGCGACGCTGGTCATCCGCTCATCCCGCGGTCGGGCCGAGATCCATCGACGCACCCGAGCGCGGTCTGCGCCACGCGAAAGGATCGACGGTCCGGCTCACCCCGATTCCCCCAGCGTCCCGGGATCCGGGTCAGCCGGCCCGCGCCCGCCAGCCGGAGCCGGGTCCTGAGCCCACCGGGGACGCCGGGTGCGCCTGCCCTCCCGCTCTGCGGTGGCGTGCTTGTCGACCTCCAGCCTCTCCAGGAGGCGGGTGAGGTTCACGACATCAGAGACGTCCCAGCCGGCCACGAAGGATGCGAAGCGAGCCACACCGACCTCCTGGAGCTGGCGCATCTCCTCGTACCCCCGGGTGGTGAGGGAGACCAGGCACGCCCGATGGTCGGCGGGATCGCGCGTCACCGCCACCAGGCCGTCCTCCTCCAGCGACTGCACGTGCCGGGTGATGAGGGACGGGCTGACCTGCAGGGTGTGGGCGATATCGGAGGGGCGCTCGCCCTCAGGGGCGGTGAGGACCTGGAGCAGGGACAGCCTGCCCGCTCCCGGGCTGTCGCGCCGGGCCCGGTCCAGCCCCGCGTTGAGGGTGAAGAGGGCGACCACCATGCGCTCGACGTCCGCTCGGCTGGGGGGCATCCCCTGATCCTACTATAGTTGCTTGAGCGAATCAATTACTAACCTAACCCATCCTCCCCCTACAATCGTGCTAAGTCGATCGAACGTCGGCAGCCGGAGAGGTGCCATGTTCACGCGAGGGGCCGCCAGGAACCTCCTTGCGGGCGTCGTGCTCGCGGGGTGCGCGGTGGCGGGGGTCGGGGGAGGAGTCAGCGCGGGCATCTACCCGGCCCGCGTGATGGCGTCGCCGTCCGCGCCGACCAGGGGAGCGGCCGCGACCAGCGGGATGGCGCTCGCAAGGTCGCCCCATGCGCCCCAGCCCGCGACCGTTCACCTGCTGTCGAGCCAGTCCAATGCTCTCATGCCCAATGGCCTGGCCCTGACCCCTCCGATGGGATGGAATGGTTACAACGACTTCGGCCGCAGGGTGACCGCGGTGATCGTCGAGGCGGCGGCGCGCGCCATGGTGACGAGCGGGATGAAGGCCGCCGGCTACGCCTACGTCAACCTCGACGGCGGCTGGAACCTACGGACGCGCAGCGCCCAGGGCCAGCTGCAGCCAAATCCCAGGCTTTTCCCGCACGGGATCCAGCCAGTGGTCGACTACGTGCATTCGCTCGGCCTCAAGTTCGGGATCTACGCCAGCGCCGGCACCAGAAACTGCGCGGGAAGCAGCGCCGGCAGCTACGGCCACTATCGCCAGGACGCCGCCACCTTCGCCTCCTGGGGAGTCGACTACATCAAGCTCGACTGGTGCTACGTCCCCTACAAGGATTACCCGTCCATGACTCACCAGCAGGTCAGCCAGACGCTGGCCCGGCAGATGGGTCAAGCCATCGCCGCCACCGGGCGCCAGATCCTCTATGACGTCAACGACACCGCGGTCCGTACCACGGCCTGGACCTGGGCCGCGCCGGTCGCCAACCTCTGGCGCACCACCCCCGACATCCGGGCCAACTACACCAGCATGGTGGCCCACTTCATCCGAGATGTCCGCGACTACCACTACGCCGGCCGCGGCGGCTGGAACGATCCGGACATGCTCGAGGTCGGCAACGGCGCGATGACCCCGACCGACTCCCGAACGCAGTTCAGCCTGTGGGCGGAGATGGCGGCACCGCTGATCGCGGGCAACAATCTGACCAAGATGTCGGCGGTGACGCGCGGAATCCTCACCAACCGAGCGGTCATCGCCGTCGACCAGGACAGGCTGGCCAGGCAGGGATATTCGGTGGCGAGCAGCCACGGCCACTGGGTGCTCACCAAGCCGCTCGCCAACGGGGACCGCGCGGTCGTGCTCTTCAACCAGACGGACGCCGGGGCGACCATTTCGACGACCACCAGTCGGGTCGGCATGCCGCCGGCGGCCGTGTACAGCCTGCGCAACCTGTGGACCGAGGCGGTCACCGAGACCGCGGCGGCGATCACGGCCACGGTGCCGGCTCACGGCGTGGTCATGTACCGGGTCGCAACGGCCGGGAGGATGTCGGGCCGATAGGTCCGCCCCTCGTCGCCACCTCCGCCGTCGTCGCCAGCGGCGAGGAGCTCACACCTGTCGGTGCAGCACCGCGAACAGCACCATCAAGGCGACGACGCAGCCGCCGCCCACCACGAGCAGGGCGGGCGGCACCCCGCCCGCGACAGACGTGAGAGCCAGGGCAACCAGTCCTACGAGGGTGCCGAAGACGACGACCCCGCCGATGCGCAGCCAACGCCTCAGCTCGACGGCCGCGATGAACGCGTGGGGCCTCCGCCACTCACAGGACGTGTATGCCAGCTCGGCGATGATGACCAGCAGGGCACCGATCAGTGGCGCAGCCAGGTCGATGCGACTCCCCTCGCCGAGCACCGAGGTCGCGTACTCGATGGCGAGCAGCCCTATACCCCAGCCAATCGCATTCGACCGGTCGCTGGCGACGGCCCCGGCCAGGACGATGACGCTGAGAGCGCCGGTCGCGGCGGCAAGGCCGATGATCGGGGCCCGCTCCCCGTCGAAGCTGGCCCGCAGGGCGACCGTGGCGGCGAGCGCCGCCCCCAAGGAGACGGCCAGAGCCGCCGGGATCAGTGACCGCGAAGTCGCGCGCGCCGACGCCACAATTCCACCTCGGCAACCGCCACGTCCAGGGCATCCCCCTCGCCCCACGGCACCACCGCAACGCCCGCGCGCAGGAACCGCGATCGCAGCACCTCCCGGTCGAGGTGCCACACCCGCTGGGCCATGACCTCGATCGTCGAGCCGGCCGCCTCGACGTGAGGGGTCGGTGAGACCTCGATGACCGCGACGTCGAATCCCCGCCCGCGCAAGTCGAGGAGCGCGGTGACCACGCGCGGATCGAGCAGTGGCGTCAGGCCGACGATCAGTGCGTGAGGGGGCAGGAGCCGGACCGGGATCACGTCGATGCCCTTCCAGGCGTAACTGAACACCACCCTGGTGTCCAGCAGCGCGTCGACCAGCTGGTACGCATGGCGAGCGCCGCCGCCCACCTCGAGCCAGCGAAGAGCCCCGCCGAACCCGATGACCCCGACGCGGTCCCGCTCGCGAAGCCACGCCGACGCCAACGAGGCGGCGCCGCGGACCATCTGCTCCAGGGTGCCCGCCCCCGACGGTCCCACGTGGGTGAACGCATCGAGCAGGAGAACGACGTCGACATTGCGCTCGGGGTGCCGCTGGTTGACGTAGAGGTCGCCGTGGCGAGCCGAGACGCGCCAGTTGACGCTCCGGATTCGATCACCTGCAATGTAGGGGCGGACGTCGGCGAACTCGATGCCCTCGCCCTTCTGGTTCGCCACCCTGCTTCCCGCGTAGACATGGGTGCTGGTCGGCCGGATCAGGGTGCGCAGCCGGTCCGTTCCCGGATAGACCCTGACCTCCATCTGGCCGGGCAGCGTCATCTCGAAACGCCGCAGCCGAAAATCGTCGAAGCCGCGGACAGAGAGATCTCCGAGCGAGTAGCCGCCCCAGCGGAGGGGTCGGACCGCGAAGACCACGGATTGGGGGGAGGGATCGGCGCGACTCCGGGCCGCGGGATTTGCCTGCCCCTCCAGCTGGAAGCCCGGCGGAAGGGGGAGCCCGATCTCGAGGACCTCGAGCTCGGCGGGAGGGGAAACCTCTGCGGTCACCGTCACCGTGTCCCCCTCCACCACCCGCTGGGGCGAGATGGAGATCCGCGATCCCGGGGGTTGCGGCCGGCGCGACGTGGCCAACCCGACGAGCAGCAAAACGGTGAGTGGCGCAGCAACCGCGGCCAGCTCCGGGCGGCCGGCGGCGATGGCCGCCACCAGCAGGGCCGCCACCAGCCATGGATAGGCCAGGAGCCTGGCGGTCGGAGCCCAGATCACCCCGGGGGCCTGGCCTGGATCGCCGGCGCGGGGACGGTGTCAAGGCAGGCCTGGACCACGTCGTTGCCGCGCACCCCCCGAACCCAGAGTTCGGGGCGCAGGCTGAGGCGGTGCCCCAGGACCGGCACGGCCACGCCCTTGACGTCCTCGGGAACCACGTAGTCCCGCCCCAGCAGGGCGGCGCGAGCCCGGGCGGCGGCCAGAAGCGCCAGGCTCCCTCTCGGACTGGCGCCGACCTGGACGTCCGACCTCTGCCGCGTGGCGCGTACGACATCGACGATGTAGGCGGTGATGGTGGGGTCGACGTGAACGTCCTCGACCGCTTGTTGGAGCCCGAGCAGGGTGGGACGGTCGACGACCCGGTTGAGGCTCACGCTGTCGCTTCGTCGCTCCACCCGCCGCCGGAGCAGGTCGGCCTCCTCGTCGCCGGTCGG
>Ga0302157_10004592_pt1 | contig 14972 bp, 13 predicted proteins | sample I_Bog_N3_3_FD_193502 | JGI IMG/M metagenome (GOLD analysis project Ga0302157, IMG submission 193502) | Peat permafrost microbial communities from Stordalen Mire near Abisko, Sweden - I_Bog_N3_3 | ecosystem: Environmental > Terrestrial > Soil > Wetlands > Peat | place: Sweden: Abisko, Stordalen...
GTGGAGGTGTGGCTGTCACCGCACACGATGGTCATCCCCGGCTGGGTCAGGCCCTGCTCGGGCCCGATGATGTGGACGATGCCCTGGTTGGCGTGGCCCATCGGGTAGCAGGTGATCCCGAACTCGCCGCAGTTGGCCGCCAGCACCTCGAGCTGCTTGGCCGAGATGGGATCGGCCACCGGCTTGTCGATGTCGGTGGTGGGCACGTTGTGGTCGGCGGTGGCGATGGTCAGGTCGGGTCGGTGGACGCCCCGGCCGGCCAGGCGCAGCCCGTCGAAGGCCTGGGGCGAGGTGACCTCGTGGATCAGGTGGAGGTCGATGAAGATGATGTCGGGCTCGTCGACGCCCTCGTGGACGACGTGGCGGTCCCACACCTTCTGGGACAGGGTGCGCGGGGACGGGACGGTGCTCATGGAATCAGTTCCCCACCTTCACGATGTCCACCTTCAGGGTCCCGCCCGGCGCCGCGTACTGCACCGAGTCGCCGGCGGCGTGGCCCAGCAGGGCCTGCCCCAACGGCGATCCCGGCGAGACCACGGTCAGGTCCCCCTGGCGCTCCTCGATGGAGCCCACGAAGAAGTCGGTGGTCTCGTCCTCGTCGTCCCCGTCGTAGCGGAGGGTGACCACGGTGCCGGGCGCCACCGTCCCGTCCGAGCTGCGGTCCGACTCCACCACCGTGGCCGTCTTGAGCAGCCGCTGGAGCTGGCGGATCCTCGACTCCATCTTCCCCTGGGCGTCCTTGGCCGCGTGGTAGTCCCCGTTCTCCGACAGGTCGCCGAGGGCGCGGGCCGTCTCGATGGCGGCCGCGATCTCCACCCGTCCCCGGGTGGTCAGGTCCTCGAGCTCGGCCTGCAGCCGCTCATAGGTGTCGCGGGTCAGTTGGGCGTCGGTGGTGTCACTCACGGTTCACCAGGCTAACGGGTCGGAATCGCCGGTCAGGACGCCCGGGTGACCCGGTAGCGGTCGGCGTCGAAGCGACGGGTCCGCTGGCGGTACCGCCAGGTGAAGTCGGGCCACAAGGTGGTGTTGCGTCCTGAGGCGTCGAGGTACCAGCTCGAGCACCCGCTGGCCCACACGGTGTGTCCCATCTTCTGCTGGACCTCCTCGTCGAACCGGTCCACCGCGGCGGGGTCGACCACCACCGAGGCCAGGTTCCGGGCCGTCATGGTCTTCAGGGCGTCCACCACATAATTGGCCTGCGACTCGATCATGAAGATCATCGACGAGTGGCCGAGGCCGGTGTTGGGCCCGATGATCATGAACAGGTTGGGGAAGTCGGGGAGGGTGGTGCCCAGGTAGGCCCGCATGCTCCCGCCCCAGTGCTGGCGGATGGTGCGGCCGTCGGCGGCCCGGACCCGCCGGGCGATGGGGGGCTCGGTGGCCTCGAACCCGGTGCCGAGGATGATGGTGTCCACCGGGCGCTCAGTACCGTCGGCCGTCACGACGGCGTGGGGGAGGATCCTGGCGATGGGGTCGGTCACCAGCTCGGTGGTGGGCCGGCCCAGGGCCGGCAGGTAGTCGTTCGACAGCAGCACCCGCTTGCATCCCAGCGCGTAGTCCGGGGTCAGCTGGGCCCGCAGCTCCTCGTCGGGCACCTGGGCCTCCAGGTGGGCCAGGGCGGCCCGGGCGGCGACGCGGCTCAGCCCCGGGTAGCGGGTGAACATGAGGGCCAGCAGCTCCCGCGACCAGTAGACCCGGGCCCGGCTGAGCCGGGTGGCCAGCCGGACGTGGGCGAACAGCCACTGCTCCCAGGGCCGGAAGGGGCGGTCGGGCCGGGGCACCACCCACGGCGGGGTCCGCTGGAAGACGGTCAGGTGGCCCACCCGGGGCTGGATGGCCGGCACGAACTGGATGGCCGACGCCCCGGTGCCGATGACCGCCACCCGCTCGCCGGTCAGGTCGTGGCCATGGTCCCACCGGGCCGAATGGAAGAGGGTTCCCTCGAAGCGGTCGAGCCCCTCGATGGCCGGGAGGGCCGGCTCGGTCAGGAATCCCGCCGCCAGCACGAGCACGTCGGCCGTCAGCGGTCCGGCCGAGGTCTCGAGTGACCACCGCTGGCCGTCCTCGTGCCAGTCCGCCCCGAGGAGCTCGGTCCCGAACCGGATCTGCCGCTTGAGGTCGAACCGGTCGGCCACGCTGCGGAGGTACTCCTCGATCTCGGGCTGGGGGGCGAAGGTGCGGGACCAGTCGGGGTTGGGCGCATCGGAGAGCGAGTAGAGGACCGACTCCACATCGCACTGGCAGCCCGGATAGGTGTTCACCAGCCAGGTGCCCCCCAGGTCGTCCTCCTTCTCCAGCACGACCAGGTCCTCCACCCCCGCACGTCGGAGGCGGAGGGCCAGGGCGATGCCGCCGAACCCCGCCCCCACGATCACCACCCGGTGATGGGGCCCTCCGGTCTCGCTCCCGCTCCCGCTCATGGGCACCAGCCTACGACCGTGGTCCGGGTCGGAGCCCGCCGCCGGGGGAGGAGCTGCACCGAACCCCCCGCCGGCCTCTGGCCGGACCCCCAACATGCCGCGTCGGTGGCGCCCGTGGGATGATCGTTGCCACCACAACGACGGGAGGTGGGGGCCGTGGCGCTCGTGCAGGGAACATGGGAACCGGCGTTCGACGGGGTGGTCGACGCCCTGTCGTCGAGCCTCGACGCCGGAGGTGACGTCGGCGCGTCGGTGGCGGTCTTCCTCCACGGAGAGCCGGTGGTGGATGTCTGGGGCGGTTCCGTCGACGAGGCCGGCTCGGCCCCGTGGGAGCGCGACACCATCACCAACGTCTGGTCCACCACCAAGACCATGACCTTCCTCTGCGCCCTCATGCTGGCCGACCGGGGGGAACTCGACTTCCACGCCCCGGTGGCCCGGTACTGGCCCGAGTTCGCCGCCGGGGGCAAGGAGCGGGTGGAGGTGCGCCACCTGATGGGGCACACGGCCGGCCTGCCCGGGTGGGACGAGCACCTCGAGCCCGAGGAGCTGGCCGACTGGGAGCGGTGCACCTCCCTGCTGGCCGCCCAGGAGCCCTGGTGGGAGCCGGGCACCGCCTCGGGCTATCACGCCGTGACCCAGGGCTACCTCGTCGGCGAGCTGGTACGGAGGATCACCGGGGCCACCCTCGGCACGTGGTTCGCCAGCGAGGTGGCCGGACCGCTCGGGGCCGACTTCTTCATCGGCCTGCCCGAGGCCGAGGACCACCGGGTGTCGCTGGTGATCCCGCCCCCGCCGGTCGATGTCGACGTGCTCAAGCCGTCGCGGATCGCCCTTCGGGCCATGTCCAATCCGCCCCTCGACGCCACCTACCCCTCCCACGGGTGGTGGCGGCGGGCGGAGATCCCTGCCGCCAACGGCCACGGCAACGCCCGCTCGGTGGCCACCGTCCAGTCGATCATCGCCGGGCGCGGCCAGGCCCGCGGGGTCCGGCTCCTGTCCGCCGAGGGGTGCGAGCCCATCTTCGAGGAGCAGGCCACGGGCCGTGATCTCGTGCTGGGCCTGCCCAACCGCTTCGGGATGGGGTATGGCCTGGGGCATGCCTTCATGCCCATCGGGCCCCGGGCCTGTTACTGGGGCGGTTACGGCGGCTCCCTCATCGTCATGGACCAGGACCTCGAATTGACCGTCTGCTACGTGATGAACCGCATGGAGAGCGGGCTCCAGGGCGACGTCCGGGGGGGCACGATCATGCTGGCGGCGGCCGGCGCGGCCCAGACGGCCGTGGCCGCGGGGGCCTGAGCCCGGCTCCATGGACATCATCGACCCCGACGACCACGGTCCCGCCGCCATGGGCGGTCCCCCCGGACCGTCGGGCTCGGGCTCGGGCACGGGTGTGCCGCCGGGCTCGGGTGGGGGTGTGGGGGTCCCGTCGGGCCCGGCCAAGGACCCGAGGGTCCGGTCGTTCGAGACCCAGTTCGAGGAGCACCAGGACACACCGGTCAACTGGAAGGCCCTGGTCAAGCGGTCCATCGTGGTGCTGGTGGCCGGCCTGGCCTTCTACCTGGTCCTCCCCGAGCTGGCCGACGTCTTCCACGCCTGGCCCCGCCTGGCCCATCTCAACCTGCTGTGGTTCATCCCCGCCCTGGTGGCCGAGGGACTCCACTTCGCCTGCACCTTCTCGCTGCAGCGGATCGCCCTGCGCACCAAGGCCTGGTTCTCGGTCATCACCGCCCAGCTGGCCGGCAACGCCATCTCCCTCATCGTGCCGGGGGGCGCGGCGGCCGGCGCCGCCGTGCAGTTCCGCATGCTGGCGGTGAGCGGCATGGACGCCGCCGACGCCGTGGGAGGCCTGACCGCCTTCTCCTTCCTGGGCATCGGCGGCCTGCTGGCGCTGCCCCTGTTCGTCCTGCCGGTGGTGGTGTTCGGCTCACCGGTCAGCCGGGGCCTGGTCGACGCCGCCATCATCGGCGCCATCGGGTTCGTGGTCTTCGTCGGACTGGGGGTGCTGGTGATGGCCACCGACGCCCCCCTCCGTTGGATCGGGGAGGCCTTCCAGGCGGCCCGCAACCGGATCCTCCGCAAGCGGGAGGCCATGTCGGGGCTGCCCGGTCGGCTGATGGAGCAGCGCAACCTCATCCGCACGGTGCTCGGCCAGCAGTGGCTCAACGCCACGCTCCTGTCGGCCGGCCGGCTGCTGTTCGACTACCTGTGCCTGCTCTTCTCGGTTCGGGCGGTCGGCGCCCACCCCCGGCCCTCACTCATCCTGCTGGCCTACGCCGTGGCCGGGATCATCGGCCTGGTCCCCATCACCCCGGGCGGGCTGGGAATCGTGGAGGCCAGCCTCAGCGCCCTGCTGGTGCTGGCCGGGCTGGACACCTTCCAGGCCGTCCTGGCCACCCTGGCCTACCGCCTGGCCTCCTACTGGCTCCCCCTACTGTCCGGCCCCTTCGCCTACTGGGCCTTCAAGCACCGCTACCGAAACTCCAAGCTCCCGCCCCCCCTGGCCGCCGAGCCCTCACCCACCTAGACGGTCACGCCGCCGAGCCGGCCGGGCTGCGGCCCGAGGAGTGCCCCGGCCTCAGCGCAGGTCGACGATGCCGCCGGGCCGGAGGAAGCCCAGGCGGCCACAGCCCTCCTCGGTGACCAGCAGCGTCAGGTGGTCGGGGTCGGTGACGTTGGCCCAGGCCCTCCGGCCCTCGGGCGTCCGGCAGGCCACGACGGCCCGCTCGGGGGAGCCCCCCCGGTCGTAGGCGACGGTGTAGGTCTCGACGGAGACCTCCCCCTCGGCGTCGGCGTCAGGGGAGCACTGGGGGAGGGCGTGGACGGCCCGCTGGGGGTCGGCCCACCGGAACCCGCCCGCCTCCTCGACCACCGTCCCCTCGGGGAGCCCCGGCCCGGCGGTGCCGGCGCGGCCGGGGGCGGGGTCGGTCCCGAAGAGGCCGACACTGTGCCGGGTCAGGGTCAGGCCGACCCCGGTCACCAGTCCGAACGACCCCGGATCGGACCGGAGGGCGGCCGCCATGGCCGCCACGGCGTGGGTGCCGTAGTTGGCGCCGGGCCCGCCGGCGAAGGTGAGCCCTCCGGTCACCGACAGGGGTCGCGACGGGTCGTCGTCCCGGACACCGAGCTCGGCAGCGGCGATCTCCACCGCAGCGGGGAAGCACGAGTAGAGGTCCAGCCGGGCCACGTCGTCGATGCCCAGGCCGGCCAGCGCCAGTCCCGACGCCCCGGCCAGCCTGATGGCCGGAGACGAATGGAAGTCCGACCGGTGCGACAAGAACCAGTGGTCGTCGGCATCCGCTCCGGACAGGGGGAACACCCACCGGTCACGCGGCACACCGGCCGCCTCGGCCGCCCCGGCCGAGCACAGCACGAGGGCGGCGCCCTGGTCCACCTGCATGTTGGCCGTCAGCAGCTTGGTGTAGGGGTAGTCGACCATCCGGTTGTCGTCGGTCACGGTGATGACCTCGTCGGCGGTGAGGGCCCGGCGCAGCCAGGCCTCGGGGTTGGTCGCGGCCACCTCGGACAGCCTCGACCACTGGCGCCCGATGTGGAGCCGGTGGGCCTCGGGTGTCCGGCCCACCTGGTTGCGGACCGCCTGCTCGAACAGGGGGTAGCTGTGGAGGGGCCGGTCGAGGCCGCGCTCCTCCTCGGCGTCGGTGGTGCCCCGGCGGTCGCTGCCGAACGGGAGCGGGGCCACGCCGTCGGGCAGCTGGACGGTCCAGGGGAGCACCGGGCGGTCGGCGTGCCGCCGCGCCGCTGCCTGGGTGTACCCGCAGTCGGCTCCGACCACGACGGCCACGTCGAGCTCGCCCCGCCCGATGGCCAGGGCGGTGGCGTTGAGCAGGCGCTGGGGGGTGTCGCCCCCGGCCATGGTCAGGACGGTCTCGGCCGGATCGATGCCGAAGGCGTCGGCCACGGCCCGCCCCGGGTTCACGTACGGCCAGCTCAACGGGTTGACCACGCGCACCGACTGGGTCCGGGCCAGCAGCGCCCGTCCGCACCGGGCCGGCGCCCCCGTCGCCACGCCGTCGCAGTCCTCCACCGCGGCGTGCAGGGCCTCGACCATCAACCCGATGGGCTCGGGGCGGTCGGCCAGCGACCCCTCGCCCTCGGTGTGCGGCCGGTTGGTGGCCTGGCCCGCGCCGACCAGGACGGGGGTGCGGGGGTCGATGCTCATGAGGGGAACGAGCGTACCGGGCGCCACCAGGGCCTCATCCCCGTCGGTACACTCGGGGGATGCGCATCGCCGTCGGCTCCGACCACGCGGGGTTCGATCTGAAGTCGGCCGTGTCCAAGCACCTGGCCGACGCCGGCCACCAGATCGTCGACCTGGGAACGGACTCGGCCGACCGTCCGGTGGACTACCCCGTGTTCGGCGTGGCGGTGGGCCGGGCCGTGGTCGAGGGCCGGGCCGACCGCGGCGTCTGCGTGTGCGGCACGGGCATCGGGATCGGCATCGCCGCCAACAAGGTCGAGGGGGTGCGGGCGGCCCTGGTCCACGACTCCACCACCGCCGGCCTGGCCCGGCGCCACAACGACGCCAACGTGGTCTGCCTGGGCGGGAGGACCCTCGGGGTCCTCGAGGCCCTCGACGCCGTGGACGCCTTCTTCTCCACCGACTTCGCCGGCGGGCGCCACCAGGCCCGGGTGGACGAGATCGCCGAGTACGAGCGGACGGCCCGCCCCGGCCGGACAGACCCGACAGCCCAGACCGCCGACCGGACAGAAAGGCCCTAGCCGACACCATGCCCAGCCCCCTCGCCGCCTCTCCCTTCGACCGCTGGCTGGAGCAGGACCCCGACGTCGCCCGGCTGCTGGGCGACGAGGCCGTGCGGCAGTCGACCACCCTGCAGCTCATCGCCTCGGAGAACTTCACCTCACCGGCGGTGCTGGCCGCGTCGGGCTCGATCCTGACCAACAAGTACGCCGAGGGCTATCCGGGCCGGCGCTACTACGGCGGGAACCAGGTCATCGACGAGGTGGAGGACCTGGCCCGCCGACGGCTGACGGCGCTGTTCGGGGCCGAGCACGCCAACGTGCAGCCCCACGCCGGGGCCAATGCCAACCTCGCCGTCTACCAGGCCCTGCTGGAGCCGGGCGACACCATCCTGGCCATGCGCCTCGACCACGGCGGTCACCTCACGCACGGGTCGCCGGCCAGCATCACCTCCAAGATCTGGCGGTTCGTGTCCTACGGGGTGTCCGCCGCCTCGGACGACCCCGACAAGCCGGGGGAGATCATCGACTTCGACCAGGTGGCCGACCTGGCCCGCCGCGAGCGTCCCCGGCTGATCGTGGCCGGCTCCACCGCCTACGCCCGGATCATCGACCCCCTGCCCTTCCGCGAGATCGCCGACTCGGTGGGGGCCCAGTTCATGTTCGATGCCGCCCACCCGGCCGGGCTCATCGCCGGGGGCGCCCACCCCTCGCCGGTGGGGGTGGCCGACGTGGTGACCTTCACCACCCACAAGACGCTGCGCGGGCCGAGGGGCGGTGCCATCCTGTGCCGGGCCGACCTGGCCAAGGCGGTGGACGGCGCTGTCTTCCCCGGCCTCCAGGGTGGGCCCCTCGAGCACGTGATCGCGGCCAAGGCCGTGGCCTTCGCCGAAGCGGCCCGTCCCGAATTCCGCACCTATGCCGCCGCCGTGGTGGAGAACGCCGCCGCCCTGGCCGCCTCGTTGGCCGACGAGGGCTTCCGGCTGGTCTCGGGGGGCACCGAGAACCACCAGGTCCTGGTGGACCTGCGCACCTTCGACGCCGAGCTGACCGGCAAGGAGGCCCAGGAGGCCCTGGACCGCGCCGGCATCACCTGCAACCGCAACACCATCCCCGACGACCCCCGGAGCCCGTTCGTGACCTCGGGCCTGCGCCTGGGCTCGGCGGCCCAGACCACCACGGGCATGGGCACGGGGGAGATGCGGACCATCGGGGTCCTCATGGGCCGCGCCCTGAGGAACCGGGGGAACGACGGGGAGCTGGCCGCCATCCGGTCCGAGGTGCGGGAGCTGTGCGCGGCCTTCCCGCCCTACCCCACCCTGAGCGGGACGTGACCGGCGGCCGGCCCGACGGGGACACCCGTGCCTGACCGGCGGGGCGGCCGGTGAGCGGCGCCGTCCCCCTCAACTGGTACGGCCTGCTGCTGGTGGTGACGGCCCTGGCCGCCTGGGTCCTGACCTTCCCGGTCCGACGGATCGCCGTCGAGATCGGCTACGTGGCCCAGCCCGACGAGCGCAAGGTGCACCAAAGGGTCACCCCCCAGTCGGGCGGGGTGGCCATGTTCCTGGCCCTGCTGGTGGGGTGGGCGGTGGCCGCCTCCATCCCGGCGCTGGCCCCCCTGTTCCGGGGGAGCTCGGAGCCCCTCGGCCTGGTCCTCGGGGCCACGGTGATCTTCGTGGTCGGCCTCATCGACGACCTGCGGGACATGTCGGCCCCGGCCAAGGTGGCCGGCGAGGTGCTGGCCGCCACGGTCCTCTACTTCATGGGGGTGACCTGGTTCCAGTTCAAGATCCCGCTGGCCGGGCTGGTCCAGCTGTCCCCCGAGTGGACCCCGCTGCTCACCGCCCTGTGGGTCATCGCCATCACCAACGCCGTCAACCTGATCGACGGCCTGGACGGGCTGGCCGCCGGCGTGGTGGCCATCGCCTCGGGCGCCCTGGCCATCTACGGGCTGCACCTCCAACACCTCGGGACACTGCCCACCGACAACATCGGCCCGCTGATCGCCGTGGTGACCTGCGGGATCTGCCTCGGGTTCCTGCCCCACAACTTCCATCCGGCCCGGATCTTCATGGGTGACGCCGGGGCCCTGCTCCTCGGGCTCCTCATGGCCGCCTCCACCATGCTGATCGGCGGCCGGGCCGTCACCAGCGGGGCGGTCAGCGGCGTGGCCGCCCACAGTGGGGACACCTACTTCTTCTTCGCCCCCCTGTTCATCCCGTTCTTCATCCTCGGGGTGCCCATGGTGGACATGGCCTTCGCCTTCGTGCGCCGGACGGCCAACCGGACCGGGTTCGCCACGCCGGACAAGAACCACCTCCACCACCGCCTCCTCCGCCTCGGCCACGGCCACCGCCGGAGCGTGCTGATCCTGTGGGCCTGGACCGTCCTGCTGTCCGGCTTCATCCTGTTCCCCCTGTACATCTCCAGTGTGAACGCCATCATCCCCTTCGGCGTGCTCGCCCTCGGGGTCGTCCTCTACACCCTGTTCCACCCCTCGCTGCGCAAGCAGTCCGAGCCGGGCCCGGAGGGGGAGGCGCCCCTCGACCCCCCCGAGGTCGCCGGAGCCGCCACCACGGGGGACGGCGGGCCGGCACCCGGGCCGGCCGTGCCGGTGGTCACCGGATCCCCCCTGGTGGCGGGGGTGGGGGTGGCGCCCGGGGGAGCAGAGGACCCCGTCGGCCCCGGTCCGGCGGGATCGGCGGGCGGTGCGGCACACACGCCCGTGCCGGCCACCACCACCGGCCCCTCGCGCAAACTGTGAACGGAGTGTTTCCGCCGTTTTGCCGCGGGGGTGTCGGAAGTGCGATGATGCATCCCGTGAATTGCGGGCCGCGCACCCTCTCCGTGGGCATCGATCCGGCTGGCAGCTCGGCCGGCGCCGCTCGCCGGACCCTTGCGTGAACTCAGAAACGACTCGTGATGCACCTCCTCCCCACATCGGTTGACGCGGCACGGCCCGACCATGGACGACGCCACCCCTCGCCCCGATGCGGAACCGGGTCGTCCGCCGACCGGACCGGACCGGGTCCCCGTGGCCGGGGCGGCCGAGTTCCTGAGCCTGGGGCTCACGGTGGCCGTGGCCCTGGTGGGCCTGGCCGCCCTGGGCTATCTGGTCGACCGCTGGCTGGGCACCAGCCCCTGGTTCACCTTGGCGGGTGTGGTACTCGGCATCGCCGCCGCCGTGCTCATCACCATCACCCGCGTGCGACGCCTTCTGTGACGTCGCCCGTACCCGTAGGTCCTCGCCCCGCTGTCCGGATCGGAGCGTAGGCCGGACATGTTCGCCCACTTCGAGCTGCCCGACGTCCCCGACGTGGCCAAGCGGACCGTGGCCTCCGTGCTGGTGATCGGCGTGGCCGCCGTGGTCGCCTGCGTCTCCTTCGACAAGCCCCTGCTCGGCCTCGGTGCGTCCATCGGCCTCGGCCTCGGGACCCTCAACTTCCGGATGATCGGCCGCTCGGTGGACCGGGTGAGCATGAGCGAGGTGGCGAACAAGCGCCGCCCCCTGGCCATCAACACCCTGGGGCGCCTGGCCATCATCACCGTGGTCACCCTGGGCCTCATGACCGTCTCCCACCAGCTCGGCTTCGGAATCCTGGCCGGTCTGGCCGTGTTCCAGATCATCCTGATCGCCAATGTGGCCCGCTCCATGGCCAAGTCGGGCCCCATGCCCACCATCGACGACGCCGTCAGCGCCAGTGTGATCGACGAGAACATCGTCCCCGCCACCCCGCCCCCGACCCTCGGGTCGGGGGACGACACCACGGGAGGTGCCTGACCGCATGGCGTTGGGCATCCATCTCCCCGTCACCCCGTTGCTCGGGATCGACATCACCCCGGGCATCCACCCCCAGTTCAAGCTGTTCGGCCTGACCTTCGACGCCGACATCATCTGGGCCACGCTCATCGCCGCCCTCGTCGTCATCACCATGGGCCTGATCCTGCGGAGGAAGGCCACCAGCGGGGTGCCGGGCAAGTTCCAGCTCCTCTGGGAGCTGGCCACCGGGGCGGTGCAGAAGCAGGTGGACGACACCATCGGCCCCCGGGGCGCCCAGGTCGTCCCCCTGGCCCTCACGCTCTTCGTGTTCATCTTCACCTGCAACCTCTTCGAGGTGCTCAGCATCGGCAGCCCCTACGACTGGCTGCCGGCGCCGACCAGTGACATCAACCTGCCGCTCGCCATGGCGCTCACCGTCATCGTGCTGGTCCACCGGGCCGCCATCAAGAACCGGGGGGTCGGCGGCTACGTCAAGCACTACTTCACCCGGCCCTTCCCGCCCAAGCTGTTCCTCGTCAACGCCTTCATGAACGGCGTCGAGGAGCTGGTCAAGCCGGTCACCTTGACCCTCCGTCTGTTCGGCAACCTCTTCGCCGGCGGCCTGATGCTCTCGTTGCTGGCCTCGCTGGTGATCTGGAAGCTCGGCCCCGCCCCCATCGGCGCCGTCCTCTCGCTGCCCTTCACCGTGGTGTGGAAGCTCTTCGACATGGCCATCGGCGCCATCCAGGCCTTCATCTTCGCCCTCTTGACCATCTTGTACTTCGACACGGCCATGGCTCCCGACGAGGAGCACGCCAAGGACGGCGACTTCATCGACGCCTGACCGGCGCCGACCGACTCGATCTCGACAACCGCATAAAAGGAGAAGGAACAATGGCAGCAGACGCATCACTGGACAGTGCGATCAAGATCGCCGGTGCCATGGTCGGTGCCGGACTGGCACTGGGCGGGGGCGCCGTCGGCGCGTCCATCGGCGACGGCCTGGCCGGCAGCCAGACCATCGCCGGCATCGCCCGTCAGCCCGAGGCCCAGGGACGTCTGACGACGATCATGTTCCTCACCGTGGGTCTGTGCGAGGCCGCCTACTTCATCAACCTGGTCTTCGCCGCCCTCTTCGTCTTCTCCCTGGGCAAGTAGGACCGTGGTGGCACCGGTCGGCCCGCCCCGAGGGCGGGCACCCGCGACCGGGCCCGGCCGTCGGTTAGGGAGCCACCGCCTCCACCCGAGTGAACAAGGATGACCAACGTGACTCTTGCCACCAGCAACTTCCTCGTCCCCAACGGGACCTTCATCGTCGTGCTCCTGGCCTTCCTCGTGGTGGTGTGGGTCATCGGCAAGAAGGTCCTGCCGGTGCTCAACAAGGCCCTGAGCGAGCGCCAGGAGCAGATCCGCGGCGAGCTCGAGGCGGCCGACAAGGCCAAGGCCGACGCCGAGGAGGCCGACGTCGAGCGTCGGGCGCTGCTGGAGCAGGCCCGGGCCCACGCGCGCGAGATCGTGTCGAACGCCTCGTCGGCGGCCGAGCAGACCAAGCTCCGGGCCGAGGCCGACGCCCAGGCCATCCACGACCGCATCCTGGCCTCCGCCGACGCCGAGGTGGTCATCGCCCGCCAGGCCGCCGTCGAAGAGGTCACCGCCCGGGTGGGTGAGATCGTGCTGGCCGCCGCCGAGCGGGTGATCGGCCGCGAGATCCAGGCCTCCGACCATCAGGACCTGATCGCCGAAGCCATCGCCGCCGTGCGGGCCGAGTCCTCCGACGTCGACTCCACGGCCGATGCGCGCGCCGGGAGCGGTCGGTGAACCCAGCCCTTCAGGGCTATCTGGCCGCCACCGAGGAGGCCCTGACCGCCGACGGCGGTCTGGCCGAAGCCGGCGCCGAGTTGGCGGCGGTGGCCGAGCTGGTCGAGGCCAGCAACGAGCTGACCCTGGCCATCAACGACGGGTCGGTGCCGGTGGCCGCCCGCCGGGCCGTGCTCGACCACCTGCTCGAGGGCCGGGTGCGTCCCGAGGTCCGCAGCCTGATCCACCAGGCGGTCACCGTGGTGCCGGCCAGCGAGCTGACCACGTCCTTCCACTGGCTGGCGGCGCGGGTCGCCCACGCTGCCAGCCGGCCCCCGGCCACCGCGGCCGAGCCGGACGTCGAAGAGGTGCTCGGCCGCATGGCCTCCCGCAACCGGGTCTCGGGATATGCGGCGGCCGTCTTCGAGACCGTCACGGTTCCCGAGCTCGAAGAGATCGAGGACCAGCTGTTCCGCTTCGCCCGGACGGTGGAGTCCAACCGGCGCCTCCGGACCGCCCTCGGCGACCGTGACCTGCCGGTCACCGTCCGCCAGCAGGTGATCGCCCAACTCCTCTCGGACCAGGTCCTGCCGGCCACCGGCCGGCTGGCCGCCTACGCCGTGCGGGGCGGTCGGGCCCGGGACATCGTGGCCACCCTCGACGCGCTGGTCGAGGACGCCGCCCGGGCCCGGGGCTGGCGGGTGGCCCGCGTCCAGGCCGCCACCGAGGTCGGCGAAGACCAGCGCCTCCAGCTGAGCGAGGCCCTGGGTGTGCTGGCCGGCAATCCGGTCGACCTGCAGGTGACCATCGCCCCCCAGCTCCTGGGCGGCGTGGTGGTCCAGGTCGGCGATCTGCTGGTCGACAGCAGCACCCGCCACCGGCTCGACGAATTGAAGGAACACCTCCTCGTCTCCGAGGCGGCCTACCGAATTCCAGAAGGAAGGGACCCAACCGATGGCTGAGTTGACCATCAACGCCGACGAGATCACCGCCGCCCTGGCGCGGTACGTCGATGACTACACACCGGAGGTGGGGACCGAACAGGTCGGCCGCATCGTCGAGGTGGGTGACGGCATCGCCCGGGTGACCGGGCTCCCGGGTGCGGCCGTCAACGAGATCCTGGAGTTCGAGGACGGCACCGAGGGCCTGGCCCTCAACCTCGACGAGGAGACCATCGGCGCGGTGATCCTCGGAGACGACACCGGCCTCGAGGAGGAGCAGCTGGTCAAGGCCACCGGCCGGATCCTCTCCGTGCGGGTCGGCGACGCGCTGCTCGGCCGGGTGGTCAACGCCCTGGGCGAGCCCCTCGACGGCAAGGGGCCCATCAACACCACCGAGACCCGTCGCCTGGAGGTCCAGGCACCCGGCATCGTTCGTCGCGAGCCGGTCTCCGAGCCGCTGCAGACGGGGATCAAGGCCATCGACGCCATGACCCCCATCGGCCGGGGACAGCGTGAGCTCATCATCGGCGACCGCAAGACCGGCAAGACCACCGTGGCTGTCGACACCATCCTCAACCAGAAGGGCTTGGGGGTGAAGTGCATCTACGTGGCGATCGGTCAGAAGGAGTCCTCGGTGGCGCAGACCGTGGCCACGCTGGAGCGCTACGGGGCCCTCGAGTACACGGTGGTGGTGCTGGCCGGTGCGGCCGACCCCGCTCCCTTCAAGTACCTGGCCCCGTACTCGGGGTGCGCCATGGGCGCCCACTGGATGGACAGCGGCGAGCACGCCCTCATCGTCTACGACGACCTGTCCAAGCAGGCCGAGGCCTACCGCCAGATGTCGCTGCTCCTGCGCCGGCCCCCGGGCCGCGAGGCCTACCCCGGCGACGTCTTCTACCTGCACAGCCGGCTGCTCGAGCGGGCGGCCAAGCTGTCCGAGGCCGAGGGCGGGGGATCGCTGACCGCCCTGCCCATCATCGAGACCAAGGCCGGTGACGTCTCCGCCTACATCCCGACCAACGTGATCTCCATCACCGACGGTCAGGTCTTTCTGGAGTCCGAGCTGTTCTACGCCGGCGTGCGCCCGGCCATCAACGTGGGTATCTCGGTCAGCCGGGTGGGGAGCGCGGCCCAGATCAAGGCCATGAAGGCGGTGTCGGGAACGCTGAAGCTCGATCTGGCCCAGTTCCGCGAGCTCGAGGCCTTCGCCACCTTCGGCTCCGAGCTCGACAAGGTGTCGCAGGCCCAGCTGGACCGGGGCTACCGGCTCACCGAGCTCCTCAAGCAGGGACTCAACCAGCCGGTGCCGGTGGAGGAGCAGGTGCTGGTGAT
>Ga0302157_10004593_pt1 | contig 14971 bp, 12 predicted proteins | sample I_Bog_N3_3_FD_193502 | JGI IMG/M metagenome (GOLD analysis project Ga0302157, IMG submission 193502) | Peat permafrost microbial communities from Stordalen Mire near Abisko, Sweden - I_Bog_N3_3 | ecosystem: Environmental > Terrestrial > Soil > Wetlands > Peat | place: Sweden: Abisko, Stordalen...
GCCGGCGGAGGTTGGAGCGGGCGCGGCTGGCGAGAGTCGGGGGCGCGCGCCGCCGGCGGAGGTTGGAGCGGCTCTCCAACGGAGAGCCGCTCCTGCGTTTGAAGCTTTCATCGCAAGAGTCGCACTCTGCCCTAAAGTCATCCCGAGCGTAGCGCCGCAGCGCGCAGTCGAGGGACCGCCACAATCATCGAGCTTGGTGGCGCGCTGCAATCGCTGAGTTTGGGTGCCGTCCCTCGACTCCGCGCCTACGCGCTACGCTCGGGACGACAAGGGGGGCGCTGCGTCGCTGCTTACGTTAGGTCTTCGAGCCAGACGGAGACGACGGCTGGGAGGCCGTGGTTGTTGGCTTCGCGGGCGCGGCGGAGGGCGGGGCGGATCTCGGCTGGGTCGGTGACATTTTCGGCGTGGGCGCCCCAGCCGGCGGCTTCTTGCGCGAAGTCGATCGGCGGGGCGAAGGTGCCGCCGTCGAAGCCCTCGCGCGCGGCAAACGAATCGGGGTAGATCGCGGCTAACTGTACGGTGCCGGTGCTGTAGGCGCGGTTCTGGTAGACGACGACGGTGAACGGTGCGTTGTAGTGTTTCGCCGCCCACAGCGCGGCGTTGGCGGTGCCGAACATATAGAAGCCGTCGCCGGTCGTGGCGATGACGTGCCGGCCCGGTACGGCGAGCTTCACGCCGAACGCCGCGCCCGGCGCCCAGCCGCCGCTGCTGGCCGGGTTCGCGAAGTACGAGCCGGGGTGCGCGCAGCGCAGATAGTGTTGCAGTTCGTTGTGCGGCAGCGATTCGTCGACCACAATCGTGTCGTCGTCGACGAACGCCGCGATCTCGTGCGAGAGCCAGAGCTTGTCGATCGGCGTCTTGGCCGAGCGCGCGGTCGCGTCGCGTTCGCGTTCGGCGGCGTGGGCGTGTGCCAGCGCGTCCAGGCGCGAACGGCGCGCGACGATGCGCGCGCGGTCGGCGGCGGTGATCGCGGCGCGTACGGCGACGGACAACGCTTCGATCGCGCCCAGCGAGCCCGCCGTGAGGCGCAAATCGGCGGTGAATTCGAACGTCGGCGTGCGGCTCTTCGCCGGATCGGCGTCGATGCTCGCGATCCACGCGCCGGCGGGCGGCGCGGCCGGCCCCGGCACCCACGGAACGTTGGCGTCGAGCACGAGCACGGTATCCGCGTCGTCGAGGCGCGACGCACCGAACCAGAGCGGATGGTTCATCGGGAAACACTGGTAGGCGCGCTGCGCGGACTGCACGACCGGCAGCGCCAGCAATTCGCATAACTCGACCAAGGCCGGCACCGTGCGCGGGTCGCGGCCCGAGCTCGACGTGACGACGTACGGCCGTTCCGAGGCGATCAGCCGCGCGGCGAGCACGCGAATGCCGTCGGGATCGGGTGCGGCGGGACGCGCGATGCCGAGTTCGGCTGCGGTCGGGAACCCGCCATCGCGCACGGGCAGCAGCGAGATCTCGCGCGGCACGCTCAGATAGACGGGGCCGCGCGGTTCGGTCTGCGCCACCTGCAGCGCGCGGCTCGCGATCAGACCGGGATTGTCCTGATACTCCAGGCGATGGTCCCACTTCACGTAGTTGCGGACGATGCCGTTCTGGTCGAACGATTGCTGCAGCCAGAGATGACCGCCGCGCTCGCGCGCGCCGCGCATCGAGCCCGGATACGCGACCGGCGGCGCGCCGGCCGTGATCAGGATCGGCAGACCTGCGTGCGCCGCGGTGTGGATCGCACCGCCGTAATGAAACGTGCCGGCGTCGACGTGCACTGCGGTCGCGGCCGGCTTGCCGCTTGCGGCCGCATAGCCGAGCGCGGCGTTGAGGCCGGCGTGTTCGTGCGTCATCGTGATCAGCCGCGGCGCGGGGCGGCCGTGCGCGCGCGCTTTCGCGATCGCTTCCTGGTACCAGACGATCTCGGCGCCCGAAGTGAAGAACAGGTGGTCGACGCCGCCCGCCGTCATTGCTGCGACGAGCGCGTCGCCGGTATCGTATGTTTCCATCAGGCCGCGTGCTCCTTGAGAAATGGGACGACCTGCTCGCCCAGCAAGCGGATGTTGTTCATCGTCAGATCGTGCGGCAACGTGCCGAACTGCACGGTGATCAGGAGGTTGCCGAACCCGATCGCGCGCTGCGCGGCGAGCAGCATCGCGCGCACGGTCGCGGGGCTGCCGGCGATGAACGAGCCGGCCGCGAGCAGATCTTCGAGCCGCCGTTCCACCGTGAGCCCGGCCTTGGCCGCGAGCAGCCCTTTGGTCGATGCGATCGACGTATAGCCCGGCGGCACCAGCATCTCGACCGGCATCTTGAGCAGCTTGTTGACGAAAAACTCCGCGTGCGGCCGGGCTTGCTCGCGCGCCAGTTCGTCCGTTTCTGCGACGTACACCGGCACCGACCAGCCGAGTTGATCGGGCGTCGCTTCGTAGCCCTCGGCGCGCGCGACGTCCTTGTACATCTGCATGTATTTCGCGACCGCGGCCATCGGACTGAAGGTCTGCAAGTAGGTGTAGCGGCGCTCGGTGGCAGCCGCCCAGCGGATCGTCTCGCTCGAGCCTTGTGAGGGGATGAAGATCGGTGGCCGTGGCTGCTGATACGGACGCGGCCACGTGTTGACGTAGTCGAAGTCGTAATACTTGCCTTCGAAGCGGAACGGCCCGGGTTCCGTCCACGCGCGCACGATCAAATCGTGCGCTTCATGGAAGCGATCGTGCGACTCGGTGGGGTTCACGCCCGAGGAATGGTATTCCGCGCCGATGCCGCGCACGAACCCGGCGATCAGCCGTCCGCCGGTGATCGTGTCGAGCATCGCGTACTCTTCGGCCACGTTGAGCGGATTGTTGAGCAGCGGCAGCGCGCGGCCGATCACACCTAACCAGCCGCGCGTGCGCCGCGCGAGCGCGCCCGCCGTGACCGCCGGGATCGGCATCAAACCGTACGCGTTTTGGTGGTGCTCGTTGAGGCAGACGCCGTCGAAGCCCGCCCCGTCGGCATATTCGAGTTCGTCGAGATAGCGGTTGTAGAGCCGGTAGCCGCTTTCGCGGTCGTAGTAACGATTGGGTAGGGTCACCCAGGCGGTGTCGTACGCGTCGCTAAAGTGCGGGTCGATGTCGGCATACGGCATCAGGTGGAACGCGAGCACTCTCACCGGACGGCGTCCGCGATGAAGCGCTCGATGCTCGCAACGGCTTGGGCCGGGCGTTCGATCAGCGGCATGTGGCCGCACGCCGGGATCGTGACGGCCTGCGCGCCCGGGATCAGCCGCGTGAATTCCGCCTGCAGCTCCTGCGGCAGCACGGCGTCGTTCTGCCCCCAGACGACGAGCGTGGGAACGTCGATGCGATGCAGCCACTTCGCGAGGTGCGGATCGTAGAGCCGCGGCTGCCAGGCGACGCGGGCCGTTGCGAAGCGGTTCTTCAGCGTGACGTCGATCGCGTCGGGCGCGACCGGCACGGCGAGCGCGCGACCCGCGAGCGTCTGGTCGAAGTAGAGGGCGCGCGTCATCGCTTCACGATCGGCGAGGAAGATGTCGAAGCGCGGCAGCCCCACGACGCGTAGGCCTGCCGGTGCGATCAACGTGAGCGTGCGCAACGGCGACGTGTTGCGCACGGCCAATTCGCAGGCGATCCAGCCGCCGATTGAGGTTCCGGCCAGGTGCACTCCGTCGAGACCGAGCGCGGCGAGGAAGTCGAGGTAGAAGTACGCGAGATCGTGGATGTTGTCGAACCAGTCCGGCACCTCGGATGTGCCCCAGCCGGGATGATCGGGCACGATCACGTCGTGCGTCTGGGCCAGCAATTCCAGCCCCGGGGTCCAGCCGTCGATCCCGCCCGCGCCGTGCAACCACAGCAACGGCGTGCCGCTGCCGCGGCGGCGATACGCGACGGCCGTGCCGGCGACGGTGATGCGGTGCTGCGTCTCGGGCACCGCCGCCGTCACCGCTGGTCGCGCCAGATTCCCAGCAGCTCTTGCGGTCCGCGATCGGAGAAGGAGAAGAGCACCGCGTCGTCCGTTGCCGTATGCGTCGCGTTCATCCAACTCGGCACCACGATGACGTCGTGCGGTTCCCAAGCGAAGGTCGTTCCGCCGACCGTCGTCGAGCCCGTGCCTTCGACGACGACGAGGATCGTGCTGTCGGTCGAGCGGTAAGGCTGCGTCGTGTAGCCCTTCGGCAGCAGTTGCATGAACGTGCTGATCGTCGGGATCGCATCGCCGCCGCTGAGCGGATTGATGTAGCGCATCTTGTAGCCGAACCACGGGCTCGGACCCTCGGCGCGTTGCAGCCCGGCCAGCGCTTCGCGCGTGCGGTCGTAGGGGTAGCTGAAGATCGGCGAGGTCCGGCGGTTGTAGGTGTGGTCGACCGGCACGAGGTTCGCGCCGTAGCGGTTGATCGCGTCGAACTCGGGCTTCGTCGGCTCGATCGGGTTTTCGTCGATCCAGCCTTCGCGGAAGCTCGCTTCGAACAGCGCCACCATGTGCATGTCGAGGCCGTCGAGCCAGACCATCGGTTCGGCGGTCGTGTTGCCGTGATCGTGATACGTCCACGACGGCGTGATGATGAAATCGCCCGGCTTCATGAACGTGCGTTCACCGTCGACGGCCGTATACGCGCCGCTGCCTTCAATCACGAAGCGCAGCGCCGCTTGACTGTGGCGATGCGGCGGGGCGACTTCGCCCGGCATGATCAACTGCAAGCCGCTGAACATGCTGTTGGTGATCTTCGACTGGCCCGGCAGATTCGGATTTTCGAAGATCAGCACGCGGCGTTCCGCCTCTTGGGTCGAGATCAGGCCGGCCGATTCGAGCAACGCCGGGCGGATCGCCTTATAGCTCCAGCGATACGGTGCGATAACCGTCTTGGGCTCGGCGGTGACGAGGCCCGCGAGGACGTCCCAGAGCGGCGCCAAGTGCTGGTCGCGGATGCGCCGGACATAGTCGGCGCGGGCATTCGGCGGTGCGATCATGGGCGGGTCCTCGCAGGAAGCTAGCGTTTGAGCGGGTTCAACGCAAGGTTGACGTCGCCTTGCCGGTACCGGGGAAGCCGTGGGCGGCGAGGTTCTCTACCAGCGACACCAGCGCGCGGACCGGGGTTCCGGTGGGTCCCTTCGCGAGGTAGCTGGACTCTTTGTCGACGTACGCCGTACCGGCGATATCGAGGTGCAGCCACGGCACGTCGGCGACGAAGTTCTTCAGGAACGCGCCGGCCGTTTCGGCTCCGGCGTCGCGTCCGCCGGTATTCTTGAGGTCGGCGATGTCGCTCTTGATCTGACGGTCGTAGTCGTCGTAGAGCGGCAACTGCCAGTAGCGTTCGCCGCTGTCGCCCGTCGCGGCGAGAAAGCGTTCCACGAACGCATCGTCGTTCGTCATCACGGCGGTCGCGGCATGGCCGAGCGCGACGACGGCCGCGCCGGTGAGCGTCGCCGTATCGACGAGCGCCGTTGCGCCGAGTTCGCGCGCGTAGCACAGCGCGTCGGCGAGGATCAGGCGGCCCTCGGCGTCGGTGTTGATCACTTCGATCGTCTTGCCGTTCATCGCGCGCAGGATGTCGCCCGGCTTCATCGCGCGCGGACCGGGCAGGTTCTCGCTCGAGGGCACCAGACCGATCACGTTGAGTTTCGGCTTGAGCTTGCCGATCGCGTGCATCGCCGCGATCACGCCCGCGCCGCCGCACATATCGTACTTCATCTCGTGCATGTCGGCGGCCGGCTTGATCGAGATCCCGCCGGAATCGAACGTCAATCCTTTGCCGACGAGCGCCAGCACCTGCGAACTCGCGGGATCGCCGCGATACGTCATGACGGTCAACGTTGCCGGTTCGTCGGAACCGCGCGAGACGCCGAGCAGCGAGCCCATACCCTTGGCGGCCATGCGCGCCTCGTCGAGCACGTCGATATCGAGGCCCGCATCGGCGGCGAGTTCGCGCGCCCGGGCGGCGAGATGCGTCGGCGTCATGTCGTTGCCGGGCGTGAGGGCCATCAGGCGCGCGTCGTTGACGGCCGAGCCGATCGCGGTTCCGCGCGCGATTCCGGCCGCAAGCGCCGCGCGGTCGAAGGCGCCGGCGACGATCGCGACGTCGGTCGTGACGACCGGTTTGTCGGGTTCGGTGCGGTAGGTCGTGCCGTCGAGCGTCGCGGCGATCGCGCCTTCGGTGACGGCCGACGCCGCGAGCGCGGTCGCGATCCGGGCTTCTTCGGGTAGCACGATCGTCAGCGATGCGATGTTGCGTTTGCCCAGCGTCCGCACGGCGGTACCGGCGAAGCGGGCTAGGAGGTGCGGCGTGAAGCCTTCGCGTTCGCCGAGGCCGATCAGCGCGACGCGCCGGAAGGGCGAACCGCCCGCATGGACGACGGCGAGTTCGTTCGGTTTTCCGGCGATCTCGCCCGCCTCGAGCACGCCCGAGAGCGCGCCGCCGAGGAGTGCGTCGAGTTCGAGCGCAACGCCGTCGAGGCGCTTGTCGGCGAAGACCGGGACGACCAGCGCGCCGGTCGCGAGCGACGCCGGAGCATCGGTCGTGATGCGAACCTGCATGAGCTTCCTTTCGGGAAAGGGAACGGACACCACGAAGATGCCGAACGGAAACGGATTGGCGCGCGATCCGCAGGTTGCCTGCGCGGGGCGCGCGCGATGAGCGATGCGTACGCGCGCGCCGGCGTAAACATCGACGCGGGGAACGAAACGGTCGATCGCTATCGCGCGGTGACCGCCGATTGGCGGCACCCCGATCAACTCGGCGAACTGGGCGGCTTCAGCGGCTTGTTTCGCTTGCCGGGCGACGGCTCTCGGGCCTTGGTCGGTTCGGCCGACGGCGTCGGCACGAAGATCTTGATCGCCGCGCACCTCGGGCGTTACGACGGCGTCGGTCGCGACCTCGTGAACCACTGCGTCAACGACATCCTCGTCATGTCGGCGACGCCGCTGTTCTTTCTCGACTATCTCGCGGTCGGCAAGCTCGAACCCGCGATGGCGGCCGAGGTCGTGCGCGGTGTCGCGCAGGCGTGCCGCGACAACGCGATGGCGCTGCTCGGCGGTGAAACCGCCGAGATGCCGGGGCTCTACAAGGCCGGCGATTTCGATCTGGCCGGCACGATCGTCGGCGTCGTCGACATCGCGGCGATTCCCGATAAGGCGCGCGTCGTCGAGGGCGATGCGATCCTCGGGCTGCCGTCGGTCGGGCTGCATACGAACGGTTACTCGCTCGCCCGCTCGCTGATCGCGCCCGAAGAATACGGGCAGCCGTTCGACGCGACCACCTACGGTGACGCGCTGCTCGCGCCGCATCCGTCGTATTACGCCGACGTGCGGGCGATCCAACGCGTGGCCGACGTGAAAGCGATGGCGCACATCACCGGCGGCGGCTTGATCGATAACGTGCCGCGCACCCTCCCCGAAACGTGCACCGCGGTGTTCGAGCAAACGCGTTGGAGCGTGCCGCCGATCATGGACGAGCTCGTGCGGCGCGGCGCGCTCGGCCATGAGGAACGCTATCGCACGCTCAACATGGGCGTCGGCTACACGCTGATCGTGCCGTTTATGGATGCGGCCAAGGCGCTCGCAGCGGTGCCGTCGGCCACGGTCGTCGGCTTCGTCTCGCCGCGGGCGCCTGGCGGCCCGGCCGTCATCGTTCATCCCGCGCGCGCGTAGTTTGGCCGTCAACCTCCTCGCGCCGCTCGGCGGCCGCTACGGCGCCGAGGCGCTCGCGCAAGCGCTGCGCGACGCCGAGCGCCTCGGCTATCGCCTCGCGCGCGTCGACGGCCCGGACGAGCGGCTGTGCGCGTGGATCGATTGGACATTCGCACCGAGCTGGTGGTCGAGCGAAGCGCGCGACGGCTCGGCGTGGATCGCCTACGCGGCGGACGGCGAGATCGTGGGGTTTGCGGCGTTCGGCGCGCGCTCGCGCTCGGCGCCGTGGCTGCAGCCGTACCGTGACCGGCGCGACACGGGCATCTTCGGTCCGTTCGGCGTCGCCGAAGCGCACCGCGGCACAGGCCTCGGGGCGGCTCTGCTGACGGCGGCGCTGTGCGGCCTCGCGGAGCGCCACACCCAGGCGCTGATCCCGGCCGTCGCCGGCGAGCGCCTCATCGCCAGTTACGAGCGCCGCGCCGGCGCGCGCGTCGCGGACACGTACGAGTACGCGCTGCGGCCGGCGCGCGCGGTGATCCTGGCGTCGGGCAGCGGCACCAACGCGCAGGCCGTGATCGACGATGCCCGCGCCGGGCGCAACGCGCTCGACATCGCCGCCGTCGTCTGCAACGCCGCGGGCGCGCAGGTGCGCGAACGGGCGCGGGCTGCGGGCATCGCCGACGATCTCGTCGCGTGGGACCGCGCCACACAGACGCGGGCGGATTTCGACGAGCGCGTGATCGCCGCCGTGGCCGCGCACGCGCCCGATCTGGTGCTGCTGCTGGGCTGGATGCATCTGCTGCCGGCCGCGTTTTTGGCCTGCTTTCCGCAGACGATCAACGTTCATCCGGCCTTTTTGCCGTTCGATCCCGCCGCCGACGCGGTCGTGATGCCCGACGGCACCGCGATCCAGGCGTTTCGGGGGGCACGCTCGCCGGAGGCGACGATCGCCGCAGGCGTTGGGTGGGCGGGGGTGAGCGTCCACCGCGTCACGCCGGCCGCCGATCGCGGCGGCATCCTCGTGCGTACGCCGCTGAAGCTCGCGCCGGGGACCACGCTCGACGGTTTGCGCGCCCAGTTGCGGCCGCTCGAACACGGCGCCGTCGCCAAGGCAATCCGGCGCTGGAGTTTGGGCGCCTAGGGAAAAAGTTCTTCCGTGGGGGTCCGCGAATATAGTGGTATGACCGTCAAACGCTCGCACGCCCTTCGCCTGCTCGGCGCCGCAGCAGCCGCGCCCGCCGTCGCCGGCTTTCCGGCCGTCGTCCGGAGTCAGTCGCTGACGACCGTCAGGGTCGGAACGATCCCGATCGATGTCGCGGCCAACGTCTACTACGCCCAGGACCTCGGCTTGTTCGCCAAGGCCGGACTTGACGTGCAGATCCAGCCGCTCGGCAGCGGTCCGGCGCTTGCGCAAGCCGTCGCCGGAAGTGCGATCGACTTCGGCATCTCGAACGTTGCGACGATCGCTCTCGCGAAACTGCGCGGCCTGCCGTTCCGTTTCGTGGCGCCGTCCGCCGTCGTGCTTCCCGGCAAGAAACCGACCGACGTGATCATGGTCGCACCGGATTCGACGATCACGCCCGGCCCGAGCGTCAACGGCAAGATCATCGCGATCAACGGCTTGCGCGACCTGCAAGAGCTCGAAGCGCGCGGCTGGGTGGATAAAGTCGGCGGCGACAACACGACGATCAAGTTCATCGAAGTGCCCTTCCCATCGATGGGCGGCGCATTGCAGCAAGGCCGCGCCGATATCATCTTCCCGACCGAACCGTTCAGCACGGCCAATGCGAGCGTCGGCAAGGTGATCGCGAACGCGTTCGACGGCGTCGGGCCACGCTTCATGTTGCTGGGCTGGTTCTCGTCGGACACCTATCTCGCCGCGAACCACGATACCGCCGCGAAGTTCGTCTCCGCCCTGCGCCAAGCGTCGGAGTACGCGAACGCGCATCAGGCCGAGACCGCGCAGATGCTCGCCAACCATACCAAAGTGACGATCGACGTCGCGCAGAAGATGGTGCGCGCGACCTACGGCACCGCGCTCGACCCATCGCTGTTGACGCCCGTGCTCAACCTCGGCCTGAAGTACGGTCTGCTCTCGCAGCCGGTTGCGGCCGCGGATTTGATCTGGAAGCCCTAGCCCGAGCGCTCGCCGCGGCGCTGCTCGTCGCCGTCGCGACGGCCGGTGTGGCGCGGCCCGCGGCCGCCGACGACGCGCTCACGATCGTCAGCGGTTCGTTCCCGACCGCATTCGTCGAAGTGCTGGGCGACGTGGCCGAACGCGCGGGCTTCTTTAAGCAGCAGCACCTGATCGTCACCGAGCAGTTCGCCGGCAGCGCCGCCGTTGCGGTGCAGGCAGTCGGCGGCGGCAAGGGCGACATCGGTGCGGTCGGCGTCGAGCCGTTGGTGCAAGGCTACGAGCGCGGCGTGCGGATGGTCGCGTTTCTCTCGCGCAACCCGCACCTGCAGCAAGTGCTGGGCGTGCTCGCCGATAGTCCGATTCGCACGCTGGCGGATTTCAAAGGCGCGACGATCGGCGAACTGACGCTCGGCCAGTCGAGCGAATACTATACCAACGCGCTGCTCGAGGGTGCGGGTCTGCGCAAGAGCGACTATTCGTTCGTCGCGATCGGCAGCGGCGCGCAAGCGATCCAGGCGCTGCTTTCGGGCAAAGTTGCAGCGGCTGCGTTCCCCGAACCCGAGTTGCGGCTCTATCAGGTGACGGCCAACCTGAAGTTCCGTTACTTCTATCCGCCGATCCTCAGGGACGTTTCCGACAGCGCCTACGTCGCCTCGCCCGAGACGATTGCGACGAAGGGCGATCTGTTACGTCGCTTCTCACGCGCGATCGTGGAAGCGGCGATCCTCGTGCGCGAGAATCCCAAGCTCGCGGCGCGCTATTTCGTCGAAGGCACGGGCCAGAAGGTGACGGACGAAGCGCTCGCCTCGGCGACGCGATTGCTCGCGGCCTCGCAAGATATGCTGCCGGGCATCGATCCGGCGAGCGAGCGCATCGGCGAGATGCCGCTGCGCGGCATGCAGTTGCTCGCGCGCTTCATGTACGAGAACGGGGTCACCTCACAACTCGCGCCGGCCTCGGCGCTGGTCGCCGATCAGTTCATTCCCTACGCCAACGACTTCGATCACGCGGCCTTCATTCGCTACGTCAAAACCTTGCACTGACCGGGCTTAGAACGGCAGGTTCGGATTTGCCGTGAGAGCGAGCGGATCGCTCGTGCCGGCGGCACGACGGCGGTCGGCCGCCGCGGCGATCATCGCGGCGTTGTCGGTGCAGAAGCGGCGTTCGGGGACGTAGGCCGGGATGCCGCGCGCCTCGCCGAGCGCCATGCAGCGCGTTGCGAGCGCCGCGTTCGCCGCGACGCCGCCGCTCAGGACGATCGCGTTGTACGCGCGCCGGTCGAGCGCGCGCCGCACGCGGTCGATCAGCACGTCGACGACCGCGGCCTGAAACGACGCCGCGACATCGGCCGGCGTGACGTCGCGCGCGGCGGGCGAATCGAGGAAGTAACGCACCGATGTCTTCAGGCCGGAGAACGACAGATCGAGCGCGCCGGGCTCGGGCCGGTAGCGCGGGAACGCGATCGCCGCCGGGTCGCCGTCGCGCGCGAGCGCTTCGAGCGCGGGGCCGCCCGGAAATGGGAGGCCGAGCAGCCGCGCGGTTTTATCGAACGCTTCGCCGGCTGCATCGTCGCGCGTGGTCGCGATGACGCGCAATTCGAGCGCGCTCTCGACCTCGACGAGTTGCGAGTGTCCGCCCGAGACCAGTAGCGCGAGGAACGGATACGGCGGCTCGATCGCGCGTTCGAGAAATGCGGCGAACAGATGGCCGTGCAAGTGGTTGACGGCGTAGAGCGGTTTGCCGCTGGCAAACGCAAGCGCCTTGGCCGTCGCGACGCCGACGACGAGGCTGCCGATCAGGCCCGGCCCTGCGGTGACGGCAATGCCGTCGAGATCGCCGAGCGCGAGACCGGCCCGTGCGAGCGCGTCGTCGACCGCGGCCGAGAGCAGGCTCGCATGGCGGCGGCTCGCGATCTCGGGTACGATGCCGCCGTAACGCGCGTGGAATTCGTCCTGATTCGTCGAGACGTTGGCCAGCACGTCGCGCGCGTCGCGCACGACGGCGGTCGCGGTGTCGTCGCACGACGTCTCGATCCCCAACAAGAGCACGTTCCCTACTTCGCGAACGGCGCCTGATGCCCGTTTCGACGAACGCCCGCTTCGTTGCGCTCGCAGCCTGCGGCGCCAGCGCGTTCATCGACATGTACGCGACGCAGCCGTTACTGCCCGAACTGCGCACGCTCTTCGGAGCGAGCGAAGCGAGCGTCGCGCTGACGATCACCGCGACGACGTTCGCCTGCGCCGCCGCCGCGCCGTTCGTCGGCTCGATCGCGGACCGCGTCGGACGTAAGCGCGTGATCGTGACCGCGATCGTGCTGATCGGCCTCGCCACCTTCGGTGCGGCGACGGCGCGCACGCTGCCCGCGCTGATCGTGTGGCGCGCGGTGCAAGGGGCGCTGATGCCGGGCGTGTTCGCGGTGGTGCTGGCGTATATCGCCGAGGAATTTCCGGCCGCGGTCGCCGGGCGCGCCGTCGCGGCCTACGTTACCGGCAACGTGTTCGGCGGGTGGTTTGGGCGCTACCTCACCGCGTTCGTCGCGGCGCGCTGGCCGTGGCAGGACGCCTTCGTGGTGCTGGGCGTCCTCAATCTTGCCGGTGCGGCGTTCGTCGGCTACGCGCTGCCGAGTTCGCTACGCTTCGAGCGCAGCGCGTCGGTCGGCGATGCGCGCCGCGCGATCGGCGGCTTTCTCCGCGATCCGCAAGTGCTCGCGACCTACGGCATGGGCGGCACCGTGTTATTCACGTTGGCGGCGGCATTCACGTACGTCACCTTCTATCTCGCGGCCCCGCCGTTCGAACTCTCGACCCTCGCCATCGGGAACGTGTTCACGGTGTACCTGTTCGGTCTGATTGCGACGCCGCTCGGCGGCCGGGTGATCGACCGGCTCGGGAATCGGCGCACGACCCTGATCGCGATCGGCGTGAGCGCGTGCGGCCTGCTCGCGACCTTGATTCCAAACGTCGGAATCATCGTCGCGGGGCTTGCGGTGATGTCGAGCGCGGTCTTCGTGATGCAGGCGTCGTCGCAAGGCTACTTGGGCAAGATCGTCCACGCCAACCGTTCGACCGCGGCCGCGGCGTATTTCACGTTCTACTACCTGGGCGGCGGACTGGGCGCGGTGGTGCCGGCGCTCGCGTGGAAGAGCGGCGGCTGGCCGGCGACGGTCGCGTTGATCGTCGGCGTGCAACTCGGAATCGGAGCGCTCGCGTTCTTCGGCTGGCGCCGCCCGCTACGGCAACGCAGCGACGATCCGGTTACGTAAGACGCCCACGGTGGGCGAGTGGATCTCGACGATGTCGCCCGGTTTGAGGAAGCCTTCGGGCGAGAAGCCGCCGTCCTCGAGCATCACCGCGGACTCTCCGCACGTGCCCGCGCCGGTGCCGCCCGAGATGACGTCGCCCGGATAGAGCGTGAAGTCGCGGCTGAGAAATTCCAGCGACTCGGCGTAGGTGAACACCATGTCGGCGGTGGTAAAGTCCTGACGCTGCTCGCCGTTGATATACGTTTCGATGCGCACGTCGTTCACGTCGACGTTCTCGTTCACCACGATCCACGGCCCGATCGAGAAGCTGGTGTCGAAGTTCTTGAGCAGGTAGAACTGCATCCCGCCCTTGATGCCCTGGCGCGCGCTCCAATCTTGGAACAGGGTCACGCCCCAGACGTACTCGTCGAGATCGGCGGCGGGCACGTTGCGCGCCCGCTTCCCGATCACGATTGCGAGCTCGCTCTCGAAGTCGAGACAGCGCGTGCGCGCCGGGTGAAAGACGTCCGCGTCCGGTCCGGCGGCCTCGCGTCCGACTTTCCAGAAGCCGACGATGCCGCGCTCGCGGATCTCGGCGCGAATTTTCGGGATGTCCGCCACGAAGTCGGGACGGTTCGCTCGCTTGGCGTCGATCGCGGCGGTGTGCTCTGCGAAATTTCCGCTGACGCATGCAACGCGTGCGCCTTCGACGTGCGGTGCGTGGAGTTCGACGGTCGCGAGCGCGTGGGCGACGCCCGGCGGCGCGTGCGGGAGATCGGCCGCGACGGCGGCGAGGACGCGCGCGATGCGCGCGATCGCTTCGGGGCCTGCTTCGATCAGCGCCCGCAGGCGTTCGGGCAGCGTGCCGGCGGCGGCTGCGGGGTACGCCTCCGCCGCCCGGGCGAGATCGATCACGTGGCCGTCGAGCAACGCTCCGGTGCGGCGCTCGGGTCCGTACACGACGATGCGCATGGCGCTCCTATCTGCGGGCGTCGACGATCCCGCGCAATTCGCTCGCGAAGTCGAGAATCTCCACCGTGCGTTTCGCCTCGTTGCCGCGCTCGTTCACGTTGATGGTCCCGTCGGCCGCTTCGCTCTTGCCGACGACGAGGATGTAGGGTACTTTCTGCGTCTTCCAATGCCGGATCTTATAGCCGAGCTTTTCGTTCGACTCGTCCACGTCGACGCGCAGGCCGGCGGAGCGCATTTGCGAGGCGACTTCGTGCGCGTAATCGAGCTGGTGCTCGGAGATCGGCACGACGACGGCCTGCACCGGTGCGAGCCAGGCCGGGAAGTTGCCGCCGAAGTGTTCGATCAAGACGCCGAAGAAGCGCTCCATCGAGCCGGCCAGCGCGCGGTGGATCATCACCGGGCGATGGTCGGCGCCGTCAGAGCCGCGATACTTCAGGTCGAAACGTTCGGGCAGGATGAAGTCGACCTGCACCGTGCCGAGCTGCCACTTGCGCCCGATCGCATCGTGCAGGTTGATGTCGAGCTTCGGCCCGTAGAACGCGCCGCCGCCCTCATCGACCGCATAGGGCAGGTTGCGCGATTCGAGCGCGTTGCGGATCGCGGCTTCGGCGATATCGTCGGTCGGACCGCGGTGTTCGCGGGTCGAGAGAAAATACTCGAAGTCGTCGAAATCGAACGCTTGCATCAGGCGCAGTGCCTCGTCGAGCGTCTGCTCGAACTCGCCTTGCAGCTGCTCGGCGGTGCAGAAGAGATGGGCGTCGTCCTGCGTGAAGCCGCGCACGCGCGTGAGGCCGTGCAGCGTGCCGCTGCGCTCGAAGCGGTAGACCGTGCCGAACTCCGAGTAGCGGATCGGCAGATCGCGGTACGAGTGGCCCTGGTTTTTGTAGATGAGGATGTGGCCCGGGCAGTTCATCGGCTTGAGCCGGAAGCGCTGACCCTCGACCTCGATCGGGCCGAACATGCCGTGCGCGAAGTTTTCCAGATGCCCCGAGGTTTCGTAGAGTTTC
>Ga0302157_10004597_pt1 | contig 14963 bp, 14 predicted proteins | sample I_Bog_N3_3_FD_193502 | JGI IMG/M metagenome (GOLD analysis project Ga0302157, IMG submission 193502) | Peat permafrost microbial communities from Stordalen Mire near Abisko, Sweden - I_Bog_N3_3 | ecosystem: Environmental > Terrestrial > Soil > Wetlands > Peat | place: Sweden: Abisko, Stordalen...
TCTCCCGCCTCCAGCCCGCCCGCCGTGCCGGTCCCGGTCGGTTCCACCCGCGGGACGAGCGGCGTTCCGGGCCCGCCGGTGGGTGGCGGTGACACCACCACCGCCGGAGGTGCCGCCGGACTGCCGACTCCGGCCGTCTCGGGGACCGGTCCCACGTCAGTCACCAGCGGGGCGACGTCGACGGCGCCGACACCGACCGGCTCGGTCCCGACGGTTGGCACCGGATCCACCATCGGAGGCAGTACCGGTACCGCCTCGGGCGTGACCGGAGGGTCAACCACCTCCCCGCCGACTTCGGGAAGCTCCGGTACCGGAGGATCGAGCGCCGGGACAGGAAGCACCGGCACCACCGGGACATCCGCCGGCTCCTCCACCACCGGGAGCGGCACCTCCACCGGTTCGGGCTCGTCAGCGCCTCCGTCGACCACCACCGGCACCACCCCCCCGGTCAGCGGCTCGACCGGTGGCTCGGGAGGTGGGCTCGGTGGCCTGGTCGGTGGCTTGGTGGGCGGTCTGTAGGCGAGACGAAGTCCCGTGAGTCGCCGTCCGAGGCGCCGTTCGAAGTCGGCGCTGTCGGGGGTGCTGCCGTCGGGACACGACCTAGACGCGACGGAGCTGCACCGGAGGCTCCTCCCCGTCCTCACCGAAAACCTCGGAAGTACCGACGGTGGCCTCGGCAGGCTGCTCACCACCGGACGCCAGCTTGTCGGCCAACACCATGACCACTGCCGCCGTCCCGAGACCGACGGCCAGCTGCAGCACCGACCAGCCCGGCCCACCGCGGTGCTTGCCCCGCAAGGCATCGATCGACAGGTGCCCCGGGCCGTCCGCGGCGATGGCGAAGGCGGCGGCCATGATGGTCAGGTTGTACTCGTAGCCACCCTTGGTCACCCAGACCCCGTTGGGTCCGTGCACCTTCCGGATGGCAACCGCCATCACCCCGGTGATCATCGCCGGCCCGAGAGGATTGGCCAGTCCCACCACGGTCAACCCTCCGCCGATGGTCTCGGACAGCGCCACCGCCAGCGCCTGTTGCCTGGCCGGGTGCAGCCCCATCTTCTCCATCGACGCCGCCGTGCCTTCCAGACCCGGACCACCGAAGGAGCCGGTCAGTTTCTGCAGGCCGTGTCCGGCCATCAGTCCGCCCACCGTCGCTCGTAGTAGCAATCGGCCTGCCGTCATGGCTGCACTCCTTGATCGCCTCGCACCCCTGCGCCAAGGGTTGTACCCACCGAGGCCGCCGGACACTCGCACAGTCAGGTTTCGAGGTTGCACTCGTGCGGCGACCACCGGCCGACCGGGCTGAAGACCGCATGACCAACGGTCAGATTGCGGGGGTGGCGATCCCGTTGACCAGTGACAGTCCGTCGCCCAGCGACTGGCTGACGGAGCCGGTGACCCCCTCGACGGCGTCGGTCACACCGGAGGCCGACGACGTGCCGGAGCCGGTTGAGGGCGCAGGAGGGCCGGAGGTGGGTGTGGATGTGGATGTGGGTGTGGATCCCGACCCCGATGAGCCTGAAGCGGTGGTGGGAGCTGCCGAAGTCGGTGACGAGGCGGTGGTTGGGGTCGAGGTGCCGGTCGGAGGGCCGGCCGAGGAGCCGGCACTCGAGCTCACGGTGGTGCCGGACGCCGGCATCGGACTTCCGGTACTACCGCTCACCGTCCTGGACGTCCCCCTCGAGCTGCCGCTTTCCGAGCCCGCCGGGTTGCCGGTCCCCCGCGTGCTGGCAGCCAAGGTGTCTCCGGTTCCGAGGAGGATCGAAGGTGTCGCCACCCCCGGCTGGTCAGCAATCGACGGCAACGACGATGAGACGCCGCCGCGGGGGTTGTCTGATCCCGACGCCTGATAGCCGGGCACGGAGATTCCGGACGCCGGTGACGACGCCTGGGCGGACGACTGGCGGCTCGGGGTGGCGAGCCCGTGAACGGCCACTGCCACACCGCCAATGGCCAGGACGGCAGCCGATACCGCCACTTGGGCCATTGGCGTCACCCTCCGCCTTCGATCGTGCCGGGCCTGCCGGTTCCTCCGATGGCTCCGGGCCGTCCGACGCCGCACCATCGGCATCACCATGGTGTGGTCGGTGGTGTCGTCGGAGTCCGTTACCTCGTCAACCTGGTGGTTGCCCGGGTCGTCGTCCGTGGCGACCCCCCTCCCGCCAGTCGACTCGTCATCCCCATCGGCCGGCCCAACGGTGTCGACCCGGTCGTCGTCGGCGAGCCGCTCCGACGACAGCAACACCAGGGAAGGTCCGGAGTCCCCGGGAGGCGGTGAGGCCGCCGTTGCCTCGGCTACCGGCTGACGAGTCAGCCGCCGATGCCGATAGAGGTCGGCGTCGGCGTCCTCCAGCAGCTGGGTCGCCGACTGGTGGTCATCATCGAGCGTCGCCGTCCCCCACGAGAAGGCCGGGACGTCCCCGTCGGCAATCCGCTGCATCATCTGGTGCACCTCGTGCGGCCCGGCACCCCGGATGATGAGCACGAACTCGTCGCCGCCGCTCCGGAAGACGGAATCGGAGAGTCGGAGGCCCTCGACCATGCCATCGGCCAAGCGCTCGAGGGCCCGATCGCCGGCCGGATGCCCATCGGTGTCGTTGATCCGTTTCAGTCCGTCGAGGTCCACGGCCACCACCACCAACCGGCTCCCGAACTGTCGGGCCGCCCCGATGGCGTTGTCCAGCGTCACTTCCAGGGCCCGCCGGTTCCCGGCCCCGGTCAAGGGGTCGACCAGGGCTTCGCGTTCCATCCGCCCCAGCGACGTCAGCGCTGCCACTTCCATCAACCGGTGCCAGGCGGCCAGGTAGCCCGACCGGGCGGGTTCGGGCTGTTCATCGAGCAGAGATCCAAGTGCTTCCAGGCGGGACCGCATCAGGGAGGCGGATCGGTGGGCTTCGGCCCAGCACCGACCAGCCTCGGTCAGGCGTCGCTCGGACCGCTCGTTCGATTCGGGCTCCGGGCGTGCCGACGGAGGCCAGTCGGCAACCAGGCCGTCGTCACGGGGGATCACGTCCGGCAACAGGATGTTCCCGGCTCCGCCGTCGGCGCCGGTCCGATCGTCGACCAGCCGGACCTGGGCCCGAATGGCCTCCACCACCTGGAGCGACTCCCGGTCGGGCCACGGCTCGTCGATCCGGAGTACGGCGATCACCGTGCGACTCCCGAGACTCCAACCGTCGGGCAACTTCTACCGTCTGCCGCCTCGGTCGCCATCAGGTTCTCCACCACGTGCTTGCTCACGACCTGCCCTCCCCATCCCGGTGGTGCCGGGACCCGTCCCCGGGCACCGTCCTGGCAATTCGCACCATCCGTAGTGGAGAACCCACCGACCGCACCGATCTTGCGGTGGCGAGAACAAATTCGCCAGGGGACCGATCCACCCCCGTTTCCACCTCAGAGGAGTCGGCACCCGCCGACGGAGGTCGAAGGAGGGGAACGCTATGACGACACTGAACGTGCAGTGCACGTCACCTTGCCGTGACGGCTCCCATCCGGGAACCCCCCACCTCATCAGTTGTCGACGTCCGTGCATCCCGCACTGCCGGGTTCCCCGTTCCCGGTACACCCTGGCGTCGGCATGCCGTCCCTGCTGAGCTCCCGAAATCCCCTCATGCCTCGGTGGCATGTCGGGGGGACGGACGGATGGTCCAGGACCTACCTGCCGGTACTGGACCTACCCGTTCATGCAACCCCGACAGCGAGCGGGGGTCTCAGCGGGGGCGGCGCATTCGAGATCGGATCGACCCGGAGGCGGGCGGTTCGGGCGACCCGACGGCACCCCGCGGCGCTGAGCCTTACGGCCCGGGGATCCACCCGGTGCCGGCTACATACCGACGGACGATCCTGGCGGGCACGCCGGCGATGACGCACCGGTCGGGGAAGGTCCCCCGAACCACCGCCCCGGCACCCACCACGACGTTGCGGCCGAGTTCGGTGCCGGGCAGGATCACCGCCCCGGTGCCGAGCCAGCTTCCGGAGCCGATGGTCACCGGCACGTCGTCGGGCCATTGGGAGTGGACCACCTGATCGGGATCGCGGTAGCCGTGATTCTGATCGGTGATGTACACGTAGGGTCCGGTGTGGACGTCGTCACCGATATGGACGTTGAAGTGCCCGACGATGTGGCTGCCCCGGCCGATCATGCAGCGGTCGCCGATATGGACCACCGGGTCGGTGACCATCTGCTGGCCGGGGACCATGCCGGCCGACAGGCTGACCCCCGGACCGATCAGGGTGTCGGCACCGATGTGGATCCATCGCTCGCCGAACAGGGCGCCGGGAGGAAAGGCCAGACAGCTGCCCCGGCCGAAGGCGCCGAAGCGGGCGCCCCGGGCATCGTCGGGGCCCACGGCACCCTGTCGGGCGATCCACTCCCACCCGGCGTGCACCGCCCGGTTGGCCAGCCGCCGGCCGGCCCGCCTGGTGGCGTCGAGGAGCGACGACGGATCGGGGCGAGGTCTGGCGTCGGACACCCGATGACGGTAGCTGAACGCCTACCATCCATCACATGCCGCACCCGAACCGACCTGCCGGTCCCGGTGCCGGCGGCCCCGACCGGTCAACGCTCGGACGGGTGGGTTTCGAGTCCGCCTCCGACGTCTACGAGCGGGCACGACCCGACTACTCGCCCGAGGCCCTGCGCACGCTGACCGACCTGGGGAGGATCGGGGCCGGCACCCGGGTGCTCGACCTGGCCGCCGGGACCGGCAAGCTGACCCGCCAGCTCGCTGCACGGGGGGTGCGCTGCGTGGCGGTGGAGCCCTCCGCCTCCATGCGCCAGGTCTTCGCCGAGGTGGTCCCCGGTGTGCCGGTGGCCGGCGGCACCGCCGAGGCCATCCCCCTGGGTGACCGCACCGTCGACGCCGTGGTGGTCGCCCAGGCGTTCCACTGGTTCGACACTCCGGAGGCGCTGGCCGAGATGGTCCGGGTGCTCCGCCCGGGCGGCACCCTGTCGTTGATCTGGAACGAACGTGACGAGTCGGACCCGATGGTGGCCGAGTTGGTGCGGATCTCCAAGTGGGACACCCACCAGCCCTACCCGGTCGGGCGCGACTTCGGTCCCTCCATCGACGCCAGCGGACGGTTCGGCCCGGTCACCCGGACCCTGGGCTCCTTCGTGCAGTGGCTCAGCCGAGAGGCGTTTGTGGAGCAGGTCGCCTCCCGAAGCTACGTCCGGGTACTCGATGACGACGCCCGTGCCGCCCTGCTGGGCGAGGTGGCCGACTTCGCCGCCACCCTCGACGAGCCGATCGGAATGCCCTACCGCTCCGATCTGTTCACCGCCACCCTTCGGGGCTGACCACCATCGCCATCCGAGCCGGGCGGTTTGCCCCCGGTGGCTCCGAGGGTGGATTGTGGGCCGGTCGTCGGTCCGCCGCACCGGTGGGCCCGGCCAGGGGAGGGTGTCGTCGATGGTGAAGCTGACGTGTCTGCTGCGACGGAAGGAGGGGCTGAGCCCCGCCGAGTTCCACGACCACTGGAAGCAGGTGCACGGTCCGCTGGTGGCCAACAGCCGAGCCGGCAGCCACGTGCTCCGGTACGAGCAGAATCCCCGTCCCATGGACGACTACCGGGACGACGACGACCGTTCGGGCTACGACGGTGTCACCGTCCAGTGGTTCGCCTCCATGGCCGAGTACCACGCCCATATGGGGGAGGACGACTTCCCCGCCATGATGGACGACATCGCCACCTTCTTGGATGTCGACCACCTCGAGTTCGTGGTGACGGAGAAGCCCCTGGTGGTGATGGACGGCGAGGTGCACTGGGACTGACGCGTTGACATCGGCCGGTTCCGGACGTACGATCCGTTTGATCGGACACGCTGTCCGATCGATAGGAGGGTCCGTCCGACATGGCGATCGACACCGTCGATTTCAGCAGCATCGATCTCACCGACTCCAAGCACTTCGTCGACGGGGTGCCCCACGAGTGGTTCGCCTTCCTCCGCCAGAACGCCCCGGTGTGGTGGCACGAAGAGGCCGACGGGCCGGGGTTCTGGGCCGTCACCGGCTATGACGACTGCAACACGGTCAACCGTGACTACGAGCACTTCTCGTCGGCCAGCAAGGCCACCTTCATCTGGGAGCTGACCGAGGAGACCCTCGCCCAGCAGCAGCTGGTGATGCTGAACATGGACCCTCCGCTCCACACCCGGTACCGGCGCCTGGTCAACAAGGGATTCACGCCCCGGATGGTCGCCGAGCTCCATGACAGCATCCACCTGGCCACCGACCGGATCATCGACAACGTCATCGAGCAGGGCCGGGCCGACTTCGTCACCGACATCGCCGCCGAGCTCCCCCTGGTGGTGATCGCCGAGCTGTTGGGCGTCCCCGACGAGGACCGCCACAAGATGTTCGACTGGTCGAACCGGATGGTCGGCAACGAGGACCCCGAGTACCAGAACACCGAGGAGGCCGCCCAGGTCGCCTCCATGGAGCTCTACGCCTATGCCTCCCAGCTGTTCGCCCAAAAGAAGGCCGACCCGAAGGCCGACCTGATGAGCGTGCTCACCGAGGTGGAGATCGAAGGGGAACGGCTCTCCGACTTCGAGCTCGAGCTCTTCTTCCTGTTGCTGACGGTGGCCGGCAACGAGACCACCCGCAACCTGATCTCGGGGGCCATGGCCACCTTCTTCGAGTACCCGGACCAGTGGGAGCTGCTGAAGAACGACCGCTCGCTCCTCCCCTCCGCCGTCGAGGAGATGCTCCGGTTCGTGACGCCGGTGATGAACTTCCGGCGCCAGACCACCAGCGCCTTCGAGCTGGGCGGCCAGCAGATCGGTGCCGACGAGAAGGTGGTGTTCTTCCACATCTCCGCCAATCGCGACGAGAAGATCTTCGAGGACCCCCAGCGGTTCGACATCACCCGGAGCCCCAACCCCCACATCGCCTTCGGCGGTGGCGGCCCCCACTTCTGCCTGGGTGCCAACCTGGCCCGCATGGAGATCCGGGTGATGTTCGAGCACGTCCTCGATCGCCTGCCCGACATCAAGCTGGATGGTGAGGTCGAGCGGCTCCGGTCCCAGTTCATCAACGGCGTCAAGCACATCCCGGTGGCGTTCACCCCCGGCCCCCGTCTGTCGTCCTAGGTGTCTCCCCGCCGCTCCTCGGACAATCTCAAAGAGGTCATCCGGGACTTCCGGCGCGACCAGGTCATCGACGTGGCCCGGCGGCTGTTCGGTGAGCGCGGGTCGACCGACGTGTCGATGGACGAGATCGCCACCGAGGCCGGCGTGGCCCGGTCGACGGTCTACGTCTACTTCGCCAACCGGGACGAGCTGCTCCGGGCCTGCCTCAAGCGCATGCACACCCAGCTGCTGGAGGCGCTGGCCCTGGTCTGGGAAGGGGACACCGACCCGACCAGCCGGATCCACGCCCTGGTGGGGGCCATGTTCGAGCGCCTCGATGACAACCCGGCCTTCTTCCGGTTGGCCCTCATCACGCAGGAGGCGGTGAACGCCGGCGGTGAGGCAGTCGGGTCGGAGCTGGCGATGATCAGCCTCGACATCGCCCGCCTCATTCGGGATCTCTATGTCGAAGGCACCCAGGCCGGAAAGTTCCGGTCGATCGATCCGGATCGGGCCACTGCCCTGATCGGCCAGCAGATCTTCGGGGCCATGTCGATACGGGCCGCCGAGCCGCTCCCCCGGCCGCTGGCGGAGGCGGCCGACGAGGTCGGCGACTTCATCGTCCGGGGGCTGTCGGCCTGACCTGACCGGTCGGCGGAGGTGCCGACCGTGTGGAGGTATCGTGCGGCATCCGGGTTCCGCCGGTTGGTCACCGGCACCGACGGCTGCGCGAGGAGGGATCCATGCCGACGTGTCTGGTGGTGCAGCACGCCGAGCCCGAAGGCCCCTACGCCATCGGCGACGCCCTCCGCTCGGCCGGTGTCACCGTGGACGTTCGTCGGGTGTTCGATGGTGACCGGCTGCCAGCCGACCTCCAGGGCTTCGACGGCCTGGTGGTGATGGGCGGCCCGGCGTCGGCCACCACCGATGACGGATTCCCCACCCGGCGACAAGAGCTCGACCTGCTGGCCGGCGCCCTCGGTGGCGAGCTTCCGGTTCTCGCCGTCTGCCTGGGGGCGCAGCTCCTTGCCCTGGCCGCCGGCGGCTCCGTCCGGGCCGGCGAGGCCGGACCGGAGATCGGTTGGGGCGGCGTCGAGCTCAACGGGGATGCCTCCACCGACCCGCTGCTGGCCGGGCTGCCGACCGACCCCACCGTGTTGCACTGGCACGGCGACACGTTTGCGCTGCCGTCCACCGCCACCCACCTGGCCACCAGCGCCCGCTACCCCAACCAGGCGTTCCGGGTGGGCGATCGGGCATGGGGACTCCAGTTCCACCTGGAGGTCAATGCTGAGGCCGTCGACGCCTTCCTGGCCGCCTTCGGCCACGAGGTTCGGACCGCAGGGCTCGACCCCGAGGCGATCCGGGCCGACAGCGCACCCTGCCTCCGGACGCTGGCGCCCCTCCGAGACCGGGTGGTCGACCGCTTCGCCAGCCTGGTCGTCGGGCTCCACCGGGACCCGGAGCCGGCCGGCCGCCACTGACCAGTGGGACATGACGGTCTGCCACCAGATGCACCGACCAACCCCCATCCTCCAGACCCCCGGAGGTTTCCGATGACCGGCTTCACCTCGGTGGAGGCGCTCGAAGCCACCGGACCGACGTTCTCGGTCGACGCCCTGCTGGCGGTGCGGGACCGCACCCGCTGGGCGGTCCACGCCATCGCCGCCCAGGTGCAGGTGGGGATGGCCGAGGAGGAGGCCAAGGCCCTGGCCCGGGAGACCCTCCGCTGGCTGGGGATGCGGCGGGGGTGGCACCACATCATCGTCCGGTTGGGCAGCAACACCACCAAGGACTTCTCGCAGCGCTCGGAGCCCGGCGTGGTCCTCGGTTCCGACGATCTCTTCTTCGTGGACATCGGCCCCACCTACCAGGGGTATGAGGGTGACGCCGGCGAGACCTTCGTGGTGGGTACCAACCCGGACCACCTACGCGCCAAACGCGAGGTCCGAACCATCTGGGAGGCGGTCCGGACCCACTGGATCGAGCAGGGGGCGACCGGCGAGGAGCTCTACGCCTTCGCCGACCGGGTGGCGGCCGACCTCGGGTGGCGGCTGAACTTCGAACTGTCGGGGCACCGACTGTCGGAGTACCCGCACGCCGTCCACTACGGCGGATCGATGGCCGACGTGCCCTACGGCCTCCATCCCGATCGGTGGGTCCTCGAGATCGCCATCGCCCACCCCGAGCTGCCCTTCGGGGCCTTCTACGAGGACCTGCTCCTGGTCGACCAGTCGTTTCCCGAGTGGGTGTTCGGGTCGGCGCCACCGCCGGGCCCCGGCCTCTGACATCCCCTGCCGTGCCGGTCCTCCGCATCCGGCGGGGCGGTCGTGGGAACCTGGGGAGGTGCCGGTCCGTCGCAGCCACCGTGTCGGGGGTCGGGTCGGTCTGCTGACCGCCGTCCTGGGGGTGGGGGTGCTGGCGACCGGCTGCGGGGCCAGCGCCACCGCACCCGGTCCGCCGGCCACCTCCATCACCACACCGACCTCCACCACCTCCACCACCACACCGACCTCCACCACCGCCCCACCGTCGAGGTCCACCACCCCCACCATCCCCGCCACCCCCGATTCGTGTGGGGTGGTGGCCGGCCCGCACGTCGTGATCGCCAAGTCGCCCTTCACCTGTCAGGTCACGGTCCGGTCGGGGGACACCGTGCAGCTCGTGCTGTCATCGGGCTTCAACTGGAACGATCCGGTCTCCTCGTCGGCGTCGGTCCGGGTGACCGACGTCCAGCGACCCGACGCCGGGGGGCTCACCGCTTTTCTGGTGGCGGTGGCGCCCGGCCGGGCCACGGTGTCCGCCAGCGGTACCGTCGTCTGCCCGGCGGAGGAGGCGTGCCCGGCCCTGGCCCGTCTCTACCGGCTGGCGATCACGGTGACGCCGGCCTGACCGGCTGGGCTGCCAACACCGGATCCGGCTCCCGATACCGGTGGGGACGACGACCGCCGGATCCCGACCGGTCGCCGACGCGTGAGAATGGCCGGATGCGGATCTGGGATGTGCCACCCCGACAACTCTGTCGCCAGCACCTGCTGGGTGAGCACCGGGAGTTGCACGGGCTCTGGAACATCCTGGTGGTGCACGGTGGCACCGGTGGGTACTCGCACCATCCCGAAACACGGCGCTGGGTCGGCAAGACGCGGGCTCTGTACGAGCGTCACCGACAGCTGGTGGACGAGATGGAGCGGCGCGGGTACCAGCACCGGTCGCCGCTGGACCGGGCGGCGGCCACCGGTGGTCGGGTGCAACGTACGTTCATCGACCCTCCGGAGGAGCAGCTGCGCCTGCTGGCCGGAAAGCCATGCGACTGTCCGCGGGACGAACCGTAGGGACCAACCCGACCCGCCACGCTGGTCGTCCGGTGGAGCAACCGAGGGTCCTCGTGGTGGCCCGGCCGTTCGGATAATCATTAGCTAGTACAATCATTAGCCTGTGCCATCTCCCAGAGCCACCCCCGACGCCGACAGTGACGCCATCGTCGACGCCGTGTTGACCGCCAGCCGGGCGCTGGTGGCGGTGGCCGCCCGCTCACTCGGGGACATCGCCGAAGAGGTGACGCTCACCCAGTACCGCACCCTGGTGGTGCTGGCGTCGCGGGGTCCGCAGCGCCTGGCCGAGCTGGCCGAGGCGGTGGCCGTCACCCCCCCGACCGCCACCCGCATGTGCGATCGACTGATCAAGAAAGGCCTGGTCGTCCGTCGCAACGACCGCGGTGACCGACGCCTGGTCCGACTCTCCTTGGCGAAGCGCGGCAGGGATCTGGTGGACGAGGTCACCCGACGGCGACGCCAGGAGATCGTCCAGTTGGTGGGAGCGGTCCCCCCGGACCAGCGCTTGGCGATGGTCGACTCGCTGCAGCGCCTCTCCGCCGCCGCCGGCGAGGTTCCCGAACAGGACTGGTCCGCCGGGTGGGGTCTGGACCTGGGGGGACCGTTCCCATGACGTTCCTCCGTCGCAGCTCCTGGCGAGCCGCCATGACCAGGGCCGGGCGCTGGCTCGGGAACACCACCTACCTGCAGAAGTGGCTGATCCTCGGCGTGCTCATCGGGACGATGGCCGGGGTCGGCGCCATCGTGTTCTACGAGGCGCTGCAGGTCTGCACCCACTTCTTCCTCGGGACCCTGGCCGGGTACCACGTGCCCACCCCGGCCGGTGAGGGTGGTCACCGGGCTTCGGCCACCTTCACCCGCCCCTGGGCCATTCCGCTGGTGGTCGGACTGGGTGCGCTGCTCGGGGCCATCCTGGTGTTCCGGTTCGCGCCGGAGGCGGAGGGACACGGTACCGATGCCGCCATCTCGGCGGTCCACCACAACCCCCGGGGTATCCGCTTCCGGGCGGTGGTGGTCAAGATCGTGGCGTCCGCCCTCACCATCGGATCGGGCGGATCGGGCGGTCGGGAAGGTCCGACCGGACAGATCAGTGCCGGATTCGCCTCGTTGCTGGCTCGGGAACTCGACCTCAGTCCCGCCGACGCCCGGGTGGCGGTGGTCACCGGCATCGGGTCGGGGATCGGCGCCATCTTCGGGGCGCCGTTGGGCGGGGCCGTCCTGGCCACCGAGATCCTCTACCGGGACGACTTCGATGCCGAGGCGCTGCTGCCGAGCTTCGTCGCCTCGCTGGTGGGCTACGTGATCTTCGGTGCGGTGATCGGGTACACCCCCCTGTTCGGGTACGCCGGGAGCTACCACTTCTCCGATCCGACCCATCTGGTGTGGTTCGCCCTGATCGGCGTGCTGGGGGGATTGATCGGCCTCCTGTACGCCAAGAGCTTCTACGGCCTCGTGGAACTGTTCGGGAGGATGCCGCTCCCCCGATGGATGAAGCCGGCCATCGGGGGCGTCCTGGTGGGGCTGATGGCGTTGGCCATTCCGGAGGTGCTGGGCACCGGCTACGGGTGGATCCAACAAGGGCTCGGCCGACAGCTCCTGACGCTCCCGTTGTGGATCGTCCTGATCCTTCCCTTCGCCAGGATCCTGGCCACCGGCCTGTCCATCGGCTCGGGGGGCTCGGGGGGCATCTTCGGACCGGGCATGGTGATCGGCGCCTTCATCGGCGCCTCGGTCTGGCGGGTGTTCGAACCGATCGTCCCTTCCATGGGCCACAACCCGACGCCGTACGTGATCATCGGGATGATGTGCTGCTTCGGTGGCATCTCCCGAGCGCCGCTGGCCGTGATGCTGATGGTGGCCGAGATGACCGGGAGCCTCTCCATTCTGGGCCCCGCCATGATCGCCGTCGGCCTGGCCTGGTTCATCGTGCGCCGCAGCGACGACACCATCTACCGCAGCCAGCTTCGATCCAGGGCTGATACCCCGGCCAATCGGATCCTGGTCGGCATGCCGGTGCTGGCCAACATCCCGGTGCAGCAGGCCATGGCCGCTCCCCGCCTGGTCCTCACCGACGGAACGTCGGTGGAGTCGGCGCTCCGACAGCTGGCCGGCGACGACCTCACCGGTGCCCCGGTGGTGGACGCCAACGGCCGGTTCGAAGGGACGGTCTCCCTCGAGCGCCTGCAGGCGACCGGCTCACCACTGCGCGGTCGTGGCGTCGAATCGTCAGTCGACGTGTCGGCGCCGACGGTGTCCGAATCGGCGCATCTCGATGTGGCAGTCGACGCCATCACCACGTCCACGCAGCACTGGGTGGCCGTCCTCGACCCGGATCGGAAGGTGGTGGGGACCATCGCCACCTCCGATGTGGTCCGGGGCTATCGCCTGGGCCTGCTGGAGAGCCTCCAGTCGATGAGTTCCGACGGCGATTCGGCCGGCTCGGATCGGGTGCGTGTCGGGGCCGGTTCCCCGCTGGTCGGGAAGTCCCTGTCGGCGGCGCAGCTGCCGGTCAGCATCATCGTCACCACCATCCAGCGACAGCAGGATCTGGTGGTGCCGACCGGGAGCACGGTGCTCGATGCCGGTGATGAGCTGATCCTCATCGGTCGGTCTGCCGACATCGACCTCGTCGAGGCCATGGCGGCGACCGTCGAGTCTCCCGCCGGAGGCCTCCGGCAGGCCGACCCCTGATTGCCGGTGCGGGAGGCCGGTTCCGACCGGTCGCCCGGGTGGGAGGCAAGCTCAGGACACCCCCAACAGGGCCAGGACGAAGGCGACATACCCGGCGATGATGATCCAACCGGCACGGCGTCCGATGCCGCGGCCGCCGTAGGCGAGCACCAGGGTCAGGACGGTCAGACCGAGGTACCAGGCGGCCGTGAGCGTTCCCGGGGTGGACGGTGCCGCCAGCCCCAGGATCACACCGGGAAGGAGGAGGCCCGCCAGGACGTTGAGGTTGTTGGAGGTGAGCGCCGTCGAGAACGCCGCCGCCCCCCGTCCCAGCCGGGACAGGTGCACGGCCGCCACCGCGTTGGGAAGGCTGGTCACCGCCGCCAGCACCAGTCCGCCGATCACGGCGTCCGACAGGTGGAGGCGGTGGCCCAGGGTGGTGGCTCCCCGCTCCATGGTGATGCTGGCCACCACCACCACCACCAGCGCCCCCAGGGCCACCAGGACATCGACTGGCCGACCCCGCGGCGGTCGGATGGCCTCTTCGAGCTCGAGCTCCTCCTCGTCGACGGCCGCCATGAGCCAGCGTTTGGCACCGGTCGGTCCCGGCAGGTGGTCCAGACCCGAGCGGGCGAGGCCGAGTACCACCAGGAAGGGGAGGAAGACGACCAGTGCCGCCAGCAGGCTGACTCCCGGACTCAGGAGGCCCACGGTGGCGGCCAGGCAGACCACCGCCACCCAGAGGCCCACCACCCCACCGAGCAGCACCACCTTCCGATGGAGGGCGATGAAGCCGGCCGTCACGGCTCCGATTCCGAGCAGGGCGGCCAGGTTGAAGACATTCGAGCCGATCACCACGCCGGCACCGATGGCCCGTTGGTGCTGGCTCAGCGCACTGATCGAGGCGGTGATCTCGGGGGCGTCGGCCGCCAGGGCCGCCACCACGCCGAGCAGCGCTTCGGAGAGGCCGATCCGCTCCCCGATCCGCTCCAGTCTCGAGACGAGGACCCAGCTGGTGGCCAGACTGACCAGGGCACCGAGCACGAAGGCGATACCTGGGAGAGCCACGTTGGGGGAGGTCCTTCCGCGATCGAGGAACTGCCGACCAGGCTTCCCGGCTCTCCGTGATGAACCCTACTGCCTCCGGGGTCATGATCCCGGAGGATCCCGAGCCCCGGTGGTCGGCCTCAGGTCGGCCATCCGCTGGCGGACCCGAGGGCGCTCAGCCGCCGGCCGCCGCCAGGTCGGTGATGTCATTGAGCAGCGGTCGACCGGACAGGTACCGGTCGAGGTTGTCGGCGAACAGGTCGGCCTGCCGCCGGAGCCGGCCGATTCCGCCAGCCGCGTTGTGCGGGGTGATCCGCACCGAGGGATGGGTCCAGAACGGGTGGTCGGCGGGCAGCGGCTCGGTCCGGAAGACGTCCAGGATGGCCGCCGACGGGATCCCCGTCCCCAGGGCGGCCAGCAACGCCTCCTCGTCGACCAGTGAGCCACGGGCCACGTTGACCAGCAGGCTGCCCGGACGCATCGACCGGAGGAACGCTGCATCCACCAGGTCGGTGGTCTCCTTGGTGGCGGGGGCGGCCAGGACCACCACGTCGGCCTCCCCGATGAAATCGGGCAGCTGGTCCGGGGTGATGGTGAGGTCGGTCGGGTCCTGGGGGGAGGGTGTCCGACGGCAGCCGATGACCCGGGCACCGAACGCCGAGGCCCGGGTGGCCACCGCCGAGCCGATCCCTCCGAGACCGACGATCAGCCACGTGGTGCCCGACACCTCGCGCCAGTCGTGGTTCGTCCAGGTCCGTTCCGTCGCCTGGCGGCGCCAGCGGTCGGCGGCCTGGAACTCGTCGAGCACCGCCCGCAAGACGTACTCGGCGATGGGAAGGCTG
>Ga0302157_10004600_pt1 | contig 14957 bp, 11 predicted proteins | sample I_Bog_N3_3_FD_193502 | JGI IMG/M metagenome (GOLD analysis project Ga0302157, IMG submission 193502) | Peat permafrost microbial communities from Stordalen Mire near Abisko, Sweden - I_Bog_N3_3 | ecosystem: Environmental > Terrestrial > Soil > Wetlands > Peat | place: Sweden: Abisko, Stordalen...
GGCTGCCGATACGAGTTCGACGGTTTCCGGGCAGTCGCGAGGACCCCAGCCACCGTTGGCCACAACCGGATTGGCCGCAACATCCGGGATTCTATCCGCCCCAGGTTGCCAGCAGGGGCGCCGTGCGACACCTATGGACCGCAGGATGCGATCGAAACCGTCGGCGGCGCCCTGCGAGAGCCGGACGCCTTCATCGCGTGTTCGAGGCCGCACCGGAATGCGGTCGCCGTCCCGGCGCCGATCGTTGTATTTGAGGTCGTCTCGCCCGGGCGGGGTAATCGGCGACGGGACGAGGAGAAGGTCGATGAGTACGAATCGGTCCCCTCGATCCTCCGCTATGTCGTTGTTGAATCCGAGAGCAGATCATTCCGTGCGTTCTGGCGCGAACCTGGTGAGCAGGCGTGGCACGGGGACGCTGCCGACACGGCCGGACCCATTCGCCTGCCGGAATTTGGCATCGACCTCTCGCTTGACGAGGTCTATTCGGGGGTCGACTTCGATTGAGGCCGGCGGCCTTTGCGGTTTGATCGAACGTCCGTGCGAGGCGTTCCAACACGGGCGAGCAGCGAACTCGGGGCGATGCTATTGGTTTTTGCCGCAGATGGACGCGGATGCACGCGGATGGATCGAGCAGTACAACGCCAAGGCCGCAGCAGGCACCATGCTGAAGCGCCCGGGCCGGGTAGGTGTGCCCAGAAGTCTTGCCTTTCGCACATCTGCGTATTTCGCCTGGCTTATGCAGGTTTTCTGTTCCACTCAGCCGCAAAGGCCTTGTCTGATCGCCGATTTGCAGTAGGGTCGGATGAGAAGAGGGAATCGCGATGGACCAACTTTCTATCTTCGACGGTGTGCAGTTTTCCTGCACGTCAGCGAGTTTCGTCGCCGACCTCGTTGCGTTTGACGACTTCGGCCAGAAGACGATCACCGAAACCCGGGATGACATTCCCTACTTCGTCAACGAGTTTTGGACGGCAGGCCAGCGTCAGGCCCACTCCATCCATGAGATATCATACCGCGCCTGCTTCAAGGCACAGTTGCCCGAGTTCTTCATCGAACGGCTGACCAGACCAGGCGACGTGGTGTTTGATCCCTTCATGGGGCGCGGCACGACCCCTGTGCAGGCCGCGCTGATGCGGCGGCAGGCGTTCGGCAACGACGTGAACCCGCTGTCCGCACTTCTGGCCCGTCCGCGACTGCGACCGATCACATTGCAGGCCGTCGCTGCCGCACTGAAAACTGTGGACTGGTCGAGGGGCGAGATTGAACGGGAAGACCTGCTCGCCTTCTATCACCCGGCGACGGTCCGCAAGTTGGAGGCTCTGCGTCTCTGGCTGGCGGAACGTGCCCCACTCGCCTGCAGCGACGTCGACCCTGTAGCCGACTGGATTCGGATGGTCGCAATTAACCGCCTGTCCGGGCATTCTCCGGGCTTCTTCTCCGGTCGGTCGATGCCGCCGAACCAAGCGGTTTCCGTGAAGGCGCAACTCAAGATCAACGAGAAGCTAGGCGTCCAGCCGCCCGAGCGCGACGTAGCACAGGTGATTCTCAAGAAGTCGAAGACCCTGCTCAAGGACGGGTGCGCACCAAGCCAGGTGCGTTCTAGCTTGCACACCGGGATCGCGTGGGACGTGCCGGGGATTCCTGATGCGTCGGTCGATCTCACTGTCACGTCGCCGCCCTTCTTGGATATCGTCCAATACGCCTCCGACAACTGGCTGCGCTGCTGGTTTGCAGGCATCGACCCTCAAGCCATCGCCATCGACATGCACCGCACTGAGGACGCATGGACACTGATGGTGAACCGCGTGCTCCACGAACAAGCACGTATCTTGCGGTCAGGCGGATATGTCGCCTTCGAAGTGGGCGAGGTGCGCAACGGTAAAGTGTTGCTCGAGAAGTTGGTGTGGCGTGCAGCCGAGGGCTTGCCGTTCGAGCGGTTGGGAGTCATGGTCAACGATCAGGAATTCACCAAGACCGCCAACTGCTGGGGCGTCGATAATGGGTCGAAGGGGACCAACACGAACCGAGTCGTGCTGCTGCAGCGCCACTAGGAGAGCATGAACTTCTGGTGTCCGCCCTGCGTCAGCAGGCGCTGTGAGGTCGAAGCTTCAAGGCGGATGCTCACCTCGGAATCTGGCTCCAAGAAATCGAGCCGGACGCCTTGTACCGACGAGTTCTCCTCTCTGTAGAGGACGGTGCAAATCAAGTGCGCTGGAGGCGTGTCAATGTCGCCAGAATTGACAAGACGGATCATCTTGTCAGGTGAACTCGTGAGCACGCGCCTGTTTGAGTCACCGTCCCGCCAATGCGATGTTGCCTTTAATTCCATGCAGTGCCCCGTCGCACCTACAATAAAAATGCGATCAGGATAACCAGCGCCTGTCGCGGCGATAATGCGAGTCCCTTGGGGAATGTGTTCGGATATTGCCGCGATAAAGAAATCAGCTGCTTTGTTCCCCTTCGCTTGATTGGTCCCATCGAAGTTTGGAATCATCGCGCCGACTATCCCACTGCCCGTCACCGCTGTGCGGATAGCCCCTTCGACAGCAGCTATTTCTGCGGCAGTCCAAGCTCTGATTAGGTCAATTGGTGCAAGGCGCATCCGCTGCTGAACTTCCGTCAGATAAGCGTCAAAACGCGGCAAGCTCGCCTCCTTGCTCCGAACATACAACCGTAGTACCGCCATAGGAGGTAGCATAGGGACCGATCGAATGGAAAGGCGTTTCCAACTGCGTTGGGACGAGGAGGAACTTGCTCGCGCCTTCAAGGTCACGACCACAGACGTCCGCGAGTATTTGACAGACGGCCGGCGTGTGTCCTTCATCATCGAGCGGCGGCTCATGTGGGAGAATCCTGGCTGGAGATTGGCCTTATCCGAGGGCGCTGGCTATGACCTTCTCGATCCAGATGGTGGCAGGTGGGAAGTTCGCTCGATCACTCGGCAGGGCGTCTACTTTAACCCGAGCAATCAGGTCGGCTCTGGTCGCGTGTTCAATGAAGACGGCTTTCAAGCGAAGCTTCGAGGTATCAAAGGATTCATCCTTTCGGACATAGTAGGGTTCCCGGTCGTCGATGTCTTTGTCGTGCCAGTGGACAACGTGCTACGCTGGCATCGCGGGCGGGAGCTCGGATCGAACGCGAAAGTGTCCCGCGACAAGTTCTTGAGGGTACTGGCGAGGGACATTCGCCATTGACGAATATCACCCTCGACCGTGAGGTCAAGGGGCAGGCTGGCATCCCCTCGAGCGTCACCGTTCGGCCACGAGGTGAGGCAGCAAGGTTCCTGCTCAGCCAGCTTGTCCAGCGTATCGAAGTCCAGCGTGAACGCCGTCACGGCCGTGCCTCTGCGCCGCACGCCGCCGTCACCCCCGACCCCGCCATCCCGCTATGGCTCCAGCTTCGGCGCCTGACGACGCCGCAGCGGAACGCGCGGCAGATCGACCTCCTGGTATGATCCTGGCGTCGCCGCGTCTACGGCTGCCTTGATGTCGGGGATGTGCTTCTGCACGACCGGCCACGCTGGGCTGGACAGGACGACAAGCGCGAGCCTGCGGCCGGCGAGGTTCTGCTGGTAGCGGATGCGCCGATCGGCCGTCAGCACGATCTCGAAGCCGGCCTGTTCAGCAGCAAACAGCAGGTCGCCGTTCTCCAGGCCCGGCCAGCCCTCATCTTCAGTTGTCCGAACCGTGTGGCCCACCAGATGCGGCCGAATACCCCGGGGTATGTTCTTATCGAACAGGACTAAGGGCACGTCGTCTCGTGGCGTATTGGTACAAGGTGAACACGTCACTCGGCGGGGTATGAAGCTGGTAATTGTCAACCACGTCCTGCGCGGATTCGCCCAGGTCCATATTTTCGACCACCAGATCAGCCGGCATGCGCGGATCGTCGCGCAGCGCCGGCGCTCCGGAGATATATCCCGGACGCGAGACCACGATCGGGCAACCTGACCAGTCCATCGCCAACCTCCCAGCCAACCGCGGCACCGCCGTCATTCGGGCAGACATGGGACGCGCTGTCAGCGAATCCGGCGTCGCGGACCTGAAGGCTGTGCGGTTCTACGCCACGAAGGGCGGCTTTCGAGAAATCAGCGGAATACTGTCAATGACCAACATGAGGCACGAAACTGACCCGGCTCGGCTCTCCAACTCACTGCCCGATGCCCCAACGATGAATGCGTGCGGGTGGCCGGTGGCCTGGCACTGCACGATGGCGACTGTCCCGGGGCAACGTCGCCCTCGGCGACAGAGCAATCAGAGCTCAGCCTGCTCCCGCTCAAAGTCGATGTAGCGGTAGATTTCGGCCAACGGGATGCTCAGCCCGACGCTCCGCAGTTCAAGCGTCGCTTCCAAGCCATCGACAGGCTCGAACATCCAGTGTCCGCGCCCGCGGCGATAGATGTGAATCGCTGGTTCGGACTGGTAGATTTCGATGATCTCCTCGACACCCGCGATGTCCTGTTCATCCCGTCGCTTGCGATCCCGTTCGCGCCACCGCTTGAGTTCCGATGGCGACAAAACCTCGAACAGCACGCGCGGCAAGCCTTGGCACCGGATCATCACGTCGGGAATGCGGGCGTTCGCCTGTTGCTGATCCTCCGGCGCCGCGCCACTTCCCGACTCGGGAAAGCAACCGTCTTTGCCGGCCATCCGGGCGGTCAACGCGCCGGTGAGCGCGGCCACAATCTTGGCGTGCGCCGGGGTCGGCGCAGCGTGAGCGACAATGCGCCCGTCGACGAGTTCGTAACGCCATGCGTCGCCGAATTCGCTTTGGTCGGTCAGAAGAAACGCTTCGGCGGTCCAAACCTTGCCTGCTACACTAGCGAGATTACCCATGGTCGCCGCGCCTCCTGGACAACCCGTTTTCTAGCATGCCGGAGACGGTATTGAGCCTGGGCTATACGAAAAAAATCTGGCGGGTGGCGCGTCCTGCCGCGCACGGGACGTGGCGGAGCGACCGTCCTGTTCGCACACCCAAAATTCCGTGCCACCTCGGTGCTGCGGCAGATAGCCGGCACAAGGCCGGCTATGACGGGGGGCGGAAGTGCTCGCCAGGGACAGACTCTTTCTCCAGCCCCGCACGAATCCCTGTGACAGCGCGCCCGGCGTCCCGCAACCGCCAGACCCAGACCCCCAGCCGCCCGCCATCAATGCGACAGCAGCACCGGCACCGTCATTTCCTTCAGCAGCGACCGGGTCACGCCACCAAACACCAGCTCCCGAGCCCGCGAATGCCCATACCCCCCCGCCACGATCAGGTCGGCGCCAATATCGGCGGCATAGGACAGCAGCGCCTCGGCATCCGGAATATCCGTGGCAATCGTATGCGCCGCCTCCGCCCGCACACCGTGCCGCGCCAGATGCAACGCGATATCCGCCGCCGGCACGTCGCCATGCCCACCGATCCCATGCCGCGGATTGATCGCCAGCACCGTTACCGCCCGAGCCCGCGACAGCAATGGCAGCGCATCCGCGACCGCGCGCGTGGCCTCGCGGCTGGCATTCCAGGCCACCAGCACATGCTCCCCGATCACCGGAAAATCGCCCGCGAAGGGGATCACCAGCACCGGACGCCCCGAGGACATCAGCGTGTTCACCACCACCGCGTCGCGGTCGGCATGATCGCGCGGTTCGTACGGGTTGGGTTGCCCGACCACGGTCAGGTCGGCGTAGCGTGCGTGCAGCGCCAGCGTGGGCGGCACGTTGCCCTCCACCAGGCGCCATTCGCCCTCCAACCCCTGCACGCGCAGCACTTCGTTGAACCCCGCCTCGATCGGGCGCGCCGCGGCGATCGCCTCGTTCCGCATCTGGCTCACAATCTGCTCGGGCCCGTTGCCGGCGAAGGGCATCGTCGCGCCGTAGAAATACTCGGTGCTGGGGATGTCGATGATGCAGACGCCGGTCAGATGCGCGCCATGGCGGATCGCCAGCCCGGCCGCGGCGGCCAGGTTCGTCGCACTCCGTGTGCCGTTGTCCAGATGAACCAGGATATCTTTCAGGGCCATCGTCGGTGCCTCCCGTTGCTGATCCCGTGCGGTGTCTAGGCGTCCGGCGCGGGGGCCGCCTTGATCTGCATCATCCATGCGGCGATCCCGCTGCTTCCCGCATCACCAGACCAGCGGTGGCGGCCTCGGTGCGGCGGGCCCGCAGGTGGTCCAACAGGACCTGCAGTTCCCGGATCGTGAAGGGCTTGCGCAGCAGGCCGTCGAGCACGCTGGCGCTGGCGTCGACCTCGCTGAGTTCCGCGTATCCGGTCACCAGCGCGATCGGCGTGGCGATCCCGCGTTCCCGCAGCCGGCGCGCAAGTTGCAGGCCGTTCATGCCCGGCATGGCATAATCGAGCAGGATCAGCCGCGGCGGTTCGCTCAGCCGGTCCAGCAGCGTCAAGGCCTCCGCCCCACCCGCCGCCTGAACCACATCGCAGCCGAGGTCGCGCAGCATTTCGGCGGTCACCTGGCGCACTGCCAGATCGTCATCCACGACGAGCACGCATTCCGGTGACAGAAGCGCCTGGGGCGTCGCGGCGTCGGCCTCGCTGGCGCAGGTCTCGGCCTCGGCAGCCCGCGGCAGCAGCAGCGACACTTCGGTCCCGTGCCCCGGCGCACTCGCGATATGGACAGTGCCGCCCAGTTGACGCGCCATGCCATAGACCTGGCTCAGGCCGAGACCCGATCCGCCTGGCCCTTTGGTGGTGAAGAACGGATCGAAGGCGCGCCGCTGGACCTCCGGCGTCATGCCGTCGCCGGTGTCGGCGATGCTGACCCGGACATAGCGGCCGGGTGGCGGATCGTCGTCGTGGTGGCGTTCCGTCAGGATCTCGTTCGCCGTGCTGATCGTGAGCTGGCCGCCATCCTTCATCGCGTCGCGCGCATTCAGGCACAGATTGAGGATGGCCGCTTCGACCTGGCTGGGATCGACCAGCGCCGGCCACAAGTCGGACGCCAGGTCCGGGATGACGCGCACCCGCCGGCCCAGGGTGCTGGAGGCCAGGGTGATCAGTTCCGTCACCAGCTTGTTCAGGTCGGTCGGGCGCGCCGACAGTCGCTGGCGCCGGGAAAACGCCAGCAGCCGCGAGGTCAGTTGCGACCCGCGTTGCACCGCCCCCGTCGCCCGTTCGATCAGCCGCGCCAGGCGTTCGGCGTCGGCCGGAGACCAGCTTTCGGTGCTCTGGGCGACCCGCCGTTCCATCAGCTCCAGATTGCCCAGCACGGTCGCCAGCATGTTGTTGAAGTCATGCGCGATGCCGCCGGCGAGCTGGCCGACGGCCTGCAGCTTTTGCGCCTGGTGCAGGGCTGCCTCGGTCTTTTCCCGTTCCGCGATCTCGACCTGCAAGCGGTTGTTCGTCTCCGACAGCGCCCGGGTGCGTTCGGCCACCTGCGCTTCGAGGAACTGGGCCTGCAGGTGCCGTTCCTCATCGCGTGCCTGCAAGCCCGCCGCCATGGCATTGAAGGACTGCGCCAGTGCGGCGAATTCCGACCCCGTGTCGCCGGGCGCGGCCCGCGCGGTCAGATCGCCGTCACGCCAGCGCTGGGCCGCCTGCATCAGCGCTTCCGTCGGCTGGTAGATGAAGCGGCGGCCGGCGAGCCAGGCCAGCACCAGCGCCGACAAGGCGGCAGCCCCGATCACCACCAGGTCCCAGAGACTGGCCTGCTCCAGATCGGCGGTCAGGTCGGGCAGCGACAGCGACTCGATCGCGATCAGGCCGAGCGGCGGCACCGACGCCGGGACGTAGGCCACCATGCGGTCCTGGCCGCCGGGGTCGGACATGATCGAGACCCCGGGCGCCACAGCGGTCAACAGCGGTCTCAGCGTCTCGGGAAGGAACCGGCCAATCCACGCGGCACCGTCCGGGTAACGCGCCAGGATGGTGCCGTCGCGGTCGGTCAGGGTCAGCGTGCTGTCGGCCAGCATCGGGGTCGGGTCGAGTTTGGTCTCCTCCAGATGCCGGCTGAGCCAGCGCAGGTCGAGGGCGGCAATCACATACCGTTCCGGCCCCGCTGCCGCGTTGGCCGGCGGCATGCGCACGGCGATCGGCAGGAAGGGGCCATCGATGCCGCGCACCGTCGCGACATGGCCGGGCACGGTTCCGGATGCGCCGAGAAGATCCGCGAGCCAGGCCGGCCGGTCATGGGTGGGCTGGGTCAGTGCCACGGCCGACGCACAGGACAGCCAGCCGGTGGAATCGGCGATGGCCAGAAACCGGTAGGACGACAGGCCGTGCTGCAAAGCGCTCAGGCGGTCGTCGCAGGCGGGGCCCGGTGCTGCGACCTCGGGGAACTGGCCGATGGCGACGGCGAGCTGGGTTGCCGCATCCAGAATGCTGGCCAGGTCGCTGTTCGCCAACTCGGCCTGACGCAGGGCCAGCCGCCCCACCTGGTTCTGCCGTTCGGCGTGCATCTTGATCTGCGTATAAATATGCGCGGCCAGGATCGGCAGCACACAGAAGGCAATCAGCAGGATCAGGCGGGTCGACAGCCTCATGTGCGGCCTGGCCGGGTCTGTTCGCAGACGCCGGAGACAGGTTGCGTGACCGGCCACCCCGGGTCGATGCGGGACGGCGACGCGCGATCATGATGGAGAGACTCCTGGCCGCTCTCACTGGGGTGGTGACCCTTGGCCAGGGCCGGCAGGCCGGGGTTCGGCGGCTGCTTCGCGCGCCAACGCTTGATTTCCACAGTTGCTGGTATCATCGCGTGACCCTGGGGACGCCCTATCGCAACCGCCGCCTTGGCACGGGGGACGTGCGGGGCGGCGAAAGATCAGGAAACACCGGTTTGGGCGCCGAGGCGAGACCCCGGCGCCCAGAACAGCTTCACGATAATGCGATAATAACGCGTCTTCTACAGTTCTCCCGTTATGGGGGGTGACCGGTCGCGCATGGCCAATGGGTGCAGATCAGGCCAGTTCCATCTCCTGCGGTGACCCGGCCACGGCGAAGGTGATCCGCGTGCCGTCGGACAACGCGACCGTCGGCAACTGGCTGGAACCCACGGCGGTGGCCTGGGCGCCGCCCGCCACGGCGCGCGCCATCCCGCCACCGATGCTGCCGCCAGTCTGCGCCGCATCAAGCCAATGTGTCACGTCGAGTCGCGGGCTGTTGGTGGCGGCGGTGATCGACAGGCCGTCCTGCGGCATCGTGCGACTCTTGCCATTCGCCAGCCGGACGGCGCGGGCGGGTTTCACGGTGTTTGACGATTGAACCAGGATGGATTTACGCATTCCGTTAAACTTCCCTTCCGGACGCAGAAGATCAAGACGTCCGCTCGGGCGATTATGATTCGGCAGTTGTCAACGAATGATTAACGCGCGGCGGAAAATCCACCCGTCGTCGCATTTTCCTGGCCGAAAAGGATCAGGGCCAGGGCACCCGGACGCTGATGCCGGGGGTCTGGATCGGTTTGCGGTCCTCGCTGGTCTGAAACCGTGATCCCGGCGCGAAGCCCAGGCTTGGGTCGTAGTGCGGGGCCCGGTAAAGTTCCACGCCAACCTTTGGATCGTTCGACGGTAGCTCCACCGGCCCGTGCGCATCGGCGTTCGGCACCGGTGCCGCCACATCGATCGGCGGGTGTTCGGGCGGCAAGGGCGGGATCGGCAGGTCGCTGTCGGGCACGGGCGCGGCGGCAGCGAGCAACGCGGCAACGATGGCAATGCCAACCGCCCGCATCAGGGTTCGCTCCGGGGTGCCGCGGCGGCTTCACTATAGTGCATGCCGCGGGGATCCTCGGGCGGGTTGCCCGCCGGGACGCCGATCGCCGTCTGCCCACCGCGACGCCATGCGTGCAGGGCCCAGTGGACCGAGGGGAATGCGATCTCGCCCCACGGGATATCCTCCCAGGCGAACAGGTCCACCGCGAGGCTTTCGGCCCCGGCCGCGAATCGGGGCGGGCCGGCGGCAAAGCGGCCCCGGAAGATGACCTGCACCTGGCCGATGCGGGCAATGCTGAACACGCCCAGGATACCGTCGAGTGCGATGACCGCCTCAGCCTCCTCCCGAGCTTCCCGGATGGCGCCTTCCTCGACGGTTTCGCCCAGTTCCATGTACCCGGCGGGCAAGGTCCAGTAGCCGCGCCGCGGCTCGATCGCACGCTTGCACAGCAACACCCGTCCATTCGAGACGACGACCGAACCGACGATGACCTTGGGGTTTTCGTAGGCAACGAAGCCGCAATCGGCGCACACCAGGCGCTCGCGGTCGTCGTGTTCCGGGACAAGACGGACAAATTCCGGCATGCCCATAGCGTGCCGCGTCTGGCGGCGCGGATCAAGGTGGCTGACAGGAAATTCGGGATTGGGCAGCAAATTAGGCTGCCCGTGACGGCCTGACTGCGTGTTTGGTAGGCGGTTGGACGGTTTCGGGCGGCTGACTGGGGCGCTTCTACGCTGTGTGGCGAGTCGTTCGGTCCGCTTCGGGTCACACCGACAGATCGACCAGCGAGCCGCGCGGCAAGATCCGCGGTGGCGGAGTCGCACCACTGCCGCTGTTGCCGCCGAGACCCTGTGGCGGCCGGGGAGCGGCCGCGGAGGATCCGGCACCCGGGGCCGGCACCCCCGGCGATCGGGCCGGCAGCACCGGACCAGGGGCGGGACGGCCGACCGGAGTCGGGCCAGACGAAAGGGCTGACAGGGAGACCGCGGAAATCATGGGTCGGATCATGGGCTCAACTGCTTAACAAAACGTTTATGCTGCGGCTCTGGTTGTCGCATTTTGCAGGGCCTCCCGCAAGGCTGACGCGGTGCGGACGAGGTCAGCCTCGACCGCGGCGGCCGCACCGGGATCGACGTCACCATCCCGCACGGCGTCCACCACGGTGCGCAAGCGGGCCTCCAGCGCCGCCATCCCATAACCCGCGGCCATGCCGACCATCGCGTGCGCCTGGGCCGCGACCGCGGCGCGCGCGCCCGCGGTCAAGGCACGCCGCAGCGCGGGCAGACGGCCCTCGAGGTCGGACAGGCATTCCTCGATCAGGCTGGACAGCATCTCCGGCGGCAGGCTGGCGCGCAATTCGGTCACACGCTCCTCAGACAGCAGCGGCGCTTCATCGGCGGCAACCGTCTCGGGAACCAGCGCCGTCCCGTCCGGAACGCGATGCCACACACTGCGTGCGATCACCGCGAGCAGCTCCGGCAGCGAAACCGGCTTGGCCAGGACGCCGTCCATGCCCACGGCGCGCAAGGCCGCATGGTCCTCGGCCGAGACGGATCCGGTCAGAGCGATGATCGGCACGGTGCGGGCCGGACCGCGTAGCGCGCGGATTCGCTGTGTCGCCTCCGGTCCGCTCATGCCCGGCATGAAGTTATCCATGAAGACCAGGTCGTACGGCGTGCGGGACACGGCCGCCACCGCAGCCTCCCCACTCGACGCGACATCGACCATGTGACCCTCGCGGCGCAGCAGGGTTGCGGTCACCAACTGGTTCACCGGTACGTCCTCGACCAGCAGAATGCGCGTACGCGGCAGGCCGCGGCTCAGCGCAAGATCGTTGACGCCAACCTCAACAGCCTGCGCCACGGGCATGTCGTCCAGTCTTGGTGTCGGCAGGACCAGCCAGAACGCGTTGCCCTGGCGACCATCCTCCGCGGTCCAGGTATCGCAGCCGATATCGCCGCCCATCAGCGACACCAGATGGCGGCAGATCGCCAAACCAAGCCCGGTGCCGATCGGGTCGTCGCCCTCGGGTCGCTGCAAGCGGCTGAACGGCCGGAACAGACGCGCCTTGTCGTCGGCCGGGATGACCGGGCCGGGATCGCGCACCGTGAGACGCAGGCCATCGGGCCCGGCTTCGGCGATCAGGCGCACGGTGCCGGGGGCAGCGAATTTCACCGCATTGGACAACAGATTGAGCAGCACCTGGCGCAACCGTCCGGGATCGGTCCGCAATTCGGCGGGCGTCCCCGCGGTGATGACCAGTTCGAAGCCAATCCGGCGCTCCGCCGCCTGCGCCCGGAACATCTCCATGGAGCTTTCCAGCAGCGGTCGCAGCGCGAAGCGGCTGGGGCGCAGGGTGAGCTGGCCGGCCTCCATGCGCGACATTTCCAGCACGTCGTTGATCAGCCCGAACAGCGCGTCGCCGGACTGGCTGGCCATGTCCACCAGGGCCTTCTGGGCCGGCGCCAGCGAACTGTCGGCCAACAGCCGAAGGGTGTTCAGAAGCGCGTTCAGTGGCGTCCGGATCTCGTGGCTGACGACCGCGACAAAGCGCGATTTTGCGGCGTTGGCGGCCTCGGCGATGCCACGCGCCTCCCGCAGCGCGTCCTCCGCCCGCTGGCGATCGGTGATGTCGGAATACAAAGTCACGAAACCGCCATCGGGCAGGCGGTTGCGCCGCAGTTCCATGGTCCGGCCATCCGGTCGCGCCCGGATGGTGGTGCCAAAGCGGCCTGCCCGCAGGCGGGCCATGCGGCGTACCACCTCGGCTTCGACATCGACCGGCCCGAACTGGCCGGCCAGGGCCTGGGCCCGCAGGATTTCCTCCATCGGCTGACCGACCCGCAGCCGGTCCGCGGGGACGCCGGCGATCTCCGGGAAGCGCGCGTTCCACTCCACCAGGCACATATGCGCATCGACCATCGCCACGCCGTCGGTCATGCCCGCCAGGGTCGCCTCCAACTGTTCCGTCTTCGCGTCGGCGCGCGCGCGTGCGACCTGAAGCTGGGCGTTCGCCGCGGCAAGAATGGCCCGATCCTCGGCCAGACTGCGTTCGCGCCGGCGCGCCTGGCGCACGCCGCGGATCAGCAACCAGGCCATCGCCAGCAGCAAGACGGTGATGCAGGAGGCGAAAATCTGCGCCTCCAGCCGCCAGTCATTCGCCGGACGCATCGCCTCCCGCTCTTCGATCCCAACCACCACCACAAGGTCGCGATCGGGCAGGCGGCGGAAGGCGTGCACACGGACCACGCTGTCGGTGGCGGACGGGCCGACCCAGATGCCGCTGTTCTCCTCCCGGATCGCGGCATACATCGGGGTGTCGCCGATGCTGATGTCCGGATCGATCGAGCCGGGCCCCACCGCCGCGCGCAGCTTGCCATCGGTCAGTCCCAGCACGGTCACCAGGGAACCCGGCCCGAGGTCGGTCTGGCTGAACACGTCGGTAATGGCGGCGATGCGGTAGTCCGCGTCGATCAGCCCGGCGAAGGAGCCATCCGGGCGGTGCAGGGTACGCGCCACGTCAAGGTGCCACTGGCGCATGATCTGGTTGATGGTCGCGGGACCGATGAACAACCGGTCCGGATCGGCCGGGTGGTCGATCGCGTCCCGGAAGAAGGCCTGGTCGCTGACGTTCTGCCCGATCGCCTCCGGCACCGAGGACTGGCGGATGATACCGTTTTCGTCCACCAGCAGCATGTCCCGGCTGATCCCGGACAGCACCACGGACTGGTGCCGCCATGCCTCCAGGTCAAAATGTCGCGGGTCGGTCTCCCACGCGTGCACCAGGATGCGCAGGGTCTGGTCCATGGCCAGGATCTGGCGGTTCACCTGTTCGGAGAAGGTCAGCGCCTGGTTGGTAACCGTGGCGGTCACCCGAGCCGAAGCCTCCAACCGCTGCTGCTGGATCGCGCGCGTGGTGCCCATCCAGGTCAGCGCAACGAGGCACAGCGCCGCCGCCAGGATCGCGAGGCCGCCCAGCATCTGCTTGTCTGGCTTCAGGCTCCACATTGATCTGGCAAGGTATGGATGATCCCCGGAATGCGTCCATCACCTTAGTCCTTAGCGCCGGAGGCGGGCACCGCACAAATATTTCCAGATATGACAGCCCCCCGAATGCGGCGGCTGCCCGAAACGTGACCTTCGGGCGCGGGCCGCGCTATTCCGCCGGCACCTGCAGGACAGCATCTTCGGCATGGCGCGGGATGTGCAGCGCCAAAGCAGCGATCAGCGCGCTGGCCGCGGTGAAGCCCGCGAGGCCGTAGAGCCCGCCCGCATAGCTTCCCGTCGCGTCCTTGATCCAGCCCACGATCGCCGGTCCGAAGGCGCCGCCGACATTGCCGATCGAGTTGATCCAGGCGATGCCGCCCGCCGCCGCGGTGCCGGTCAGCAGCATGGATGGCATCGACCAGAAGGGTCCCTTGGTGCCATAGAACCCGGCGGTGGAGATGCACATGCCGGCCAACGCCCACCACGTACCCATCGTCGCCGCGGCCAGAATCAGGCCGGCGGTGGCGGTGACGCAGGCCCAGAACAGGCTCCAGCGCCGTTCCCCCAGGCGGTCCGACACCCAGCCCCAGGTCACCATGGAAATCGCGCCGCAGATATAGGCGAGCATGGTGCCGAAGCCGGTGCCCATGTTCGTCGCACCCAGGGACTTGATGATTTGTGGTGCGAACAGCAACAGCCCGAGGCTGGCGGTGACGATGCCCAGATAGTTGGCCGACAGCAGCAGCACCTTGGGATTGAACAGCCCCTGCCACAAGTTGAACTTTCCGCGCGCCTCGACCGCTCGGCGTTCCGACAAGAGTTTGCCGGTCAGCCACGCCCGTTCGTCGGCGGTGAGCCATTTGGCCTTGGCTGGCCTGTCGGTCATGACAAACAGCACGAGGACGCCGACCAGGACCGTCGGCACCGCCTCAATGATGTAGATCCACTTCCAGCCGGCGATGCCCAGGATGCCGTCCATGCCCAGGATCGCGGTCGAGATCGGCGCGCCAAGCGCGACCGAGACCGGCAGTGACAGGGTGAAGCCGGCGAGAATGCGGGCGCGATGGTGTTCGGGGAACCAGTAGGTGAACAGCAGCACGATGCCGGGGAACAATCCGGCCTCGGCCACGCCGAGGAGAAAGCGGATCGTCAGGAAGCTGTTGGTGCCGATGGCGAAGGCTGTGGCGGCTGACGCGAGACCCCAGGTGATCATGATCCGCGCGATCCACAGCCGAGCCCCGACCTTTTCCAGGATGACATTGCTGGGAACCTCGAACAGGCAATAGCCCAGGTAGAAGGCGCTGGAGCTGAGGCCGTACGCGGCC
>Ga0302157_10004604_pt1 | contig 14953 bp, 8 predicted proteins | sample I_Bog_N3_3_FD_193502 | JGI IMG/M metagenome (GOLD analysis project Ga0302157, IMG submission 193502) | Peat permafrost microbial communities from Stordalen Mire near Abisko, Sweden - I_Bog_N3_3 | ecosystem: Environmental > Terrestrial > Soil > Wetlands > Peat | place: Sweden: Abisko, Stordalen...
CCGCCAGGTCGGCGTATCGCCCACGATCACCGCACCCACTTCAAGCTCCCGATAGGCCGTCAAGATGCGCCCCGCATCCCGCGTCAGCAACCCTGCCTGCAGGCCATATCGCGAGTGGTTCACATCGGCCAATGCCTGTTCAAAGTCGTCGTAGGGTTCTACCAGCACCACCGGCCCAAAGACCTCTTCGTCGCGAATCTTCATCCCTGGCTTGGTCGCGGTCAAAATCGCCGGAGTCATCACTGACCCGTTGCGCTCGCCGCCCGCCACCAGCTTCGCGCCGCCTGCCACTGCCTCGCGCACCCAGCCTTCCACCCGCTCGGCCTCGCCCAGCCGCACCAGCGGGCCCACTTCCGTGGCCTCGTCGGCCGGGTCGCCGGAGACCATCTTGGCCGTCACCTCCACCAGCTTCCACAGGAACGTCTGAAAGATCCTCCGCTCCACAAACACCCGCTGCACGCTGATGCACGACTGCCCCGCATAGCCGAACGCCGCGTGCGCCGTGCGCTGCGCCGCCTCGTCCAGGTCCAGCCAGTCCCCGTGGACGATCAACGCCGCGTTCCCGCCCAGTTCCAGCAGCACGCGCTTGCGGCCCGACCGCGCCTTCAGCTCCCAGCCCACCTTGGCCGAGCCGGTGAACGAGACAATCTTGATGCGGTCTTCCTTCTCCGCCAGCCACGCCGTGTCCGCGTTCGAGAGCGGCAGTACCGCCAGCGCCTCCGCCGGCCAGCCCGCCTTCAGCACCACCTCGCCCAGCGCCAGCGCGGTAAACGGCGTCTGCGGCGCCGGTTTCAACAGCACCGGGCAACCGGCAGCAATCGCCGGCGCCACCTTGTGGGCCACCAGGTTCAGCGGAAAATTGAACGGCGTAATGGCCAGCACCGGTCCCACCGGAAAGCGCTGCACCAGTCCCCAGCGCCCCTCGTTGCCCTCGGTCAGGTCAAGCGGAAGACTCTCGCCGCCCAGCCGCGCCGCCTCTTCCGCGGCCGTCTTGAAGGTAAGCACGGAGCGGTCGACCTCAGCGCGCGCCAGCCGCAGCGGCTTGCCTGCCTCGGCCACAATCAGCTTGGCAAAGCGCTCCTTCTGCTCAATGAGTGCGCCGGCAATGTCTTCCAGAATCTCCCGTCGCTTCCAGCGCGGCAGCGCACGCGTGCGGCGCAGGCAGGCCGCGGCGTGGCTCACAGCCTGGCGCGCATCCGCCCGCGTCGCCGTAGTCACCCGGCCCACCAGCCCCTGGTCCCACGGGGATCGCACCTCAAACGCCTCGCCGTCGCTCCACTCCTTGCCGCAGAGCAGAAATCCCGTTTGTGTCCCGGGCCGCATCTTCATAGTCTGGTGCTCCTGACTGATTAGCCTACGCTCTCAATGTTAAAGCGGCAGCGGGAAGGGGGCACACGCACAACCGCTTTAGCCATTTTGGGCTTGCCCTGAGCAAGTCAGCGGCCATCGCCAGACAGGCGGCCAGTATCGATCGGCGGGGGCAAACGCCGCACAGTCGCGCGGGACCGGGGAAACAATCGGCCTCCTGCAGGGCCCTTCCAAACTAACACCGCGGTGAGACGAAATCCTGGCGCCAGTCGGCCCCGCGTGTGCCGCGGCGCGGGGGATGCTCCATGGTCCCCGCCCCGGGCGCGCAGCCGCCAATAAAACTTGGGCTTAAAACTGGTAGCGTGCGGTATAGTGGCTGGAATCCGGAAAGTGGATGGCCGGCGTTGCCGACAAGGACGCGCCAGACCCACCAATTGAAAGCAAGGAGAAATACCGTGCCCGAGAATCCCGAAGGCTCCCCCCAGGCTACGCAGCAGCCGCCGGTTGTCGTCTACAACCCGATTCCTCAGCCGCCGCCCCCGCCGCCGCGCAACAACACTCTCAAGATCATTCTCATCGTGGTCGCTGTCATCGTGCTCATCGGCGTCCTGGTGCTGGGAGCCATCGGCTACATGGGATACCGCATCGCCCACTCCATGCATGTAAATCCTGCAACCGGCGAAACCACCATCACCACCCCGGCAGGCACCATCAGCGCCAACGATCGTGAGAACTTCACCGCCGCCGACCTGGGCGTCGATCTCTATCCCGGCGCGGAACCCGGCAAGGGAAGCATGCGCATGACCATGCCCACCGGCCCGGTCGTTTCCGCCAGCTACCTGACCACCGACGCCAAAGACAAGGTTGCCGCCTTCTACAAGGACAAGCTCGGCAGCCAGGCCACCTCCATGGACTTTGGCGGCAGCTCCATGGTGACCTTGAAGAAGGGCGATCGGGAGCAAATTACGGTGACCCTGGTGCAGCAGGCCGGCCAATTCGACGGCAAAACCCAGATCCACATCATGCACACGACCGTAAACAAAACCGAGTAGCGCCCCCGCGGGGCAGAGCGCTTGTGCGCTTTGCCCCGCCGCACCACTCCGGCTGCCCCGGCAAGCGGCCCGCCGTTTTCCGCCGTGCCAGCCTGCGATAAACTCCTTCCATGATTCATGACGGCCGCAGCCGCAAGCTTCCCTTCGATCCCGTTGAAGCCATCGCGCACCTCAAAGCCAGCGACCCCAAACTGGCCGTGCTCATCGACTGCGCCGGCCCGTTCAACCTGAAGCTCAGCCCGCTGCCCTCGCCCTTCGAGTCCCTGCTCGAGTCCATCCTCTACCAGCAGCTCCACGGCAAGGCCGCGGCCACTATCCACCGCCGCGTCCGCGAGTATTTCGACGGCGATCCCACCCCACAGATGCTGCTCGACACGCCCGACCATCCCCTCCGCGCCGCCGGCGTCTCCGGCAACAAGATCAAGGCCTTCCGTGACCTGGCCGCCAAGACTCTGGATGGAACCGTCCCCACCCACGCCCAGATCAAAAAGCTCTCCGACGCCGAGATCGTCGAGCGCCTCACCGCCGTCCGCGGCATCGGCCCCTGGACCGTGGAAATGCTGCTCATCTTCCGCATGGGCCGGCCAGACATCTTCCCGGTCACCGACTACGGCGTCCGCAAAGGCTTCGCCCTAACCTTCCAGCGCATTCCCAAGAACCGCGCCCTGGCCGCCGCCGACCTGCCCACCGCGGACGTCCTGCACAAGCGCGGCAAAAAGTGGGCGCCCTTTCGCTCCGTGGCCAGCTGGTATCTATGGCGCGCCTGCGATCTCGCCAAAACCACGTCGACCGCAGGCCGTTCTAGCCGCGATTAGCCCTGCACGCATCAGACTCGGTTGGAACCTGGTTCGGAGCGTGCCCAGCACACCGAACTCTGAAACCGTTTAAGATCTCAGACGCATTCTGCGCCCGCCTGCGGACGAGCCTAGAATGAAAAAAGGGAACCCGAAGTTGCGGAACAATCTCGCCATTTAATGGGAAAATCAATGCCTTCGAGCAAGCGCTTTATCTGCATTCATGGCCACTTTTATCAGCCCCCCCGGGAGAATCCCTGGCTGGAGACCGTGGAGACCCAGGACTCCGCCGCCCCCTATCACGACTGGAACGAGCGCATCTGCGCCGAGTGTTACGCTCCCAACGGCGCCGCCCGCATCCAGAACATCCGCAACCAGATCACCCGCATCGTCAACAACTATGCGCGCATCAGCTTCAACTTCGGCCCCACCCTGCTCAGCTGGCTCAAGGAGAACGCGCCCCGCACCTATCGCATGATCCTCGATGGCGAGCGCCGCAGCCGCAAGAGCTTCGGCGGCCACAGTTCGGCCATGGCCCAAGTCTACAACCACATCATCATGCCCCTGGCCAGCGAGCGCGACCGCATCACGCAGATCCGCTGGGGCATCGCCGACTACATCAACCACTATGGCTACCCGCCCGAGGGAATGTGGCTGGCCGAGACCGCCGCCGACTCCCGCTCGCTTGAGCTGATGGCCGAGCACGGCATCAAGTTCACCCTGCTCGCGCCCCACCAGTGCCGCCGCTTTCGCCCCCTTGACAGCACCAGCGACTGGACCGGCACTCCCGGCGCATCCGTCGACACCACCCGCCCCTACCGGGTGCGATTCCCCTCCGGCGCCTCCATCGCCGTCTTCTTCTACAACGGCCCCACCTCGCGCGCCATCGCGTTTGAGGGACTGCTCAACTCCGGTGAGAGCTTTGCCGCGCGGCTCAAAACCAGCTTCACAGATACCCCGAACCCGCAGCTGGTGCACGTCGCTACCGATGGCGAGTCCTACGGCCATCACCACAAGCACGGCGAAATGGCCCTCGCCTACGCGTTGCGCCTCCTCGAACTCGACCGCACTGTCAAGCTGACCAACTACGGCAGCTTTCTGGAGCAGTTTCCGCCCGAATTTGAAGCCGAGATCGAAGAGGACACGTCCTGGAGCTGCGCGCACGGCGTCGAGCGCTGGCGCTCCAACTGCGGCTGCAACGGCGGAAGGCCCTACAACCAGCTGTGGCGCGCGCCCCTGCGCGAGGCCCTCGACGCGCTCCGCGACGCCATTGCCCCGCTCACTCAGGATGAAGGCGGCAAGCTCTTCAAAGACGTGTGGGCCGCGCGCGACGCCTATATCCAAGTCCTGCTCAACCGCGATGCCGAGCAGGTGGACCAGTTCTTCGCAACCCACGCAAGCCATACGCTCTCTGAGGCTGAGCGGATTCGCGCCCTGGAGCTGATGGAGATGCAGCGCCACGCCCAGCTCATGTACACCAGCTGCGGCTGGTTCTTTGACGATATCGCCGGCATTGAGACCGTACAGATCATCGCCTACGCTGCGCGCGTCCTTCAGCTCGCCCGCGAGCTCTTTGGCGAGCGCGCCGCCGGCCTCGAGCCCGCGTTCCTGGCGCGTATGGCCGAAGCTAAATCGAACGACGCCGCCAGCGGCGATGGTGCGATCATTTACAAGGCCTGCGTCGCCACCATGGAGCTCAGCCTCGAGCAGGTTGCCGCGCACTACGCCATCAGCTCCATGTTCTCCTCCTTCGCCGAACAGACTGACCTGTTCTGCTATCGCGTGCGCCGCATCTCCTACGAGGTTCACACCTCCGGCCGCGGACGTCTCGGCCTGGGCCGCGCCCACATTGCCAGCTCCATCACCGGCCTGCAGCAGAGCTTCTCCTTTGTCGTCCTGCACTTCGGCGACCAGAACATTACCGCCGCCGTCAAGCCTTACACAGACGCCGATGCGGCTGAATTCGAGCGCTTCGCCGCCCAGGCCGCCGAGCACGTGCAGCGCGCCCTGTTCCCCGACGTCATTCGCCTCCTCGACCGCGAATACGGCCATGTGGACTACTCGCTCACCTCGCTGTTCACTGACGAGCAGCGCCGCATTGTGCAGCTCATCCTCAACTCCACCCTCTGGGACATCGAGAACTCGCTCACCACCATCTACGAAGACCACGCCAGCCTGCTGCATTACCTCGCGCAGGCAAGCCTGCCCAAGCCCGCCGCCCTCACCCTGGCTGCCGGCTTCGCCATCAATGCCGGTCTGCGCCGCGCTCTCGAAACCGACCCCGTCGACGCCGCCCAGATGCGCTCCTTCCTCAACCTGGCCAAGGCCGACCAGGTACCGCTTGAAACCGCTACGCTCAGCTACATCGCCGACCAGCGCATGAAGCGCGCCATGGTCGAGTTGCAAATGTCCTCCGGCTCTCTCGAAATGCTCGACCGCGCCCTCACCCTGGCCCGCAACCTGATCGAGCTGCCCTTCGAACTGAACCTGTGGCAGGCGCAGAACATCTGGTACGACATTCTGGGCACTGCCGCCTATGCCCTCACCGCACTCGCCCCCGACGACCGTCCGCGCTGGGACAAGAGCTTCAGCGACCTGGGCGCCTGCCTCTCCATTGATTGCGCCAGCATCGCCGCCGACGACGCCGTCGAGCTCGCGCCCGGCGACTGAGCCCGCATCGAAGCCGCAGCCTGTGCGCGCGGCAGGGTATGCTGGTCACGATGCTTCCCCGCGCCGGACAACAACAGAGCCATGTTCCCGGGATCACGTTTCGCAACGGCTGCCTGAGAAAATCTTTGCACCTGGCGATCGTGCTGCTGGCGGCCTTTGCAGCCGCCGGCCTCACCGCGCAAAGTCCGCCGCCCTCAGCGGCGTCGCCTGTCGTACTCCTCGATCCCTCCCATCCGCAGGACTGGATCACCGACATCGGCGACGGCTGGCGCACGCACCAGGGCGACGATCCGGCCTGGGTAAGCCCCACACTCGACGACTCGAACTGGCAGCCGGTCGAGCTCGACGATCAGGGCCCCGCGCAGCCCGGCTGGCGCTGGTATCGGATTCACCTCAAACTGTCTCCGGTTCAATCCGGATCAGCGCTGCCGTCGAAGGACCAAACCAGGGTTGTATTGACGCCAGAGGGCCAATCCGGGCTCTCTCTGCTTCTAAACGGTGGCGAGGGCACTTACACGCTCTATATCGACGGTGTCGCTGTTCCCGGCCCCGCAGTGCAATCGAGCTTCCACGTCAGCCGTCCCGCCGAGCGCACCATCCCGCTCGGCATCGCTGCAGGCGACATCGTCCTCGCCTTGCGCACCCACGCTTCCCCTGCCTATGCCGCATGGCACCTGCCGCTCTTCCTCAGTGCGTCGCTGGGCACTGCCGATGCAATCGAAAGCCAGCGCCAGGCCTTGCAAAGCGAACGGCTCTATGCGGCGTTGCCCTCCATCTCCATCAACCTGCTCTTGATCATCGCCGGCATAGCCGCCTTTGCGCTCTACCGCAGCCAACCCACGCGCCGCGAATATCTTTGGCTCGGCGTGTATTTGTTCTTGCAGGGAACCGCTCAGCTTCTCTGGGGATGCCAGCAGGTGGGCCTCTTTCCCCTCTGGATGAACTTCCTCATCAGCGATCCGTTCACCTATGCCGTGGCCATCGTCCAGATCCAGTTCACGTTCAGCTTTGGCGGTCAGCGTGTGAGCCGCGCCTGGCGCGCCTACCAGGCGCTGCTGCTCGCGCCTCTCGTGCTGATCATCCTCACCTGGCAAGGCTATTTCTCCACCGACTACTACGTCGTGGTTGAAGGCCTCATCCTGGTCCCCGTCGCCATCCTGCTGCCCATCCAGCTTCTGGTCTGGTATCGGCGCGGCAACCGCGAAGCGGGGTGGCTCATCCTGCCTAGTCTCCTGCCTGCCGCCACCGTCTCGACCTTTGATCTCGGCACCTTGTCGCTCTTCTTCGCGTGGCGGCGTCTCGATTTCCTCGACAATCCCATCCAGTTCGGCCCTATTCCCGTGCAGCCGGGCGATATCGGCGATCTGCTTTTCCTGCTCGCCATCGCCGTCGTCATGTTCTTCCGCTTTACCCGGGTCAGCCGCGAGCAGGCCCGCGCGGCCGCGGAACTCTGTGCAGCGCGCGAGATCCAGCAGCGCCTCGTGCCCGCGTCGCTCCCCGAGCTGCCCGGCTTCCAGCTCGAGGCGGCCTACTTCCCCGCAGAGGAAGTCGGCGGAGATTTTTACCAGGTTCTTGAGATGCCCGGCGGCGATACCTTGATCGTGGTCGGCGATGTGAGCGGCAAGGGCCTCAAGGCTGCCATGACCGGCGCCCTCGCCATCGGTGCGCTGCGCACACTGGCAGACGAAGACCTCTCCCCCGCGGCCTTGCTGCCGCGTTTGAACCGGCAGATGCTCGCCGCGCAGGAGAGTGGCTTCATCACCTGCCTCTGTCTGCGCATGTCACTCCGGGGTTCGGTCGCCATCGCCAATGCCGGCCACCTGTCTCCCTATCGCCGCGGAGAAGAGATCGAGGTCAATTCCGGTTTGCCGCTGGGCCTGACCGCCGACGCGGAGTACACCGAGACATTCCTTCAGCTTGATCCAGGCGATACCCTCACCCTGCTCTCCGACGGAATTGTCGAGGCCATGAATGCCCAGCATCAGCTCCTCGGCTTCGAGCGCGCCCGCCAACTGAGCGCGCAGTCCGCGCACGCCATCGCCGCCGCCGCCCAGGCCTTCGGACAGGAAGACGACATCACCGTCCTCACCATCGCGCGGCTGGCCGCACATGATGCTGTTTAGCTGCGCCAGTGCAGATCCATCGGCCCATCCATCGGATGCCTCGCCGCCGGTGCCCCCGGTCTCGCTTCTGAGACCGGGGAAGGATCAGCCCCGTCCAGCCGCGCCTGCTTCAGCGCAAAATACCACTTGGCCGGCTTGTCCGCGTCGTCAATCAACATCAGGCTCGGGTTGTGCCTGAGACCCTCCGCCTGCTGGATCATCGTCACCTGGTCCTGGCGCACAAACTTCGCGCCGAAAAACTTTGCAATCGGCGTAACCAGCGGAACGTTGTAGAACACATTCCACGCCGCAATCACATCGATCCGGCAGGTGGACCCGGTAACCGGCGTCACCGTGGTCAGCGATGAGAACCACTTGTCACCGCAGCGAATGATCTCGGTCCGCCGGTTGGGCAGCGTAAAGTCGATCGTCGTTTCAATCGGCTGCCCGTACACACCCAGCAGCTTGTAGGGCGCGGAGTTGCCGCTGGGCGCATGCGCGCTCATGCGGAAGCCCTCGGGGATCGGCTCGAACCGCTTGGTCTTCTCGCGGATGCTGGCCCGCGAACGCCACCACCACGCCTGGTGCACAAACGGTCCATGCGCCGGGTCCATCAATCCAATGATGCCATGGTCCACGTTGCAGGGCAGCTCTGCGGCCAGATGCGCCGTGCGGCAGCGCGCGCCAAATTTCGCAAGCTCCGGCACGGCGCGCAACCCGCCCTTGCTCTTCCCGCTCCCAGGGCTCGGGATAAACACCCACGCATGCCCATCCCGCTCTTCGCACGGAAACGCGGTGGCAAAAATACGCGTCGCGTCCAGGTGATCGTGGCTTGAGAGTGAGGGAATCAGCGCGCACTGCCCGCCGCATGGCTCAAACTCCCAGCCGTGATACCGGCAGGTCACGCGATTGCCGTCAAACCACCCGTAGCTGAGCGGAATGCCGCGGTGCGGACAGCTGTCGCGCATCGCAAACACGCGCCCGTCCGCGCGCCGGCCCAGCACCAGCGGAATATCCAGCAGCATGGCCGTCGCCAGCTTCTTCGGCCGCAGCTGGTCCGTGCGCAGCGCTGGATACCAGTCGTCGTAAAGCAGCGTCGCGGTCGGCCCCTGGATCGGCACTCCAGCTTCGGATGTCGTTCGAAACGGCATTTGGCCTCCACCATAGCACCCCCGGCATCGGCAATGCCAACCAGCCACATGGGCACCCCCCATGCCCCGAGCCGATCTGCATCAACCAGGGCGCAGCGAACCGCGGTATCAAACTCGTCAACGCTTTCTTGCCGCTCCCAATCCAAATTCCCACGCCGCTCTGGAATTCCACCGCCCACATGCCGATAGGGACCCATGCGCACAGCGGGAAGTCCACGTCCCCACGCGGCCGGAAGGGGCTGCGGCGGCGCGTCGGCTGCCCAGGTCCTTCCACCACATGCACGCAAGCGCGACCGGTCCCACGCGCCGATGCCTGAAATGTAGACACCGGAGAATGCACGAATGATTTCCATCAAGCGGTACCTTGACTCAGAAGACGCTCCAGAGCCGGAAGCATTTGAAGCGAAACCCGACTCTCTCTCGGCCGCGACCATCGAGTGCTACCGCGCCGCCCTCATCGCCGTCGGCCGCGTCGCCGTGCAGGTGTCGCCCGGCCTCGGCGAGGACCTCGAGACCAATCTGCGCGGCCTCGAGCGCCGCCTCTCGGTCGGCTACACGGCCGAGTCCGTCAAGCGCACCGAGCAGCAGGTCGAAGTCCAGCTCGACGAGTGGGGAACCCGCACCTCCGGCCACTTCAAAGGCCAGGCCGACGAGGTCAAGGAGCTGCTCGTCGCCCTCGCCAGAACGGCGGAGTCCGCCGTCAGCCGCGACCAGGGCTACTCCAACAAGTTCACTGACCTCACCGCACGCCTGGAAAAAATCGCCGACCTCAACGACCTCACCCTCATCCGCTCCTCGCTGGTCGTCCAGGTTGGCGAGCTGAAGACGACGGTCGAGCAGATGACCCGCGACAACCGCCAGCTCGTCGCCCAGCTGCGCGCCGAGGTCTCCACCTACGAGACCCGCCTCAAGTCCGTCGAGCGCCTCGCCCTCAAAGATCAACTCACCAAGGTCGCCAATCGCCGCAGCATTGAGGAGCGACTGCAGTACAACATCGACAACGGCCATCAATTTTGCGTAGCCATGCTCGACCTCAACCAGTTCAAGCAGGTCAACGACTCCTACGGCCACACCGCCGGAGACGACCTGCTTCGCCAGTTCGCCACCGAGCTGCAAATGAACACCCGCTCCGGCGACCTGGTGGGCCGCTGGGGCGGCGACGAGTTCATCGTCATCCTCACCTGCAACATGCAGGACGCCAAGATCCACATCGAGCGCATGCAGAAGTGGGTGCTGGGCAAGTACACCATTCGCGGCGCCGATGAGCGCACCTTCGCCGTCCAGGTCGACGCCTCCATCGGCGTCGCCGAGTGGCATCGCGGCGTGACCGCCCTGCAGCTCATCGCCGCCGCCGACAAAGACATGTATCAGGACAAGAAGCTCTCCCGCCGCAAAGCCTCCTAGGAGCTTGTTGAAATAGTCCTGGGTGTCCCGGCCTTTGAAGGGTACGGGCTTCAGCCCGTACATCAAGTTCTGCCTTTTCAGCAGCGGGCTTTAGCCCCCGAGGGAATCGAAAGCCAATTCGAGCTGTCCCAATCGCTTTTTCAACAAGTTCCTAGAGCAGTTCTCCAATTCATGTGCTCTATTTCGTTCCGTGCAAGGTGGCTTTTTCTTAAGAACTTATCCGTAAATAGTGGTAACCTTGATTCCCCCCTTCGATTATCTTGTCAGTGGAGGTCGGACTTGGGCGAAGATGCGGCTCAAGATGGCACAGATCAAGTCGTGGACAGTATCGGATGCATTGTGGGTCAAGGTCGAGCCCTTGATTCCGGTGGTCAAGCGGATCGAGGGACGGAGCTATCAGCGCAAGCCCGGAGCCGGGCGCAAGCCGATGGCGGCGCGGCAAGTGTTTTCGGCCATCGTCTACGTTCTGCGCACCGGTATTCAGTGGAAGGCGTTGCCTCGGGAGTTCGGCTCGGCGAGCGCGGTTCACCAGTATTTTCAGAACTGGCAGAAAGCGGGGTTCTTCCTCAAACTGTGGCGGGCAGGACTGGCCGAATATGACGGCATGCAAGGCATCGCCTGGGAGTGGCAAAGCGTCGACGGCGCCTTGGGAAAAGCTCCTCTGGCGCAAGAATGCGTGGGGCCGAACCCCACGGATCGGGGAAAAAAAGGGGCGCAAACGAAGTTTGCTAGTCGACGGGCGTGGCGTCCCGCTGTCACTCGTCGCCAGCGGGGCCAACGTGGGTGACCGGGATCTGTTGCCGGCAACGTTGGACGGAATAGTGGCCAAGCGGCCCAAGCCGGGACGGCATCGGCCGCAGCACCTATGCGGCGACGCCGGATATCGAGGTCAACCGGCATGGAACGCGGCACGATCTCGCCACTATCGACCGCATATCAAGCAGCGCAAAGAGGAAGCCCACGCCAAACGTACGCAACCAGGCTACAAAGCCCGCCGCTGGGTGGTGGAACGGAGCCACTCCTGGCTCAACCGCTTCCGCAAACTTCTCGTCAGCTTCGAGAAAACCGAAGCCAGCTATGTTGCCCTACTTTCTTTAGCCGCCGCCCTGATCTGCTGGAGACAGACAATCACTATTAACGGATAAGTTCTTAAGAAAAAGCCGCCTTGCACGGACCTAAATAGAGCACGTGAATTGGAGAACTGCTCTAAGTGTGACTGTGGCGCCATTGGGATCGCTCAGGTCCGCGGTGGAAAGGGAGGCACCGCTCAGGTGACGGGCTGCTCGTGCGCTGCGCTGCGCGCGAGGGTGCGAGCGGCGAAGTAGAGGGAGACGACGGTGATGTCGTCGGTCTGGCCGAAGTGGCGGGCGGCCTGGGCAATGTAGCGCGCCGACTCATTGCTCACCTGCTGGGTACGCTCAAAGCCGAACAGCTCGCCCTTGGCGTTGGCGGCCTCGACGACGCCGTCAGAGAGAAAGATGAGCCGGTCTCCGACTTGGAGCTGGAAATCGGCCTGCTCGTAGTGGATGCCGGGGACGACGCCGAGGGGCAGGTCGGCTGCCAGCTCCATCTCGCGGCCGTCGCGATAGGGGCTGAGGTGGCCGGCGTTGGCGATGGTCATGGTTCCATCGGGATAGACGCGGGCGCAGACGCAGGTGGCGAAGCTGAGGACCGGTTTTTGTCCCGAGCCGGGGAGCGAGCCTGCGCCGACCAGCACGTGATTAAGATTGTTGAGCACCGTGGCGGGGTCGTGGGAGAGCTCATTGCGCAGCGCGCCGACGAGCGTGCTGGCGTTCATGGCTGCCTGGAGGCCCTTGCCGCTTACGTCGCCGACGACGATGAGCATGGAGCCATCTTGCAGCGGCAGCACCTGGAAGAAATCGCCACCGACGCCGTTGGCGGGCAGATAGGCGCTCTCCAGCATGAAGTTGTGGTTGGAGGGCAGCTGGGTGGGAATCAGCAGGGCCTGCACACTGCGGGCGGCTTCAATCTCGGCGGCGGAGCGCTGCTCGTCCTGGCTGACGTGGATGAAGCGGTAGAGGATGACGGCGAGCAGGCTGGCTAGGAAGGCGGTGTAGGTGACGGTGCCGATGGGAAACTCGACCGGGCCGACGTGGAAGCGGTGGATGGCGAAGCGCTCGGCGAGCCAGTGCTGGCGGACGGCATAATCGATCACAGTGTCGAGCGAGTCGGCGGTCGCGGCGAGGAAGAACGGGAGCAGCATGACGCCGGCGTCGGGGCGTCCGCGGCGCCAGGCGCGAAACAGCAGCATGGTGACGAGCACGGTGAAGACGACTTCGGAGCAGACAGACAGGTACTCATAGGCCGTGGTCAGATGCACGAGGGCGAGGATGGGCAGGAGCAGAACGGCGGCCTGGAAGACGCGGACGACGCGGCGATCGCTGCTGCCGGTGAAGCGGAGCACAAACTCGAGCGTGACGGCCATGAAGACGCGGCCGGTCCAGATGTTGAGGATGAAAAAGATGGAGAGCGAGAGCGTACCGAGGCCGAAGAGGGTCTCGCTCGTGCCCATGAAGGCGACGGTGAGGCAGAGCAGCGCGAGCCAGAGGTACTCGGGGTGCTTGCGCTGAGCGAGATAGAGCGTGGCGCCTAACAGAGCCACGGCGAAGAACAGGAAGCTGACGACGATGCCGGCGATGAGTTGCTGATCCCAGCGCTGGCCGGTTGCGGCGGCGAGTTTAGCGGCGATGTCGTCGGGCGCGCCAAGCTCGGCTTTACTGAGCAGGCCTCGATGAATGGTGGTGGCGGGGCCGGCCCAGGTGCGAATGGCGAGGACCGTGCCCGATGTGGGACTGTTTGCGGCCGGTTGAGTGAGATGTGCGAGCAGCGGCGGAGACATGTACATGGCCGGCTTGTCGGTCATGCCCTTGGTGTGACCGGCCTGGACGCCGTTGATGTAGACGGCAAACTGGCCGACGCTGTCGCCGGCGACAAGCAGGTCGAGCGAGGCGTTGGGCGAGAGGGTGGTGAGCTGGGCCAGTTGTTGCGGATCGAGGCGGAGGCGGTACCAGCCGGAGCCCGAGTAGCTGTCGACGCCCTGCACACTGAGGCCCTTGCTGAGCGACACGGTTGGCCAGGATGAGTCGTCAAAGGCGGCGTCGGCCCAGCGGGGATTGTCGCCGATGTGGAAGCGCCAGGGGCCGTCGAGGTCCAGTGTTGCATGAAGTTTTGCGCTGGCCGACGCCGGCGAGAGCGGGGTTGGGGCCTGTGCGGACGCACACGCGCTGCCGATCGAGAGCGTGACCGCGCACAGCAGGGCCACGCATAGGAGCGCAGGCGGTGCGGCAGTCTTTCGCGATCGTTGCTGCGTCTTCATGCGCATGCGCCGAAACCTGAAACAGGCCGGCCTATTTCTCCTCTGCGGAATCTGTCTCTGTACTCTGCTCTACGCCCAGGCGCTCGAGTTGGTTCCGCCAGTCGAGCGACTCAATGAAGGTCTTTGACTCGCGCCAGTTGGGCTCGACGATCACATGCAGCTCGAGGAAGACGCGGGTGCCGAGCAACGACTCAATTTTGCGCCGCGCGCCGGTGCCGATCTCTTTGAGCTTGGCGCCACCCTTGCCGATGAGGATGGCTTTCTGGCCGTCGCGCTCGCAGTAGATGGCGGCGGCGATGCGGGTGAGCGGCAAGCGCGCGGGCACTGCGCCTTTCTTCCGCGGGACAAATGGCGGTGGCTCCTCGAAGCGTTCGATGACGACGGCGGAGGCGTATGGGACTTCTTCGCCGGTTTCGACGAGGATGCTTTCGCGGATGAGCTCGGCGACCATGAAGCGCTGCGGCTGGTCGGTGTATTGGTCCGCAGGATAGTAGCGCTCGCCCTTGGGAAGGGCGTCGATGATTTTGCGCACCAGGATGTCGAGGCCGTCGCGCTTGCGGGCGCTGATGGGGATGATCTGGGCGAAGTTGAATTGTTTGGTGAGTGTGTCGATCAGGGGCAACAGGTGATCTTTGGGAACGAGATCGATCTTGGTGAGGACCAGGAAGACGGGGCAGTCGAGCTTGCGGATGAGGCCGAAGAGGAACTCGTCTTCGCTGGCCCAGTTGGTGCGGTCGCGGCGCGGGGATGAGGCCGGAACTTTCGAAGGCCCAGCGCTCAACGGAGCGATCTGGGCTCCCGCAGCCAGGTCTTTGTCTGCGAGGCGGGGTATCTGGGGCAATCCGGAATCTGAAGACTCAAAAGTAAAACCCTTCGGCGGGTTCAGGGCAGTTTCTGGATCATCCGGCTCCGAGGCGCGAGGAGTTTTTTCAGGCTCGGCGGCCGCCTCCAGTTGCACCCGCCGCGTCGCATCCATCAGCACCAGCACGACGTCGCGCGTCTCCAGCGCTTCGTAGACTTCCTGCAACATGCGACGGTCGAGCTGGGTGCCGGGCTTGTGGACGCCTGGGGTATCGACAAAGACGATCTGCGCAGCGGGATGCTGGCCCCTGTGCGCTGGCACTTCAACGACGCC
>Ga0302157_10004610_pt1 | contig 14937 bp, 12 predicted proteins | sample I_Bog_N3_3_FD_193502 | JGI IMG/M metagenome (GOLD analysis project Ga0302157, IMG submission 193502) | Peat permafrost microbial communities from Stordalen Mire near Abisko, Sweden - I_Bog_N3_3 | ecosystem: Environmental > Terrestrial > Soil > Wetlands > Peat | place: Sweden: Abisko, Stordalen...
GGCGACGCTGGTCCGGCTTGCGGGCGATGACGCCCTGCGCGCGCGGATCGGCGCGGCCAATCGCGAACGCGCGCGCGCCGAATTCGATGAAGCGGTGATGGCGCAACGCTATGGAGCGCTTTACGGTGGCGCATTGGGCCTGACCGAATTCCCCTGATCGTCCTGTTTGGTCCGGCCCTCGCGTCATTGTGGTTGAATTGGCGCAAGGCTTCGCTAAACCGCGCGATCACTGGTTGCATCCTTGTCAAACCGTCCCTGATCCGAAAGCGTCAGCCTTGGCCCTGATTCCAAAGAACCCGACGACCACTGCCGAACGCAATGCCGAACGTCGCGCGGCACAGGAACAGGTGTTCCTGCGTGAAGTCGATGATGCCTTGCGCGGGGATGATACGCTCCGCCTGGTCCGCCGCTATGGCGTGCCCGTCGGTGCCGTGATCGTGCTGGGGCTGGCCGGGCTGGCCGGATGGATGGCCTGGACCAACCATGTTGCTGCCGAAGCCGGACAAAAGGGCGAGGCCTTTGCCATCGCGCTCGATCAGGTCGAAGCCGGTCGTTGGGAACCGGCCAAGGCCAGCCTCGGCCAGATCGCCGCGACCGGCGGGCCGGGCTATGCCGCTTCGGCCAAGCTGGTCGAAGGCGGTGTCGCGCTCGACCAGAAAAAGCCCGACGATGCAGCAAAGATCTTTGCCGCCGTCTCCGCCGATCCCAAAGTGCCGCAGGCCTATCGCGATCTCGCCACCGTGCGCGAAGTGGCGATCCGGTTTGACCAGTTGCCGCCGCAGCAGGTTATCGACCGGCTCAAGCCGCTGGCCGTGCCGGGCAATGCCTGGTTTGGCAGCGCGGGCGAGCTGGTCGGGGTTGCCGAGATGAAGGCAGGTCGCAAGGCCGAAGCCGGGGCGCTGTTTGCGCAAATGGCCAAGGATAGTGGCGTGCCCGAAACGCTGCGCCGCCGCGCGCGTCAGCTTGCCACCGAACTCGGGGTCGATCCGGGCGAAGAGCCTGCTGCCGCCGCCGCGCAAGCGCTCGCACAATAAAGGGGCCCGGGCATTGGGACGGGATACCATGAATTCAGGAACGCGCATGCCGCATGACACGATGAACGCTTCGCTTCCCCAGCCTTTCGCGCCGCGCCGCGTGCTGGCGATTGCCGCCGTTACCGCGCTGGCGCTGGCGCTTGGCGCGTGTAGCGGGCACAAGCACAAGATCAAGACCACGCCGACGACGGGCACGCGCGTGCCGATCCTGTCGCGGATCGAGGCCGGGACCAAAGTCGATGACGCGCTGTCGAGCGTTGCGGTCGTGCTGCCCCCGCCCGAAGTCAACACCGAGTGGGCGCAGGGCGGCGGGTCGGGCTCCAAGTCCTATGGCCATCTCGCGCTCGGAGATCATCCGCACAAGCTGTGGACCGCAGTGGTTTCGGGTTCGTCAGAGCTGCGCCGGCTGGCGGCGGCGCCGGTCGTGGGCGGCGGCAAGCTCTATGTCATCGACACGCTGGGCGTGTTGCGCGCCTATAACGCCGATACCGGCAAACCCGCGTGGACGCAGAGCTTCAACATTCCGGCCGACACCTCGGCGGTATTCGGCGGCGGTGCGGCCTATGACGACGGTGTGGTCTATGTGACCACCGGGCTGGGCGAAGTTGCCGCGCTCGATGCCGAAAAGGGCACCATCAAGTGGCGCGTAAAGCCGCTCGGGCCGCTGCGCGGATCGCCGACGATCGGCTATGGCTCGGTCTTCGTCATGACCCAGGACAATCAGATCGCCGCGCTCAATGCTGCCGACGGGGCGACGCAGTGGAACGAATCCGGTTCGCTGGCGCAGACCGGCGTGTTTGGCGTGGCCGCCCCGGCGGTGGGGCAGGGCACGATCGTTGCCGGCTATTCGTCGGGCGAACTGGTCGCCTATCGTTATGAAAACGGGCGTCAGCTGTGGACCGACGCCTTGGCGCGGACTTCGATCGCAACGTCTGTGTCGACGATCACCGATATCGACGCCGACCCGATCATCGACAATGGCCGGGTCTATGCGCTGGGGCAGGGCGGGCGCATGGCCGCCTATGAACTGGTCACCGGCCAGCGCATCTGGGAATTGAACCTTGCGGGGATTTCCACGCCGTCGGTCGCCGGCGAATGGATCTTTACGCTGACCGATGAAGACAAGCTGCTGTGCATCGCCAAGAGCACCGGAAAAGTGCGCTGGCTGTCGCAACTGCCGCGCTATCACATCGCAAAGAAGAAAAAGGGCCCGATCCTGTGGACCGGCCCGGTGCTGGCAGGCAACCGGCTGTGGGTGGGCAGTTCCGAAGGCGATCTGGCCGCGGTTTCGGTCGATGATGGCAAGATGACCAAGGTGTTTCACCATGACAGCGGGTTTACCCTCGCGCCGGTGGTCGCCAACAACACGCTCTATGTGCTCGACAACGGCGGCCGGATCACCGCTTATCGGTGAGGGAGGTTTGCTTTGGCCGATCGATCATGAAGCCGGACAAGCAGCTTCATGATTTCTTCGGAGCTTGGCTGATATAGGGCAGCCACCATGAGCGAACCGAGTATCCGAGCTGACGCCCGACCGCCGCGCCCGCCAAGCGACGTTTCCGCAGGTGTCGGACTGGTGGGGCTGGTCGGGTTGATCGGCTGGCTGCTGGTGTGCCGCAACTGGGGCGTGATCGCCGATGCGCTGGCCTTGCCGGGGCCCCATGCGCCGCTGACCGGGCCTTATGCGGCGCTGGCCGCGCTGATCGCTTCGGGTGTGCCGATGGTCGGCTGGTCGCTGCTGGTCGACAAAGTGCATCTGCGCGCCTCGACCGGGATCGACTGGGCCAATCCGCGCCCCTTGCGCGACGTCGTCGACATTTCGATCACCAAGCTGGCCGGGCTATGGGCGACATGGGCGCTGATCGCGTTCATCTATGGCCTGGGCCGCTGGTATTGGCGCGGCAATTACCTGTTTGCGATGGACCTGATGCGCGATGGGGCGCCGGTGCTGTTCCTCGGCGCGATCCCTTATGTGCTGTGGCTCGACCGCGTGCTGGTCAATCCGCGCGACGGGGCCTGGCATTTCGGCGCAATGCTGATCGGGCGCGAGCCTTACGAGCCTTCGGAAGTCCGGCATCATTTGCGCGCCTGGGCGGTGAAAGGCTTTTTCATCGCCTTCATGCTGTCGATCGTCGCGATCGGTTTCATGGAAGAGGTCAAGGCCGATTTCGTGCATATCGCGAGCGATCCGGTGACCATCGGCAATGTCTCGATTGCCTTCATGTTCATGGTCGACGTGCAGATCGCGATGGTCGGCTATCTGCTGACATGCAAGCCGCTCGATGCGCATATCCGTACCGCCAATCCGTTTCTCGCAGGCTGGGTGGCGGCGCTGATCTGCTATCCTCCGTTCATCCAGATGGGTGGCGGTTCGGTGCTCGACTATCACCAGAACACCGCCGAATGGTCATATTGGCTGGCGGGACGTCCGGCGCTGCTGTGGCTATGGGCGGGGCTGCTGGTCGGGCTGACGGGGATCTATGCCTGGGCGACAGTCGCTTTCGGCCTCAGGTTTTCGAACCTGACCTATCGCGGCGTGCTGACCAACGGGCCTTATGCCTGGACGCGCCATCCGGCCTATCTGGCCAAGAATACGTACTGGTGGCTGCTGACCATGCCGTTTCTGGCGACCACGCATTCGCTGGTCGATGTCGTGCGCAACACGGTGACGCTGGGTCTGGTCAGCGCGGTCTATTACTGGCGCGCGCGCACCGAAGAGGCGCACCTGCTCGCCGCTGACGCAAAATATCGCGCTTATCATGCCTGGATGGGCGAATACGGCCCGATTACCGCGCCGCTGGGGCGCATGGGCCGCTGGCTGGTGCGGCGGCGTTCGCGCGCGACAGCGCCAAATCCTGCCAGGTTTTGAGATCAAGGCATTGATTTAAAACTAATTCCGTTCGTCCTTCGACAGGCTCAGGACGAACGGAGTTGTTTGTTGATCAAGGTCTTGAGATCAGGAGTCGGCGGGGTTTCGTTAGTCTCGCGAAGTCATGTCCTGGGTATTTCAGACCGCGACGCCGTCGTCGCTTTCGAACACGCGGATCGCGCGGTCATGGAGGTTCAGGCTGGCGCGTTCGACGATCCACGCCTGCATGTGCACGGCCTTGAAATGCGCTTCGAGCGCGGCGCGGTCGCGCCACTTTTCGCTGACGTGGATCAGGCCGGGATCGAACAGATCCTGCGCATAGCTATAGGCGATACAGCCGTCCTCGGCGCGGGTCGCGTTGACCACGCGCTCGGCCAGCGGCAGCGCGAGGCCAAGGTTTTCGGGCGGGATGCGAAACGTACCGATGACCAGAATCATGGTGCCAAAATCCTTCAGAAGCTCGATTCGGCGTAGATCCGGGAAAGATCGCCGGCCCAGGGCCCGTTGTAGAGGTCGAGCAGGTGTTCCGCCGAGGTTTTTCCACGCGCGACGACGTCGTCCAGCGTCGCAAGATAGCCGGTCTCGTTGTCGCCCGCATCGTTGAGCCGGCCGCGCGCAGCCAGTCCACCGCGCGCGATGTCGAGCACCGTGCCGGCAATGTCGCGCAGCGTTCCGCCGCCGGGCAGCGGTGCGTCGAGGCCCAGCCGGGGCACTTCGGCGCGCAGGCGTTCGCGCGCCTCCATGTCCCAGTCCTTGACCAGATCCCACGCCGCGTCGAGCGCTTGGCTGTCATACAACAGCCCGACCCAGAACGCCGGCAGCGCGCAGATCCGGTTCCATGGGCCGCCATCGGCGCCGCGCATTTCGAGGAAGGATTTCAGTCGTACTTCGGGAAAGGCGGTCGAAAGATGGTCGGTCCAGTCCGACCGGCGCGGCTTTTCACCCGGCAGCGCCGGCAGGCGCCCATCGAGGAAATCGCGGAACGACTGGCCCGCCGCATCGATGTATTTGCCGTCGCGGTAGACGAAATACATCGGCACATCGAGCATGTAGTCGACATAGCGCTCATAGCCAAAGCCGTCTTCGAACACGAACGGCAACATGCCGGTGCGCGCCGGATCGGTGTCGGACCAGATATGGCTGCGATACGACAGGAACCCGTTGGGCTTGCCTTCGAGAAACGGCGAATTGGCGAACAGCGCGGTCGCCAGCGGCTGAAGCGCAAGGCTGACGCGGAACTTTTGCGCCATGTCGGCCTCGCTCGCATAGTCGAGGTTGACCTGGACGGTACAGGTACGCAGCATCATGTCGAGGCCCATCGTGCCGACACGCGGCATGTGGCGCAACATGATCTCATAGCGGCCCTTGGGCATGATCGGCAGTTCGGCGCGGGTCTTGTCGGGCCACAGGCCGAGCCCGAGAAAGCCGAGCCCGAGCCGATCGCCCACGGTCTTGACCTGGGCGAGGTGGCGCCCGGTTTCGGCGCACGTCTGATGCAGGTTTTCAAGCGGCGCGCCCGACAGTTCGAACTGGCCCGCCGGTTCGAGGCTGACCGCGCCGTCGACACCGGTCAGCGCGATGACGTTGCCGCCTTCGATCACCGGTTCCCAGCCGAACTCGGTCAGGCCCATCAACAAGTCGCGGATACCGCCCGGTTCGTCATAGGACGGCGCGCGGTGGTCGGCCTTGCGATAGACGAATTTTTCGTGCTCCGTGCCGATCCGCCACGATGCAGCGGGCTTTTCGCCCTTTTGCATCGGCGCAATGAGAGCCTCGCGGCTCTCGATCAGGGGCTCGTTGGTCTCGGTTTCCTGCCGCGTGCTCATGCGCGCATCCGTTAATGGGCGAAAGGGTTTCGCGCTACAACTTATTCGATGTCACGGTTCACCAGTCGCCGGTAACACCCATCCACAAGGCGCAGGCGGCAATCGCGGCGGTCTCGCCGCGCAGGATGCGCGGGCCGAGCGTGATGGCTTGCGCCGAAGGGTGCGCGCGGATCGCGGCGCGCTCTGCTTCGTCGAAACCGCCTTCTGGCCCGATCAGCAAGGCGGCGGGGCCAGGGCGCGCGGCAAAGCTTGCCGCAGCCGGGGCACCGCCGGTTTCGTCGGCAAAGAACAGCGTGCGTCCTTCGGGCCACTGTGCGAGAAGCGTCGCCAGCGGTACCGGCGCGTCGCACGTCGGCAGCGCGGTGCGCGCGCATTGCTCGGCCGCCTCGATCAGCGTGGTGCGCACCCGATCGGGATTGATCCGATCCGCGACGCAGCGCCGCGTCAGCACCGGCCGGATTCGCGCCACGCCCAGTTCGCACGCCTTTTCAAGCACGAGGTCAAAGCGGTCTTTCTTGAGCAGCGCCGGGCAGAGCCAGAAATCGGGCACCGCCTCGCGTTCGCGCAGTCGCGTGACGCACCGCAAGGCGAGGTCGCGCTTGCCCACACTGTCCGCTTCGGCCGCCCATTCGCCGGTCTCATCGTCGCATAAAATGACGCAATCGCCAGCCGTAACGCGCATCACGCGTACAAGGTAATGCGCTTGCGCCCCGTCGAGCGTGACCACGCAGCCTTCGCCCAGCGGGCCGGGTACGAACAGGCGCGGCGCCGATTTCGGCGGCCAGGCGGGGATAGCGGGGAGCGGATCGGTCATTGTGTCCGACCCCTAGAACGGGACGGCACACACGGCAATCGGGCTTGCCCTTGCGCGAAGCCCGGAGCAGGAGAGGCGGCCATGACCGAGACCACCGCAATCGTTCCTGACAGCGAGCACAGGGGGCTGATCGCCGCCCTGCCGCTGCCCTGGCGTCACTATGCCATGCTCGCCCGGTTCGACCGGCCGATCGGCTGGTGGCTCCTGTTCTGGCCTTGCGTCTGGGGGCTGTTTCTGGCCGGTGGGCCTGTGCGCTGGGGCATGGTGGCGTGGATGCTGCTGGGCTCTGTGGCGATGCGCGGCGCGGGTTGCGTTTACAACGATATCGTCGATGCCGACATCGACGCGCGCGTGGCGCGCACCGCCGCCCGCCCGATCGCCAGCGGCGCGGTGTCGAAACGGGCCGCCTGGGTGTGGATCATGCTGCTCATGGCGATGGGGCTGCTGGTCCTGCTGCAATTGCGGTGGGAGGCGCAAGTCGTCGCGCTGTTCAGCTTGCTGCTGGTCGTGGCCTATCCCTTCATGAAGCGGATCACCGGTTGGCCGCAGGCGTGGCTGGGGCTGGTGTTCACCTGGGGCGCGCCGACCGCCTGGGTCGAAGCAACGGGGTTCGGCCGTCTGGCGCCGCTCGGCCCGCTCTATCTGGGCTGTTGGGCGTGGTGCATGGGCTATGACACGATCTATGCCTGTCAGGATCGCGAAGACGATGCGCTGGTCGGGATCGGGTCTTCGGCGCTGTCGTTCGGGCGTCATGTCCGCGCCGGGGTGATCGCGCTCTATACGCTGGCGCTGGCGGGCTGGGCGGGGGGGGTGGGGCTGGTGCGGCCCGATCCGCTGGCCTTGCTCGCGCTTGTCCCCGTGGCGGTGCATCTGGGCTGGCAGGCGCTGACGCTTCGGCCCGATGACGGCGACGGCGCGCTCGCCCGGTTTCGCGCCAACCGCTTCGCCGGGTTGCTGATGGCGGCGGCGTGTTATGTGGTGAGCGCTAGCTAGCCGAGGCCAGCAATTCCTCGGCACCGCCCAGATCGACGCTGACGAGGCGCGATACGCCGCGTTCGACCATGGTCACGCCAAACAGGCGGTGCATCCGGCTCATCGTCACGGCGTTGTGCGTGACGATCAGATAGCGCGTGCGGGTTTCGCCGACCATCGCGTCGAGCATATCGCAAAACCGTTCGACATTGGCATCGTCGAGCGGGGCATCGACTTCGTCGAGCACACAGATCGGCGCGGGGTTGGTCAGAAACAGCGCAAAGATCAGCGCGACCGCCGTCAACGCCTGTTCTCCGCCCGAGAGCAGCGTCAGCGATTGCAGCCGCTTGCCCGGCGGCTGGGCAAAGATTTCCAGGCCCGCTTCGAGCGGATCGTCGCTGTCGATCAGCGCGAGATGCGCCTCGCCCCCGCCAAACAGGCGCGCGAACAGGCGGCGGAAATGCGCGTCGACCGCTTCGAATGCGGCGCGCAGCCGCTCGCGCCCTTCGCGGTTGAGCGCGCCGATCGACCCGCGCAGCCGGCCCACCGCCTCGATCAGTTCGGCGCGTTCGCGGATCGTCGTGCCGTGTTCGGCCTCGGCTGCGGCAAGGTCGTCGGCAGCGACGAGGTTGACCGGCCCCAGCCGCTCGCGTTCGGCCACCAGTCGGTCGTGTTCGGCGCTGACCGCGTTGGCGCTGCCCACATCATCGCCGACGAAACCCAGCTTTCCGGGCAGCAGCGGCGGCGGGCATTGGAACCGTTCGCCCGAAATCGCCGCCATTTCCTGCCGGCGCTGGTCCTCGTTCTGCGCCCGCGCGGCAAGCCCGGCGCGGGTTTCGCGCGCGGCGGCAAGCGCTTCGGTCGCGATGGACAGCGCGCGGTCGGCGGCGGTGCTGGCCGCTTCGGCCTGACTTTGCGCGGTTTCGGCAGCGGTAAGTTCGGCGGCCAGCCGCTCGCGCAGCGCTTCACCGGCCTCAATCTCGGCGGCAAAGGCGCCGGGCTTGGCGGCATGAACCGCGCGTTCGGCGGCCAATTCGTTGGCGCGCGTCGCCATGTCGGCGAGCCGCCGGGCGGCGTCCCCGGCGCGTGATTGCCAATTGCGGATGTCGTTTTTCATTGCCGCCAATCGTTCGCGGCCGACTGCGATCGCCTGATCGGCGGCGGCCAGCGCGGCGCTCGCGCTTTGCAGCGTGGTGCGTGCGGTCTGGTTGAGCGCGCGCGCGGCGTCGAGCGCGGCGCGCCCGGCAGCAGGGTCGGGCAGCGCGGCGCGGCGATCTTCGGCGCTGGCGAGGTCGGCCCTGGCGAGGCTGCGTTGCTGTTCGCAATCGGCGCTCGCGCGTGCCAGTTCATCGGCGCGCGTCCGGCGCAAGGCCTGGGCGCCTTGCGCCGCATCGAGCGCGCGCAAGGCCGCGCGTTCGGCATCGCCGGCGGCGGCGAGCGCGCGCTCGGTTGCGGCGAGTTCCGATTGCACCATGGCGAGGTCGCTGCGCGCGGCGGCGTCTGCGGCGACCGCTTCGGCTTGCGCCGCGCGGCGCGGCGGGAGCAGGGCCTGCAATTCGGTCAGGCGGTTTTCGGCTTCGAGCAAGGCGGCTTCGGCGGCGCCTTCGCCGGCGGCGACAAAACCGTCCCAGCGGCGCAAGCGTCCGCCACGCGTCACCAGCCATTCGCCGGGCGCCAGATGGCGGCCATCGTCGGCATCGGCAACCCGCACCAGCGCCAGGCGCGCGCTCAGTTCGGCCGGTGCGGCGGCGACATGGTGCGCCAACGCATCGGGCAAGGGCGCGGGCGGTTCGGCCCCGGTCCAGAACCGGCCTTCGGCGGTTTCGGGTGCGGGGCCGATCGGCGCCATGGCATCGCGGCCCAGCACGGCGGCCAATGCGCGTTCATAACCCGGCGCGACGCGGGTGGCGGACAGCGCGGTGGGTCCGCGCCCCTTTTGCGCCGCCGCCTTGTCGCGCGCGGCCTTGTCGCGGGCGAGCGCTTCGGCCTCGTGCTCCACGCCGATCAGGTCCGCGCGCGCGGAGGCCAGCGTCTGTGCCGCTGCGTCGCGCGTTTCGGTCAGCGTCTCGCGCCGCGCGGTCAACATGGTGCGGGCTTCGCGCGCTTCGGCCAGCGCAGTGGCGGCGGTTCGCCGGGCGGCTTCGGCTTCGGCCACGCGCAAGGCCGGATCGGGTTCGCGCGCCAGAGCATCGGCCTGCGCGGCGATCCGTGCGGCGTCGGCTTCGATCCGCGCGAGGCGTTGCCGCGCGGCGCTGACGGCGGCCTCGGCAACGCGCCATTCGGCCTCGATCCCGGCTTGTTCGGCGGTCGCGGCGGCAGCAGCGAGTTCGGCGTTGCGGCTGTCGGCTTCGGCGCGGTCGCGCGCGGCGCGGGCTGCGGGGCGGGCTTCGTCTTCGTCCTTCAGCGCGGTTTCGGCACTGGCGAGATCGCGCGTCAGGCGGGCTTGCGCTTCGGCAGCGTCGCGCGACAGGCGGTCGGCCTGATCGCGGTCGGTCGCGATCCGCGCAATCTGGCGGTCGATGTCGCTCAGGCGATCTTCGGCGGCCTGTAATTGGGCCAGCAGGCCAGCCATGCGCTGGGCATGGGCGGTCGCGTCCTGGCGCCGGTCGAACAGTGTTTCGCGCGCCTGCGACAGCGCGGCGGCGGCCTTGTGCTGGGCGGCTTGCGCCGTCTGCGCATCGCCTTGTGCGGTCGTCACGGCGGCTTCGGCTTGAGCAAGCGCGGTCTTGGCGGTTTCGGCGGCCGTAGCGGCATCGCGCCAGCGGGCAAAGACCAGCGATGCCTCGGCAGTTCGGATACGCTCGCTCAAGGCGGTGTAGCGTTCGGCGGCACGGGCCTGGCGGCGCAGCGCACCGATCCGCGCTTCGAGCCCGGCGACGAGGTCTTCGAGACGGCCAAGATTGGTCTCGGTCGCGCGCAGGCGGGTTTCGGCCTCGCGGCGGCGGACGTGAAGCCCCGCGATCCCGGCGGCTTCTTCAAGCATCATGCGTCGCTCGGTGGGCTTGGCGGCGATGACGGCGGCGATGCGCCCCTGGCTGACCAGCGCGGGGCTGTGCGCGCCGGTCGCGGCATCGGCAAAGACCAGCGCGACGTCGCGCGCGCGCACGTCGCGCCCGTTGACGCGATAGACGCTGCCCGCGCCGCGTTCGATGCGGCGGACCACTTCGAGCTCGGTGCCATAAGGGCCGGGTTCGTCGACTTCGGCGCTCAGGGTCACTTCGGCAAAATCGCGCGCGGGGCGACGCGCCGTGCCGGCAAAGATGACATCGTCCATCCCGCCGCCGCGCATCGCCTTGGCCGAGCTTTCGCCCATGACCCAGCGGATCGCTTCGAGCAGGTTGGACTTGCCGCAGCCGTTGGGCCCGACAACGCCGGTCAGGCCGGGCTCGATGCGCAGTTCAGCCGGCTCGACAAAGCTTTTGAAGCCCGACAGTCGTAGCCGTTTGAACTGCATCGCCCCCCGCCCGTCCGGTATGCCTTACCGCGCGCCGGCTTTCTGGAGGAGCGGTTCGAGCGCATCCCAAGAGGCGACATCGAGATTGCGGCCGTTGAGGATGAACGCGGGGGTACCGGTGACGTTGAATTCCTTGGTTGCCTTGTCGGTCGCATTGGCCAGAGCCGAGGCCCTGGCGATATCGCCGAGGCAGCTTGCGCCCTGGCTGGTGGCGATGCCGCGCTGGGCAAAGAATTCGTTCATTCCGGTCAGGCGGGCGATGACCGTCGGACGCTGGTTGGCGGGCAGCGCCTGGATCTGTTGCATGGCGTTGTCGCCTGCCGCCTTCAGGTTGGTGAACATGGTCGGCTGCCAGCCCCAGAACTGTTCGGCCATCGGGATCACCGTTTCGGTCGTGTTGCCGCATGTCGCGAGCAGGACCGCAGGCACGTCGAGCGGGTTGAGCATGAAGAAGCGCAGTTCATAGCTGACCCGGCCCGAATTCACATAGTCATCGCGCAAATGGGGGAAACCCTCGGTCGCAAACGCGGCGCAGTGCGAACACGACAGCGCGCCGTATTCGATCAGCTTGAGCGGGGCGTCGGGGTTGCCCAGCAGGTATCCGCCATCGGGTGTCGCGGTGATCACGTCGGCCCATTGCTTGCCCGCAGGCGCGGCAACTTTGGTCAGCGGGGCTTCGGCAACCGCAGTGGCATCGTTCTTCTTGCCGCAGGCGGCAAGCCCGAACGCGAGCGGCATTACGGCCAGGGCAAAGGCTGCGAGAACGGTGGGGCGGATCGGTTTCATGCGGCGTGTCCGGGTTCAGGTTGGGAATGGAGCAGTCGGAATGATGCGTTTCAGCGCAGACGTGCGTCAAGTTGCGGCTTGAGCACGTCCCACGTGTACGTCCCGGCCAGCGGCACACCGTCGATCATGAAGGCGGGCGTGCCCTGTACGAAATCCTTTTCCGAGGCTTCCTGCGTGTGCTTGGCGATGCGGTCGGCGAGCGGTTTGTCGGCGAGGCAGCGGTCGAGCTCGGCCCGGCCATAACCGCGCCGTTCCATGATCGCATAGAGACCAAGGTCAGAGGCGATGGCGCGCATCTTGGTCGCGAAATTGGGGCTTTCCCAACGGCCCTTTTGTGCTTCGGTCAGCGTGCCTGCGGGTGCCATCCATTGCGATTGGGTGGATAGCAGGAGCTGGGTGTTGGCAAAGAATTTCGACGGCGGGCCGCATTCGGCGAGCAGCGCGGCAACGACATCGAGCCCGTTGCGCAGGAACGGGCGGATTTCATAGCTGCCCTTGCCCGGGCCGATCATGCCGATGCGCAAGGGCGCGTCGGCCTGGCCCTCGAATTCGGCGCAATGCGGACAAGTATAGCTGATATAGGCGACCAGATGCAGCGGCGCCGCCGGATTGCCGAGGACATATCCGTCGTCGGGCGTGCGCGTGACCGTCGCGTTCCAGTTGGCGGCATGCGACGCCCCAGCCGGACCGGGTTTGGCCATCGCGGGTTGGGAAACGAGCGCGGCCAGCGCGGCCAGCGCCACCGGAACCAGGTGCTTCATCGTCGTTTTCATACCTTCGCTTACCCCTGCTGTCCCTGTTTGCCGCTCATCCGGTCAAGGCTGCGCGCCAGCGATTCGAGCACCGTGCGCAGTTCCGGATCGCCGATATCGCGCAAGCTGTCGCCCAGTTCGATCGGAACCGGCCTCAGCGAGGGCGGCGGTGCTTTTGGCTCTTTTGCGGCGGGCGCCTGAACCGCGCCTTGCCGCATCCGCACTTGCGCCACCGCGCGATAGCCGAAAAACCGGTTCACCCGGTCGATGATCTCGGGGATGACGTGCTGGATGATCGGGGCGTGGCCGGGGCTGACGACGAGGTGCAGCGTCCCTTCGGCCTTTTCCCCGACCGGAAAGCGGATCGATTCGGGCGCGCAATGGCGGGCATGGCCGATCCCGACGATTTCGGGCCAGCGCGTCACCACGCTCGACTGGACAAAGCCAAAGCGGCGGAACGCGGTGCGGCCGATCGCCGGCATCAGGTCGCCGATCATGCGTGCTTCGCCGCCCCGGGCGCGCTCGTATATGCGCCCGGTGCCGGCGCCCTTTGACGCCTTTTCGGTTTTTGAACCCTTGCGGTCACGTTCCATCACGCCGCGTCCCATGCCATAGCGGCGCCATGCAGGCCAGCACTCAGACCGATCGATCCCCATCCTTTGCGCTGCTGCGCTGGTATGACCGTCATGCGCGAAGCCTGCCCTGGCGTAGCCCGCCGGGCATGGCCCCGCCCGATCCCTATCGCGTGTGGCTGTCCGAGGTCATGTTGCAACAGACCACGGTTGCGGCGGTACAGCCCTATTTTGCGCGGTTTGTCGAACGCTGGCCCGATGTCGCGGCGCTTGCTGCCGCCGATGAGGCCGATGTCATGGCCGCCTGGGCGGGCCTTGGCTATTACAGCCGCGCGCGCAATCTGATCGCCTGCGCGCGCGAAGTGGCGCGAATCGGCGGGTTTCCCGATGACGAGGCGGGCTTGCGCGTGCTGCCCGGATTGGGCGCCTATACCGCCGCCGCAGTCGCTGCGATCGCGTTCGACCGGCCGGCGGTTGTGGTCGACGCCAATGTCGAACGCGTCGTCGCGCGGTTGTTTGCCATTGCCGAGCCTTTGCCCGGATCACGCGGGGCCATTCGCGCCGCCGCCGCGACGATCACGCCGACCAGCCGCCCGGGCGATTTCGCGCAAGCCATGATGGACCTTGGCGCGACGATCTGTACCGCGCGCAATCCCCGCTGTCTGTTGTGTCCCTTGCGCGGGGACTGCCGCGCAGAGGCGCTGGGAATCGCCGAGACCCTGCCCGCCAAGGCGCCCAAAAAGGCCAAGCCGCAGCGCACCGGCCATGCCTGGTGGATCGAGCGCAATGGCGCGGTCTGGCTGGTACGCCGGCCGGGCAGGGGCATGCTCGGAGGGATGCGCGCGCTGCCCGATGACGATTGGACCGCGCGTGCCGACGGGCATGGTCAACCGCCAATTGCCGGGGTCTGGCGCAAGGGCGGCGTGGTGCGCCATGGCTTCACCCATTTCGATCTCGATTTGCAATTGATGCTTTGCGAGGCGCCGGAAATGGTTCACCTTTCGCCGGAAGAGAGCTTGGGTGAATACTGGCCGCTCGACACGATCGAGAACGCCGGGTTGCCCACGGTGTTTGCCAAAGTGGTGCGGCTCGCCCTGGCGACGCGGTAGAAGGCGAATAAAGAGGGGGGGAATCATGGCTGGATTTGCTGATCAGGCCGCCTTGTCGCGGCGCGGCTTTCTCGGGTCTGCGCTTGTCGCCGGCGGGGCGGCGTTCATGCCGCGCATGGCCTTTGCCGCCCCCGATGCACAGGCGCTCTATCCCCATCTGGCGCAATTGGCGCGCGACTATGTCGATGGTGGCAAATTGCCCGGACTGGTCGCGCTGGTCGGTCTGGGCGAAACACAGGCGGTCGTCGCACGCGGAGCGCAGACCTTTGGCGATCCGCGTCCCGCCGGTCCCGACAGCCTCTATCGCGCCTATTCGATGACCAAGCCGATCACCGGCATGGCCACGATGATGCTGATCGACGAAGGCCGCCTGACGCTCGACACGCCGCTTGCCGATGTCCTGCCCAAATATGCCAGGATGCAGGTCCAGGTGACGCCCGACGGCTCGATCACCGATCTGCGCCCGGCAAAGGCGCCGATCACCATCCGCCACCTTTTGACCCATACGGCGGGGCTGGGCTATTCGATCACGCAAAAGGGCCCGCTCAAGGCCGCCTATGAAGCCAACGGGCTGGTCCCTGCCGAAGTCAGCCGCAAGGCGATTCCGGGGCTGACCGTGGGCAAGCCGCTGCCCAGCCTCGCCGCCTTTGCCGACAAGCTGGCCGAGATGCCGCTGGTCTATGAGCCGGGGACGACATGGTCCTATTCGGTCGGGCTCGATCTGATGGGGCGGGTGATCGAAGTGGTTT
>Ga0302157_10004611_pt1 | contig 14932 bp, 12 predicted proteins | sample I_Bog_N3_3_FD_193502 | JGI IMG/M metagenome (GOLD analysis project Ga0302157, IMG submission 193502) | Peat permafrost microbial communities from Stordalen Mire near Abisko, Sweden - I_Bog_N3_3 | ecosystem: Environmental > Terrestrial > Soil > Wetlands > Peat | place: Sweden: Abisko, Stordalen...
CCATTACGGCAAACTGCAGCAACGCCTTAATCCGAATTCCGCCAGTCATGTACGAGAGTGTACGCCGCTCTTAGCGGAAAGAATCGAAATCGGATTGACTGATACTCTTCTACCGCAACCCCACCCGCATCATCCCAAATCCCCCCATCCACCAGCTCAATCCCTCCATCAGGCCGGCCACACTGGGCCCTGAACCCTGAACCCTGGACCCTGCACTTAACACCGGCCCATGCCCCTGCGCGGTATCCACCGCATCGCGCAGCTTGCGTGCCAGCGCCAGGTCGAACCCTTCGCTCACCCACACCGTCTTGCCCTCCAGCACCAGCAGCACATCGCCCTCCTTGGTGGAGTACACGCGCTCATAGTCGCTCTGCTCGTCCTTCTGCCGCCGCTTCAATCCGTCATACTGCCGCGGCATCTCCTGGTCGAAGACCTCAAAGAAGCTCTGCGCCGAGTCCTCGTTCTTCCACCGTGAGGTGTACAGAATCGCAATCGACGCCGAGGTCCCCTTCTGCTCCGGCGTGTCCGCGGACTTCTGCGCCGCATAGTAGATGCCACCATCCCACTCCGGCGCCAGCGCCTCGGCCAGCGGCCTGCCGCCGAACAGCTCCGCCGTCATGCGCACATCCAGCTCGCCCATCACGCCCACGTCATACGGCTCAAACCCTGCGTCCTTCAGCAGCGGATGGATGTCCGGCATCACCAGCAGCGGCATCGCCTGGTGACCCAGATAGGCCTCCGGAGTCATAATCTCGTAGGTTGAGTTCGGCGGCGCATCCAGCACCCCGGCAAACGCCGGCTGCACGCCTCGCTTCTCCAGCACCGCCTGCTCAAACTTCAGACCCTCGGTATACGGAAACAGAAGCGACTGCTGAATCACCAGCGGCGCCCGTCCCAGCACCGGCGAGTCCGACATATCGCCCGCGCCGGCCTCCAGTTGCTCGCCCACCTGCGGCATGTCCTTCAGAGTCTTTCCGCTCGGCGCCAGCATGTGGTCGGCAAAGCTCACCATCGCCTGCCCCTCCAGAACAGACTCTCGCGCGGTATCCGTCTCGTCGGTCGCGATGTGCTGGTTGTCCTCCACCACGTCCTTGGCCACACCGTCTGCCTCCTGGTCGTCCCACTTGGTCAGTCCGACCATCTGGTCCTGCAGCGCGTGGGTCAGCTCGTGCGCCATCACCGGCTTCTGCTCGTCAATCGACACCCAGTCCAGCAGGTTCATCTGCTTGGTCTTGTTGTCATAGAAGCCCGCGATCTGCTCGGTAAGCAGGCTCAGCAGGAACGGTCGCAGTTGAAAGTCGCGGTCCAGCAACCCGAACTTTTTCATCACCAGCTCGCTGCGCTCCATGCGCTGGTTGCTCTTGTCCTCATCGAACTTCTTGCGCAGCTCCTTGTTCACCTGGTCGCGCGAGATAAACCTACACTTCACCGGCGCCTTGATCGGCAGCAGCGTGTCCTTGCTGACGAACTGCAGAATCTCCTCCTCAGAACCCAGCAGATCCCTCTCCTGATCCTTGGTCAGCCGGTCGTCGACCGTGATCGACGTCTGCCCGCTCTCCAGCACCGGAGGCGTCGTCTTGCCATCCCCGCCGTTCGGCACCGGCGCGCCCTGCCCGGCCGAGCCAGTCTGCGCAGCCATCGTCCCCACCAGAACCACCGCCGCCACCCAGCCCACACCCATCCGTCTCATGCTCCAACCCCTTCCAACTCCCACTACCTCTGAGACTTCAGTGTACGCAGGCTCGCCGCATACCCACGCAGAAATTGTCATCCAGACCACCGCACCAACAACGAAACGGAGGGAGCAGGGGCCTTCAGGCCCCTGAACAAAAAGCCCAACAATCATTGGGCTTTAGCCCCGGCTTCTCTCCCCAGCTCAGATGCTGTCAAGCCCCCCACTCCCTAACCCCAATCTTCCAAACCAGATACGGCTGATATCTAAGTCCCTGCAAAACGCTACAATAGAACTAGAGGGAAGAGGGCGAATCCAACTCTCATCTCGACCTCTCTAAGCCCTAAGCTGGACAAGACCCAGCAACAGCTTGGGACATAACCCATTCTGAATCAGTCGCTTAGGGTATCTGCTTTAGAATCAGGATTTTGGCTTGGGGGTCCAAGGCTAAATCCAATGTTTTGAAGATTTTACGAAAATCAGGGGGAGGGGTACCCCGCAAGAACACGAATGACAGAAGCCGCACAACTCGACGCGATCCTGCACGGCGCAGCCTACGCCGCTATCGCCGACCGGGCCTTCCTGCGCATCACCGGTGCGGACGCCACGCGCTGGCTCAACGGCATGGTCACCAACAACATTGCCGCGCTCTCCCCCGGCGAGGGAAACTACAACTTCCTGCTCAACGCCCAGGGCCGCATCCAGGGCGACTGCACTATCTACCGCGAGCCCGGCGACGGCCCCGCAACGTTTCTACTCGAAACTCAGAACTCGCAACTCGAAACTATCCATAAGACCCTCGACCACTTCATCATCATGGACGACGTCGAACTAGCGGTCGTCGATGGCCTCTCCGGCATACTCGTCGCAGGCTCGCAGGCGCTCTCCGTCGTCATGGCGCTCGGCACCGCCAACGAGCAGGTTGCCCCATGCTCCCCTGACGCCCAGACTCCAGCGCGGCAGACCATCCACCTCAAACAGACCGTCTACGCCGGCGCGCCCGTCTCACTGATCCAGGCCTACAGCCCGCTAGTCCCACGTTTCGAGATCTGGTCCGACCCATCCAGCATCGCCGCCATCCTCGCTGAACTCCACGGCACCCACGCCATCGTCGCTTCCGCAGCCGACCTCGAAGCCCTCCGCATCCTCGAAGGCACCCCCAGCTACGGCATCGACATCCGCAACACCGAAACCGCGAAAGACCTCCCGCAGGAGACCGGCCAGACCCACGCGCTGCACTTCGCCAAGGGCTGCTACCTCGGCCAGGAGATCGTCGAGCGCATCCGCTCCCGAGGCCAGGTCCACCGCCAGTTCACGCAGTTCAAGCTCACCGGCTCGCCCCCGGCACTGCCCGCAATGCTGGAAGCCAACGGCAAACCCGCCGGCGAGCTCACCTCCGCCACACAAATCGGCGACACAATCTACGCACTCGGCTACGCTAGACGAGAGGCACTCGACACGCACCAGCCGCTCACCTACCCCGGCGGCACCGCACTGGCAACTGGGAAACTGGCAACTGGAAACTGAAAGCAGAGAAAAATGGCAGAGATTAAAGAATTCGTCGTCAACGACCGCCGCAAGTTCACCTCAGAGGGCGACGTCCGCCCGGACGCTCCACCCTCCGAAGCCAAACCGCCGCGCCCGGAGACGCTGCTCGAGCCGACCTCGGATGAAAAGTTCGGCTCCTCCGCGCACCTGGTGGACAACAAGGCCTCCGCCGCGCCACCGGCAGACGTAGCCCCAGCGCAGCCGGAGCAAGCGGCTCCGCCGGCTCCCACCGCCGAGCAGACCGAACAGGCCACACGCGCCTATGACGCCACCGTCGACCGCCTTGACACCGCCATTCGCGCCACCAACCCCGGCATGGAGCATCCGCCGGAGATGACCTTCGAGCGCGTCATCCAGTCGCTCTACATGCAGACGCTGCTGCAGCTCGGCGGCGCAGCCGAGCCCGGACAGCCGCCGCAGGTCGACCTGCTCGGCGCGCGCCAGACCATCGACATGCTGTCCATCGTCGCCGAAAAAACCAAAGGCAACCTCACCGAGAGCGAGTCCAAGCTCGTCCAGACCGCGCTCTTTGAAGTCCGCATGGGCTTCCTCGAGATCACCCAGGCGCTCGCCCGCCAGGCCCAGGCGAAACAGACAGCCCCTCCCGGCACTCCGCCTCCGGGCCCAAAGATCGTCCGCTAGCGCCCCGCATTACATTGCGAACATTGCGCAAACATTGCGCCCTCTGCGTCAAAGCTTTTGCCTTTGCTCTTGTTCTTCGACTTACAACTTAGAACTTACAACTTACAACTCCATGCAAGCGACCCTCACCTTCCTCGGCTCCGGCACCTCGATGGGCGTGCCCACGCTGGGTTGCGACTGCGCGGTCTGCGCCTCGGCCCACCTCGCCGGCTCGCCCAACCGCCGCACTCGGCCTTCGGTGATGGTGAGTTACGCAGGCCACACCGTCGTCATCGACACCGGCCAGGACTTCCACGCGCAGGCCGTTCGCGAAAACATCCGTTCAGTCGATGCCGTGCTCTACACTCACAGCCATGCCGACCACATCCTCGGCATGGACGATCTGCGCCCGCTGTCGTTCGCGCATCCAGAAGGCCTGCCGCTCTACGCCGACGACGCCACAGCCGACGTCATCGAGCGCATCTTCGAGTACACCTTCCGCAAAGTGGACCGCTACCCCACCAGCGCGCGGGTCACGCTGCACCGCACCTCAACCGCCGCCGGAACAGCCATCGAACTCTTCGGCGCGAATTTCATCCGTGTCCCCGTCACGCACGGACGCGACACCATCGCCGGCTATCGCTTCGGCGCCGCTGCGTACCTCACGGACATGAGCGACATCCCCGCCGAGAGCCTGCCTCTGCTCGAAGACCTCGACATCCTCGTACTGGACGCGCTCCGCCGCGAGCCGCATCCTACGCACTCGCACCTGTCGCGTTCCATCGAGCTGGTGGAAAAAATCGCGCCGCGTCGTGCCTTCTTCACGCACATCAGCCACGATCTCGACCATGGGCCCACCAACGCCGCGTTACCCGCGAACATTCGCCTGGCGCACGACGGCCTTAAGCTGGAGTTCGAGCTCTGATGCAGATTACACGCTCACTCGCCGAACTCGCCGCGAAGAAATCCGTCGTAACTGTCGGCAACTTTGACGGCGTTCACTGCGGACATCGCATGGTCATCGCCGGTCTGCGCGAACGCGCCCAGCAACTCGGCGCTCGCTCGGTGGCCGTGACCTTTGACCCACATCCCGCGCACGTGCTGCACAGCGGCCCGCGGCTTCCGCTGATAACGCCGCTCGCAGCCAGGCTCGATCTGCTCGCCGCTACGGGTCTCGATCTTGTGCTGGTTCTGCCCTTCAACGATGAGCTGCGCCAGTGGTCTGCGCGGCGCTTTGCCGAAACCGTTCTGCGCGATGCCCTGCATGCTGTCGAGGTCCATGAGGGCGAGACCTTTCGCTTCGGCCACGACGCGCAAGCCGACATCGCCAGCCTCTCCGAACTCGGTGCCGAGCTTGGCTTCACGGTTCGCGCGTGTCCGCCACTCATCGCGCGGGGCGGACCCATCTCGTCCAGCCGCATACGCAAGTTGATCGCGGCAGGCAACCTGCACGAGGCACGCGCGCTTCTGGGCCGGTCGTTCTCCATCCGCAGCACGCCCGCCGCGGGCCGCGGCTATGGAACGCGCTATACGGTGCCGACCATCAACCTCGCTCCATACTCCGACCTGCTGCCTGCCAACGGCGTCTACGTCTCGAAGCTGCAGTTCGGCTCGGGTGAGAACGCCCGCACCTTTCGCGGTGTCACCAACGCCGGCAATCGTCCCACCTTCGGCGCCGACTCCTTTGCGGTTGAGACTCACCTTCTCGACTTCGAGCCCATCGCATTGGATGAGTCGACGCCGCTGCAGCTCACCTTCCTGCACAGGCTCCGCGCCGAGCGCCGCTTTGACTCACCCGACTCCCTGCGCGCTCAGATTGCGCTCGATGTCGCACGGGCACAGCGTTACTTCGCTCTAGGCGATGCGCTCGGCGCATCCTTCAGCTAGGGCTGTGGTTCATTCATATTCAGATGCTTCGCCGGCGATCCACTGTCATCGGGCATCGCCTCCGTGGCCGGCGCATGCGGTACAGGCGCAACCGAACCGCTGCTGTCGATCTCCTCGTCTTCGGGCGCAGGTTTCGGCGCGACCGCCGGAGCTGCGTCCAGGCTGGGCTGCAGCGGCAATTCAATCGACTTCTTCGGCGCGTTCGGGCTCTCGAACTGCTCGTTGGGCCGGTCCGCGATCGCCACCTTCATGAACTGGATCCACATCGGCAACGCCGCGCGCGCCCCGGTCTCCTTCTCGCCGAGCGACTGCTCATCGTCGAATCCGATCCACGTTCCGCACGTGATGGACGGCGAGAATCCGATGAACCACGCATCGGTATAGCTGTTGGTGGTTCCAGTCTTGCCTCCTAAGGCATGGTTCAGACTGGACGCCGCCGCCGCTGTTCCGTGGTCCACCACAGCGCGCAACAGCACCATCATCTTGCGCGCAATCTCCAGCGACGTCACTTCGCGTACTTCGGGCGTCGCCTGACGCATCGGCAATCCGTCAGCCTCTTCCACGCGGCGGATGTAATGCGGCGCAATCCGTATGCCGTCATTGGGAAACACGCTGTAAGCCCCAACCTGCTCGGCCAGCGTAAGGTCCGCCGCTCCAATCGCCACAGGAAGAAACGCAGGTATGTTGCTCGTCACTCCAAAGCGATGGGCCACGGCAATCACCTTCTGGATGCCCACCTTATCTGCCAGCCGCAGCGCCGGGATATTCCGTGACTGCGCGAACGCCTCCGTCAGCGTCATCCTGCCGAGATAGCCCGCCTCATAGTTGTGCGGAGTATATGGCCCGCCCTCCGTATTGAACGTCGTCGGCTCATCCAGAACGATGTCGTTCGGCTCCATGCCGGCCTCCATCGCCGCGGTATACACATATGGCTTGAACGACGACCCCACCTGGCGTTGCGACTGGGTCGCCCGGTTGAACTGCGAGAGCGCAAAGTCGCGTCCGCCCACCATCGCCAGCACCTCGCCGTTGGAGTTGTCCACGGCCATCATCGAGGCCTGCGCTCCGCTGTCCTGCTCCAGCAGCACATGAGGTTGCTGCGAGCCGCCGCCGCTCACCACACGCACATAGACAATGTCACCCACCTTCGCCAGACCGTTCGCCCTGACCTGTTGTGTCCACGCCCAGTCTGCCGGCGACATCGTTGCGCTCACGTTGCCAATCTTCACCGTCATCTTCGCCGGCGCAACCTGCGTGACCAGCGCGTGAAAGTACGCGCCATCCTCAACGGGCTGGGCCCAGTCCGGATGTTTGTACGTCTCCAGGTCCTCACCCTCGGCGACCACATTCTCCAGGCCGCCCTTCCATCCATGCCTGCGCTCATAGGTGGCGAGTCCATCCAGCACCGACTTCTCCGCGGCGTGCTGCAGGTCCAGGTCGAGCGTCGTATACACGCGCAGGCCCGCGCCGTGGACCTCATCGGTGCCGTACTCGCGCTCCAGTTGCCGTCGCACCTCTTCGACAAAATATGGCGCCTCCGTGTTGGCGGGCGACTCCAGATTTAGTCCCAGCGGAGCCGCCTTCGCCGCCGCTGCCTCGGCGGCTGTGATCTTGTGGTCGTTCAGCATCTCGTCAAGCACCAGGTTCCGGCGCTTCAATGCGCGATCAGGAAACCGCACCGGCGAGTAGGACTCCGGCCCCTTGGGCAGCGCCGCCAGCAGCGCGGCCTCCGGCAGCGTCAGGTCGCGCGCCTTCTTGCTGAAGTAGTACTCCGACCCGGCCTCAAAGCCGTACGTCCCGCGCCCCAGGTAGATCTGGTTCGCATACAGCGTGAAGATCTGCTTCTTCGTAAAGTGGCGCTCGATCTGTATGGTCAGGAAGATCTCCTGCAGCTTGCGGCCGTAGGTCTTCTCCGACGACAGAAACAGATTGCGCGCCAGTTGCATCGTCAGCGTGGACGCGCCCTGCGACTTCCGGTCCGTGTGCATGTCCTGATACGCCGCATCGATAATCCGGAACAGGTTGATGCCGCCGTTGTTCTCGAAGCCCTTGTCCTCGACGGACAGAATCGCCTCGCGAAGCACCGGCGGAATGTCATCGTAGCCGACCACGATCCTGCGCTCCAGCGCGAACGATCCGAAGACCTTGCCATGGATGTCATAGAGGTCAGTCGTGGTGCTGGGGTGATAGCGCTCCAGCTCGGATATCTGCGGCAGGTTGATGGAGAACACCAGCAGCAGCCCCACCATCACCCCGAAGATCGCAGACACACTCAGCAGCAGCAGAAATGCTGCCCGCGAGGCAATCCGCCGGCTGCGAAACTCAGGTTCCCGGAACGGAAACCTGCGCATCGCTCGCCACAACGCCGCTCGCTTGGCTGCTCTCTCTTCCTGAACCGCTTCTTTGCTCACTGGACTCGGCACGGCAAAATCCACCTTACCATGCAGGCTACCCCGCAAATCCGGCCTGTATTGACCGTTACGCGGCCTTGGCCTTCAGCAGCTCCAGCGCCTTGTCGAGCTGGTCGTCCGGCTCGGCCGGCTTCTTCTCCGCCGGGACCTTTGCCGTCGGCGCACTCTTCGCCGCACTGTCATCCACGCTCACATCATCCAGATTGGAGGCCACTGCCGTCCCCGGCGTCACGGCATCATCTTCAAACTGCTTGCCGGATGGCGACGCATACTTCGCAATCGACAGAATCACCGCGCCGCCGTCAGGCAGGTCAAAGGTCTTCTGCATGGACCCCTCGCCAAAGGTCTTCTCACCCACCAGGTCGCCGCGCTTGTCGTCCTGGATCGCTCCTGCCACCACCTCGGCCGGTCCGGACGTCCCGCGGTTAACCAGCACCACCAGCGGTCCCGCTGGGTCAATCACCTTGGCAGGATCGGCAGCGAACGTCTGCTTGGGAAACTTCTGCCCTTCCAGCGTCGTGATCGTCCCTGTCGCTACAAAGTCATTAGCCAGCCGAATCGCATCCGTCACATCACCGGAGGCCACATCGCGAAGGTCCAGCAGCACCTTCTTCGTGCCGGTCTTGTTCATGGCCCTCAACTTCGCCTCCACCTGCTGCACGTGGTCGTGATCCAGGTCCATCGGCTTCAGGTACAGGATGGAAGAGTCTTCATAGAGCGTGTCGGCCACCGGAGGATCAGCGACCACCACACGGTCCAGCGTAATCTTGTCCGGATCGGCTCCCTTGTGGGCGCGAATCACCGCCAGTTGCAGCTCGCTTCCCGGCGCACCCTCCAGCAGCAACTGAATCATCGCCAGCGACAGGTCACGCGTGTCCTGCGTTCCAATGGCCTCAATAATATCGCCATCGCCCAGGCCGGCCTTGTCCGCGGGGCTTCCCGGAACCACCGACACGATCGTCGCGTACCCATAGCGCTTGGAGACGTTGATGCCCACCTGCGCCTTGCCGCCCTTGTCGTTCTTGTAGGCCTCATAGTCGGCCGGAGTCAGGTAGCTTGAGTCCGCATCCAACGACTCCAGCAGTCCACGCAGCGCGCCGTTGGTCACTGCCGGTATGTCAGGTACCTCCACATAGTCCGACTGAATATGCTGCAGTACCTCGCCATAGACGTTGATCTGCCGGTAAGCGTCCTGCTGGCCCTGGTCCGCGGCGCGCACACCATAAGCATTCACGCCCAGAAAGATACTCAGGACCAGTGCTACAGACACGGCAAGAAGGGAAATCTTCACACTCTTGGGCATAATTTCTTGTACTCTCCAGGGCAAAAACTGCAACTCATCCTGTTAGACGGTGTTCAGTAACTGAATGGTACTCTCTAGGGCAAGTACTTTTGGCTTTCCTGCTGGGCAAATGGTGGCGGTGAGAGGAATCGAACCTCTGACCTACGGGTTATGAGTCCGTCGCTCTAACCATCTGAGCTACACCGCCGTTGGAAAAGACTGCATCCAGCGGCCAGTGCCGCGACGTCAGCCGCACTATCATCATAAGGATTCACCTCTGCGAAGGTCAAACGTGCGCTGCCGCTCTACAATCCGACACCGTCTCCCGTTCACCGGTCCATTGGCGCTGCTGGCCGCGCTCGTCCTGCTCCCGGCACAGGCCCACGCCGCCCTTTTGCTCGACCGTGACTGCGGCGCCTTCCGGAATACCGCCGACTGCCGCCTGACCGGCGTATTGAGCATCCTCACCGTCGCTGCCGTGCTGCTGGCAGTCGTCCTGCTGCTGGTCATCGTGCTCGCCGTGCGCAGCTACCGCCGCAAGGACGAGCACGACAAAGGACAGCGGTGACATCGACCCCCATCCACTCGCCGGGCCGTGTCGTCGGCGTCATCCCTGCTCGGCTTGCCTCCACCCGCCTGCCCCGCAAGGTGCTCCGTGAGCTGCTCGGCGAGCCCCTGCTCGCCTGGGTCTATCGCGCCGCTAAATCCTGTCCCGAGCTCGACGAGGTCATCGTCGCCGCGGACTCCGAGGAAGTCGCCCAACTCTGCAAGAAGCACGGCTGGCCCTGCATCCTCACCTCGCCCGATCTTCCCAGCGGCACCGACCGCCTCTATGCTGTCTCACGCGAGATCGATGCCGCCATCTACGTCAACATCCAGGGCGACGAACCTCTGCTCCATCCGCAGCACATCACCGCCATGCTCGCACCCTTCGCGCAACCCGGCGTCGAAGTCACCACCCTCAAGGTCCGCTGCACGCCTGAGAACATCGCCAACCCCAACGCCGTCAAGGTCGTCACCGCCAGCGACGGCCGCGCACTCTACTTCTCCCGCGCCACCATCCCGTTCGACCGCGAAGCTGAAGGCCATGCCGTCTATTGGAAGCACCTCGGCCTCTACGCCTATCGAAAGCAGGCTCTCGCCCGCTTCGCCGCACTCGCCCCCGGCACACTCGAACAGACCGAGCGCCTCGAACAGCTCCGCCTGCTCGAAAACGGCATCGCCCTCTACGTCGCCGAGACCACCCACGACACCATCGGCGTCGACACCGAAGATGACCTCCGCCGCGTCGCAGCCATCCTCCGCCAGCGATAACTGGAAACTGGCCAACTGGAAACTGGCGAACTGGTCAACTAGACAAGACCCCATCGCGCCCTTTGCGCTTTCCTTTGCGAACTTTGCGTGAGCGCTTTTGCACTTGCAGTTGCTTGTTCTTCGCTAAACCGCATCGAACTCCACCAGCAATCCTGCCTCCACCACCCTAGCCCGCACCTTCTCCAGGCTCGCGACGATCCACATCGCCCCCGCGGCGCGCAGCTCCTCCGCGCTGTGCGTTCCCAGCACGCCCAGCACCCGGCACCCCGCCGCCACCCCGGCTCCCACGCCGCTCGGCGCATCCTCCACCACGATGCAATCCGTCGCCGCCTCGCCTACCAGCTCCGCGCCCCGTCGGTACGGTTCGGGGTCGGGCTTGCCCCGCGTCACACGATCTCCGCTGACGATCCGCTCCGGCTCCGGCAGCTCCGCCGCGTGCAGCCGCCCCAGCAGCAGCCGGTAAGTCGCCGAGGTCACAATCGCCCATCGCTCCGGCGGCAGACTCTCCAGCAGCTCGCGCGCTCCGGGCAGCACCTTCAGGTCGGCCACATCCTCAATCTCCATGTCCTCAATCAGCCGCAGCCCCTCGGCAACATCCAGCCCCGGCTTCAGCTTGCGGATGATGTCCACCGCGCGCGTCCCATGTGCGATCTGCACCTTGTCCGCGTCCGGCACGCCGTAGTGCGCGGCCCATCGCCGCCAGCAACGGTTCACGCTCGCTATCGAGCTGATTAACACGCCGTCCATGTCGAACAGCAGACCTTTGGCCTCCACCACCACTCGGCTCAAGCGGTCCCGCCCTGCAGTACGAACGCCTGCGCCGCCTTCAGCACCTGCTGCACGCTCTCCTGGCTGCAACTCTCGCAGTACACCCGCAGCAGCGGCTCGGTGCCGCTGGCCCGTAGCAGCAGCCACGTCTCGGCGGCGTTAGGTTTACTCGCGCACGCCGGGTTCTCCAGAAAGAACTTGATGCCATCCAGCGACTCTGTACGCAGCACCTTCAGCCCGGCCATCTCCTTCAGTCCCGCGCCCGCCCGCTTTATCGCGGACTGCTTCAGCTCCTCCGTGATGTGCATATCCACGCGCCCGTACTGATGCTCGCCGTACTCGGCCTGCAACGCCGCCACCAGTTCGCCAAGCGTCTTGTGCTCATCGGCCATCACATTGGCCAGCAGCAGACTGTTCAGCAACCCATCGCGCTCCGGCAGGTGCCGGCTCACGCCAATCCCGCCCGACTCCTCGCCGCCGATAAGAACTCCGTCCTTAATCTTCTTGTCCAGCATCAGGTCCACGACATACTTGAACCCGATGCCGTGCTCATGGAGCGTGCGCCCATGCTTGGCCGCGATGCGGTCCAGCATCTTGGTCGTATTGAACGCCCGTGTCACATCGCCCGGCCACTTCTTACGCTCCAGCAGCCACTGCAGCAGCACCGCATAGATCTTGTGCGCGTCCACCACATTGCCGTACTCATCCACCGCGCCGATGCGGTCCGCGTCGCCGTCGGTAATCAACCCCGCAGCGCACTTCTCCTTCACCACCGCCTCACGCGTCGCCGCGATGTTCGGCATGATCGGCTCCGGATTGATCCCCGGAAACGCAGGATTCTGTTCGGCGCGAAACTCCACAAACGGAATCCCAGCACGCGTAAAGATTCCCGCAAGGTACCCCGCCCCCGCGCCATACATCACGTCAATCAGAAACTTGTACCCCGAAGCCTTGATCGCCTTCAGATCGACGAACGCCTCCAGCGCAGCAACATACGGCGGCGCAAAGTCCACCTCCTCGATCGGGGCCTTGGGTGGCCCATCCATGACAGTTTCACCGTCATGGGTGGGGTCCTTCAGTCCCGGCAACGGCTTTCCAAGATAGCTCTCAATCGACGCAATAATCGCCGGGCTCCCCGAGCCGCCATAGCTCGCCTTGTACTTCACCCCGTTCCACTCCGCCGGGTTGTGGCTGGACGTAATCATCACACCGCCCGCGGCCTTGCGCCCGCGCACCGCGAAGCTCAGCTCCGGCGTCGGCGTCACCTTGTTCGCCAGCGCCACCGGGATCCCCGCTCCGGCCAGCACCTCCGCTACCACCTTCGCAAACGACCGCGACCCGAACCGCGTGTCATACCCGATGCACACCCCAGCCTTCGCATCCTCATGCGCCAGCACATAGTTCGCAATCGCGGCCGCTGCCACACGCACGTTGGCATAGGTAAAGTCATCGGCAATAATGCCGCGCCATCCATCCGTCCCGAACTTCACCGCCGACTTCGTCTCACTCGCCACTCACTACTCCCTATTCCCCATTTCCTATTCCCTGCCTTTAGATCAAATCCGTCCTGCCCGCCTTCTTCAACTCCTCCACCACCTTGCCCACACTCTGCGATCCATCCCGCGTAGTAATCAGAAGTGCGTCGTCCGTCTCGACCACCACCAGATCCTTCACTCCCACCAGTGCCACCGTCTTCTGCGGCGCGAACACATAGCAGCCCGACGACGCAATCTGCACATCGTACGCCGACTCGACCACATTCGCGCTCTTCACCTCTTTGCTCTCCAGCACGAACTCATGCAGCGCCGCCCACGACCCCAGGTCATTCCACGCGAAGTCCGCCGGCAGGCAGTACAGCTCACTCGCCATCTCTCCCTTCGCCGAGCGCGGCTCCAGCACCGCGTAATCAATCGAGATCGACTCACACTGCGGATACAGCTCGGCAAACACCTTCTCAAACTCCGGAGTCCCCCACGCCGCTGCGATCTTCTCCAGCAGCGGCGCCATCTGCGGACTGTGTTCACGGATTGCATCGCACAGCGTCTTCGCGCTCCACAGAAACATCCCGCTGTTCCACACATAATTCCCGGCCCGCAGAAAGGCCCGCGCCCTTACCGCATCCGGCTTCTCCGTAAACCGTCGCACCCGCCGCACCGGAATCGACTCGCCGCCCACGCTGGCCGGCGTCACCGCCTCGCCCATCTCGATATAGCCGTAGCCGGTCTCCGCGCGCGTCGGCGGAACACCCAGCACCACGATCCGCGGCCCCGAAGCCGCCAGCTTGATGCCCGCGCGCAGAATCATGTGGAAGCGTGCCACGTTGCCAATCGTATGGTCAGACGGGAATATCCCAATCACCGTCTGCGGCGCATCGCGCTCCAGCAGAAACGCCGCCAGTCCGCACGCCGGAGCCGTGTTTCGCGCCTCCGGCTCGTGCAGAATCTGCTTCGCGGGCACCTCCGGCAACTGCTCTGCAATCGTCTTGTACAGCAGGTCGTTGGTAATCACCCAGACGTCGTGCCCGGGCAGCATGTCCTCCAGCCGCGCGACCGTCTGCTGGATCATGGTGCGCTCGCCGTCCAGCTTCAGTACCTGCTTGGCACGCGCGCGCCGGCTCCGTGGCCAGAACCGCGTTCCGCTTCCACCCGCCAGAACCACCGCAGCAAACGCCGGTGCCTTGCTCTTCCCTTGGGGCATTTCGACCTTCAATTCAGCTTCGCAAAGAACTCGCGCATCCGCTCCACGCCTTTGTCGATGACATCCGCCGAAACCGCATACGAGATCCGCACATGCTCCGCCGTCCCGAACGGCTCGCCCGGCACCGTCACCACATGCGCCTCGGTCAGCAGCTTCGCCGCCAGGTCACTCGCCGACTTGATGCCGCCTTTGCCCAGAAACGCGCTGATGTTCGGATACACATAGAACGCGCCCTCGGGCACCGTGCAGGTCAGCCCCGGAATCGTCTTCAGTCCGGCCAGCACGCGGTCGCGCAGCTTGATGTAGTCCGCCCGCATCTCGCTCACGCACTCCTGGCTCGCCGTCAGCGCCGCCACCGACGCCCGCTGCACCATGCTCGCCGTATTGCTCGTCGACTGCGACTGCAGCTTGCTCATAGCCGCAATAACCTGCTTCGGCCCCAGCGCAAACCCCGCGCGCCATCCGGTCATCGCGTAGGTCTTCGACAGCGACCCCAGCACAATCACATGCTCCTTGCACTCCGTCAACGACGCGCCCGAGACAATCTCGCCGGTAAACGTCAGGTACACGTAGCACTCATCCAGCAGCACATAGACGCCCCGGCTGTGCGCCAGCCGCACAATCGCGTACAGGTCCTCGGTCGGCAGCACCGCGCCCGACGGATTCGACGGCGTATTCAGAATAATCGCCTTGGTCTTCGGCGTAATCGCCGCCTCAATCATCTCCACCGTC
>Ga0302157_10004613_pt1 | contig 14929 bp, 10 predicted proteins | sample I_Bog_N3_3_FD_193502 | JGI IMG/M metagenome (GOLD analysis project Ga0302157, IMG submission 193502) | Peat permafrost microbial communities from Stordalen Mire near Abisko, Sweden - I_Bog_N3_3 | ecosystem: Environmental > Terrestrial > Soil > Wetlands > Peat | place: Sweden: Abisko, Stordalen...
CTACGACCGCGCGCTGTTCAAACGCCTGAAGACCGACCCCGACTTCTTCCTCGAGTTCGACGCGACCCCCCTCTGACGCAGGCCCCCGGTCGGGGTCGACGGCCGGATCCCGGTCGGGCGAGGCGCCCGGCATCTGCTAATTTCGCCGGGATGGGGCGTAGGTGTCAGGGGTCCACACGCACCCGGGCGGCGTGTCGCGAACGGGCCCGTCGCCACTGGATCCGGGCGTGACCGACCCGATGCCCGGTGGCGCGGCCCCGAGCCGGCGGCCGCTGGTCGCCGCGGGCATCCCGCGGTCGGGCACGACGTGGACGATGCAGGCCCTCGAGTGCGACAGTTCCCTCTTCCGGGTCAAGGAACCGGATCACGGAGCCGAGCAGGCACCGGCGATCTGGGCGAAGCGGCAGGCGGGCCGGATCCCCGTACTGGCACCCGGAGACCGCGACGACTCCTACCATTGCCTGTGGGAGTGGATCCTCGACGGCGCGTCGGAGAACGTCCGCCTCCGGATCGCCGCACAGATGCTCCGGGTGATGTCCCCACCGGCCTGGGGCAAGGCCAATCGGGTCCGGGCCATCCCGACGCTCGAGCGGATCCGGTACCAACGGGGTGGGTTCTCCCTCCCCATGACCCTGGCCGGGGCCATCGCCAGCCACCCGCCGGTCCGTCGCAACCCGGCCCTCGACGACCACCGCCTCCTCGTCAAGACGGTCCACGCTCCCCTGGCCCTGGAGTGGATCGCCTCGGAGTTCGAGATCGACGTACTCATCCTGCTCCGCCATCCGGGGTCGATCCTGGCCAGTTGGATCTCCCTGGACATCGGTGAGCAGTACGTGCCGTTCGCCGAGACACCCGCCGTGCGGCAACTCGCCGAGGAGTGGGGGGTCCGACTGCCGGGGCCCGACCACCTGGAGCAGACGATCTGGCAGATCGGCATGCTCGTCGTGGCGCTCGAACGCGCCGCCGAGCGGCACCCCGAGTGGGTGGTGCGCACCCATGAGCAGATGTGCGTCGACCCGATCGCGCAGTTCCACCGGCTCTACGACGATCTCGGACTCCAGTGGAACGAACAGACGGAGGAGTTCCTGGTGGACAACAACCGACCGGGCAAGGGATTCCGCACGCGGCGACTGGCCACCGATCAGTTGGACAGTTGGAAGCATCGCCTCACGCCCGATCAGATACGCGCGCTGCAACGGGTGATGTCCTGGCTTCCGCTGACGGCGTGGTCCGCCGAGGACTTCGCCGTCGCCGACCACAGCTGACGTCGGCCGGTACGCTCGGCGGCCGGGCGACCCCCGCTGGGTTCGTGGCCATCGTCATCCCGTCGGCCGTCCGGGCGATCTCACCCGACCTGTCGCCGGACCGTACGGCGGACCGCTCCTCCGTTCCCGGCGGGACCGGTCCGGCCCCGGTCCCGCCGGGGCCCTGGCCTACACTCGGAAATTCCACCTGGCCGAACGAGGGGGGCACCGTGGACGATCCGCCGAACATCCTGCTCATCCTGCTCGATACGTTGCGGGCCGACGCCGCGTGGGAGAGCCTCGGCCGATCCGATCGGACGCTGACGGCCCGGAGATGTATCGCGTCGGCACCCTGGACGCTCCCTTCGTGCACGGCGATGCTCAACGCAACGTCCTCCGCCCACCTCGGGAACTACTGGCGCAATCCCCCATCGCCACGCAATCCCCTCCTCGACGCACTGCCGCGCCGCTACCGGAAGATCGGGGTCGTCAACAACAGCGCCCTGAGCAAGGGATCTGGAGCCGAACTCGGGTTCGACCGGTGGACGTTCATCGGAGACCACGACGCGCCCTTCGAGCGGGCGCTCCGGGTCATCGACAAGGCCGGGCGCCGGCGTCCCTGCTTCCTCCTGCTGCACTCGAACATCGCCCACGATCACGGATTCGCCGTGTCGTCCCGCTATCTGCCTCCCGGTGCGCCACGCGGTCTCGGGGAGCGGATCATCACCTGGAGGGACACCACCCCCGAGGACCGGACGGACGCCGTCACGAGGTATCAGGCCTGCGTCGCCGCCCTCGTGGAGAAGGTCCGGGCGGTCCTCGACGCCGTCCGCCAGCGTGACGATTTCGTGACCGCCGTCACCGCCGACCACGGGGAGGGGTTCGACTACGAGCTGGGCCGACTCCACCACGGTGGGCGCGTCCACCAGGACCTCCTGCAGGTGCCGCTCCTGTTCGATCTCCCGTCGACGATCGCCACGGTCCGACGGCAGGCGCTGGGTGACGCCCTGGAGTCGCAGACCGTCTCCACCACGGACATCCTCCCCACCCTGTTCGGCCTGGCCGGACTCGATGACCTTCCTGACGTCGACGGGAGTCCGATCGACAGGGTCGGAGCACGCACACTGGTGAGCGAGGACAAGCGCTACCTCTACCTGCGCGACCGTTTCCGGATCAACTACCGGGGCAAGCACGGGCGTATGACCGCCGAGGAGCTGCAGCGCAACGCCGACCTCCTCAGTCTCCTCGACGGAGGACCGACCCTCCGATCGTTCATCCGCGGGTCGGACAAGCTCATCGTGACCTCATTCCGCGTGGCGTCCACGACCGACGGGGGCGTCGACCGTTCGGCCCTCCTGGGTCTGGGGCGTCAGCTCCTCGGGACGCCGAGCCTGCACATCGTGGAGGACCAGCTCTTCGCCTTCGAGCGCTTCGACCTCGACGCGGACCCTCTCGAACAGCGGAACCTGTTGGCCGAGACGCCGGAGTGGACCCGCGAGCTCCTCGGTGGCCCGTGGCGGACGGAGGCCTCGATGCCCGGTCCCGGGGGAACGCCGATGGATCTCGCCTCGATCTTCGCAACGGGCGAGACGATCCCCGACGTGGAGGTCTGATCCGGCTCGACGCCCGTCGACGCCACCGGTGGACCCGTCGACATCGTTGGTACCATCGGAGCGTGGGTGCCGACAACAGCGCAGGTGCGCCCGTCGCGAGCGCCGGAGGGACCGACCACCACCGGAAGATCCGGGTCCTCCTCGTCATCAAGGTCCTCGGCCACGGTGGTGCCGAGCGCCTCCTCGTCGACATGGTGGCCCGGCGGGATGCCGACGCCTTCGACTACGAGGTGGCCTACGTGCTGGCCTCCGAGGACGGACTGGCGGCGACCATCGCCGAGGCCGGGACCCCGGTGCACGCGTTGGCGGCGAAGGGGAACTGGGACCTCCGCTGGGTCGCCCGGCTCCGCGCCCTGCTGATCGCCGGCCGCTTCGACGTCGTCCACTTCCACCTCCCCTACACGGCGTCACTCGGCCGCCTGGGGATCGCCACGCTGCCCCGTTCGGAACGCCCGGCCATCGTGTACACCGAGCACAGCGCGTGGGACAAGATGGCCGTGCTGGTCAAGGCGCTCAACCGGACCACCATCGGGATGGACCAGTCCCTGATCGTGGTCTCCGAGGCCGCCCACCAGGCGTTGCCCGCCGCGCTCCGCACGCGTGCCCGGGTGATCGTGCACGGTATCGACCTGTCGCGTTCGCACGAGCTGACCGCCGAGCGCGCGGCGGTCCGTGCCGCCGTCCGCGCCGAGCTCGGCGTGCCCGACGACGAGCTCCTCGTGCTGACCGTGGCCAACCTCCGTCCCGAGAAGGGCTACGACGTGCTCCTCGACGCCGCCCGGAACGTGGCGGACCGGCACCTCCCCGTCCGGTTCGCCGCCGTCGGTCGGGGGCCCCTGGCCGACGAGCTCGCCGCCCGGCACCGCGAGCTCGGACTGGGCGACCGGTTCCGATTCCTCGGCGAGCGCTCGGACGTCATCCGGCTCCTGGTGGGTTGCGACGTCTTCGTCCTCCCGTCGCGCCAGGAAGGACTTCCCGTGACGTTGATGGAGGCCACCAGTACCGGCACGGCCATCGTGGCCACGGCGGTGGGCGGTGTCCCCCAGGTGATCACCGACGGGGTCGACGGCCTGATCGTCCCGCCCGGCGATCCCGGTGCCCTGGCGGACGCGATCGGGCGCGTGGTGTCCGATCCCGTGCTGCGCCGCCGCCTCGGTGAGGGCGCGACGCTCCGGAGCAGCATGTTCGACGTCGGTGCGGCCAGCCACGAGGTGGAGGACATCTACCGCAGGCTCGTCGGGGCCGACCGGTGAGCGACCTGGCGGGCCGGCGCCTGGTCCACGTCACCTCGGCGGACATCAGCCTGGCCCTCCTCCTCGGCCCGCAGCTGCGGGCGTTCGCCGACGCCGGCATGGAGGTCATCGGTGTGTCCGCGCCGGGCCCCTTCGTCGACCAGCTCACCTCGTGGGGCATCACCCACGTGGCGCTCGACCACGCCACGCGGTCCGTCGCCGTCGGCCAGGACGTGCTGGCGCTCGTCGAACTCGAGCGGCTGTTCCGGAGGCTCCGACCGGACATCGTCCACACCCACAATCCCAAGCCCGGGCTGTACGGGCGGATCGCCGCCCGGACGGCCGGCGTGCCGGGCATCGTCAACACCGTGCACGGCCTCTACGCGGCGCCCGAGGATCCGTGGCTGCGGAAGTCGGTCGTCTACACGCTGGAACGGATCGCGGCGACGTGCTCCGACGTCGAGCTCTTCCAGAACCCCGAGGATCTCGAGGTCATGCGCCGGCTCGGCGTCCCGGCCGGGCACCTGGTGCTGCTGGGCAACGGCATCGACCTGGACCGGTTCCGCTCCGTCCGCACCCCGGAGGCCTCGGCCCGCGCCCGACGGGCCCTCGGCGTGGACGACTCGGCCATCGTGGTCGGCACCGTCGGACGGCTCGTGTGGCAGAAGGGGTTCCGCGAGCTGTTCGCGGCGGCCCGTCACCTCCGGTCCCTCCGCGACGACGTCGTCTTCGTCGTCGTCGGGCCCGAGGACACCGCCAAGGGGGACGCGCTCGGGCCGGAGGACATCGCCGAGGCGCGGGCGATCGGCAACCTGGTCTTCACCGGACACCGGGACGACGTCGAGGACCTCTATGCCGGGTTCGACATGTACGCGCTCCCGTCCTACCGCGAGGGGTTCCCCCGCTCGGCCATGGAGGCGGCCGCCTGCGGTGTCCCGGTGATCGCCACCGACATCCGCGGCTGCCGTCAGGTGGTGGACCACGACCGGACGGGGCTGCTCGTGCCCGTCCACAACGGGGACGCCCTGGCCCTGGCCATCGCCGCCCTGGCCGCCGATCCGGCCCGGCGATCGGACATGGGGGCCCGGGGGCGTCAGAAGGCCGAGGCCGAATTCGACGACCGGGTGGTCATCGGGCGCACGCTCGACGCCTACCGCTCGCTGCCGGAACCGCCGACCTCGTGGACCACGGCCCGGATGCGGTCCTGAGCGGCGGCGAAGGTGTACCGCTCCTCGAAGAGCCGTTCCGCGGCGTCGACGACCTGACGTCGCAGGTCGGCGTCGGTCAGCAGTCGCTCGCACCGGTCGGCGAACGAGTCGGGGTCGTCGGCGATCAGCAGGTGGAGCCCGTCGGTCACGTCGAGACCCTCGGCGCCGATGGTGGTCGAGACCACGGGGATCCGGTGCGCGAAGGCCTCCAGGATCTTGACCCGGGTACCGGACCCGTAGCGGACGGGAACCACGACGAGGTCCGCCAGCTCGAGCTCGGGGTCCATCTCGGCGACCCGGCCCACCACGGTCACGGACGGCGGTGCGTGCAGCCGCTCGACCCCCGGCGTGGGTCGGCCCACCAGCCGGATCCCGGCCCCGGGCACCCGGGTCCGGATCCGGGGGGCGATGTCACGGATGAGCCAGTCGGCAGCATCCATGTTGGGCGCGTAGTTGAGCGAGCCCTGGAACAGGATCGTCGGCTCGCGGGCCACGTCGACCCGCCCCAGGGGCGGCTCGGGGCGCCGGAGGGCGTTGGGGACGAGCGTGGCATTGGCCAGGCCGGACCGGTCGACGTCGAGCGGTGACGCCAGCACCACCCGATCGACCTGCCGGCTCACCGAGCGCTGGAACGTCCGCCAGTCGCGGGCGTTCATCCAGCTCTGCGCGACGGCACCGGCGTGCCGGATCCGGTCACGGCCGCCGTCGGGTCCACCGGCGGCCCGCAGCAGGGCGGTGCGCTGCCGCTCCTTCTCGTCCTCGAGGTCCACCAGGTCGACCACCGTGGGACCGAGCCGCGGCCTCCCCAACCACGCGAAGGTGGCCGGCGTGCTGAACCAGACGACGTCGTACGGCCCCCGCACCCACGCCTCGAACGCCGCCCGGGGGACGGGGTCGAAGCGGCGCATGGCCACCTCCAACGGCAGGCCGGCCCTCCCCACCCACGACGCCCGCCACGTCAGGGGACGGGCCGCCTCCGGATAGGGCGTGGTCGCCATCCGGGAGAGGTCGACTCCGATCGGCACCGACCGGTCGGTGCGGCGGGGATCGCACAGGGTGAAGAGGTCGACGTCACCCAGGCCGGCGAGCGCCTCCACCGTGTTGGCGAGCCGGATGAGCCCCCCACCATTGGCCGGCCACGGGAAGTTCTCCCCCACCACGAGGATCCTCATCGGGCGACCGCCTCGCGGGCCACTTCACGCACCGCGTCCACAGCCCGGTCGCGTTGCAGTCGCGTGAGGAACAGATCATGGGCGGCGGCCACGATCCGCGTCCGCAGCGCATCATCGGTCAGCAGGCGTGCACAGGCCCGGGCCAGGGACGCCGGGTCGTCACCGAGGAGCAGGTGCTCGCCATCGACCGCGCCGAGGCCCTCTGCGCCCAGCGTGGTCGAGACGACCGGGACGCCGTGGGCGAACGCCTCGATGATCTTCACCCGCGTACCGCTGCCGAACCGGATCGGCACGAGGACGAGGTCCGCAGCGGCCAGCTCGACCCCGATGTCCGGCACCTGGCCCACCAGGGTCACCGTCGGAGGATCGTCCAGTTCGGCGAGCCCCGGAGTGGTGAGGCCGACCAGGCGGAGCCGCACGTCGGGTACCACGGCCCGCAGGGCGGGGCCGATCTCGTCCACGAGGAACCGCGCCGCATGGGCGTTGGGGGGGTACCGGAGCGTCCCCTGGAAGAGGACCACCGGTGGCGTGCCCGCGTGTCGATGGTCCGGAGGCGCGTCGACCACCGGATAGCCGTTCGGGACCACGCAGACACGGGTCGTGCGCGGCGCGCCGAGCCGGTCGGCGTCGAGCTGGCTGCAGACCACGAGGGATCCGACGGCCCGCGCCGCCCGGCCCTGCAGGCGGCGCCACCGTCGGGCCTCCTCCTCGGAGTAGCGCGCCGCCGACCATCGCCGGACCCGCGCGGTCGCCGACTGCGGGCCGGGCTCGGGGACCGCCAGTCGCGCCCGGATCTTCTGGTCCTCGAGATCGTCGAGGTCGAGGACGGTGGGGACGGTCGTCGGCGCCCCGGCGAGCAGCCACGGCCGCAGGCCGAAGTACCAGATGAGGTCGTACTCGCCCGAGACGAACTCGTCCCGCGCCGCCAGGACGGCCGGCCGCTCGTGGACGGGGAGGGAGAACGGGAGCCAGGGCCGCACCAGTGCGTCCGCGGGGCGACGGGCGGCCTGGTCGTACGTGGTGTACTCCGCCTTCTCCAGACCGTCGCCGAGTGGGGGCGAATCGAAGTCCCGGCGGCCACGCGGCACGACCGAGAAGAGCTCGGTCGGACCGAGCGAGCGCAGCCCCAGCAGGGTCGTCATGAGGCGCATGCGCGAACCGCTGTTCTCCGGCCAGGGGTACTCGCCAGCGATCAACAATGTCCTCATGGGTGCACCGGACTCCTGCTCGGTGCCGGCCGCGTCCGTCGTCGGGCGGGTCCCACACGTGGCTGCGGCCCGGGAGATCGTAGCGGACACGATCGGCGCGCCCGACCGTAGCCGCAGGCCCCTCCGGACGTGATCCGGCCGACTGCTACGCTCGGCCCGCCGGATACCCGGGCGCCGGCAGGGGACCGTGGAGATGCCGACTCAGTCGCACGCACCATCGACGAGCGATCCGCTCGTCCTGCACGTCATCCCGACCGCCCGCGCCCGGGGCGCGCAGCGCGAGGCGAGGGCGCTGGCCGACCAGTTGGACGCCCCCGGTGTGCGGGCCCATCGGCTCCTGACCATCTTCGACGGACCGGACGAGGTCCGGACGGATCTGTCCCTCCACGTCGATGGGGGGGACACCCCGGCCGAGGGCTACGACCCGCGGGTCGTGCCGGCCCTGCGTTCACTGGTCCGCCGGCTCGGCCCGGTGCTCGTGGTCGCCCACGGGGGTGATCCGCTCAAGTACCTGGCGCCGGCCATGCTGGGCACCCGGCGGCCGTTGGTCTACTACGCCATCGGCACCTTCGCCGGACCACGCGACCGACGGCTGCGGGTCTGGATGTGGCGTCTTCTGCTGCTGCGGGTCCGCGCCGTGGCCGCCGAGGGCGACGAGGTGCTGGCCGAGTGCACCGACCTGCTCGGCGTCCCCCCCGGACGGGTCACCATGACGCCGAACGGTCGGGACCCGCGGGAGTTCCGGCCCCGGGAGCCTCACGACAGCCCTCCCGTCCCGACGGTCACGTTCGTCGGGGCGCTCACCGAGGGCAAGCGCCCCGACCGTTTCGTCGCCGTCATCGCCGCGCTCCGCCGGCAGGGCATCGACTGTCGGGCCCGGCTGGTGGGTGACGGACCGCTGCACGGTGCCCTGGTGGAGCCGGCACGGCGGGCCGACGTCGAGCTCCTCGGCTCCCGCTCCGACGTGGCGGAGCTGCTGCGCGCCTCCGACCTGATGGTGTTCCCCAGCCTTCCCGCCGGCGAGGGCATGCCCGGCGTGCTGATCGAGGCCGGACTGTCCGGACTGCCGGTCGTGGCCACGGACGTCCCCGGTGTCCGGACCGTCGTGGACGACGGCACGACCGGGATCGTCGTGGACGCCGCCGACCTCGACGGAATGGTGCGGTCGGTCGCCACGCTCATCGAGGACGTCGAGCTGCGCCGGGCCATGGGCCGTGCCGCCCGGCAGCGGTGCCTCGAGCGGTTCAGCCTCGACGCGGTGGCCGGGTGCTGGCTGCGCCTGCTCGAACCGATGCTGCCGGCGACCGCCCGGCGGAACCGCCGCGACACCGACGGGTAGTCACGTTGGGCGTCAGCGGCCCGGTCGGCCGCCGACCGGCCGGGTCGGTTCGGCCGCGCCGGCGCCGGACGCGGTGGTCGCCCCGGTGGCCGCCGCCACGCGGGGCCGACCCGGCCGCGCTGCCAGGGGGACCCCGCTCCTGGCCAACTGCCTCCGCTGCCGGTTCCGGGCCCGGCGACGGAGCTCCCAGGGATACCGCGGAGGACGGTGCCGTGGGGTGCGCGGGATGCAGAGCAGCACGAGGAAGAAGGGCAGGAGCAAGGTCCGCTCCCGGGCGATGAGTCCGAGGTTGCCCAGCGCGGCGAACGAGTAGATGAACAGGATGCTGTAGATCGTGCACAACATGACGTACGGCCGGGCGAAGGATGCCCGGATCGTCATCCGCAGATTGCGCAGGGAGATCAGGATCAGCACGGCGATCACCGAGTTCTCGAGCGCGGCGACCAGCTGACTCGATCCGTGGGCGTTGAACGGCAGCGGGTCGAACAGGATCGTGTAGATGTCCCGCCAGTAGTAGGCCGGACTGGAGGAGTAGGGGATGTTGCTGCTGCCGAACCCGATGCCCGCCCCCGTGTTGCCCGCCGATGCCTGGTTCAGGGACAGTGACCCACCGGTGGTGTGGAGGTAGTGGAACGTCAGGAACACGCTGAGGAAGAGCAGCGCCCCCATGAAGAGGAGTCCGCCCACCCGTCTGAGGCCGCCGAAGCTCTGGCGGTCGCCCGGCGGTCGGATCATGAGGGCCACGGCGAATCCGCCGAGGAGCAGCAGCAGCTCGTTCGGGCGGATCAGGATCCCGAGGGCGGTGCCGAGGGCCAGGAGGGAGAAGCCACCGGGGCGGCGGGCCAGGACCTTGGCCGCGCCGTAGGCCGCCACCCCCAGCGACAGCATCATGATCGCCTCCTTGCTGACGTCCGCGGTCCAGAAGATCACCGACGGCAGGAAGAAGAGCATGATCGCGTAGCGCCGGTGGCCGGCGCGTGCCCCGTGGAAGGTGAGGGTGAACGCCCGGTAGAACATGACGGTCCCGAGGAACGAGAACCACGAGAACACCAGGAACGTGGCGATCTGGTCCGGGGTCACGATCGCCATCACGATGCCGGTGGCGATGCTCACCGATCCGTCGTTGACGATCCCCCGGACGTTGGCGTTGGCCAGGCTGAAGTCGAAGTGGCGGAACTCAGGTCCGAGGATGGAGCCCTGCTGGTCGTACCGCTTCCAGTCGGCGATGCCGTGGTAGAAGTGGTGCACCACGTAGACCTGGGCCGGGGCGGCCAGCAGGTGGAGGATCAGGCTGGCCCAGAGGATGCGGACCAGCCACGGATTCGCCTCCGCCACGCTGATGCGCCGGATGATCGGCCTGCTGACCGCGCACAGCACCAGCACGACGATGATCGACGCCAGTGGGTTCGACGCCGTGACAACCGCGGTTCCCATGGGGAAGCCTCACTCTTGGAGCGGAAACTACTCTTGCGATTCCGTGGGGAATTGATCGGTCGCCGCGGGCGGCTCGATCGGTGCGGCCGGCGCCGGCGCGTCTGAACTGGTCGCCGGTTCCTTCGGTGGGCGCTTGTCCGCCTTGTCGATCGGCACTTCGGTGAACACCACCCCGAGCACCGGCGCGCCGATGCGCCGCAGCTGGACGCCGGTCTCATCGGCGTGGTCGAACGTCGTCGCCCCGCACTCCCCCACGACGAGCACCACGTCGACGGCGTGCGCCAGCGCCTCACCGTGGTGGAACTCCAGGAACGGTGGGGCCTCGACGAGCACCACGTCGGCGACCTGCCGGGCCGCGTCGAAGATGGGGGCCGCCCGGTTCACCAGCTGCGCACTGTTCCTCACGAACGGGCGGAGCGACAGCATGGACAGGTTGGCGATCGAGGACGGCTGCAGGTGGGACTGCACGTCGTCGGGGCCGACGGGACCGGTGTAGGTGGCGTCCGAGCCGGCCGGCACACCGGAGTCGAGGTCGCCCGTGCTGACGATGACGACCCGCTGACCCGACTCCGCGTAGGTGGCCCCCAGGTTCGCCACCACCCGTGGGCGGGACGCCTCCGTCCCAGGGGACACCACGAGGATGACGGCACGCGTACCCGGCTCCGGGGGGCTGTAGGGCTCGACCGGCGCCGCCAGCAGGCTGTCGGCGTACGGGTCCAACGCCGACCCGGTCACGACGCCGGCCGGCGCCATCGCCTCGAACATGACGGACATCCGCAGCTTCCGGTAGGCCTCCGCCGAGCGTGACGTCGGTTCGGCCACGACCACGATCCGGGGGCTCCCCTCGTCGCCGGGCGGTGGCCAGGTCTCGGGTACCTCCGCGATCACCGGGAACTTGAAGTGCGCCTCCGCCCGCGGGCCGGTGCGCAGCTTCTTGTTCAGGAGCTCGACCACCAGCACGATCAGGACGCCGACGATCAGGCCCAGCACCAGGCCGGCCAGCAGCCGGACCTTGTGGCTCGAACTCAGGTTGGAGGACGCCTTCGTGGTCCGCTTGGCCGCCGTGGCCTCCGCCGGGACCAGGATCTCGTACCCGGTCGACGGGGCCTGGGGGGTACTGGCGGTGGCGGACTGCCCCTTGGCCGGCGTGGTCGTCCGGGTGGTGTCGCCACTCGCCGAGGCGGCGATCCCGGTCAGTGTGGTCCCCAGCACCTTGGCGTAGGCGTTGGTGAGCGCCGCGGACTCCTCCCTGGTGGCCGCGGACGTGGTCAGCTGCACGAGGCCGGTGCCGTTCTTGGTGGCCTTCACGACCGGCGCCGTCGCCGCGGTGCTCGATCCACTTCCGGACTTGGTCGTCTGGGGTGACGCGCTCATCGCCCCGACCATCGTCAGGAACGGACCCGGTGTCTTGGCGTCACTCAGGGCCGCCGCCTTGACCTCGAAGCTGCTGCCGAAGAAGAGGATCTGCCCGATCGACACCGTGCCCGAGCCGACGATCCCGTTCCCGGGTGGGGCGCCGACGATCGAGGTCGTCTGCCAGCGGGTGGGGTCGTTCTTGTCGACCTTGGGGTGGCTGACCGGCAGGAGGACGGCGATGACGGCGAAGAGCGCCGCGAGGACGACCAGCAGACGCCAGCTACGGCGCAGCGCCGCGGTGAAATTGATCGGTTCAACCATGCCCCGGTCCCGTCTCCTCGATAGCTCGTCGACTCTAGTGCAGGCAGGTGCGCAACGGCCATTTGACCAGGGACATCGCGAGGGATCGCGTGTGGACTGCGCTCTACTGTGCCCCGCCATCGAGGCAGTGCCCGATCATGGTAAGCCATCCGTCCGCCCGAACGTGGGCAGGAGGAATCGCGCCGGTCGACGACAACCGTTGCCCCTTCGGTCCGTACCCCACCGCCCGGCCGGGTGACCCCCCGTCGGGTAGCCCGAGATCGGTCGGAAGGATCCCGGCGACGGAGCAACTCCGGGTGGCCGAAACCGAGCACCCGACCACGGTGCGTTGCCCTTCCGCCACGGTGCGTTCACCTAGCAATCGCACGGGGTAATCATCAAACTTGAGGATGCCGAAGCCGCGTCGGCAGACTATTGTCTAGCCGGGTCGATAGTTGAGTCTGAAGGAAGCTGAGCCACGAGGGTGCCGAGGGGCAACGCTGCAGGAGCGGGAGGGCGCTCCGAGGCGGTGCAGCAGGCAGATGCGTCACGGGTACGTCGCTGCCGGGTCTGTTCCGACCGCGTAGCTGGTGGAGGCGTCCGCAGAGCAGGGGGGGTTATTGATGGAGTTGTCAGCAGGGCAGAGAGGTTCCGTGTCGGAGTCGACCACGTCGACCGAAGCGGGTGCCTCCGGGGCCGACATGCGCAGGGTCGCCATGGCGGCCAGCCGCATCCGGGCCTCCATCGTCTTCATCCTGCTGGATGCCGTCTGTGTCGTCGCCGGGTTCGGCCTGGCCGAGGTCGCCTACTTCCGTGACCGGGCCCCGGCCCACTACTGGGAGCACTTCGCCGAGTTCCTCCTCGTCGCCGTCATCGTGACCCTCATGTCGAACCGCCTCTTCGGCCTCTACGGCCGGATGTGGCGTCACGCCGGATCCGAGGAGGCGCGCCAGATCGTCCTCTCCTCGGCGACCATCCTCTGTGTCCTCATCGCCTTCTGGCCGGTCGGACGGTCACTGCGGGTCGAGCTCGTCCCGCCGATCGTGGTCGTCGTCGGCTGCATGTTCTCCGCGGCGGGCCAGGGTGTACTCCGGTTCCATTCACGACTCTTCGCCTGGCAGCGCGGGTCCAAGCGCATGGGACTGCGGGTCGCGGTTATCGGGAGCCGCGACACCGGTGCCGCCGCCATCCGGGAGATGCTCCGCAGCCCGGGCGCCGGCCTGGTTCCCGTCGCCGTGTTCGACGACGACCCCCGGGCCCACGGGCTGTCGGTCATCGGCGTACCGGTGGTCGGGCGGATCGCCGACATCCCCGAGGCCGCCAGCCGCTACACGATCCAGCAGGTCCTGCTGGCCATCCCCTCTCCCGCACCCGAGCTCGTCGAGCGGGCGCTGCTGGCCTCCGAGGGTGCCGGCGTGTCGATGAAGATCCTCCCCGGCGTCCAGGACATGCTCAACGAGCCGGCGCACGTCGCCGCCCTCCGCCAGGCCCGTGAGCCCCGCATCGAGGACCTCCTGGGCCGCACCCCCGTCCCCACCGACCTCGAGTCCGTGCGTCGCTCACTGACGGGACACCGGGTGCTGGTCACCGGGGCCGGCGGCTCCATCGGCTCGGAAATCTGCCGCCAGGTGTCCAGCCTGGACCCGGCCCTCCTGGTGCTCCTCGACCACGACGAGACCCACCTGCACGACGCGGCGGCCACCCTGGTCGGACCGTGCACGCAGTCACTGGTCGACATCACCGACCGGGCGGCGGTCCTCGAGGCCTTCGACCGGTACCGTCCGGAGGTCGTCTTCCACGCGGCCGCCCACAAGCACGTCCCCGTCCTGGAGGACCACCCGTCGGCCGCCGCCAACACCAATGTGCTCGGCACCCGGAACGTCGTCGACGCCGCCGCGGCGTCGGGCGCCGCCCGGTTCGTGCAGATCTCCACGGACAAGGCGGTCCGTCCCTCGAGCGTGATGGGCGCCTCGAAGCGCCTGGCCGAGCAGACGGTGCTCGCCCACGCTCCCGAGGGCGCCGCGTACAGCACCGTCCGGTTCGGCAACGTGCTGGGCAGCCGGGGCAGCGTCATCCCCACGTTCGCCCGTCAGATCTCGCAGGGCGGCCCGGTCACCGTGACGGACCCCCGCATGACCCGGTTCTTCATGAGCGTGGAGGAGGCGGTGCAGCTGGTGCTGCAGGCCTCCGTGCTGTCCCGGGGCGGCGAGATCTTCATGCTGGAGATGGGGCAGCCCGTCCGCATCCTCGACCTCGCCGAGCGCATGATCCGGCTGTCCGGCTGCCAGGTGGGCATCGACATCCCCATCGAGATCTCGGGCATCCGCCCGGGCGAGAAGCTGAACGAGGTCCTCAGCACCCCGGACGAGGAAGTCCTGCCCACGAGCCACCCCTACATCAACCGTCTCGTGCCGATCAAAGCGGACCCGACGGCCCTCGAGGCCGACCTGGAGCGGTTGGAGGGATCGGTGGCTGCCCGTGACCAGGGGGTGGTGCGATCGCTCCTCTTCAACGCGGGCCGGGTCCCGGAGTCGTCCGGCGACGGCGGATCGGAAGGTGGCGGGAACTCCGACGAGGTGATCGACGGCGGCTTCGAGTGGCCGACGCTCATCGGGTCGGAGCCGGATGCGGACCAGGTGTCGGCATGACCGCCCACCGGTCCGACCGCGGATGAGCGGCCCGGAGGGTCCGACCAGACTCGTCGTCGTCGGTCAGGGCTACGTAGGGCTCCCCCTCGCCCTGCGCGCGGTGGGCGCCGGCTACGACGTCGTCGGGTTCGACCTCGACGTCGACCGCGTCAAGCGCCTCTCCGACGGCCGGTCC
>Ga0302157_10004627_pt1 | contig 14909 bp, 11 predicted proteins | sample I_Bog_N3_3_FD_193502 | JGI IMG/M metagenome (GOLD analysis project Ga0302157, IMG submission 193502) | Peat permafrost microbial communities from Stordalen Mire near Abisko, Sweden - I_Bog_N3_3 | ecosystem: Environmental > Terrestrial > Soil > Wetlands > Peat | place: Sweden: Abisko, Stordalen...
ATTGCAGTAACGCTCGCGCGTAGGGCGCCATCGACCCCGAGACGTCGCAGATGAAGACAAGGGGCCGCGCCGTCTCGCGCCGCACGGTCGCGCGCTTGCGTACGAGTTCGCCCGCCGTCCGGGCTGCGGCGCGCATCGTTGCACGTACGTCCAGGCGGTCGCCGCGCGCCGCGGCCCGGCGGCGGCGCGAACGGCGCAGGTCGATCGCGACACGCGTGCGTTCGAGCGCTTGGAGAGCGCGGATCCGTTCGCGGTCGTCCATCTCGGCGAAGTCGCGCTCGGCGAGCCGTTCGTCCTCGGAGGCCATCGCGAGAAACAGTACGGCCTCGCGCTCGTCCTCCGGGCTCGCCGGCGTATCGTCCGGCGGCGGCGGCGTTGTGCGGCGCCGCTCCGGCGGACGTTCGGGTGGGCGCGCTCCCGGGACGTTCTCCACGAGGTTCCGCAGCAGATCGACGTCGACGAACGTTTCCATCGTGTCGACGAACGCGGCGCCGAACGCCGCGAGGTCCTCGATCGTGGGCAGCATGCTGACGCGCGCCAGCCAATAGAGTTCGTCGGGCCGGTCGGTGCGCGCGCGTTCGAGCGTCGCCGCGAACGCGATCGTGCGGCGCGTGCCGGCATCGACGCCGTGCCGCGCGAGTGCCCGGTCGAAACCCGCCGCGAAGGCGACCGGATCGATGCCCGCCACGCTACTCGACGAGCGCCTCGGCGGCATCGCGCGCGATTTCGATATCCTCGGGATACTTCACAACCGTACCGAGTGAATCGTCGAGGAAGCGCCGCTCGAGGCGGGTGGCGCCGAGCGCATCGAGCGTCTGCGTCCAGTCGAGCGCTTCCGCGACGCCGGGCGGTTTGCGCAGGCCGCGGTCGCGGAGTACGGCGACCGCCCGCGCGACGCCGGCCGCCAGCGCCGGGTCGACGCCGGGCAGGCGCATGCGAATGATGTCGGTCTCGCGTTCCAGGCTCGGGTGCCCGATCCAATGGTAGAAGCAGCGCCGCTTGAGGGCGTCGTGCAGGTCGCGCGTGCGGTTCGAGGTCAGGATCACGATCGGGGCGTGCGCCGCCGCGATGCGGCCGCGCTCCGGCAGCGTCATCGCGAAGTCGGCCAGATATTCGAGGAGGTACGCTTCGAACTCGTCGTCGGCGCGGTCGATCTCGTCGATGAGGAGCACGACGCCGTTCTCGCGTTCCGCACCGAGCGCGGCGAGCAGCGGTCGCCGAATCAGAAACTCATCCGCGTAGAGATCGGGCGTCTCGCGCCCGCCCGCTTCCGCCGTGCGGATGGCGAGAAGTTGCTTCGCATAGTTCCAGTCGTACGCGGCCGAGTACAGGTCGAGCCCGTCGTAGCACTGGAGCCGCACGAGCTCCGCGCCATGGACGCGTGCGAGCGCGCGGGCCGCGTCCGTCTTCCCCACGCCTGCGTCGCCTTCTAAGAGGAGCGGGCGATGCATGGCGATCGCGCAGGCCAGCGCCGTCGCGAGCCCCCGGTCCGCCAGATACGATTCCGCGCGCAGCCGCTCGATCAGCCCGGCAACGTCGAGCGCGTTTTTCATGAGACGCCGCGTTTCGGCACGTTGGCACCTGTTCCCGTGATTTCGTCTGCGTACGAGGAATTATATTTCCCCGGGCGGTAGGTCACGAACCTCACGTTCAGCAGCGAGGTTTCGTCCATGTCACAGATCGAGATCGAGGTCAACGGCGTCAGCCATTCGCTCGACGTCGAACCACGAATGCTCCTAGTGCACGCTCTCCGCGAAAAGCTTGGATTGACCGGAACGCACGTTGGTTGCGACACGTCGAGCTGCGGTGCGTGCACCGTGCTCGTCGACGGCTCGTCCGCCAAGAGTTGCACGCTCTTCGCCGTTCAAGCCGATGGGGCGAAGGTGACAACGATCGAAGGCGTCGGCGTCCACGCCTCGCTGCATCCGATGCAAGAGGCCTTTTGGGAGAAGCACGGGTTGCAGTGCGGCTACTGCACGCCCGGCATGATCGTGAGCGCGATCGACCTGCTGCAGCGTAATCCGAATCCGAGCGACGACGAGATTCGCGCGGGCCTCGAAGGCAATCTGTGCCGCTGCACGGGCTACGAGAACATCGTGCGGGCCGTGCGCTCGGCCGCCGAATCGCTGCGCGACCACACGCCGCGCCACGGCGTCCAGGAACTGCTTCCGGTCGGAGGGTCGAACTAAATGGCTTTCACCACGATGGTCGGCGCGAAGATCAAGCGCCGCGAAGACCCCCGCCTGATCACGGGCCGCGCGCAGTACGTCGAGGATATCCAGCTCGTCGGCACCATGTATGCGGCCTTCGTGCGCAGCCCGTACGCCCACGCGAAGATCTCGAAGGTCGACGTCTCGGCGGCGAAGGCCAAGCCGGGCGTGTTCGCCGCCTATTCCGGAGCCGATCTGGTCGACGCGAAGTTCGCGGTCTCGTTGCCGACGGCGGCGGAACTGCCCGGGCTCGTGAAGCCGGAACATCCGCCCCTCGCGCTCGGCGAGGTCCGCTTCGTGGGCGAGTGCGTGGCCGTCGTCGTCGCGAACGATCCCTATGCCGCGAAGGACGCGGCCGAAGCCGTGACGGTCGTCTACGACGAACTGCCGGTCGTCGTCGATCTCGACAAGGCCGCCGCCGGCGGCCCGTTCGCGCACAGCGGCCTGCAATCGAACGTCGCCTACGAAATGCCCGTGAAGGTCGGCGACGTGGATGGCGCGTTCGCAAAGGCCGACGTCGTCGTCAAACAGCGTATCGTCAATCAACGACTCGTGCCGTGCCCGATGGAACCGCGCACGATGCTGGCCGAGTGGCAACCCGGCCCGCAACAGCTGACGCTCTGGTCGTCCACGCAGATCCCGCACTTGCTGCGCACGAACGTCGCGCTGCTGCTCGGGCTGCCCGAGATCAAGGTGCGGGTGATCGCGCCCGAAGTCGGCGGTGGCTTCGGCGCGAAGCTGAATCTCTACGCCGAAGAGTTGCTGGTCTGCTGGCTCTCGATGCAACTCGGTAAACCGGTGAAGTATATCGAGACGCGCTCGGAATGCTTCCAAGCGATGACCCACGGTCGCGACCAGATCCAATACGTGGAACTCGCGGCCAGGAAGGACGGCACGCTGCTCGGCCTGCGCATGAAGATTCTCTCGAATCTCGGCGCGTACCATCAGTTGCTCACCCCGGCCATCGCGACGTTCACGCCGCTCATGGCGCAGGGCTGCTACAAGATGGAAGGCCTCGAGTGCCAATTGCTCGGGGTGTTCACGAACACGATGTCGACCGACGCCTATCGCGGCGCCGGCCGCCCCGAAGCGACGTTCCTGATCGAGCGGATGATCGATCTGCTGGCGGGCGAACTCAATATGGATCCGGTCGACATTCGCCGCAAGAACTTCATCGGCGGCCCCGAGTTCCCGTTCGCGACCCTCACCGGGCTCACGTACGATAGCGGCGAGTACGCCGGGTCGCTCGACAAGGCGCTCGAACTCGCCGACTACAAAGGGCTGCGCGCGAAACAGGCGGAGCTCCGCAAGCAAGGCCGCTATATGGGCATCGGGCTCTCGACGTACGTCGAAGTCTGCGGCATGGGGCCGTCCGCGGCGATGCCGGCCCCGGGGTGGGATAGCGCGACGATTCGCGTGGAGCCGACGGGCAGCGTGACCGTGATGACGGGCGTTTCGCCGCACGGTCAAGGCCAGGAAACCACGTTCGCGCAGATCGTCGCCGACCGGCTCGGCGTGCCGATCGACAGCATCAACATCATCCACGGCGATACGGACAAGGTGCAGTACGGCGTCGGCACGTTCGGCTCGCGCGGCACCGCGGTCGGCGGCGCGGCGCTCAGCCTCGCGATCGACTCGATCCAAGCCAAGGCCATCAAGATCGCGGCCCATCAGTGGGAAGCGAATCCGGACGACGTCGAGTACAAGGACGGCAAGATCCAGGTCAAGGGCGATCCCTCGAAATCGCTCTCGACGGCCGAGGTGGGCTTCATGGCCTTCCGCGGCATCAACCTGCCGCCCGACGTGGAGCCGGGTCTCGATGCGACGCGGCGCTTCGAGCCGCCCAACTTCGTGTATCCCTTCGGCGCGCACATCTGCGTGGTCGAAGTCGATCCGGAGACCGGCGAAATCGACATCCAGAAGTACGTCGCGGTCGACGATTGCGGGCCGATCATCAACCCGCTGATCGTGGAGGGCCAAGTCCACGGCGGCCTCGCGCAGGGCATCTCGCAGGCGCTCTTCGAGGAGGCCATCTACGACGAGAACGGCCAGCTCACGAGCGGCACGTTCATGGACTACGCGATCCCGCACGCCGAGCAGCTCGTGGCGTTCGAGACCGGTCACACGGAAACGACGACGCCCGTCAACCCGCTCGGCATCAAGGGCGTCGGCGAGGCGGGCACGATCGGCTCGACGCCCTGCGTGGTCAACGCGGTGCTCGACGCGCTCGCGCCGTTCGGCATCAAGCACCTCGACATGCCGCTGCGACCCGAGAAACTCTACAACGCGATCCACGCCACGGGCAACGGAAAGGCGCACGCATGATCCCGAGCAAGTTCGAGTACGTCCGTCCGCGTTCGCTCGACGAAGCCTTCGCGGCCCTCGCCGAGCACGGCGACGATGCGAAGATCCTCGCCGGCGGCCACAGCCTCATTCCGATGATGAAGCTGCGCTTGGCCGAACCCGGCGTACTCGTCGACATCAGCCGGCTTCCCGATCTCGCCGGCATCACGTTCGACGGGTCGCGCTTCACGATCGGAGCCACGACCAAGCACGCGGCGCTCGCGGTGAGCGACGACCTCCACAAGCACGCGCCCGTGCTCTGGGAGGCCGCGAATGCCGTGGGCGATCCGCAGGTCCGCAATCGCGGAACGTTCGGCGGCGCGCTCGCCAACGGCGACCCCGCGTGCGACTACGCCGCGGTTGCCTTCGCACTCGATGCGACCTTCAAGATCGCGGGGAAGGGCGGCGTGCGCGAAGAGTCGGCGGCCGGCTTCATGACCGGCATGTTCGAGACGTCGCTCGCGCCGGGCGAAGTGCTCGTGAGCGTCTCCTTCGGCGCTGCGCCGAAATCGGCGTACGCGAAGTACCACCACCCCGCGTCGCACTACGCGATCGTTGGCGTCGCGGCCGCGCTGCACGTGGACGGCGGCACGATCTCGGCCGCGCGCATCGGCATCACGGGCGTGGGCGACCATGCCTACCGCGCGACGAACGTGGAGAAGGCGCTCGCCGGCGTACGCGCCGACGACAAAGCCGGCATCAAAGCGGCGGCCGCTGGGGCGGCCGTGAGCCAAGAGGTGCGTTCGGACGCGCAGGCATCCGCAACCTACCGCTCGGCGATGGCCGACGTGTTCACGGCACGCGCGGTCGCGGCGGCCGCGGCGCTCTAAGAGCGCCGCGCGTCGCGACTCGCGAGGTTCCCTCGTCGCCGCGGCCTAGTGTGACGAACTTTCAACCAAGTACGCAGGAGTAGTTGGTCGCGGCGGGGACCTCTCATGCGTGGCCTCAAACCAATCCGGTAAACCCGATCCGCACGGCGCGGTAGCAGCGAGCGAGGACGGCCTCTCCGGAAGCGGTCCGGCGACCCAGCGTCCGGCGACGAAGATCGCCACCGTTTCGCATACGCTGCACTTCGAGATCGCGGAGCGGCTGCGGCATTTCGCCTTCCGCGAACGGATCAGCGAGAGCGCGGTCATCGAATTCGCGCTGCGCGAACTCTTCGAGGGCGGCGAGGACGATGCGAAGCTCGGCGCACGTTTGCGCGAAGCGGGCGCGGCGCTTCGCCGCAAGACCTAGCAGGCTCTAGATCGCCCGCGCCGTCAGACTTTCCGGCGCCGGCCGGCCCCTTCGCGGCGCAGCAATTCGCCGAGCGCCGCGTCGTCCTCGCTCTGGCGGAAGAACGACTGAAGCGAGTGCTCGATCACGGCGCTCTCGCTGACTCGCTGGAAAAAGGCGAATTCTTCGAGCCGTTCCGCCAGAGCGATGCTCAGCGTGTGACTGACCTTTGCCACCGCGCTCTTCCGGGGCTGGGCTGCCGCGCGGACCGGCTCGTCGCTGCGAGCTTCCGACTCGGCCGCGCCGGCTTTCTTTCTCACGTTCACGGGGCGCCCTCCGGCTGGAATCACCCAGCTTACTTATATTAAATACTACGTGGTCCTACACACGAGCCACCCATATTGAGTACCCGCGGCGGCGCGGTTCGGACCGAGGGATCGGGGGCCGCTTTGGGCCCGTGGCGGCGGCGGCGAAACTCCTGGGCATCCCGGGGCTGTCTTAGGCGGACACGAAGTCGTCGATGTTGGCCTAAGGACAAAGGGTAAAGCCCCGATATCCGGCAAGTGCGACACGAAGATCGTGCTTCGCACGCGACACGTGGCGGGCGTTCAGGGAGTCGAAAGTCGTATGTCAATGTGGGAACCGTTCACCGAGCGAGCCAGACGCAGCATCGTCCTGGCGCAAGAAGAAGCGCAGCGGCTCGGAAACAACTACATCGGAACCGAGCACATCCTGCTCGGCATCATTTCCGAAGGGGAGAGCCTCGCGGCCAAAGTGCTCGAGACCCTCGGCGTGAACCTCGCAAAGGTACGCCAGGAAGTCGAAGCGATCGTGGGCCGCGGCGGGCAGACCGTTCAGCAGGAGATGGTGTTCACCCCGCGCGCGAAGCGCGTGATCGAGCTCGCCTTCGAAGAGGCGCGTCAGCTCAACCACAACTACATCGGCACGGAGCACCTCTTGCTCGGCCTCATCCGTGAGGGCGAGGGCGTTGCGGCCCGCGTGCTCACGAACCTGGGCGTCGATCCGGCCAAGGTGCGCGTCCAGACCACCTCGCTGCTCGGCGCCGAAGGGCAACCCGTGGCGCCCAAGGGCAAGTCGAAGACGCCGACGCTCGATGCGTACGGCCGCGACCTCACGACCCTCGCGCGCGACAACAAGCTCGATCCGGTGATCGGACGCGCGAACGAGATCGAACGCGTGATCCAGATTCTCGCGCGCCGCACGAAGAACAACCCGGCGCTCATCGGCGAGCCGGGCGTCGGCAAGACGGCGATCGCCGAAGGTCTCGCGCAGCGCGTGATCAAGGGCGAGGTTCCGGAGCCGCTGCGCGAGCGGCGCGTGATCACGCTCGACCTCGCGGGCCTCGTTGCGGGTACGAAGTATCGCGGCGAGTTCGAAGAGCGCATGAAGCGCGTGATGGACGAGATCCGCGCGGCCTCGGGCGAGATCATCCTCTTCATCGACGAGTTGCACACGCTCGTGGGCGCGGGCGCCGCCGAAGGTGCGATCGACGCGAGCAACATCATCAAGCCGGCGCTCGCGCGCGGCGAGCTACAGTGCATCGGCGCGACGACGCTCAACGAATTCCGCAAGCACATCGAAAAAGATAGCGCGCTCGAGCGCCGCTTCCAGCCGGTCATGGTCGGCGAACCCTCGATCGAGGAGACGATCGAGATCCTGCGCGGACTGCGCGACCGCTACGAAGCGCACCACAAGGTCACGATCACGGACGAAGCGCTGGCGGCTGCCGCCAAGCTCTCGGACCGCTATATTTCGGACCGCTTCTTGCCGGACAAGGCCGTCGACCTCGTCGACGAGGCGAGCTCGCGCGTGCGCCTGCAGGCCACGTTGCCGCCGCCCGAAATCCGCGAGATCGACAATCAGATCCGCAAGGTGAAGATCGAGAAAGAAGCGGTCGTCAAATCGCAAGAGTTCGAGAAGGCCGCGGCCATTCGCGACCGCGAGGAGAAGCTGCGCCTCGAGAAGCAGCGGCTCGAACAGGAGTGGGCCGAGAAGAAAGCGTCGGCCGACAAGACGATCAAGGTGACGGAAGAAGACATCGCCTACATCGTCAGCTCGTGGACGCGCATTCCCGTCGCGAAGCTCGCGCAAGCCGAAACGGCCAAGCTGCTCTCGATGAAGGACCAGCTCCACAAGCGCGTGATCGGTCAGGACGAGTCGGTCGAAGTCGTGACGCGCGCGATCCGTCGCTCGCGTGCCGGCCTCAAGAACCCGAAGCGTCCGATCGGTTCGTTCATCTTCCTCGGACCGACGGGCGTCGGAAAGACGGAAGTCGCGCGCAGCCTTGCCGAGTATCTCTTCGACGATAGCGAGTCGATGATCCGCATCGACATGTCGGAGTACATGGAGAAGTACGCGGTCAGCCGGCTCGTGGGCGCTCCTCCGGGATACGTCGGCTACGAAGAGGGCGGCCAACTCACGGAGGCCGTTCGGCGGCGTCCGTACTGCGTGGTGCTGCTCGACGAGATCGAGAAGGCGCACCCCGACGTGTTCAACTTGCTGCTGCAAGTGCTCGAAGACGGCCGCCTGACGGATTCTCAAGGCCGCGTGGTCGACTTCAAGAACTCGGTGATCATCATGACTTCGAACGTCGGCGCGTCGGGCATGCAAACCACGACCGACATCGGGTTCCGCCCGCAGAAAGCGAGCGGCGAACAAGATCAGGCCGCCTACGAGAAGATGAAGGCCAAGGTTTTGGAAGAGGTCAAGCACACGTTCCGGCCCGAGTTCCTCAACCGCGTGGACGAGATCGTGGTCTTCCATCAGCTCAATCGCGAGCAGATCGAACAGATCGTGTCGCTCGAACTCGAGAAGGTCGTACGCGAGATCAAAGCCCAGGAGATGCACCTCGAAGTGGTCGAGGAAGCCAAGGCGTTGCTCGCGCGCAAGGGTTGGGATCCGCAATTCGGCGCCCGTCCGTTGCGCCGCGCGATCCAGCGCGAAGTCGAGGACGAACTCGCCGAGGAGCTGCTCAAGGGCACGTTCACGGCGGGAGATCGAATCTTGGCCGAAGTGAACCCGGACAATCCCGACAAACTACGCTTCTCGAAGATTCCGACGATGGAGCCGCCTGCGGCGCCGCCGCCGGAAGTAAGCGTCGGCTGACCGCTCCGATTGACGCGTAACAGAGGAGGCGCCCGCGACGACAACCGTCGCGGGCGCCTCAATTCTTGCCGGGCCGTGGGAATCACCGAGTTGCGTCGCGTAAGAACAAACGTTTGACACCTTTTGCAACGTGGCGTTCCCGCTTGCCGGCAACGATCGGTTCGTGGTTCGCGCGCGACATCGTCCGGACGGCGCTCGCCTTCGTGGAAACGAAGCGGGTGGTTCTCCGCGCCGTCGAGGACCTCAAGATCGAAGCGCTCGTGAAAGATCCACGCGGCGCGCGCGAGGTCGTCGTCGAGTGGGGCGGCGGCACGGGACCGCTCGCGCTGCGCTCCGTCTGCTCGTGCGGCGGCAGCGGCATCTGCGAGCACGTCGTCGCGGCGCTCGAGACCGTGCGCTCCCAAACGGAGCTCGAAGAGCTCGACGCTCCGGCCACGCCGGATCTCGACCTCAGCTGGCTGCCCTCGCCGCGGATCGAATCGAAGCAGGCGCGCGCGCGCAGCGTGTGGCCGGTCTTCTCGAGCCCGGATAACGTGACGATCGCGGCGACGCTCGTGCTCGACTCGCCGCGCCTCCGCGGCGCCGTGCGCGACGCACAGGCGATCGTCGCCATGATGGATGCGACCCCGCACGACGACTGGGACGAGATCGACCGCGAGCTGATGCGCGACGAGAGCGTGCAGGAAGCGTTTTCGGGACGCACCGCGCAGCGAGCGCTCGCGCGTGCACTCTTCCGGCTCGCGCGCCATCCGCGCCTCCGCTTCGACGACGACCCCTCCGCGGGGCGCCACCCCTCGGAACTCGCCGAGTTCCGGGTCGACCTGCGCGGCCTCGCGCTGCGCGCGGTACGCCGCGCGTCCTCGTTCTTGCCGAGCTTCGAAACCGTCGATGGCCGGCGCGTCTCCGCGAAGGATGCGCTCGTGCTCGACGGTCCGCCGCTGTGGATCGCGACGCCGCGCGCGGCCTATTTGGTCGACGGCACGTTCGATGCGAAGAAGGCGATCGACGTAGCACGCGCGGCCAACGGCACGGTGTCCTCGGCGCCGCTCACGCCGCGCACGATCGCGCGCGTCGCGCCCTTCCTCACGCCCGAGGATCGCGGCTCGCTCGGGATCGTCGATGCGGCCCAGCCGAGCGCCGAACTCGCCTTCGGCTGGACGAGCGGCGCGCTGATCGCCAACGTCACGTTCATCGACCGCGCGACGGGCGCGCGCTCGCCCTACGCGGCGCTCGGCGCGATCGCGCCCCACGCCGCGGGTTTCGTCCGGTTCACGACCGAACAGGCCGCGCTCTTGCGCGCGCGTTTGATCGAGGCCGGCTTCGTGCCGCGCTCGACCGACGGTTTCGCCTTGCACGGCGCCGACCGGGCCGCGAACTTCGTCCGCGACGTCCTGCCGGGCTGGGACGACGTGGAGCGCCGCCTCGACCCGGGCCTCACCGATCTCGTGCGCGGCAACACCGAACTCGACATCAACGTGGTCGCCGAACGCTCGGTCGACGACGCCGACTGGTTCGAACTCAAAGTCGACGTGTTCGTTGGCGGCTCGGGTGAAGCGCTCACGCAAAAAGAACTGGCCGCGCTCCTCTCTTCGAGCGGGCGCTTCGCCGAGGTTCGCGGTAAGCTCGTCGACGTCGAGAAACTGCGCGAGCGTAACGCCCTGCTCAGCGACATCGCCGAACGGCGGCGCAGCGGGCTCGCCGCGCTCCTCGCGCTACGCGACGAACTGCACGAGAACTTCGGCAACGTCCAGCTCCCGCCGGACGTCGAGAAGATGCGCGAACGGCTGCGAGACTTCAAGGGCATTCCGATGGTGGAGCCGCCGAAGCTGCACGACGGGACGCTGCGCAGCTATCAGGAGCGCGGCCTCGACTTCCTCGCGTACCTCTCGGAGTTCGGATTCGGCGGCATCCTTGCCGACGAGATGGGGCTCGGCAAGACGATCCAAGTCGTCAGCTACCTCTTGCGGCGCAAGCGCGTGGAAGGCGCCGCGCCCTCGCTCGTGATCGCGCCGACCTCCGTCACGCACACGTGGGAGAACGAGATCGCGCGCTTCGCGCCCGAACTGCGCACGCTGCGACTCCATTCCGGTAACGAGCGCGCGGCGCGCTACGATGAAGTCCCCGGCGCCGACGTCGTGATCACGTCGTACGCGCTCGCGCGCCTGGACGCGCAGCAACTCTCGCAGTTCCATTTCCGCACGTTGATCCTCGACGAGGCGCAGAATGCGAAGAATCCGTCGTCGCAGATCGCGCGCGTGGTGCGCGGCTTGCACGCGGACCATCGGCTCGCGCTCACCGGCACGCCCGTCGAGAATTCGCTGCGCGACCTCTGGGCGATCTTCGCCTTCGTGGAGCCCGGCTTGCTCGGAACCGAGACGTCGTTCCGCCGGCGCTTCGAGGTGCCGATCTCGGAGAACGATCCGAAGGCGATCGGCACGCTGCGCTCGCGCCTCGAACCGTTCCTCTTGCGGCGGACGAAAGAAGACGTGGCGCCCGAACTGCCCGAGCGCACCGAAGTGGCGCTCGCGTGCGACCTCTCGCCGTTGCAGCGCCGACTCTATCGCGGCGTCGCCGAAGCGGCGCGACGCGACGTGTTCGCCGTCGTCGAAGAGCAGGGCATCGAGAGCGCGACCGTGCACGTGCTCGCCGCGCTCACGCGCCTGCGTCAAATCTGCGCGCACCCGGGCTTGCTCTTCGAGGAGCATCGCGACGAGCCCGACGCGAGCGCGAAGTTCGAAGCGTTTCTCGAAACCGTCGACGAGATTCTCTCGGGCGGCCACCGGTTGCTCGTGTTCAGCGCGTTCGCCTCGATGCTGCGCATCATGCGCGGCGCGCTCGACAAGCGCGAGATCGCCTACGGCTACCTCGACGGCTCCACGAAGGACAAGGACCGCCAAGACGAAGTCGCGCGCTTCATGCGTCCCGACGGGCCACCGCTGTTTTTGTGCTCGCTCAAAGCGGGCGGCGTGGGCCTCACGCTAACGGCGGCCGACTACGTGATCCTGTACGATCCGTGGTGGAACCCCGCCGTCGAACGCCAGGCCATCGACCGCACGCACCGGATCGGTCAACAGCGCGCCGTCACGGCGTACCGGCTCGTGACGACGGGGACGGTGGAAGAGAAGATTCGCGCGCTCGCCGAACGGAAGTCGGCGCTCTCGCGCAACATCATCAAGGCCGACGGTGCGCTTGCGAAATCGCTCACGCGCGAAGATCTCGAGATGCTGTTCGCCGATCCGGATTAGGCTCCGGACGGCGCTCGTTTAGTAGCGTAGCCGCGGACCCCAGCCGGCGAAATCTGCATCGGGCTTCGGGAGACGGAACGTCGGGCGTTCCGTTTCGTTTTCTTTGACGACCGTTCTCGGTTTGATCATGCTGCGAGCCTCCTTTTCGTTGTGCTCGTCGCCCGTATGTAGCGTCCGCGGGCCTGAATGTTTCGGCGCGCTGGGCGCCGCTAGCGGCAATCCGCACCTACGCGAGGTAGCGGCGGCGCACGCACGAATATTTCTTTCATGGAACGAGTCAGCTATAGCTCCGGCACGAGCGCGGTCCCGCTCCTGGGAGAGACGCTCGGGGCGAACTTCGATCGCATCGCCGCGACGTTTCCCGACAACGAGGCGGTCGTCTCCGTGCACCAAAAGCGCCGCCTGACCTATCGCGAGTTACGCGATGCGACCGACGAGTTCGCGCGCGGCTTGCTGGCGCTCGGCGTCGAGCACGGCGACCGCGTCGGGATCTGGTCGACGAACAATCTCGAGTGGGTGATCGCGCAGTTCGCGACGCCCAAGATCGGCGCGATCCTCGTCAACATCAATCCCGCCTATCGCAGCTCCGAGGCTTCGTACGTGTTGCGCCAGAGCGGCGTCTCGGTGCTGCTCGTGCAGATCGCGCACAAGACGAGCAACTACGCCGAGATCATGCGCGAAATCCGTGACGCGCTGCCGGACCTGCGCACGATCGTGCTGATCGGTGAGGACGAGCTCGCGGCCCCGCTCGTCGATGCCATGCGCTGGGACGACGTGCGTACGGCGGCGCGCAACGTTCCGCCGGAGCGGCTTGCGGAGCGGCTCGCGCGCACGCAGTTCGACGAAGCGATCAACGTGCAGTACACCTCGGGAACGACCGGATTCCCAAAGGGCGCGACGCTCACGCACCACAACATCCTCAACAACGGTTACTTCATCGGCGAAGGCTGCCGCTACGGCAGCAACGATCGCGTGTGCTTGCCCGTGCCGTTCTATCACTGCTTCGGCATGGTGCTCGGCAATCTTGCGATCGTGACGCACGGCGCGACGATCGTCATCCCCAACTACTCGTTCGATGCGGCGCTCACGATGGAGGCGGTCGCGGCGGAGCGGTGCACGTCGCTCTACGGCGTCCCCACGATGTTCATCGCGGAGCTCGCGCTGCCGAACTTCAAGGACTACGACTGCAGTTCGCTGCGCACGGGCATCATGGCGGGCTCGCCCTGCCCCGTCGAGGTGATGAAGCGCGTGCAATCGGAGATGCACATGCCCGAGGTGACGATCTGCTACGGCATGACGGAGACCTCACCGGTGTCGACGCAGACGAGCGTCGACGACCCCCTCGACAAGCGTACGGGTACCGTCGGCCGCGTGCACCCGCATCTCGAGGTGAAGATCGTGGACGAGAACGGCGCGATCGTGCCGCGCGGCGTGCCGGGCGAACTCTGCACGCGCGGCTACAGCGTGATGCTCGGGTATTGGAACGACCCCGAGAACACGGCGAAAGCGATCGACTCGGCGCGCTACATGCATACGGGCGACATCGCGACGATGGACGACGAGGGATACCTCAACATCGCGGGCCGCATCAAGGACATGGTGATCCGTGGCGGAGAGAACGTGTACCCGCGCGAGATCGAGGAGTTCCTGTACGCGCACCCGGCGATCAAGGACGTCTCGGTGATCGGCGTTCCGGACGAGCGGTACGGCGAAGAGCTGTGCGCGTGGGTCGTGCTGCACGCGGACGCGGAGCTCGACGACGAGGGCGTGCGCGCGTTCTGCCGCGGCAAGATCGCGCACTACAAGGTTCCGCGCTACGTCCGGTTCGTCGATGAGTTTCCGATGACGGTGTCCGGTAAGGTTCAGAAGTTCAAGATGCGCGAGATCTCGACGGCCGAACTCGGGCTCGGCGCCGCTGCGAGCATCGTGACGGCGTAGGAACGGTGTCCGGACCGCTCGTTCGAGCGCTGCTCTTCGACGTGTTCGGGACCCTCGTCGACTGGCGCACCAGCATCGCGCGCGACCTGAGCGCGTTCGGCGCACGGCGCTCGCTATCGTGCGACTGGATTGGACTCGTCGATGCCTGGCGCGGCGAGTACGTGCCGGCGATGGATCGCGTGCGGCGCGGCGAGCTGCCGTGGCGTAATCTCGACGCGTTGCACGCGTCGTCGCTCGACGAGTTGCTGCCGCGCTTCGGTTTGGCCGAGCTCGACGCCGACGATCGCGCGTGGATGGTGCGCCGCTGGCACGCGCTCGATCCCTGGCCGGACGTGCGCGCCGGGCTCGAACGCCTGCGCGCGCGCCACGTGCTCGGGACCCTCTCGAACGGAAACGTCGCGCTCCTCGTCGACCTTTGCCGCAACGCCGATCTGCGCTTCGATGCGATCTTCTCGGCGGAGATCTTCCGGCGCTACAAGCCCGATCCGCAGACGTATCTCGGGGCCGCGGCATTGCTCGGCTGCGAACCGCACGAGGTCATGCTCGTGGCCGCTCACAACGACGATCTCGGCGCGGCGCGCGCCCAGGGGCTGCGGACGGCGTTCGTGGCGCGACCCGCCGAGTATGGGCCGCACCAGCGCAAGGATTTCGCTGCGGACGTCGGCGTCGATGTGGCCGCGCGCGACCTCGGCGAACTCGCGGACGCATTCTAAGCGCGTGCCGCAGGTGAAGACGCCGAAGATCGCCCTGCTCTTGCGGTTGCTTGCGGCGATCGACGAGGGACGGCATTCGTTCGAGGCTCTCAAGACGCGCCTCGATCCCGAACACCCGC
>Ga0302157_10004634_pt1 | contig 14890 bp, 8 predicted proteins | sample I_Bog_N3_3_FD_193502 | JGI IMG/M metagenome (GOLD analysis project Ga0302157, IMG submission 193502) | Peat permafrost microbial communities from Stordalen Mire near Abisko, Sweden - I_Bog_N3_3 | ecosystem: Environmental > Terrestrial > Soil > Wetlands > Peat | place: Sweden: Abisko, Stordalen...
CGTCGCGTCGTAAGGTGGTTCGCATCTCTGAGGGCACCGCATGAAGCTCGCCTGCAAACTCATGGTCGTCTCGCTTGCACTCACGCCGCTTTCACTCACAGCGCAGACCACCCCGCCGCCGCCCGCCACGCCCGGCGCTCCCGTCCAACTCACCGGCGACCAGGACCACCAGCGCGTACTCGACCAGCTCCACATCGCCGCCCTCCGTCCCGGCGCGGACCACGATCCCAAGTCGCCCAACGCTGTGAACTACGACGAGGCCAAGGCCAATCCCTACCCGAAGCTTCCCGATCCGCTCGTGCTCAATGACGGCAAGCCCGTCACCTCGGCGAAGGTCTGGTGGCATCAGCGACGCCCGCAGATCGTCGAGTTCTTTGACCGCGACATCTACGGCCGCATCCCGCCGCACGTGCCCGCCGTCACCTGGCAGGTCGTAAGCACCACCAACGAGACCCAGGGCGGCATCCCCGTCATCACCAAGCAACTCATCGGCCACGTGGACAACTCCATCGACCCGGCCATCAATGTCAACATCCAGCTCACGCTCACCACGCCAGCCAACGCCCACGGGCCGGTGCCGGTAATCCTTGAATTCAGTTGGGTCGGCTACCCCGGCTTCAAGCCGCCTGCGCCGGCGGACCTCGCCTGGCGGCAGCTTGTGCTCGCGAAAGGCTGGGGCTACGCCATCTTCCCTCCCACCTCCGTACAGGCGGACAACCCCGCCGGCCTCACGCAGGGCATCATCGGGCTGGTCAACCACGGCCAGCCGCGCGGCCGTCTCGACGAGTGGGGAACCATCCGCGCCTGGGCGTGGGGCGCGAGCCGTGTGCTGGACTACCTCCAGACAGACAAGGCCGTTGACGCCCGCCAGGTCGGCCTCGAAGGCCACTCGCGCTTCGGCAAGACTGCGCTGGCCGCCATGGCCTACGATCCGCGCTTCGCCATCGTCTACAGCAGCTCCTCGGGCACCGGAGGCGCCAAGCTCTGGCGGCGCGACTTCGGCGAGCGCCTCGAGAACCTCGCCGCCTCCCGCGAGTACCACTGGATGGACGAGAACTTTCTCCAGTACGCCGGCCCGCTCACGCCCAACGATCTGCCCGTCGACCAGCATGAGCTGATCGCGCTCTGTGCGCCGCGCCCGGTCTTCCTCGGCGCGGGCATCGCTCCGGGCGATTCATGGGCCGATGCTGAGGGCTCCTTCATTGCTGCCGTCGCCGCCGGCCCGGTCTATGAGCTGCTCGGCAAGAAAGGTCTCGGCGCCACCACGCTGCCTCCCGTCGGCACCGCGCTCATCTCCGGCGACATCGGCTTCCGCCAACACACCGAAGGCCACACCCCCAACCCCAACTGGCCCACGTTTCTGGACTTCGCTGCCCACTACCTCCACGCCTCCAAATAACTGCATCAGAAGTCCGGGTGGGGCAGCACAAGGACGCAGCGCCGCCCGCGACCCTCACCAGAGGAGCGTGGCGATGCAAGCAGGTCCGTCGGATAGAGTGGTTCAGAGGGCGATGGCTGAGAAAGTTTCGATAGAGCACTTGCTGGAGAGGGACCTCATCCAGCAAGTGCCCTGACGCTCTTAAGACGTCTGGCTATCGAATGGCGTCATCTATACCGCAACGAAGGTCTTGTAGGGGGAGAAGAGGGTTGAGAGAACCTTCCGGGCCCGGCTGATCGTTGCGGCTGCACCTTGGTACTTTCCTGATCGTGGAGTGAAAGCCTACTTCGAACCGATGCTGGGTGCGTCGGATTGAGAGGCCGCGGACGCCGCCAGGGCTGCGCGCTGCTTCTCCAGGTTGGCATTCTGCTCGTTCAGCTTCTGCTTCTCGGCCAGGAGCTTCTTGTTGGCGACATCCAACTTCATCGCCTCCTTCAGAAGGTCCTCGTTCCGCTTCACGATCGAGCGCTCGGAGAGGACTTCACCGCTCAGAGACTTGTTCTGATTGGCGAGGCCTTCCTTGAGGGATTGATAGTCCACCGAGGCCGTGGCAGGATCTGCGGCCGAAGTGGAGGTTGACTGCGAAAGTGCAGGGTAAGCTACGGTAGACATTACGGCTAAGAGAGCACAAGTATGCAAGACGCGCATTTGAATAGTCCTCCAAAAAATACAAGTAAGATAAAAAGCGAGCAAACAGTACATCGCGCAGAATCCGACAGCCAAATACGGCAATTGCCTATTTGAGCAAACGGCTACTGTTGTTTTTCCCCGGTTGAACCGGCTGGGGGTAGGTGAACCAAATAATAGTCGAGGGTTAGCAGAGTCGATGAATACTTTCGGGTGGGACTAGTAACACTTTTGGGTCATTACTATCTGGGTACTATTCGGATCGTTAACACCACGGCTCGGATACATTGCGATCCGACCCCTGGCTGCATCAGAGAAAGCAGAATCCCTGAACCCAAGTGCTGAGGCGAAAAAATGTACCTCAGCCACCTCCAGTACGCCCCTTCCAGCCCGCCAATCCCCAACGCGTTCTGTTCGCCCTCGGCCCTTGCCGCTGCTTGTCCTTCCTCGAAGCTTAACCTCTCTACTCTCTAATCTCCTCAAAACCCCTGCTATCAACTACTTAGCAGGCCTAACCCCCGAGTTTGGCCCAAAAATTCTTGTCAAGCCCCTAAAGTCGCCAACTCTCCCCTAAACCCCTGAATCCATTCGGTTTATTTTTCTTCTGGAAATGGCCTTTAATATCCCTCCAGGTGCCTATAATTAAGACATAGCCTTGCAACTCAGGCAGAACACAACCCTCGGCACAACCGCCGGTCGATCTGTCTTTAAGCTCACGGCTCCATAGCTCAAAGCTCGCTGCTCAAGAGGACCCGGAACCCGGTTTCACTGTTCGCCGTTCCTGTTTCACTGCTAACTTGTTTCTTTTGAATATTTTGCCTCTAAAATCTTTAGAATGAATATTTTGACCCCGGGGTCACCCGCTAAACCACTGATTTCAGAGATTTTAGAAAAACAGGGGGGGGTACCCCCGGCTGGCGGTCAACCTTCTCCACCGAAAGAACTCAAACCAGTGGCTTCAGATCGCCCAGCATCGTCGGAATCAGCTCCGCGACCGTGGGATGAATGTGGACCGCGCGCTGCACAGTCGTGTAAGGCGCGCGCGCGTACATCGTGTCGAGCAGGCAATGGATCGCCTCATCGCATCCGACTCCGAGCAGCGACGCGCCGAGCAGCAGCTTGCTTTCGGCATCGACCAGCACCTTCATAAAGCCGAGCGTCTCGCCCTTTTCGACCGCTCGTCCCACGCGCGTCATCGCTCGGGTCCCGATCAGCGCGGGCTTTCCGCCGGCGCGAACCTCGGCTTCGGTCATGCCGATGCGCGCCAGCGGCGGATCCATGTACATCGCATAGCAGACGATGCGATCGCTGACGCGCCGCGGATCGTTGTCCAGGATGTTGGCCGCGACGATCTCGTAGTCGTTGTACGCGGTATGTGTGAACGCGCCGCGGCCGTTGCAGTCGCCCAGCGCATAGACGCCTTCCACGTTGGTGCGCAGTTGGTCGTCGACCACGATGTAGCCGCGCTTGTCGGTAGCGATTCCAGCACGTTCCAGCCCGAGGTCCTGCGTGTTCGGCGTCCGTCCAACCGCGAGCAGAACGTGCGAGCCGACGATCACAGGTTCTCCCTTGCTGCATTTGGCCCCAGCCTGAATGCCCTGCGCGTTCGGAGCCAGCTCGATGCACTCTGCGTCGAGGCGGACCGTGATGCCTTCGCCTTCGAGGATGCTCTGCACGCACGCCGAGACGTCCTCGTCCTCGCGCGGGACCAGCCGCGACGACTTCTCGATGATGGTGACCTCGCTGCCGAAGCGGCGATACATCTGCCCGAACTCGATGCCGATGTAGCTTCCGCCGACGATGACCAGGTGCTTCGGCAGCACGTTCAGCGCCAGCAGCGAGGTGTTGGTGAGATACGGAACGTCGTGAACTCCGGGCATATCGGGAACCACTGCTCGCCCGCCGACGTTGAGGAAGATGTGCTTCGCCGTCAGTTGCTCCTCGCCGACGCGCAACACTTTGGGTGACTCAAAGCTCGCCGTTCCGGTAAAGACCGTGACCTTGGGATTGCTGCGCAGGCTCTTCTCCACGCCGTTGCGCGAGGCCCCGACGATCGCCTCGCGCCGCGCGATGACCGCCGCGATGTCGATGCTGACCTCAGGGACGCGAACCCCGAAGTCCGCTGCGCGCCGAGCCAGGTGCGCGGCATGCGCGCTGGCCACCATCGCCTTGGTCGGCGTACAGCCTGTGTTGATGCAGGTTCCGCCGAAGAGCTTGCGCTCCACGAACGCTATAGACCAGCCGGCCTTGGTCAGGCGGCCGGCCAACGAGGGGCCGGCCTGCCCTGCGCCCACGATAATGGCATCAAAATTCTGCATACGATTCACCTGTAGAGAAGATACGGAGCTCGCGCCGCGCGAAACGCGGCCAGCGCGGAGTTCCATGAGGCTGCGATGCTGCGCGGGTCATCGCCGCGAGTGATCGCATCCAGCGTATCGCGACTGCCGATCAGACGCAGCGACCTCTCAAGCTGGAACTGCGCCGGATACAGCCTGTGCAGCACGCTGAGGATCTCAATGCCCAGCTCCGGTGAGTCCAGCGCGTTGCGGTCGGTCAGCGCGATACGGACTGCATCGATGGTCTGACCGTGGAACGGATAGTGGTTGCTGTCGTCTGCGACCGTAGTCGTTGTGGCGCTGAACGTGACTCCCGGAATCTGCCGCGCAGTCAGCGCCGCCGCGACGTCAGGCGCCTTCATCCACGCTGCCCCGAACTGCTCAAACGGGTTGGAAGTCCCCCGACCGACCGAGACGTTGACCAGATCCAGCATGCCGAGACCGGGATACAGCGTCGCCGCGGTCACCGAGCGCAGGTTCGGACTCGGATTCACCCACGGCAAACCGGTCTGGTCGAAGTACTCGTCGCGCGACCACTGCTGCATGGCAACAACCGTCAGATGCACGCCGAGATGCTTGCTGCCGTTGATGTACTGAGCCAGCTCGCCGAGCGTCATTCCGTGGCGAACCGGCAAAGGCATGTAGTCGATGTAGGACTCAAGTCCAGCATCGGAGACAGGACCCTGAACCTGCTCGCCGCCGACCAGGTCAGGCCGATCCAATACGACGATTTGCAGGTCATGATGGAACTCGGTCTGCTCGCGCGCCGCAGCCTCCAGGAAGTAGCCGACGACGGTCTCGTAGGTATAGAACCGAACGCCAGCATCCTGCAGGTCGATGACGACAGCATCGAGACCCGCAAGCTGCTCATGCGAAGGCCGCTTGTCGGCGTCGGTTGGCCCGTAAAGGCTGGTGACGCGCAGCCCTGTCGCGGAGTCGGTCTCAGCGCTGATGTGCGTCGAGTCCTGCGCACCGAAGATGCCATGTTCTGGTGAGAAGAGAGCTGTTAGTTGTTGGTTGCTCGTTGTTCGCAGGTGAGCTTGCAGGATGTCGATGGTTCGCTTGCCGTGAGCGTCCAGTCCGGATTGGTTCGTCAGCAGGCCGAGATGCTGGAGTCCGGAAAGGGCGCTGAAGTTAGTGGATTCGAGGACGTCGATGCCTGTGAGGGTTTGAGGCTCAGTAGTTGAAACCAGTGAATGATTCGGTGCGCTCTTCGTATCGAGTTCTGGCCCCCCATAAGCGCATACCATCACGCCCGGACAATCGGTTGCACCAGACGTGCGGCAATACAGGTCTGTCGCAGCGGCCTCCTCAACAGTTACTGGTGGACCGTCAGCCTTTCCATTGCAGTCCTTCGGTTGATAAGCGATCTCCGCGAGGCCGAGCGCTTTGGCGACTGCGGTGGCGACTTCGCCGCGCAGGTTGCTAATGGGCGGATTGCCGCGCGGATGGATCGCATTAGCCAGCAGGATCACATAGGTGTCGGAAGCCGGATCCATCCACAGCGAGGTGCCGGTAAAGCCTGTGTGACCGAAGCTGCCGATGGGAAAGATCGCTCCGCGAGGCTTGGAGAACGCCGTGTCGATGTCCCAGCCGAAGCCACGGAGGTCCTGACCCTTGACGGCGGGATAATCCGGTGCGAGCAGAGGAGCAGAAGGCTTGTCTCCAGCGGCGATCTCCTTCTGCTCGGCGGCGTTCGCGGCAGCGACCTGACCGGAGTTGTGGCCCGGCTGTTCGGGCGAGGTCATTAGCTCCAGCGTGGACTGCTTCAGCGGGAACGGACCTGTGTTGTGCAGGAGCTTGTCCAGCAACGCCTGCGCGAAGAGCGACATGTCATGCGCAGTGGAGAACACACCCGCATGACCGGCAACTCCGCCCATGCGCCGCGCGGTGGGATCGTGCACCGTGCCGCGGAGAAGATGGTCGAAGTTCGGGTTGAGTTCGGGTTGGGGTTTGGACTCGTCGTCGTGGGCGGTGGGAGCGATGCGGGGTATGAGTAGCGCTGCTGGCCAACTCCCAGGATGATCACACTCGATGATGTATTTCGTGCCTGTAATCTTCATCGCAGCAAGCGAGTAAGGCGGAGCGTCAGACATGCCGCACGCGCGACTAATCGGGAGATAGCGCGTGTCTTTCATCCCCAATGGTTTGAAGATGTGCTCGGAGGTATAGAGATCTTCGGTTTCGCCGCTGAGCGTCTCGATGAGGTCGCCGAGGATGATGAAGTTGATGTCGGAGTAGACGAACTTCGCGCCGGGCGCGCCGGAAAGTGGTGTGGTCAGGGCGCGGCGGAAGCCTTCGGCGCGGTCGGGTGCGGCGAGGCCCCACGGGTCCTTCAGGCTTACGTCGGGTGCTTCGCCGCTGGTGTGCGTGAGCAACATTCGCAGCGTCACTTTGGCGCGCTGCGGGTCGTGATCGGGGTTGAAGGCGGGGAGGTACTTCTCGACCGCGTCATCGAAGCTGGCGATCTTGCCCTGCTCGTAGAGCTGCATCACGGCGGTTGCCGTGGCGAGGCACTTGGTGAGGGAGGCCATGTCAAAGATGGTGTCCTCGCTCATGGGCTCGGCGGGGGATGGCCTTCCGTCGAGACCCGGCTCGCCGGCGAGCTTGCGGTCGCCGTAGGCGTGGTGGAAGACGACTTTGCCGTTGTGCCCGATGACGATGACCGCGCCGGGGAGCTTGTGGGCGGCGATGGCGTCGGTGATCAGGGTGGAGACTGCGGAGAAGTCGGGCTGTTGGGCTACCCCACCCACGTCGCGATGACGCTGCGCCGTGGACGGGGCACCCGGCGTCTGTGCCGCCGCGGAGACGCAGATTCCCTTCGGGAATGACAAACAAAAGAGGAGCAGCAAGGACAGTGAAATGGTGTGTGCCGACTGTTTCCGGAAGAGCAGGCTGGCGAGGGCGCCAATGGCGAAGGTCACGAGGGCTCCGATGATGACGTACCAGGTCCAGGCGATGTGCGGGAGCGGGATGTAGTGGGTCGCGCTGGACGTGGTGTAGGTAAAGCCTCCATTGGCGGGCGCAAGCCAGATGGCGAGGTTCAGCGCAAAGCCGCAGACCATGCCGATAGTCGCGCCGATCTCGGTGGCGAATTTGGTCAGGGTGCCGAGCAGGAAGACGCCCAGCAGGCATCCGTAGGCCACGCTGGCGATGGAGAGGCCGATCTCGACCACATGGCCCTTGCCGCCGGCGCTGATGCTGTAGACCGCGATGGCAAAGAGCACCAGCGCCCATAGGACGGTCGAGGACTTGGAGATGATGGCGCGCTCCCGGTCGTCGGCGTGGGGGCGAAGCTGGATGTAGAAGTCAACGACCGTGGTGGAGCTGAGTGAGTTGAGCGCTGCCGAGAGATTCGACATGGCTGCGGCGAGGATGGCTGCAACAAGTAGACCGGCGACGCCGAGCGGCATCTCGCGGACGATGAAGGTGGGGAAGATGCGGTCGGATGTGGTACCCACGGGCAACACGTGAGCGGTCCAATGCCAAACGCCAGTCGTTGTGATTGCTTCCAGCGGCGGTCCGTAGAAGACGTAGAGCCCGACGCCGATGAGCAGAAACAGTGCGAACTGGATGAAGATAACGCCGCCGGAGCTGAGCAGCGCGAGGCGCGACTCGCGCAGGCTGCGCGCGGCGAGCAAGCGCTGCACCATCAGTTGGTCCGTGCCGTGCGAGGCCATGGTGAGGAAGGTACCGCCGAGGACTCCGGCCCAGAAGGTGTAGGTGGTGGTCAGGTTGAAGGCGAAGTTGAACATGTGGAACTTGCCCGCGGCCGCGGCAATGGTGTGGATCTGCGTCCAGCCGCCTGGGACGTGTTGGCCGATCGACCAGACTGCGACCAGCGTGCCGAAGACGTAGATGGCCATCTGCACCACGTCCGTCCAGATAACCGCGGCCATTCCGCCCTCAAAGGTGTAGAGCAAGGTGAGTGCGGAGATGATGGCGATGCTGAGAATGTCTCGCGTGCCGATGGCGAGCCCGACGACGATGGAGACGGCGAAGACTCGCACGCCCTCCGCTGCGGCGCGCGTGAGCAGGAAGAGCGCCGCGGTGACCTTGTGCAGCACGCGACCGAAGCGGCGGTCGATGAGCTGATACGCGGTGAGCATCTCGCCGGCGAAGTAGCGTGGCAGGAAGAGTGCGGCGACGACGATGCGGCCGAGCATGTAACCGAGCACAATCTGGAGGAAGCCGAAGTCGCCGGCGAAAGCAACTCCTGGAATGGAGATGATGGTGAGTGTGGAGGTCTCTGCGGAGACGATAGAGAGTGCTATTGCCCACCACGGAATCGTGTTGCCGGCAAGGAAGTAGCTCTTGAGCGAGCGGTCGGCTGGAGCGGAGCCTTTGCCCTTACGGAAGCGAAGTCCGAAGAGCGTAATGCTAACCAGATAGACTGCGACCAGGACGAGGTCTGGCCCGCTGAGGCGCGTTGGACTCGTTGTCGCGAGGGCGAGTATCGATGGGGACAAACGGAATCTCCTAATGGCTGCGACCGTGCCGCGACGCCGAACGGGCTTGCAGGATATGATAACGGGCTTGACAGGGACGTTGTAACTTGCGGGAAGAGGATCAAGAGATGGCTGTGTTCGTGGCGATCGACGCTGGTGGGACCAAGACGCGATGCCGGTTCGCCGATGAGACACGCGTTCTGGGGGAGTTAGCTGGCGAGACAGTAAAGATCATGAGTGTTGGTGAAGAGGTGGCAACAACAACGCTACAGGAGTTGGTGCGCAGAACTGCCGAACTTGCCCGGGTGAGACTTGATGTCGTCGAACGCACATGTCTGGGAATAGCGGGGAGCGTCAGCGAGTCCGTGCGAATGTGGGGATTGAATACGCTACGTGCCTTGGTGAGCGGCGAGATCCTGCTGGTCGGTGATGAGGAGATTGCGCTGGACGCAGCGTTTCACGGAGGACCTGGAATTCTCGTCATCGCTGGAACCGGATCGAACGTCATCGGCCGCTGCACGAATGGCACTTGCGTCAGCGCGGGAGGTTGGGGACCGCTGCTGGGCGATGAGGGTTCTGGCCAATGGATTGGGCTGGAGGCATTGCGCGCCGGACTGCGAGCGCAGGATCGCAATATCGACACTTGTCTGCTCCGCGAGATCATCGCCTTCTGGAATCTGCGCGACCTGGGTGAGCTGATAGCGAAGGGTAACCAGCGCTCGCGGCCGGACTTTGCGTCGCTGACGAAGGTGGTGGTGCAATGTGCCGAGCGCGGAGACACATTGGCGGTAAGTGTGTTGGAACGCGCCGGCGAGGAGCTTGCCGCGCAGGTGCGGCTGGTGATGTCCAAGATGAGGGCAGCAGGCTGCGATCCGGGCGACCTGGCGCATGTGGCGTTTACCGGCAGTGTGTTGGGAGAGATTAGCCTTGTGCGCCGCTCGATGGAGGCTTATCTGAGGGGCGCGATGCCCGATGTAGAGATCGCGCAGAGAGCGGTCGAGCCGCTGGATGGCGCTCTGTGGCGAGCACGGCGCGGCTAGCGAATCCGCTGTCCGCGGATGTAGGTTGCCGTGAGGTGGTTTGCCGCATCGAATCGGTTGAGGTTCGCTGCGTTACCCGCCTGAATACGTGTGAGTTCCGGCCTGCCGAGCATCGCTGCCGGATTGTGCGATGCAAGGCGAACAGCATCGGCGAGGCTCGCTGCTGTAAAGCTCTGCAGATTAGCAACGCCGCGGTCGAGCGTGAGCACCGAGCCCGCAAGCGTGTGCTTGCCCTTTGCAAGGTCTTCGCTGAGCTGCGCGCGGCCATTCGCGACCTGGACTGACAGACCCGCAAGCCGATACTCGCCATCGGGCATTCCGGTTGCGGACATCGCGTCCGTGACCAGAATGGCGCGGTCGAGACCCTTGGCCTTCAGCCACAGCCGCACGAGCGGCGGCGCAACATGAATCCCATCACAGATGAGCTCGGCGAAGAGGCGATCATCGTCCAGCACGATACCAAGGATTCCCGGCTCACGATGGTCGAGCGCGCGCATGGCGTTGAAGGTGTGCGTGGCGCTGGTTGCTCCTGTGTAGACGGCAGTGAGTGTCTCGGCTGCGAGCGCGTTCGAGTGGCCAACCGAGACCTTTACGCCGAGTGAGACCGCGTGGCGGATCAGGTCGAGCGCTCCGGGCAACTCAGGAGCGAGAGTCATCAGAGAGATGTGACCGCGAGCTGACTGATAGAAGCGGTCAAAGAGCGTGATGCCTGGTGGCTGCAACTCCTGAGCGGGATGCACGCCGCGCTTGGCGTGGGACAGGAACGGGCCTTCGAGGTGGATTCCTACGGGGCGAGCTTCGGCTTCGCGCGGCTCCGCTTCGATGGCATCGGCGAGCGCCTCCAGCGCGTGCAGGGTGGCATCAATGGACGTGGTGGCGGTGGTCGGCAGAAAGTTTGCGACGCCGTGAAGAGCGAGGAAGCGTTGCATTTCGCCAAGCTGTGCGGGGGACGCGCTCATGACGTCGTGACCCATTGCGCCGTGCGTGTGTATGTCGAGGAAGGCCGCGGTGAGCGTGTCCTGTTCGTGCGCGAGCGCCTTGGCGTCCGAGACTATCTCTTGGATCGTTCCATCGGCAGCGAGCGTGAGTATAGGGAACTCGACGACAGCTGTGTCGGTGACGAGACGTCGAGCTGTAATGGTCTCAGCCATGTCAGTTCGCCGGCGGCGGAACTCCCTCCTCAGATGCACTGGGCAGCAACCTGCTATTCGACCATTGGCGTTGAGCGCTCCTGAGCTTGTCCACGCGCGCGAGCCAGAGACCGATGGTGTAATCGTAGTGCTCCAGCACTGGGCGCAGAGCATAGGGCCGATTCGTCCGCAACCAGCTTTGCGAGTAGAGATCGCGCAGCAGCGAATAGTTGTCCTTGATGTCCTGAATGCGGCCATCGACTCCGTTGATGTCTGAGAGCTCGCGGCTGACCATCAGGCGCGTCTTCCTATCGGATGCCAGCGCTTCGTGCTGGGCGCGCGCGTAGCCTTGCGCCATCTCATCGGAGAGCTGGAACTTCAGCCCAATTAGATCGAGCCGCCGAGCTGCAAGCTCCAGAGCGTCAATCGCGTCGGTCTCGCGCAGTGTCGTGGGATTTGACGGCAGCTCGCTGGTCGGTGAGTAGATAGTTGCGGCGGTTTGACCGGGGTAAGCCGCGCGAGCCTGCGCGATCAAGGTCAGAGCGGTTTCCGCGTGCAGACGAAGCGCACTGAGATAGGGTCTGAGCTTGACGGCGAAATCCTGTCCATCCTTCGACCACGGATCGACCCAGAAGAGGCCGTCGGATCCATCACCGACCTGCGCTTCCGTCTTGAGCAGCGTGTGCGCAGCCATCAGTTCCAACTGGGCCTGGTTGAGCTTGCCGGTCGCGTCGCCGTGAAAGACCTGTGCATAGCTCTGCTCGAACTGCTGGATGGAGGCTTCGCCCTGCTGCCACGCTGCTGCGCAGCCGAAGAGGATTCCATACCAGTTGTTGGACGCGAGCGCCTCGCCGTCGTCGTACCAGATGGTGTTGAGCTGGCCTGTCGCTCCCATGCTCTGGCCATCGCGCGTGAACTGCTGGATATTCGCGAGGCCGAGGTTGTAGTTCGGATAGACACGGGACCAATTGTTGATACCGGGCGAGACCCAAGTCTCAAAGCCCGCGTCAGTGTAGGGTTTGAGGTACTTCGCAAAGCCGTTGGTGTTCGGGTTGTACTCCCACGCGATGGCAATGGTGTCCTGCTTGAAGCTCGCTGGCATCGCCTTGAGGAGATCAGGCGAGTCCTGCGCGATGTCTCCCCAGAAGAGCAGGCGGCGATGCAGCGGGCGCAGTGTGGTGTCAATCTGCTGCATGAAGTCCAGATAGACCGAACCGAGACCGCGCGCATCCACTGCGGCCTTGGTCTGGCCGAGGCCCAGATCTTCGGTCTCATCCGCTCCGACGTGCAGGAATGGAGAGGGATAGAGATTCGCCAGCTCGGTAAACATCTGCGAGATCACGTGGAGCGAACCTGGCTGTCCAGGCGCGAGTACGGCTCCGTGCGGCGTCTCGGCGAGCGGTTGGTACTGCTCGTAGATGAGAGCGTGATGCAGATGGCCGAAGGCCTCCTGCTCGGGGACGACCGTGACGTGATACTGCGCTGCGTACGCGACCAACTGCTGTGCGTCGGAGGCCGAAATGCTTCCTCCGGGAGGCGCAGGCAGCGGATTGGACGCATATTGCTGCGTGTTCTCGAAGTAGGGAGAATACAGATTGTCCTTGTAGGCCGCGAGCGTGCGAATCAGCTTCTTCTGGAACTCCAGCGTATCGACCGGACCGCGCGAGAGATCGTCGGAGATGCCTCGATACTGCATCGCGGGCCAGTCGCGAATCGTCGCGGTGTGCAGAACAGCGCTGGCTGCGTAGCCTTCGACGAGTTGCTTGGCCGTTTGCAGCGCGTAGAAGATTCCCGCAGCAGTGTTGGCGGTGATCGCGAGGCCGTCCTGATCGGGAAGGATGACGTAGCCTTCGGTGTTCATGTCGCTGGGCATCGCGGTGACCTTGGGCGATCCTGCGGGCAGCGAGTCCCGATAGGTCTGGCTTCCCAGCGGCGTGCTGAAGCGGGCCACGAAGATATGCGGTGCGGAGGGCGCGTCGGTGTCTGGAATCTGGCGTTCGGCCATCGCCGCCTTGAAGTCGGCGATAGCGAAGGCGTCCTGCGGGTCGCAGGGCTGCTGGCAGTCAACACGGATTCCCGCGGACAGCGGCAATGTTGTTCCGGGCTTGACGCTGCGCGGCATCGGAATCAGGCGCAGCGGTGACTGTGCGAGAGCAGGAGTCGCGATCGCCAACAGCGCGGCAATAAGACAAGGTCGCATGAACTAACGGTACAACACTAAATCGGTGCTGCGCCGTTGACGAGTGTGACTCCGAGCGGCGGCGTGAAGGTGAAGTCGCTTGCAGCGGTTGGAATGTTCTCGCGCATCGCGGTGAAGGTGAAGGTCGTCGCCGCGCCGTCGATCTCCTCGATGCGCATGGAGTGAATCTGGCCGGTTGCGTCCACGGTGAGCGCGATGGAGCGCAGGCGCTGCGAGATTCGCTTCGGCGTTCCTCGGAGCGTGTAGATTCTGGGACTGTCGCTCACGAGGGTCAGCGAGAGGTTGTCGAGCTCCTTCGCCAACTCGGTGTGTCCGAGCAGGAAGCGCAGCGGTGAGCGCAGATCATCGAGCTGCTTTTCAGAAAAGCGCTCTGCCTGGGCGTCGCCGGGGGTGTAGCTGATAGCGTCCTTGCCGTCGAGCAGGAAGAGCTTGCCTGCGGGCGAGTCGTAGGCCCAGCGCATGCGGCCGGGCTTCTGCAGGGTGAGCGTGCCGGTCTCGGAGCGGTCCATTCCCATGCCCTGATAGCGCTCGGTGTAGCGCGCTTCAAGGGACTGCAGATGGTTGTAGTGCGCATCGACGCGCCGGGACAGCTCGACAGCGCTGGGCTGCTGGGAGAGTGCGGGAGCTGCAAGCAAAAGTGGGAGAAGCCATCTCATTTTGATCGGTGTCCGCAACGGGGGGACCCCCTCCCCCCCTATTTTCTAAAATCTTTGGAATCAGTGGTTTAGGGCGTTACCCCGGGGTCAAAATATTGATTCTAAAGATTTTAGAGGCAAAATATTCAAAAGAAACAAGTTAACAGCCACCAGGGAACAGCGAACAGGGGAAGACGAAGAACGGTTCTTGTTGAGTTGCGAGGTTTGAGTTGCTGATAGAGCCATGAGCTTAAGACGGATGGTCCAGCTATTTTCCCGAGTCCCAACTACTGCCTGCGTTTCAACCCTATGGCTTAATTATAAGCAGGTGGGCGGTAATTATAGGACATGCTGCGAAGAGTTTGATCTGTCATGTTTTCAGTGGTTTGGGAGATTTAGGAGCAGCTCGGGGGCTTGACAAGAGTTTTTGCAGGTGGGGCTGGGCAAGTTCCTGGTGGCAGGGGTTTTGATGAGCTTAGAGACTAGAGCTTGTGAGCGTAGAGGAAAGGCAAGAGCGTTCAACGCAGAGGGCGCGGAGGTTTCGCGGAGGGCGCAATGGATGCGGTGACGGTTACTGGAGCAGTTCGGTGCAGTTGGTGCCGCCTTTGGGGTCGTAGCGGATCTGGGCGTTCTCGTCGGTGCAGAAGCCGCGGTCGCCGGAGTGGCCCACGGAGTTGGGGACGGCGGTGATCTCGTAGCTGTTGTACTGGTCGACGTTGTTGATGGTGTTCTTGGAGCAGTTGGTGATGGTGAAGGTGTAGCCGGCCTTGCTGCCGCTGGCCAGGTCCTCATTGATAAGCTGCGCGGCCTCCGGGCTGGGGGCGGCGGAGCCGGCCTTGCCGCCCAGCGCCGAGAGCGAGCAGGCGAAGCCGTGCTGCGGGTAGTCGGAGCTGTACTGGCCCTCCATCTGGTTCAGGTCGCGGAGCGAGCTGATGGCGGAGGTCTCATTGGCGCGCTTGATGGTCTTCTGCATGGCGGGGATGGCCATGACCATCAGGATGAGGATGACCGACATGACGATGAGGAGTTCGACGAG